>OLRV01001490.1_pt1 | contig 19864 bp, 17 predicted proteins | sample 1672421 | NCBI WGS metagenome assembly OLRV01 (sample SAMEA3136684, study PRJEB25190) | human gut metagenome | biome: human gut; feature: human-associated habitat; material: faeces | place: Austria | collected 2013
GATAAACGCTGAAAGCATCTAAGCGTGAAGCCGACTCCAAGATTAGATATCCCATAGCGTAAGCTAGTAAGACCCCTTGTAGACTACAAGGTTGATAGGCTGCATGTGTAAGCACGGTAACGTGTTCAGCTTGGCAGTACTAATAGGTCGAGGGCTTGACCATAATCCTTCTTGGTTCAAGATTGCGCTTTCTTCTCCCATTCTACTCTTGCTTCTCCCTTTATTCAGTTTTCAGGGTATATGAAACCTACAGGATACACAAATGTGTATCCTGTTTTTTGTTATATTGAAAACGATGGCACTTTTAAAATGCGGTTTTGTCCAAAGTATAATAATAAAGAAATTGGGGCTGCGAGGAAAGTACGTTGACAATTGGTGACACAGTTACAGGGCGTTTGTGCCACGTTTGAATGATGCGGAGGAATGCTGATTATGGTGCGGATCGAATTTTTGGGCGCGTGGAAAGACGAGGACGTGCAGGCTGTGCGGGATGTGACGGTGACAGGCATTGAAAAAAATCTGAAAATTTCGGTTTTACCCGCATATTTTGAAGAGGAAAATTGTATGAGGAACGAAAAAATTGCACCTGTGGAGTGTGATGAGGCAGAACAACGGATGAGCGGTGTGAAAATCACGATCTCGCTGTTTCCGGCGGGGAACGGGCGTATGCGGCGGCAGACTGCGCAGGAGATCACGAAAGATATTGCGCTGAAGACGGGAATACCCAAGGATAATATTTCAGTCACGCTTGATGCGCCGCCGCAGGAGAGGAGAAGCTATGCCGAAGAACATTGAAAACTTTGAGATCCGCACACTTGGACGTGATGATTACGCGCAGGCGGCGGAAATTTTTGCGTTTGTGCATGCGCTGCACCAAGCAAATCGCCCGGATATTTACAGGAAGACGAATGTCCCGCTCGGCGAAGACGAATTTTTCAAAATGTGCGATGACCCGCACGAAATCATGCTGTGTGTGGTGCGAGACGGCAAAATTTTAGGGCTTGCCCGCACGGTGATGCGGGAAAATGCCGGGGATGCGGTTACTTTGCCGCGTGTGCGGGCGGTTATGGAGGAGCTGGCCGTGTTGCCACAGGCACAGGGCATGGGCATCGGCACGGCGCTGCTGTATGCGAGCGAGGCGGAAGCGAAGCGCCGCGGTGCGGAATCTTTGGAGCTGATGGTGTGGTCGTTTAATAAATCGGCGATGCGGTTTTATGAAAGTGCCGGCATGACGGTGCGAAGCCTTGTGATGGAAAAGAAATTGTAAGCGCGCAAGTGTTATGTAAATCAAAAGGAAAACGGCGCTTTAGCCGTCATGGAGGAGATAACATGGAGGAAAAAGTGATTTTTGCGCCGAAAACGGTGAAAATCAAGGGTGGCGAGATTTTGATCCGCCTTTTGCGTGAAGAAGACGGGCTGCAGCTTGCTCTTGAGGAGCAAGCGCAGGGCTGGGGTACGACGACGGAGAAATTTGAGATGCGTATGCGCGATTTTGCAGCGGGCGCGTGCATCCCGCTGTGTGCGGAACTCGATGGCAAGCCGGTGGGGTATGTAAACTTGTATAAAGAACCGGGCGGGCCGTTTGCGGGCACGGGATGGCCGTATATCGTCGATTTTGCGGTGCTGGAGCGTGTGCGCGGCCGGGGCGTCGGCTCGGCGCTGATGGACGCGGTGGAAGCGCTGGCGGCGGAGACCTCGGACACGGTGTGTCTGGGCGTTGGTCTGCATAGCGGCTACGGTGCGGCGCAGCGCATGTACGTGCTGCGCGGGTACGTGCCGGACGGCTCCGGCGTGTGGTATGAGGGCCGCGTGTGGGACCAATATGCGCCGTGCGTGAACGATGATGAGCTGAATTTGTTCCTTTCTAAGAAGCTTTTTTGATGTATTGTGTGGCAATTTAAAATAGAAATAGATACAATAAAAAGCCCTGCATTCTTTTTCTTTGAAAGATGGGAATGCAGGACTTTGCTTGTTGCATTTTATGGATTTGCTATGCAAATCCCTCGGAAACCCCCTTAATAGGGTTTTCCACGAGCAGACAGTCCACTGGACCGTCTGCTCTCCTTTCCTGATTTTTATGCAGGAAAAAAAAATTCGCTTTCTGCGGAAAGCGACCAACTTTTTGAAAAAAGTTGGATCAAAAACTTTATTCGTCGCTTCGCTGTGGAAAACGTTAGCTTACTTCAGCTTTGCTGCAAGTGCGACCCAGCCTTTTTCCTCTTTGCGGTCGATGATCTCGAATTTATCCGCGAGGCACGCCAAAACATCGTCTTCCCTTGTATCGATGATACCGCTCATGATATAGACGGTATCGGGTTTCATGAAGCGGGGGGCATCTTTTGTGAGCAAAATCACGACGTCTGCTACGATATTCGCGACAACGACATCGAATGTGCCGGTAACCTTATCCGCCAGATTGCCGCAGATGCCGGTGAACTTATCGCCGACGTGGTTGATCTCTGCGTTTGCGACGGCGGTCTTGACGGCGAGGGCATCAATATCGACGCCAACGGCGCTGCCTGCGCCGAGCAGCAGACCGGCGACGGACAAAATACCGCTGCCGCAGCCCATATCAAGCATGGTATCGCCCGGCTTTACATACTTTTCGAGCAGCTCCATGCAAAGGCGGGTCGTTTCATGCGTGCCGGTACCGAACGCGAGGCCCGGCTCCAGATGCAGCACGACGCGGTCACCCGCTTCGTACTCGTCCTCCCACATGGGGCGCACAAGCAAGCGGTTGCCGACGGGGATAGGCTTAAAATACTTTTTCCAGTTGTTGATCCAATCCTCCTCCGCGCAGTTGGCGGCGGTAATGGTGTTCTCAATGCCAACGGCTTCAAAACGCTCTTTGAGGAAAGAAATGGCTTCCGCCGGGTTTTCCTCCGGGCTGATATACACATGGATGATGCTTTTGGTGCGGTCCTTTTTGAGAAGGTCTTCGTCGATGAGGTCGATATGCGCGATCTCCATCGCTTCCTCTTCTAAATGCGAATAGTCTTCAATATAAATGCCGTAGGGCACGACCATCTGCGCAATGTCGCCCGCGCGGTCCGTATCCGCCGCGGGAATGGTGACCTGTAATTCGGTCCAGTCTGCGTTTACCTGATCTGTCATACTTTTTAACTCCTGTTCTCTTTTTATAAAATGCAGAAAATTATCTATACATTTCTCATATAAGCTGATTATACAACGCGCCCGGAAAACTTGCAATAGGAGGCCCTGCGACAATCATGACAAAACGCAAATTTCTGCTGCAAGGCATCGCTTTAACGGCATTTTCACTGTTTTTCCGCATTACGAACATCGGCTACCGTGCGTATCTATCGGGCAAAATCGGTGCGGAGGGCATGGGGCTTTACCAGCTCATCTTCTCCGTGTTCCTGCTCGCCATCACGCTTTCCACTTCCGGCATCAGCTTGGCCGTGACGCGCATGGTGACGGCAGCCATTGCGGCGAACCGCCGCTGCACGGTGCGCAGCGTGGTGACGCAGTGCTTTTTGTTTTGCCTGACGGTGAGCTGTACCATTGCGGTTTTGCTGCTGTGCTTTTCGGATTTTGCCGCCGCGCATATTTTGGGCAACGCCGGCGCGGCGCCGTCTCTGCGCATTTTGGCGCTTGGGCTGCCGTTTATGTCGCAGTGCACGTGCATGAAGGGATATTTTTTAGCAGTGGACGAATCGCTTTCCACCTCATGGAGTGATGCGGTGGAACAGGTGCTGACGATTTTCTCCGCCGTTGTGCTGTTCTGGTATTTTGCGCCGCAGAGCATAGAAGCCGCGTGCTTTGCGGCGATGATTGCTTCAACATTCGGAGAAGCCGTTTCGTTTTTGGCGGGGTTCCTCATTTACCGCCGCAGCTTAAAGCGCAACACGCCGAAAGAAAAAGAGCAGGCGACGGGCGTTCTGCACGGGATGTTCCACATTGCGGTGCCGTGCACGCTTTCGAGCGCAGCGCGCAGCTTGCTTTCAACGGCGGAAAATCTGCTCATCCCGCGCGAGCTCGGGCGTTACGGGCTCAGTCGTGCGGCTTCCATGTCCGCCTACGGTTTATTGCAGGGCATGGCAATGCCGATGCTGTACTTTCCGTCTTCGTTTTTGACGTCGTTCGCGTCTTTGCTCATCCCGAAAACGGCGCGGGAATTTGAGCTTTCGCACCGCAGGGCCGTGCGGCACATCACGCAGCGCGCGGTGCACGCGGCCCTGCAGTTCGGCATTTTCTGCTCGGGGATCTTCTTCGTTTTCGGCAGTGACTGGGGCGAGGCGTTTTATAAGAGCCGGGAAGCCGGGGCATATCTCAAAATTTTGGCGCCGCTCGTACCGCTTTTGTATCTGGATGTCGTGGTGGACAGTCTTTTAAAGGGACTTGACGAGCAGCTGAACTCCATGAAATACAACTTTTCGGATTCGTTTCTGCGTGTGCTTTTGATTCTGCTTTTCATGCGGTTTGCCGGTATGCGGGCGTACATTGCAATTTTGTTTTTCTCGTCCATCTTCAACGCGATGCTGAGTGTACGAAGATTATTAAAAGTCGCCGATGTGCATATCGGGATATTGAAAAGTGCAGTGATGCCGGCGTTTTTCGCACTGTTTGCCGCGAATGCAACACAGTTTTTATTGAAAAGCATTTCGCTTTCGGGTATTCTCCTTGTTTTGCTGCAAACGGCGGTTTGTGCAGGGTTTTATGCCGCTTTGCTGTTCCCGTTTTTAAAGCTGTGCGCGTATCATACGGACAAAAAGCAAACCGTTAAAACATAAAAGCGGCGCTCCGACAGGTTGCCCTGCCGAAGCGCCGTGGTTTTATTTACGTGTTGTCAGAAAGAAATCAGATCCAACGGGTCTCGGTCATCTTCGGCTCGAAGATGATAGCGGACTTCAGGGTCTCAACAGCCTTCATAAGGCCCTCGTTCTGGCTCATGAGGCTATCCTCATGCTCAATGCTGATGGCATAGTCATAGCCGACAAGGCGCAGAGCGCTGATGATGTCCTTCCAATAGAGCAGATCGTTGCCGTAGCCGACGCTGCGGAAGATCCAGGAGCGGTGTGCTTCGTCTGCATAGCTCTTCGTGTCGAGCGCGCCGTTCTTTGCCATGTTGTACTTATCGAGACGGGTATCCTTTGCGTGTACGTGGAAGATTGCGTCGCCGCCGAGCTCGCGGATAACAGCAACCGGATCCATGCCCTGCCAAATGAGGTGGGACGGGTCAAAGTTTGCGCCGATCTCCGGGCCCACAGCCTCACGGAGCTTGAGGAGCGTCTCCGTGTTGTAAACACAGAAGCCCTGGTGCATTTCAAGAGCGATCTTGTTGACGCCGTGCTCTTTTGCGAATGCTACAAAATTCTTCCAGTAATCGACAAGAATCTTCCACTGATACTCGAGGATCTTACCGAAATCGTCCGGCCATGCGCATACAACCCAGTTCGGATACTGAGAGGTCTCGCAATCGCCCGGGCAGCCGGAGAAGCAGTTGATCTGATGCAGGCCGTATTTTTCAGCCATCAGAACTGCGTTGCGCATGTCCTTATCATAAGCCGCAGCCAGCTCCTTATTCGGGTGGATCGGGTTGCCGTGGCAAGAGAATGCGCTGACTTCCATATCATACTTCTTGATGGTATCGCAGAACTCCTGATACTTTGCTTCATCGTGGAGCAGAACTTCCGGATCGCAGTGATCTTTGCCCGGATAGCCGCCGCAGCCGATTTCGACCATCTGAATGCCCATGGACTTGAAATACTTCAGTGCGTCCTCAAGAGGCATGTTGCCTACAACATTGGTAAGTACGCCTAACTTCATGTTAAAACACTCCTTCTAATTGAATAAATCAAAAGAATAACAGATTGAATTGGGGCTTTTTCTGAAAGAGAAAACCCTGTTTGGTTTTATTGTACTATATTTCCTTGGTAAAATCAACATGGATTTGGCTTTTACGCCGCATTTTTTTGGAATGCCTTTCGGCAGATGTATTGAATTTTTGTGGTTCTCCGTCAAATTCACGGTAGAATTTCGCCGGGTCTTCCGCTATAATGAAAGTTAGCATTTTATTAAAGGCGGTATCGTTGAATGGAGAAGACTCAAAACTTTAAAAGCACCGTGTTTGCCTGCTACCGCGGGTATATCACGCAGGGCATTGTAAACAATCTCTCTCCCCTGTTTTTCGTGCTGTTCCAAAACAAATTCGGCATTTCGTATTCGCTGATTTCGGCGCTCATCCTGTGCAACTTTGTGACGCAGGTCATCACGGATATGCTTTCCGTTAAATACGTAGACCGCATCGGCTACCGAAAATCAGCGGTCATCGCACACGCGCTGGCGTTTTTAGGCCTTGTGATGCAGGGCACGCTGCCGAACGTGCTGCCTGCGCCGTATGTGGGTCTTATCCTTGCGACGATTGTGAACGGCGTGGGCGGCGGCCTGATTGAAGTTATCATCAGCCCGATTGTCGATTCCTGTCCGGGCGACGCGAAGGCCTCCGCGATGAGCCTTTTACATTCGTTTTACTGCTGGGGACAGGTGGGCGTGGTGCTCATCACGACGCTTTTGCTGCGCTTGATCGGCGAGGATTTGTGGTTTATCATCCCGATTTTGTGGTCTTTACTGCCGCTTTATAATTTATTCCGTTTCCTCAAGGTGCCGCTGATGCCCACCGTGCCAGAGGAAGAGAAAACACCGCTCAAAACGCTGTTTACCTCGAAAATTTTCCTCGTGGCACTGCTTTTGATGCTTTGCGCGGGCGCGAGCGAGCTTGCCATGAGCCAGTGGAGCTCGCTGTTTGCGGAGCGTGCGCTCGGCGTGACGAAGGTCATCGGCGATCTTTTAGGGCCGTGCCTGTTTGCGGTGTTTATGGGCATCGGCAGAACAATCTACGGCGTGTGGGGCGAGAAAATCCATTTAACGGGCGCGATGGTATTCTGCGCCGCACTGTGTATTTTGTGCTATCTTGGTACGGCTTTATTTGAAAATCCGTGGCTTTCTCTGCTTTCGTGCGCGCTGTGCGGCTTTTCCGTAAGCCTCATGTGGCCGGGCACGTTCTCGCTGACCTCCGCCGCGTACCCGAAGGGCGGTACGGCGATGTTCGGCATTTTGGCGGTGTTGGGCGATGTGGGCTGCTCTGTGGGCCCGGCATTGATGGGCGCAGTGAGCGGCGCGGTTTCCGGCAATGCAACCATCGCCGCATCTTTCCCGAATCTCACTGCGGACCAACTCGGTTTAAAGAGCGGTATGCTGTTTTCCGCGGTTTTTCCGGCATTTATTTTGATCGGCGTTCTGTTGCTCACACGGTTTCATAAGGCTGCAAATAAAAAGCCAAGCCCCAAAGCGGACTTGAGCGAAGAATAATTTGTAGGCAGCAGGTAGAGAAAAAGTGCAACGCAAATCTCTTGCATTTTGAATTTGCAAGGGATAAATTGTTACACTTTTTCCAGATTGCTACCAAACAGAATTTGTGAATGCAAATCTCAAAGCAGTTTGCTTCCTGCACGCTTTCTATCCTGCGGCCTGTGTCAGCACACATGCCGTTGTGCTTTGCGACATGAACGGCAGACAAATGTCGCTCTCACCTGCGCCGACCAGCAGCTCCGTGCTGTTTTCGCAGGTGACCTATACGTAAGATACTCACCGTAACAGTTGGGTTTCCAGCTCGCGAACGCGGCGAAGAATATCGACGGAATAGGACGGAATACGGCCGAGCGCATCGGGACCGACGTTCAAAAGGTAGTTTACACCCATGCCGTTGAGCTTCTGCTTGTTTGCAAGGATCTGCTCGGGTGTTTTCCAGTTGTGGTCGTAGTATTTGAAGCCCCATGTGTCGTTCAGCGTGGCCGCGGTCTCATAGAGGTTATACGGCGAATACTTGAAGCCGAACAGATCGTTCATGGACTGCATGTCCCCTGCGCGCTCTTTCGAGATCTCTGCCGGACGCTCTGCGGGAATCTCGTTATCGCCGAGAGAAACGTAATCATACACGCCGTTGCCGAGGCGAGAGTTCACAAGACAGTCCGGCTGATACTGCTTCACAAGGTCGTAAAGCTCCTGACTCTGCGCCTTTGTCATCACGCCCGGGGTATCGAACCAGATCAGGCAGATGTCGCCGTATTTTGTCATGATCTCCTTCACCTGCGGCTTGATCTTCTCGTTAAAGCAGATGGAGTAGTCTTTGTTGTCTGCACCGGGGAAATCCCAGTTGTTATACCACGCCGTGCCTGCGCAACCGGTGGTTTTGTCGTAGCCGCCGCCGTGCGGGTGGTGCCAGTCAAGCTCCTGCGAATAGTAAAGCCCCAGCTTTAAACCGTGCTTGTAGCAGGCTTCCGCCAGCTCTGCGATGAGGTCTCTGCCAAATGGCGTTGCTTTTTTGATGTTATATGCATCGCAGTCGGAATCAAACAGCGCAAAGCCCTCGTGGTGCTTAGAGGTAACCACAAAGTAGGTCATGCCGCATTCTTTTGCAAGCTTTACCCACTCCTCCGCATTAAAATAAACAGGGTTGAACGCACCCGCAAGCTGTTCCATTTCGCGGTTCGGGATGGCAAAAGCGGACTGAATCCATTCACCGTAATCATAAGGTGTGCGGCGCCCTCTGTACTCACCGGCGAGCATGGAATAGAGTCCGAAGTGGACCATCATGCCGTATTTCGCTTCGCGAAACCATTCGATATTGTTCATGCCTTTTCTGCACGGCTGCCGACGAAAAAAATTGCGCAGCCGTGCTTCCTCCTTTGAGAATTTTTTGTGTGTCTTATTATAGCATACGGAACCGAATTTGTCTTGCAGTTTCTTTTGTACACGAGTGAAAAAAGCCGTGCAGCGTGCTATGCTGAAAATAAAGACAAATCAAAGCGGAAAAACCGGAGGCATAGTATGGCGGAATATTTAGATATTGTAGATGAGAACGGGATCCCCACAGGCGAAACGGTAGAGTGCGAAACAGCGCATGCAAAGGGCATTCGGCACCGCACGGTACATTTGTGGCTCGTGCGTAAGAAAGACGGCAAATTGCAGGTTTTGCTGCAAAGACGCGTCAAGCACAAGGAGTCTTTTCCCGATCGGTACGATACGTCAAGCGCGGGTCATATTCCGGCAGGCAGTGATTACAGAGAGTCGGCAATTCGCGAACTTTTCGAGGAGCTTGGCGTGCACGCGAAAGCGGAAGACCTTGTGTACTGCGGCACGCGCCGCGTGGTGTATGACGGCGAGTTTTGCGGCAAGCCGTTTCACGACCGTCAGGTCTCGAAGGTGTTTTACCTTTGGTTCGACGCAGATGAAAGCGCTTTTAACATCGACCCTACCGAGGTAGACCGTGTTTTATGGATGAATTTAGATGCGTGCATCGACGGTGTGCGGCATAACATGTTTCCGCACTGCATCGAAATGGACGAGCTCGAAATTTTATGCAGCGGCTTAAAGGTCGATTTTGCATAAGTTTTTTACCGCGTAATGACCTGCACCGTGGTATCGGCATAGTCGGAAAGCAGGGAAAAATCCTCTTTCAGTCCGTCCGTAATGTAGACCGTGCCGTCCGCTGCAATGAAAATCGCTTCAAAGTCGCTGCTTTCTGCCCAGAGAGCAGCGGCTTTTTCTAAGCCCATCACAAAAAGCGAGGTGGAAAGGCCGTCGCACACCGCGCCGTCCTCGCCGATGACCGTCACGGCAAGCAGGCCACTGTCTGCCGGACGTCCGGTCTTCGGATCCATAATGTGCCAATAGGTCTTACCGTCCTGTTCAAAATAACGTTCGTATCCGCCGGATGTGACAACGGCTTTGTCGCGCACAGAGACCACCATCATGGGCTCTTTGCTGTGAGGATTTTTCACGGCAATTTGCCATGCGCCGCCGTCCGGCTTGCTGCCGATGGTCTGCACGTTGCCGCCGAGGTTCAAAAGTGCGGAGGTGACGCCCTTTTCGCGCAGAAGTTCCGCTGCCTGTTGACCGGCATAGCCCTTTGCAATGCTGCCGAGGTCGATTTCCATGCCTGCTGGCAAGATCACTTCGCCGGTGACTTCATCGTACTGCACATTCGTGTAATCGACCAGCGGCAAAAGGGAGGTGAGCTCCTCCTCGCTCGGCACCTTGTAGCTGCCGGTCGTAAAGCCCCATGCGCGCACAATGGGGTAAACGGAAATATCCAGTGTGCCGTTTGTGCGGCTGCACATCGCAAGTGCCTTTCCCATCAGGTCGGCGGTGCTGCCCGTAACGGTACCAGAGCCGTTTTGGTTGATCTGCGCGATCTCGCTTGTGTCTTTCGTCACAGAAAGCTCGTCTTCAAGACTGTTTATCAGCGCCTCCGCGTCGTCAACGAGCGAAGCGCTGCCGTATACGGTAAATTCCATGGTGGTGTTCATGGCGTAGAATGTCTTTTTTTCGACTTGTGGCGTGCGGGAACACCCCGTGCACAGTGCAAAAATCAGCACAAAACAGCCAAAAACGGATAAAACTTTCTGCATAGTGGTCTCCTTTTGAGAAAAAATCATAGAATATTAAAAATAAATGACAGATATTTAAAAAATGAATACCGTTTCCGGTTGACAACAAAGGAAATTTTTGGTAGCATACTGTGTGAAGGTTAGTGCCATCTAACTTTATATACACCGTAAGAGCAGAGAACGTAATCCTTCGCGTGAGGGATTGAAAGCCTTTTGCGGCGCATAAAGCTTGGGGTGCTAACACTGTTTTTTTTCAGTGCGAGTTAGACGTATCTAACCCACGCGCAGCATTATACCACGGAAAAGCGCGCCTTTCAACCATTTTAAGAGATTTTGTTGAAAGCTGTCCGTGGAAATATCCGAAGCGGCGGAGAAACCGCAAAAAATGAAGGAGGCAGCATGAGAAACATTTACAAAAAAGCAGCGTCTTTGCTTTTGGTGACAATGATCCTCTTATCCATGGTCGTGACCGGCGCAGTGGCAGAGGCAGCAGCACCGACAGAAGTGAAAAGCTGCGAAAAAAGCGGGTTTTATACAACCGTTTTGAATTTTGAATTCAGCGATACCACATGGCTGGATGCAGTGAACGGCGTTACCGTAAACGGTACAGCGTTCACAGGCCAGACAATCAGCAGCTTTTCAAACGATACCGGCATTTGGTGTGTCGGTAATGCAACGGGTGCATACGGCAACTATAAAGCCTTACAGCTTGCCATTGAGAACGACGCTTCGTTCCCGCTGACCGTTGAAGTTACGGCTGCAGGCTACAACAAGCTGACGATGGAAGTCGCAAAGGCAACGGTCAGCTATAACGATGTCTACACCGCGACCGTAAAGATCTCGGAGACCGAGCCGACCACTCCCCCAACGGAGCCGACGCCGGTAGAGGATACGGATCCGCCGACGAGCTTTACGGCAAGTTCTAATTTTGGAAGCGACTTCAATTTAACATTCAGCGGTGCGTATGATTGGTTGAATTCGATCACCGCCGTTCAAGTAAACGACACTGCATGGGAAAAGGCATCGTCTTCCTTTGGTGTGAGCAGAAATAGCAATTATTATGTCAGACCCGGTAACGAATACGAAGACGGCTATCTTTACATCGGTGAAGGCTTTGATACAAATCCCGCGACCTGCATTATCACCGCAAAGGGATATAAGCCGTTAACGCTTACGTTGGATAAGTCAAACCACAAGGTCACCATCGGTGCAGTGGAAGAAACCACCTACAAGGCTTACGTAGCGAAGGCCGAAAACGGAAGCGTCTCTTTGAGCGCTTCCGAGGGCATCAAAAAGGGCGAGACAGTTACAGTTACCGTCACCCCGGATGTGGGCTATGAGCTTGATACACTAACCGTAAAGACGGAAAGCAAAGAAGTGGAGACCAAAAAAGTTTCCGAAACTTCCTACACCTTCGCGATGCCGGCTGCAAACGTAACCGTTACGGCAAAGTTCAAGGCATCCGCACTGAAAGTTGTAGATATCGACAAGGTCACGCTTACGGAAGATACTTTCGGAAACGATTGGCATATCAACTTCTCCGAGCCGAGCGACTATGTGGAAAACGTTACCGGTTTTAAGGTGAATGGCATTTCTTGGGAAGAAAAGTCGTATAACATTTCCTCCGGCGGCGCATACAGGAAGTATGCGGATGATAACTACATCCAGATTGCGCAAAAGAGCTACTCGGCTTCCGGAAATGAAGTACCTGTCAGAAGCGGCGATGTCATCACCATTTCCGCAAAAGGCTATGAAGACCTGAACCTCAAATTCGTTGTAGATACAAGCGGTAAGGCTTCTCTCGTTGCAGACGACGGCGAGGGCGATCTATATGAATTGCATGTAAAGATTGAGGGCTCGTTTGAAGCCGCTATCGTCGGCCAGAAAGATTATGACGGCGTTTCCGGCGCAAGCACGGGCGGTTCCACATCGAATAGCAACAGCAACGTTACCGTTTACGGTGTACTGGTTGAAAAAGACAAAGAGCCGACCGACGACGATTGGCAAAAGCTCGATAATAACTCCGAAATCGATCTCAACGGCAGCAAGTGCAAGGTCAGCATCGTGCCGGATGTCGAAAGCGGCACCCCGGAAGACGCAGACAGTGGTATGAGCGGCGTTTACATGCCCATCAGCAGTGAACTTACGCTAAGCGGCACACCGAAGGACGCAGGCAAATACCTCGTCTCGGTTTCCATCGAAGACAATCAGGGTAGAAAAGCGACCAGCAACACGCTGCCCTTTATGATCTACACCGGCGAAGAAACGCTCGCCGAGCAGATCAAGATCGAAAACCTCAAGCAGTATGCAAACGGCCTGTATGCTTGGGATATCATGGAGCCGTGGGCCATCAAGAACTTCGGCAGCAATGTGGACGGTGAAGAAGAAAGCGTCCGTGTACCGGCTGACCTCGAAGTCTGGTTCGGCTCGCATGAGAGCGGCACATACGGCTACCTCGGCTATGACCTTGCTTGGGACGAGGTAGAAGCGGGCAACATTCCGCAGACACTGTACATCCCGGCCGGCTGCAACTTGACGCTCACCAACATGGAAATTCTCAGCAGCGTGCGCATCGTCGTCGAAGACGGCGGCAAACTGACACTGGACGATTCCGTTGTGCAGGGCATCATCGACGTTCAGGGCGGCGGTACGTTCTCCATGAATTACAGTGCTTACAGCGGCGAATTCAAGACGGGCGCTTCCGTTTGCGGCCAGATCCGCCTTGCAGACGGCGCAATTTTGGAAAACGCAGCGATCTATTCCCATGCTAACTACCTTGCAAACGGCGATTTAACAGACCGCACCACGTCCGAGCCGGTCGTTGTCACAAACGGCAATGTGGCCGTCAAGGGGCAGGTCTTCATTGAAGGCGATGATGCCGGAAATGAGATTGGCCAGACCGCTCTGCAGGTCAACGGCACCCTGACGCTTGCAGGCGGCGCAACGCTCGTTGCATACGGCGGCGGTGGTATGACCTATTTTGCAGGCGGCACTGCAATCGATTTGAACGGTACTATCACCGGCAATGGTAAGCTTGTTGCCATCGGCGGTGCACCGCTCTTCGGTGACGGTGGCACGGCAATTTCCGGCAGCGGCACCATCTCCACAAGCGAAACCTTCCTCCAGGGCGGCACGGCATTTACAAGCCGGGATGCAAAGCCCGGCAAGGCGCTGAACGGCGACATTACGCTCACAAGCCAGAGTCGCCATGTAAAAGACGGCACACTGGAAGAAACCGGTACGGACGATCCGCTCAAGGCGCTCTACTGGAATACCGGCATTGAGCTTATCCCGCCGCTCGATACGTTTACCACCGAGCAGCATACGGATGCCGTAACGGATACAACTGTGTGGAAGTTCGACGAGAACACCCACTGGAACCCGTGCGACGACGTGACCTGCAGCGTACATGTAAACGAAGTGGCACACACCTTCGTTTGGGTCAATGACGAAGCGGAAAGCGACATCAGCACTCGGAGCATAGAAGCCAGAACAAAGCACGAGGAGTGCACCGTTTGCGGCTATACACGCAATGAAAACACACCCATCACGCCCGATCCGGTCGTGACTCCGGAGCCGTCTGCCAAACCTACGGCGGAACCAACCACGGCACCTACGACAGAGCCATCGGTTACCCCGGCACCCACAACGGAACCCACAGCAACACCGGCACCGACCACAGAGCCGACCACAACGCCTGCGCCTACGGCAGCGCCGAGCGCAGCGGCTACCGTTACCCCGGTTCCAAACAATAACAACGGATCAAATACCCCGAAAACCGGCAGCGATTACATTGCCGTCATCTTCAGTATTTCCCTCCTCACCGTTTCCGGCGCAGCCATTGCCGCACTTGTGCTTTTGAGTAAAAAGCGCGGTAAGCACGTCGCAAAGTAAACCCGTTTTCTACTAAACAGAAAATATTTTCTCCCTGATAAACACGCCCCGGTGGACAATTTCCAATCCGCATGGGCGTGTTGCTCATTCTTTTACAAAAGCAAGACCGAAGAAGCACCTGACGCTGCTGCGCCTGTACTTGATGCGGAAGCACTTGCGAGCCTGCTTGCCGGCAAACCGTCAACCACAGCAAAAAAATAAAAAAGCCGAAAACCTTTCGGTTTTCGTTGATAAGGCAGTAAATCAAATTATCACCGCAACTGAATCGGCAATAGGAGAAAAACCGAACTGCAAAGATGCTATGGGCTGATAATGAAGTACTTAAAGAGCTTTGTTATCAGGCGTAGCAATGGTAAGGAAAATCACCGAGATTAGTTCATTATGGACTTTTCCCGGTGATTTTCTTATATCCGTACATTCGATTATTGCTGTCAGCCTCACTATAATGATTGCAGAAAAATCAAAGGAGGTGTGGCTGATGAAGCAGAGGTATTACCTTGCGCTTACAACTGAAGAATGGCGACTAATGATTGAGCCCCTAAACAATCTTCGCAATCGGTTTATTTCGGAGGGTAAATACACCGATGCCGTAGACGAGGTGCTTATCAAGGTAGCAAATGCCAAAACTAAGAAATTCAAGATTACAGAGCGGAGGGTTTGATTATGGAAAAGTACATCACAGATGAGCGCACAGGGCTGAAATATGAGTTAGTCGGTGATTATTATCTTATCGTCGGAGATGATGAGCCGGAACAAGAGCCAATCGGGATATGGGGGCAGCGGCATCTCCGCTATCTCAGGGAGCACCATCGTGTGCGATATGCCAACCTGCTGACAAACGGCAAAATGAACGCCTATCTTGCAGATATTGACCGACAGGCAGAGGAACTTTTTCTTCGGTTGGTAAAACAAGTGGCAGATGCAGAGGGCATTACGGAAACGCTGAAAACCAGCGACCAAATGGAATGGGTCGGGCGGATGAACAGTATTCGAGACCGTGTAACTGAAATTGTGAACAATGAACTTATACTCATATAAAAAACAGAGGTCGATGTCTTTTGGGGGGTATCGACCTCTGTTTTGGGGTATTATATCACTTGTGTTGCGTGAAACCGTTCTCAGCCTGCAACATCAAGAAGTTTCTTGCTAACTCTCGCCTGAACATCAATGTAGTAAGCAAGCTCTGCATCATTCAGGTCTTCACTTTCCCATTTGTCAAATTTCTCGACCATATCAGCATACTTGCTCATATACTTTGTATAATCGGCAAGTAGGCCAACATCGCTCGGGTTGTCACTGTATTTTTTCATAAACGCAACATATTCATCCATAAACGCCTCATAGCTGTCCATAGCGTCTTTGAAATCTTTGCGCATTCCGTCAACAAGGTCTGTATCGTTAGGCTTTGTTTCGGTGGCATTTGACTCGCTTGGTGCTGTGGTCTCCGTGGAAGGCTCTGTCGTTGCCGGTTCGGAAGTGCCTGCATCACTATTCTTGGACGCTTTAATCTCGACTGCCATAATATTGTTGCCTTCATATTTCAAGGAAATATGATAGCCGTCCGCATTATCCGCCCGATAGTATGTATCACCCTTGTCATAGTCGATGTTAAAGCCGTTAGCCGAGCAATCCGCAACATACTGGTCATAGTCAGCTTTGCTCGTTTCACTAACATACACGAAAAAGCTGTCGTCGTGCTCGTAGGAGAACTTGCCTGTTGTAGATTTCGGGGCAGGCAGCATATTTCCAACCGTACTTGAAGGCCAAGTAATACTGCCAAATTTCATCGGAGCCTTGAGTGTAATCGAAAGGCCATCACCAATATGGCTCATATCCAAAGAGTATCCGTCGGCATTGTATGCCTTATAAGAGTAAGATGATTTATCGGCATCAACCGTAAAGCCTTTGTCAACACAGGCATCCAAATAATCGTTGTACTGATCATCCGACACTCCATCAAGAGAAACCCAGAATTCTTCATCCGAGTTTTCAAAGAGTGTACCCCTGTTGGAGGGTGGTTCAGGAAGTTGATCCCTCAGTTCAATCTTTGACCATTCGATTTTTTCGCCCTTACCTTTTCCTCCAGAAATTGCACTGATAATTGCGATCAAGGCTACGGCGGCGATTACATAGAACCACCACTTTTTATAAATCGGTTTCTTTGGCTTTTTCGGCTTCTGATATGCCGCCACATTGCCACCAACCGGCGGGACGGGGTTTTGCCGGTTAGCGGCAGGTTGCTGAATTGGAGGTGGCGTCGCAGGCGACTGTGATTCCGCCCTCGCTCCGCATTCCGGGCAAAAATTGCCCTCATATTCTGCTCCACAATGACTACATTTCATTTCCATCTTCTCCTTTGAACTTGATTTTATTATATTAAGTTTTACACTTAATTTTCTGTAGGTGGAATCGGCGGCATTGCTGTTTTGAACAAGCCCTTCAGTTCATCGACTGCATCGGCACGGCTCCACGCTGCCATCCCACTTTTCCAAACCAGCGTTGCAGCAGTCAACTGCCCGCTTTGTACCATCGCAGAAAGCGTATTCATATCATATGGACCGGCAGCATGACCGCTGACGGCGATATGGTAAGAGATCGTTGGGATGGGAGGCGGTACGGCATCAATTGTAGGCTGCTGATTGATGCCCGACATCATCCCGTTCATTGTTCCGGCGATATTCTGCCCGACAGCTCCGCCAACAGCTATTCCTGCCATCATAGCCGCCGGATTAAATCCTGCGCCGCCGCTGCCAAGGTCTACACCGCCTGCGCCGTTCTCACCCATATGACCGAGCGCTTCCGCTCCGGCAATGCCGACCTCAGCCTGTTTTTCAACCTGAAATGCGCCGATGTTTGCCGATTGTGTCTGCTTATGTTGCGCATATTGGCCTTCCTCACGCTGAATGCGGAGTCTTTCCACATAGTCGGTGGCTTCCGCTTGCATTTTAGCGGTTGTTATATTCTTGGTGACGGCCATGAGCTGACGATAGCCATCGCTTTGCTTGTCGATCTCAATCGCACCGATATCTACACCCGAAACAGTAACACCGAAGGTTTCCTTTAACCGTTCGCCGATGTCATATTCTACGACATCATTTATCTGTGCGGTCTTGCTTTCAAGCTGAATGACCGGAATGTTATGTGCAGCTGGCGCATTTGTCACGGTGTCTTTAACATACCGGCTCACCGCATCCCGAATTTGACGCTGAAAATCCGCCAAGTTGAAGTTGTTAAGCCGATGCAGCTTGATAAATTCACGGTAATCGCTGATTCTGAAGCTCACTGTGCCCCTGACGGCTACCGGAACTCCGAAGTCGAGAAATCTCGGATCGTATACATCAAAGAACGGAACGCCGAATTTAACCTGAACAATGTTTGCAAGATTGATGAAGTATACTTCTGCCTGAAACGGTGTGCCTCCGGCGTAAGCGAAACCGACGATACTTGCAAGTACAGGGAAATTGCTTGTTTCAATTTTCTTGTCAAACGGTCCAACGATAAAGTCCTGCATCGTGCCGTCGCTTTGGCGATACACAAATACAGCAACCTCGCCGTCCTTAACCCGCAGAGACGAGCCCCAACGGATCGCATTTTCACGGTTGTTGTTCTCTGCAACCGAGCCTGCCGGATGCCATTTCCAGATGAGGTATGAAGGTTCGTCACAACGAATCTCATCCATAAAGCCACCGGCTTTTGGCTTACCGAATAAAGACATAACTGCTCCCTCCTATTTTTTAGAATGATTTAAGCTCTTGAAATAATTCACAGCAACAATAATCAGAACGATGCCTCCACACAACTGCCCCATTGAGCCGTTAAACAGCAAAAAGGACAACAGAATCATCAGCAGGCCGCTGGCTGCCCCAACTGCATAGTCTATGACGGATGCACCTCGCTTGAAAAGGCTTGCGGCAGACGCAATAAGGACGATATACGATATAAGTTCCAGAAAAGATGAATCTCCACCGGTACGATCGATAAATACCGAAGCAATCATTAAAATTGCACCGACACAGGCGGCAATATTTCGGATTATGGTATCGGTAGTAAATCTTCCGATTTTTCTCCGTTTTTCGGTATCTATGTTGATTTGACAGTTGCTATAAATCTGCTGAATTCTGACAATGTCGGGATCTCCCGCAAACAAGATCAAGGCCTTTTGATATGCCTGTTCAAATTTTGCAAGCCACGCTTCGTAAATATCTCGTTCATCCTCTCCGAGGATATTGGAAGATGCCAATATCATAAATTCAATAATATCCTCTTTGGTGTTCGGAATGGGAAAGTTGCGGATCATACGATCCTTTTGCTCTGTTGTTTGCGCTTTGCTGAGATCACTGTAAAAGGTCTGGACCGAAGCAACCGCCGATTTCCCTCTTATTTCATATCCGCAGGTAGGACAGACCGAAGCAAAGGCAGTGAGGGCTTCTCCACAGTTTGGACACTTATGTACATTACCGTCATAAACGGTTTTTCTGCCGCTCTCAGGTCGGGTGCTTGCAGCGCCGCAATTTGTGCAGAACTTGGCCCCTTCTGCGATTTGTGCACCGCAGTTCGTGCAAAAAGACATATCTTCTCCTCCGTTAATTAGTCGATCTTGATTTTCAGCCTTTTCATTTTATCAAAGTACATTTTGAAATGCCGTCCTTGTTGTCCTTATCAAGCCAATATTCTATATTCTATATGTCACTTTCAACTGCATCGCATATATCGCCTATATTGCAATGCAGATATTGACAGATTCTCAGTAGTACAGATAACGCTACCTCTTCGTTCTTTCGCAGCTTTGTCATTGTGCCTGTTGCAATGCTCAGGTCTTTTCTCAGCGTTGCAGGCGAAATATCTTTTTCAATTAGAAGTATCCATAGCTTTTTATAACTGATTCTCATATCACATCAATGCGCAACAGCATCACACGAATCCTTTGCCTCCGACTTTCGCATACCAAGTTCAAAAATAATTCTCGCAACTTCTTGCGACTTTTCCGCCCAAATAATTGCCGCAGATTATGCGGCAGGAAAAACTTGCTTCGTTGGAAACATAATCGGTATTATGTTGTAGAAAACAAAGCAGATTTTCCTTAGCAGAAATAGAGCTGCTTAAAAAAGCGTATAAAAAGCCAAGCCTTATTACCGTGTTCGAAAAAACGAACAATAAGGCTTTCATTGCCATGCTTAAATTCGGACAATTCTGACTTTTCATACTTTCCTCAATTAAAACTATTTACATTCTGCGCAGACTGTGCTATAATTTACTATGTAAATTTAGCTGGGTGCGTATTTGTATGTGCTCAATACAACATAATACCGATTATGTTTCTGCCGCCGCTTTTGGCGGCCTTTTTCATATTATGAGCCGCATATTTTCCATGCGCTGGCGGTGCTCAGTCCCTGTTGAGATGATATAGATCCTTGTGGTATTGATACTTGAGTGACCGAGAATGTCCGCCAGCTTTGCAATGTCCTTTTCAATTCCATAGAACACACGGGCGAACAAGTGACGCAGGTTATGCGGAAACACCTTTTCAGGATTGACATTCGCCTCCACGCATAACGCTT
>OLRV01001497.1_pt1 | contig 19834 bp, 13 predicted proteins | sample 1672421 | NCBI WGS metagenome assembly OLRV01 (sample SAMEA3136684, study PRJEB25190) | human gut metagenome | biome: human gut; feature: human-associated habitat; material: faeces | place: Austria | collected 2013
AAACTGAACATCAGATAGAAGATAGTCTGATAATGCTTCTCGCTGTGATTCTCCAGATCGTATGGTATCGTAGCCATATAGGTGCGCATGTGTTCCAGTGCCGCCTCGATATCATTCCGGTAAACCGCCTTGCAGAACCCCAAAAGGAAGGCATTGTTGTCAGAACGGCGAGGATTCACATAATGGGGAATCAATGAATTGAGCAGTCCGTCGCGTACCTCTTTGTTTGGGATGCCCAGGGTATATTCCTGAAACATCGGTTCATATTTCTTGATGGTCAGATAGCCACTCTGGTAAAGCAATGGCAAGGCATCTGTCATTTCTTCTGTAGATTGGTCGAAGGAACTCAATACCGCCTCCTGACTTTCCAATGTAGAAAGATTGACATGATACTTATCAAGAAGTTTCAAGAGGAAGGACGGCGTGCCGGAACCAAACCAATAAGGAGCAATATCTCGTGCATTCAATGCCTTCACCAAACTGAACGGATTAAAAATATCTTCAGAATTCTTGCTGAAATGATAACCGTCGTAGAATTGTGTCAGCTCTTTCAGACACTCCTCATATGTCATATTCAGTGCTTCACCCATAGCTTCAATGTCCAGTTTCATCTGCGTGGTAAGTTCTGTCTTGCTGATGCCGCAGATGGCTGAATACTGGTCGAACAGACTGATATTGTCGAGGTTGTTGAGTTCGCTGAAAATGCTGAGCTGAGAGAACTTGGTGATACCAGTGATGAAGGTGAACTCCAGGTATGGATCAAGCATCTTCAGAGGACTATAGAAGTTCTGCATGATGCGGCGGAGCGGTTGCAGGTTCTCTTTTTCATGCACTACGTCCAGCAAAGGGGCATCGTATTCATCGATGATGACTACAGCCTTTTCGCCCGTCTTCTCGTAAGCTTTCTTCACTAGGTCTTTTAGGCGGAGGTTTGCATCCACCTGATGAGTCTTGTAGCCCCAAATGGTCTCCTGCTCTTCAAGCATATCAGCCAGATATCTTTCCAGTTGCTCTATGCTCATGTGCTTGGCACCGCTCAAGTCGAAATGAAATACAGGATGCTTCACCCAATCCTTTTCATAATCTGCAATGGCTAATCCCTCGAAAAGTTCCTTTCTTCCCTCGAAATAGGCTTGGAGGGTAGAGGCAAAAAGCGATTTGCCGAATCGTCTTGGGCGACTCAGAAAAACATATTTCATCCCTTTTTCTCTAAAATCCACGATGTATTTGGTCTTATCTATATAGAGATAACCTTTCTCGCGGATATCTTCAAAGGTCTGAATTCCTACAGGATATTTATTTACTATTTTTGCCATATTCTTACGCACTTTACGTTTTGCGCTGCTAAGGTACGAAGAAAATCTGAATTAGCCAAGCATAAATGCAAATATTTATTCTACCCGTCATCTTATTCTTGGTAACCTGGTTTGCCCCAAAGGGTATGTAAATCAGGAAATAAAAAAGCGGAGCGTGATTTCACAACCACACTCCGCGCAAACTTAAACAACCAATAAAAGAAATAGATTGATCGTTCAATTGTTATATCTGATGAAGAGTAGCTCTTGTTAGAGCTTTGTTTTTTTATCTGTCAGAAATATGTCTTATCTATTTTGAAGACATTGCTGATTAGCGGATGAACAGGAGTTCACGATACTTAGGCAAGGTCCAGAGCTCATCGGCTACAGTCAACTCCAACTTATCAATCTGGTAACGGATTTCCTCCATCTTTGGAGCTACCGTGTCATGATAAGCTATCGCCTTATCGTGCTCATTCTCAATCTTGTTGGCTACCTTGCGGGCATTTACCAACTCCTCAACACCTGTCTCGATAATCTGAGTGCGCTCGGCAATCTTCTTGATGATATTGATGTTGCGGGCTGTTAATTTCTTGCCTTCCTCGTCGCCGAAGATATCAATCATGTTCTCCACATTCTTAGCCAACTGGCTCTGATAGTGAGTAGCCACAGGGATGATGTGGTTCATGCTCAAGTCGCCCATTACACGAGCCTCAATCTGAATCTTCTTGGTGTAGGTCTCCCATTTCACCTCGTTACGGGCTTCCAACTCGTTCTTCTTCATGACGCCCATATCCTCGAACATCTTGATAGACGCAGGGTCGAGATAACGCTCGAAAATCTTTGGACAGCTCTTCTCGCAGTCCAGACCACGCTTGGCAGCTTCCTCTACCCACTCATTTGAGTAACCATTACCGTCGAAACGGATTGGCTTGCAGGTCTTCAAATCCTGTCGAACGATATCGATGATGGCAGATGTCTTATCCTCACCCTTGGCAATCAACTCATCCACACGCTTCTTGAAGTCGGTCAAAGCCTCGGCTACGGCTGTGTTCAATACAATCATTGCTGATGCACAGTTAGCCTCAGAACCTACGGCACGGAACTCGAAACGGTTACCGGTGAAGGCGAATGGTGATGTACGGTTACGGTCGGTGTTATCAATCATCAACTCTGGAATCTCAGGGATATCCAACTTCATGCCCTGCTTGCCAGCCATGGTGAAGAGATCCTTCTTGTCGGCTTTCTCAATGTGCTCGAGAAGGTCGGTCAGCTGCTTGCCGAGGAATGAAGAGATGATTGCTGGAGGTGCCTCGTTGGCGCCCAGACGATGCGCATTGGTTGCACTCATGATAGATGCCTTGAGCAAGCCGTTGTGCTTATATACACCCATCAAAGTCTCTGTGATGAAGACTACGAAACGGAGGTTATCCTCTGGTGTCTTGCCAGGACCATGGAGCAGGATGCCGGTATCTGTAGCGAGACTCCAGTTGTTGTGCTTACCGGAACCGTTGATGCCTGCGAATGGCTTCTCATGGAGAAGTACGCGGAAACCGTGATGGCGAGCTACCTTCTTCATCAAGCTCATCAAGAGCATGTTGTGGTCAACGGCAAGGTTGGTCTCCTCGAAGATAGGTGCCAACTCAAACTGGTTTGGTGCTACCTCGTTATGACGGGTCTTGCAAGGAATACCGAGTTCAAGAGCCTGGATTTCCAAATCCTTCATGAATGCCTGAACACGCTCTGGGATGGCGCCGAAGTAGTGGTCGTCCATCTGCTGGTTCTTGGCTGAATCGTGACCCATCAGGGTGCGGCCTGTCAGCATCAGGTCAGGACGTGCTGCATACAAACTCTCATCTACCAGGAAGTACTCCTGCTCCCAACCGAGATTGGAAATAACTTTCTTGACATCTGGGTTGAAGTAGTGGCAAACCTCTGTTGCTGCTACGTTTACAGCGTGCAATGAACGGAGCAATGGAGCTTTATAGTCGAGTGCCTCACCTGTGTAAGAGATGAAGACGGTAGGGATACAGAGTGTATCGTCGATGATGAATACAGGAGATGTTGGATCCCATGCTGAATAACCGCGTGCCTCGAAGGTTGAGCGGATACCGCCAGATGGGAAAGATGATGCATCAGGCTCCTGCTGAACGAGCAACTTGCCTGAAAATTCCTCGATCATACCACCCTTGCCATCATGCTCGATGAAGGCATCGTGCTTCTCGGCAGTACCTTCTGTCAATGGCTGGAACCAGTGGGTGTAGTGGGTTACGCCATTCTCGTCAGCCCACTGCTTGATGCCTTTGGCTACGGCGTTGGCGATGTTACGGTCGAGACGTGCTCCGTTGTCAATGACATCTACCAGTTTCTCATAGACATCTGCAGGGAGATACTTGTACATCTTCTGTCGGTTGAATACCTTCTTTCCGAAGAATTCACTTGGTCGCTCGCTAGGAGCGGTTACCTCAACAGGCTTTCTCTTGGAAGCCTCTGAAACAGCTTCAAATCTTAAGTTGCTCATACCTTATATAATTTAAAATTTCTGATTTTCAATGTTTTTATATTCTGTTGGAACGTTTATTTTCCCAGCCATTTGGCAATTCTCTCCATGGCTTCCTTGCAGTCCTCATGCTCGCCGAAGGCGGTGAGTCGGATGTAGCCTTCGCCCGATGGACCGAAGCCGACACCTGGAGTGCAGACTACACTGGCACCATAAAGCATCTCTTCGAAGAATTTCCAGCTAGGTGTATTGTTTGGCGTCTTTACCCAGAGATAAGGTGCATTCTCACCGCCATATACTCTCAAGCCGAGTTTCTGGAGTTCTGCTCTCATGAAGTGGGCATTCTCCATATAGTAGTTGATAGTTGCCTTCACCTGTTCCTTACCCTCAGGGGTGTAGATGGCTTCGGCAGCACGCTGGCTGATATAGCTTGTACCATTAAACTTGGTGCACTGGCGGCGGTCCCAGATAGGATTCAATGCCACTTCCTCACCTGCCAATGTCTTTGCCTTCAACTCTTTAGGAACGATGGTGTAACCACAACGCACACCGGTGAATCCGGCAGTCTTCGAATAACTGTGGAATTCTATCGCTACCTTTCTGGCTCCACGAATCTCGTAGATAGAATGAGGAATTGATGGGTCGGTGATATATGCCTCGTAGGCTGCATCATAGAGGATGATGCTCTCGTTCTTGATAGCATAGTTTACCCATTTTCTGAGTTCTTCTTTCGAGATGACCGTACCCGTAGGGTTGTTTGGATAACAGAGATAAATCATGTCCACACGGTGATCTGGAATCTGAGGGATGAAGTCATCGCTCTCATCGCAAGGCATGTAGGTTACATTGCTCCACTTGCCGTTCTCGAAGACTCCGGCTCTACCTATCATCACGTTAGAGTCTATATAAACCGGATAAATCGGGTCGGTAACGCCGATGTTGTTATCCCATCTCAAAATCTCCTGGATATTTCCCGTATCGCTCTTGGCTCCATCGTTTACGAATACCTCGTTGGCGTCAAGATGAATGCCACGTGGCAGAAAGTCGTTCTTGATGATAGCCTCGCGGAGGAAGTCGTAGCCTCGTTCCGGACCATAGCCTCTGAAAGAAGCCTGCTCAGCCATCTCGTCTACTGCCTTGTGCATCGCCTTGATGACGGCAGGGCAGAGAGGCTGGGTTACGTCACCAATGCCCAGACTGATTACACGCTGCTTTGGATGTGCAATCTTGTAGGCGTTCACCTTCTTTGCGATGTCGGCAAACAAGTAGTTGTTGGCCAACTTCAGGAAATGTTCATTAACTAATGCCATATTTTGTTTCTCCTTTTATTTGTGGTCATTATCGACCATTTGTTATTTAAGTTTGCTCTTATTTATAATTCAATTTCTCCTTCGAATGAGAAGGCTGCAGGTCCCGTCATGTAAACATGATCATCAGCCTCGCTATATTCTATTTCCAGCGTTCCGCCATCCATCACGATACTGCTTTTTCTGCCAGTACGCTTGGTAAGGGCTGCGGCTACGGCTGTGGCACAGGCTCCTGTTCCGCAAGCCATTGTTATTCCGCTTCCCCTTTCCCAAACTCGTGTCCTTATGGCGTCTGTGTCAGTTACTTGTGCAAATTCTATGTTGCATCTCTGGGGAAATGCCTTGTCTCTTTCCAGGATTTTACCATAGTGGGCGATGTCGATGGTGTCGATGTCATCCACGAAGGTAACGAAATGCGGATTACCCATGCAAACATAGGTGCCTTCAAATTTTCTGCCGTCAGCTTCGAGCACCGAAGGGCCTATGAATTGCTCGGGATTTTCAAGTTTGGGTTTCAGCATGTCTACTGTTACCGATTCCACAACTTCTTTATTATCCTGAAGATGAAGTTTCAATATCTTGATACCCGAAAGCGTTTCCAGTCGGATGGTGTCCTTTCGGGTCAATCCCTTTTCGTAAAGATACTTACCGATGCATCGGCTTGCATTGCCGCACATCATCGCTTCTGAACCATCGGCGTTGAAGATGCGCATCGAATAATCTGCTCTTCTGCCGTCGTGCGGCTTTCCGATGAGAACCAGTCCATCGCTTCCTATGCCCGTATGATAAGCACTCCAGGCAATGGCCGCCTTCTCTGGGTCAGGGATGTCGTATTGTTGGGTATCTACATATATATAATCGTTACCCGCTCCCTGCATCTTTGTAAAATGAACTGTTTCTTTCATCTGCGTTGTTCTTTATGTTTGAATACTCTTCTTTTATCTCTCATGTCTTATCTCTTTTGAGATTTGACTTTTTGCTAGTCTTTCGAATATTTCGATGACTATTTGTTTGATTTCGGTTGCAAAGGTACGACGATTTGTTGAGATATGCAAGAAAACAAATACAGAAATCTTGATTATTTTTCGCAATCTTACAATTTGTGTTATAAAAATGCTTTCTGCCTTACAAATTGTAAGGAGAATATGATAAGCCTCGATAAATTTAAAATGTTCGACAAAAAGTGAAAGCGAAATGTTTTTATTTTCTTTAAAATGCTGACAAAATGTATTAATTTTGCAGCCGAAAACGAACATAGTGTAAAATAAAGGCTTGATTTGGATGGCAACCAATGAAGGTCCGTTTTCGAAAAGAGACAATCAGTAGAAGTATTAACACATTATTAATTATTAAAGGATTATGAAGAAGATTGAGGCAATTATCCGCAAGTCTAGATTCGAGGATGTCAAGAAGGCGCTTTTAGCAGCAGACATCGAGTGGTTCTCTTATTATAATGTAAGAGGTGAGGGTAAAATGCGCCAGGCTCGCATTTACCGTGGTGTGATGTATGATACCAGCAGCATCGAGCGTGTGCTCCTGAACATCGTGGTTCGTGACAAGAACGTGGAACCAACCATCGCCGCCATCCAGGGCGCTGCACAGACCGGTGAAGTAGGAGATGGCAGAATCTTCGTGATTCCTGTACTCGATACCGTTAGAATCAGAACCGGCGAGCGAGGCGACATCGCATTGTATAACGCTGAGAAAGAGGAATAATTTAAAATGTTGAATGTTAAGTGTTGAATGTTGAATTAGGCATTCTTACTTATCTTTAATAAATATTATTTAGTATTCTAATTTAACTATAAGATATAAGTATGAGCAGTTTATTATTAACTACACTTGATACGGGTAACACAGCGTGGATGATCATGGCAACCATCTTGGTGCTTTTGATGTCAATCCCGGGTATAGCACTTTTTTATGGTGGTTTGGTGCGCCAGAAGAATATCCTCAGCATCCTGATGCAGACGGTTTTCATTGTGGCAGTAGTCAGTCTGATATGGGTAGCCTTCGGTTATTCCTGGGCATTCTCTACAGAATATGCCGATTCGGGCAATCCTCTGGCTTGCGTCATCGGTGGTTTCGATAAATGTTTCCTTCACGGCATCGGCTTGGATGCCATCATGCCTACAGGCATTCCGGAGCTCACCTTTGCAATGTTCCAGTGCATGTTCGCCCTCATTACTCCAGCCTTGATTCTCGGTGCTTTTGCCGAGCGTGTGAAATTCAGCGGATATGTACTTTTCACCATCCTCTGGGTTATCATCGCTTATCTTCCAATGGCCCACTGGGTATGGGGAGGCGGTTTCCTGCAGGAGATGGGAGCCATCGACTTTGCAGGTGGTACCGTGGTTCATATGAATGCCGGTGTAGCCGCTCTGGTCATGGCACTCTGTGTAGGCAAGCGAGATGATTACCGTGCGGGTCATCCTATCACACCTCACAACATCACCTTCGTGTTCATGGGTATGTCATTCCTTTGGTTGGGATGGTTCGGTTTCAATGCCGGTAGCGGATTGGCAGCCGATGGTCTGGCAGCCAACGCCTTCCTCGTAACCCATATCGCCACAGCAGCGGCAGCCACTACCTGGATGCTCATCGACTGGATTGTGAACAAGAAGCCAACTACAGTAGGTGCTTGTACCGGTGCTGTAGCCGGACTGGTAGCCATCACTCCAGCAGCCGGCAGTACCGATATTTTCGGAGCTTTCTGCATCGGTATCATTTCCACGATCGTCTGCTTCTTCATGGTAGCGGTAGTAAAGGAGAAGTTCAAGTATGATGATGCCCTCGATGCCTTTGGTGTTCATGGTATAGGTGGTATCCTAGGTTCTATCCTCACCGGTGTCTTCGCCACTCAGTATGTAACAGGAGCCGAAGGTGTACAGGGTGCCCTCTATGGTGACTGGCATCAGCTTTGGATTCAGGTTGTAGCCACCGTGGTAAGCATCATCTACAGCGTAGTAGTTACCTACATTATCTTCAAGGTAGTAGATAAGAGTGTAGGTGTACGTGTAGACAAGCGAGTAGAGGAGGAAGGTCTCGACATCTACGAGCATGGTGAGAGTGCTTATAGCAACTAATTGCGAAATTCGATTATCAGCATAAAATTTAGGTCAATGGTGTTTCATTTTGAGGAATGAAACACCATTTTTTTACGATAAATCCTCAACTTGCATAATGAAATAGCCACAACTTGCACAATGAAATAGCCACAACTTGCACAATGAAATTACCTCAACTTGCACAATGAAATTGCCTCAACTTGCATAATTTAACGTTTTAAATGCTAGTATTCAGTAACTTTTGGTTATCTTTGCAGCGGTGCTTAAAAAATATGATTATGAAGAAATATAAGGCAAGAATAGCAGATAAAATGTTAAGTCGGAGACTTTTGGGGAGTGGTGCCGTTTTGATACAAGGTCCCAAGTGGTGTGGAAAGACGACAACTGCAGAACAGCAAGCAAAGAGCGTTGTGTATATGGATGATCCTGAATACATGGAGCAGAATGTGGAACTTGCAAATCTTTCTCCCAAAAAGTTGCTTTCAGGAGAAGTGCCTCGTCTTATTGATGAATGGCAATTAGCCCCGCAGCTTTGGGATGCTGCCCGTTTTGAGGTAGATCATAGGGATGAACTAGGGCAATTCATCTTTACTGGTTCTGCAGTCCCTGTTGATACAAGTAAAATTCACCATTCAGGGACTGGTCGATTTGCATGGTTGACAATGAGAACAATGAGTCTTTCTGAATCTGGCGATTCTACAAATGAAGTCAGTCTTGAAGAATTGTTTGCCAATCCCGTAGCAGATGTTTTTGCAACTAATCCTCTCAATATTGATTCTTTGGCATGGTTGATATGTCGGGGTGGTTGGCCAAAGGCAACGATGGTTAGTAAGGAGGTAGCACTTGATATGGCATATAGATATAATGAAGCCGTGGTGCACTCTGACATTTCTCGTGTAGATAATGTGAGCCGTGATCCGGAAAGAGCAAAAAGAATATTGCGTTCTCTAGCAAGAAACCAATGTGCTCAGGTAACGGTAAATACTATCTGTGCTGATTTGGAGAATAATGATGTTGTAGCCACCAATCGCAATACGGTGGCTTCCTATATAGAAGCATTGAAGAAAATTTTCGTATTGGAAGATTCCTTGGCATGGAATCCAAATTTGCGAAGTAAAACGGCTATTCGCACTTCGGATACCCGATATTTTTCTGATCCTTCTATTGGTGTTGCGGCTTTAGGTATAGGTCCAAATGATTTGGTGAATGACCTCAGTACGATGGGTTTGTTCTTTGAATCAATGTGTATCAGAGACTTGCGTGTTTATGCCGATGCTATTGATGGAACTGTGTATCATTATCGTGATGGTAATGGTTTGGAGTGTGATGCTGTAGTTCATTTGCGTAATGGGAATTATGGACTGATAGAAGTTAAATTGGGTGGTGAGAAGAACATCGAAGAAGGAGCAAAGAATCTAAAGCTCTTGGCTTCTAAAATCGATGATACGAAAATGAAATCCCCATCTTTCCTTATGGTTCTGACAGGTACATCTCGTTATGCAGTTCGCAGACCTGATGGTGTGTACGTTGTGCCAATTGGTTGTTTGAAAGATTAATCAAAATACAGAATCTTTGTACTCTAGCACCTTGACTGTATGTTTAGTACGGTCGGGGTGCTATCTTTATATAATAAGGTGTAATCCGTTTTTTTACTGTAATCTCCTGATTCTTCTCCTTTTCTAGTGCTTTTTTATGTTAAATCTATCTGTTGTATGGTGACAGAATAAAATCTTTTTCTTATATTTGTCAACAAAATAAAGAGTAGACAATTATGATTAATGAATCATTTTCTATAAGATTGCGGGAAGCGCGACAGATGATGGGGCTCAGCATGGATAAACTCGTAGAGCGAACCAACGGAGCCATCACCAAGCAGAGCATCTCCCGATATGAGAAAGGCATCATGCGCCCTAAGCGTGATGCTCTGCAAGCCATAGCCAAAGCCCTCAATATCAGCGAGGAATATTTCGAAGGAACCAATCTCAAGATAGATATGCCTATGCTCCGCACCACCTCCAATGGCAAGTTGTCCGAAGACGAGTTGCAAGCCCTGGAAGCGAAACTCTCGTTTTGGGCAGAGCAATATCTTACGAAGGAGAAAGAAGCAGGCTTTCCTACCCGGTTCAAGAATCCGGTAAAAGGCACCAAGGTATCAACCCTTGAAGATGCCATCCATGCTGCCGATCTTCTTCGTGAAAAGTGGCATTGCGGTGATGGTCCCATCGCCAGCATTCTGAGACTCTTGGAAAGAAAAGGCATCATGATACTTGCTGCTACTCTCCCGGATTATGTTTTCGGAATGAGCACCTGGGCTGATAAGAAGCATCCGCTGATGATTCTCGATTTCAATCCGGAAAAGAGTAGCGTAGAGAAACTTCGTTTCACGGCAGTTCATGAGTTGGCTCATCTGCTTCTCCTCTTCCCGGAAGATAGTACGCTGGGGCTGGAAAAGCGTTGTGATCTCTTTGCCAGTTTCTTCCTTCTTCCTAAGTTGTCGCTAATCGAAGAGTTGGGTTCCAAGAAACGTGAGAAGATAACGCTGGAGGAGATGATCGACATCAAGGAACTGTATGGCGCATCTCTCGCCGCTTCCATCATTACCGCCAGAGATTACGGCATTATCACCACCGAGTATAAACGGGCATGGTATGCCGAGCATATAGAGCCTAATCCTCGAGAAATAGGTAATGGCCACTATGCATTTCCTGAGACATTGGGAAGGGAGAAGAGAGTCAACTCAATAGTAGATTCGTGAATGTTGAATGTCGGTGTAAATGTCAGCATTTGATGATATTTAAAATAGGAAATACTAATTCTTAATAGTGTTAGATATGAAGCAGAATAATAATGAACAAATCGTCTTCGATATGTTCGAAGAGGTAGAAACCGAAAGCATCGCTGAGGCTCGGAATGCATACACCTATGAAGAAATTGATGGGTGCTATCAGGAGGCGAAAGAGATTGCTGATCATGCAAGGAAGAATTTGCTGGATAAAATGAAAAAAATAATTTAAAATAAATAATATGGCTAAGAATTTTGAAGATTTTAAAAGACTTTATCCTCTTTCAAAGACTTTGCGCTTTGAAGCGAAGCCTATTGGTGTCACTTTAGATAATATAGTCAAAAGTGGTTTGCTGGATGAAGATGAACACAGAGCTGCAAGCTATGTGAAGGTGAAGAAATTGATTGATGAATACCACAAGGTATTTATTGATAGAGTGTTGGCTGATGGATGTTTGCCTTTGAAAAATGAAGGTCATAATAATTCATTGACAGAATATTATGATAACTATGTATCTAAGTCACAAAACGAAGATGCAAAAAAAGCGTTTGAGGAAAATCAGCAAAATCTTCGTTCTATTATAGCGAAGAAGTTGACAGAGGACAAGGCTTATGCTAATTTGTTTGGCAAAAATCTCATTGAGTCATATAAGGATAAAACTGATAAGACAAAGATAATTGATTCTGATTTATTTAATTTCATCAATACCGCAGAATCAACCCAACTTGATTCAATGTCACAAGATGCGGCCAAAGAAATCGTAAAAGAATTCTGGGGCTTTACTACTTATTTTGTCGGCTTCTTTGATAATCGTAAAAATATGTATACGGCAGAAGAGAAGTCAACAGGTATTGCTTATCGTCTAATCAATGAAAACCTTCCAAAGTTCATTGATAATATGGAGGCTTTCAAGAAAGCTATCGCTAGACCAGAGATACAAGCTAACATGGATGAGTTATATTCTAATTTTTCTGAATACTTAAATGTAGAAAGTATTCAGGAGATGTTCCAGCTTGACTATTATAATATGCTCCTTACTCAAAAGCAGATTGATGTCTATAATGCTATAATTGGAGGAAAAACCGATGATGAACACGATGTTAAGATTAAAGGTATCAACGAGTATATCAATCTCTACAATCAGAAGCATAAAGATGACAAGTTACCAAAACTTAAGGCTTTGTTTAAGCAGATTCTTAGTGATAGAAATGCAATTTCTTGGTTGCCAGAAGAATTCAATAGTGATCAGGAAGTCTTGAATGCTATCAAGGATTGCTATGAGCGATTGTCTGAAAATGTTTTGGGTGATAAGGTTCTTAGGTCTTTGCTTGGTTCTTTGGCAGATTATTCTCTTGATGGGATATTTATCCGTAATGACTTACAGTTGACTGATATTTCTCAGAAAATGTTTGGAAATTGGGGTGTGATTCAGAATGCCATCATGCAGAATATAAAGCGTATCGCTCCTGCCAGAAAGCATAAGGAGTCTGAGGAAGATTACGAAAAAAGAATTGCTGGTATATTCAAAAAGGCAGATAGCTTTAGTATCAGTTATATAAATGATTGCTTAAACGAAGCAGATCCTAATAATGCCTACTTTGTAGAGAACTATTTCGCAACATTTGGAGCGGTAAATACTCCAACAATGCAGCGTGAGAATCTGTTTGCGCTTGTTCAAAATGCGTATACAGAAGTTGCTGCATTACTTCATTCTGATTATCCTACAGTAAAGAATCTGGCACAAGACAAGGCTAATGTTTCTAAAATTAAAGTACTGTTGGATGCAATAAAGTCTTTGCAGCATTTCGTGAAGCCTCTGTTGGGCAAGGGTGATGAAAGTGATAAAGATGAACGTTTCTATGGTGAACTAGCTTCGTTGTGGGCAGAACTTGATACAGTGACACCGCTGTATAATATGATTCGTAATTATATGACTCGTAAACCATATTCTCAAAAGAAGATCAAACTTAACTTTGAGAATCCTCAATTGCTTGGTGGTTGGGATGCTAATAAGGAGAAAGACTATGCTACCATTATCTTACGTCGTAATGGCTTGTATTATCTTGCTATTATGAACAAAGACTCAAAGAAATTATTGGGTAAAGCAATGCCTTCAGATGGGGAGTGCTATGAGAAGATGGTATATAAGTTGTTGCCAGGTGCTAATAAGATGCTTCCAAAGGTGTTTTTTGCTAAATCCAGAATGGAGGATTTTAAGCCAAGTAAGGAACTTGTTGAGAAATATAACAATGGTACTCACAAAAAGGGAAAGAATTTCTGTATTCAAGATTGCCATAATTTGATAGATTACTTTAAGCAGTCTATTGATAAGCATGAAGATTGGAGTAAGTTTGGATTTAATTTCTCTGAAACTTCTACATATGAAGACCTCAGTGGATTCTATCGTGAAGTAGAACAGCAGGGTTATAAGTTGTCTTTTGCAAGAGTATCTGTTTCGTATATCAACCAGCTTGTTGAGGAGGGGAAGATGTATTTGTTCCAAATCTACAATAAGGATTTCTCAGAGTATAGCAAGGGTACTCCAAATATGCATACTCTTTATTGGAAAGCATTGTTTGATGAACGTAATCTGGCAGATGTAGTTTACAAGCTTAACGGACAGGCAGAGATGTTCTATCGTAAGAAAAGTATAGAAAATACTCATCCAACTCATCCTGCTAATCATCCTATTCTTAATAAGAATAAGGATAACAAGAAAAAAGAAAGCTTGTTTGAATATGATCTTATAAAAGATCGTCGCTACACTGTTGATAAATTTATGTTCCATGTGCCAATCACAATGAACTTTAAAAGTTCTGGTTCAGAGAACATCAATCAAGATGTGAAGGCGTATTTGCGTCACGCAGATGATATGCATATTATTGGTATTGATCGTGGCGAACGTCATTTGCTATATTTGGTTGTAATTGATTTGCAAGGTAATATCAAGGAGCAGTTCTCGCTTAATGAAATTGTGAATGATTATAATGGTAATACCTATCATACCAATTATCACGATTTGTTGGATGTTCGTGAAGACGAACGTCTCAAAGCTCGTCAAAGTTGGCAGACCATAGAGAATATCAAAGAGCTGAAAGAGGGCTATTTGTCTCAGGTTATCCACAAGATTACACAGCTCATGGTTAAATATCATGCCATAGTTGTATTGGAGGATTTGAACATGGGATTTATGCGTGGTCGGCAAAAGGTAGAAAAGCAAGTATATCAGAAATTTGAGAAAATGTTGATAGAAAAGCTAAACTATTTAGTTGACAAGAAGGCTGATGCTTCTGCTTCTGGAGGTTTGTTGAATGCATACCAGTTGACTAGCAAGTTTGATAGTTTCCAAAAGCTAGGAAAACAGAGCGGATTCCTGTTCTATATTCCTGCATGGAATACATCTAAGATAGACCCAGTTACAGGATTTGTCAACTTGTTGGATACTCGATATCAAAATGTAGAAAAGGCAAAAAGTTTCTTCTCTAAGTTTGATGCTATCCGTTATAATAAGGATAAGGAATGGTTTGAGTTTAATCTCGACTATGACAAGTTTAGTAAAAAAGCAGAGGGTACAAGGACAAAGTGGACTTTATGTACTCGAGGAATGCGTATTGATACTTTCAGAAATAAAGAAAAAAACTCACAATGGGACAACCAGAAAGTAGACTTGACTGCTGAGATGAAATCTTTATTGGAGCATTATTATATAGACATTCATGGTAATCTCAAGGATGCTATCAGTGCGCAAACAGACAAGGCCTTCTTTACGGGATTGCTACACATTTTGAAGTTGACCTTGCAGATGCGTAATAGTATCACTGGAACAGAAACTGATTATCTGGTATCTCCTGTTGTCGATGAGAATGGAATATTCTATGATAGTCGTTCTTGTGGTGATGAACTTCCTGAGAATGCGGATGCTAATGGTGCTTATAATATCGCTCGTAAGGGACTGATGATGATTGAGCAGATAAAGGATGCTAAGGATTTGGATAACTTGAAGTTTGATATTTCCAATAAGGCTTGGCTCAATTTTGCACAACAAAAGCCATATAAGAATGGATGATTATATTCAGCTTTCAACGTTGAATGACTTTATCTTCTGTCCGTACTCCATATACTTGCATAGTGTGTATATGGAGTCGGACGGAGATTTATATAAAGCCGCTCCACAGACCAAAGGTACTCTAGCGCACCAAGGCGTGGATGAAAAGAAAGGGAGTACTCGAAAGAGTGATATTATGGCGCTCCCGGTTTATTGCGATGAGTTAGGCATATCTGGCAAGATTGATGTCTATAAACAGGATAAGCGTTTGTTGATAGAACGTAAGAACAATCTCAAACGCATCTTTCGTGGCCAGATTTATCAACTTTGGGGACAATACTTCTGCTTGAAAGAAATGGGATATGAAGTTGAACAACTTGCTTTCTATGAAATATCTACCAATAAAATGATTCCGGTTGACTTGCCGGGAGAGCTTGGTAAACAGGAATTGATAGGATTCATAGAACAGTTTAAACGTTATAATCCTGCTTCTACTACGATACAGGTAAATCCAAATAAGTGCATCCATTGCATCTATTGCAATCTTTGCGATAAAACCAATACTGATAATGTTTACACATAAAGACATAGAAATGCGAACCATATTCGTGGTCAATTGTATTGAGCACGACCGGAGTCTTCGAGTAAATAGCGGAGAACTGATGCTAGAGGAAATAGAAGGTGATAAGAAAAAGACCTTGACTAAGTTCCCCTTCCAAAAGTTGTTGGCTCTTTTCATTATCGGTCACATCACAGTTACTACTCCGTTGATTGATAAATGCAAAAAGTATGGTGTAGCTTTGGTAGTGATGAAGCCAAATCTTCGTCCTGTTTTCTTTTGGGCAAACTCTGCCGAGGCAAACTATCTGCTTCGAAAAAGGCAGTTTGAATACAGTGCTGAAGATCTTAGCATCGCAAAATGCATTGTATATAATAAGGTGTTGAATCAGAAAACTGCATTATCAAAGACTCGAAAGAAGGATTGCTATACTTTGGATGCCATCAAGCAATGTGATGCTGCATTAGTTACTTTGCCAGACATTGATGAATATAATCAATTGATGGGATTGGAAGGTATGGTTGCCAAGACCTATTTTTCTGCATATTATCAGAATCAAAACTGGAGAGGAAGACACCCAAGAATGAAGAGCGATGTGCTGAATGTGACATTGGATATTGGTTACTCAATTTTATTCAACTTTATGGAAAGTTTCATTCGTATGTTCGGATTTGATCTGTATGTTGGTGTGTACCATCGATTATGGTTCAAGCGCAAATCATTGGTATGTGACTTGATGGAACCTTTCAGATGTATCATTGACCATGCAGCATTGTTGGCGTTTAATCGCAATCAGTTTTCAGAGAAAGATTTCACTCTTATAAAGCAAGAATATCATTTAAAGTATGAGAAGTGTGCTGACTATTACAAGGTGTTTTATGATGAGTTGATTGCTCGTAAAATGGACATATTTAAGTTTGTTCAGCAGTACTATCGTTGTTTTATGGGTTGTAAGTCTGTAAAAGAGTATCCAATATTTGAGTTTTAAATGATAATCGTTAGTTATGACATATCGGATGACAAGATGCGTACCAACTTTTCTAAAATGCTGAAAAGTAATGGTGCCATTCGGCTTCAGTATTCTGTTTATGAGGTTAGTAATACGAAGAGAATTGTTGACAATCTTGTTGCGAAGATAGAGGCTTATGCCAAACATTTCACAGCAGATGATAGTGTAATCCTCTTTAATGTAGATCCTGATAAACTTACGAAGTATGGTAATGCAATTCATAGGGACCAAGCTATAGTCTATTTTTGACTTTGCAAACCTTGGTCTTTATATTTTTGTAATAAAGCGTGTAACTTACTTATTTACAAGGCGTTCTTTGAAATATTGTACCCAATATTATGGGAAGGGGTGGTAATACTCTTTAAAAAGATATGCAGAAGATGCCTTTATTTAAAGGATTTTTTGTATCTTTGCAATCGATAAGAGGCTAGTATGCTTCAATAATTTCTACTATTGTAGATGGCTTAATGCCAAAGTGTGCCAAGACTTGGGCTAGTATGCTTCAATAATTTCTACTATTGTAGATATGTTAACGCAACTTCTTCCCTATTTCGGGCTAGTATGCTTCAATAATTTCTACTATTGTAGATATCGTAGAAGTTAACGGTGTTCAGTATGTAGGGCTAGTATGCTTCAATAATTTCTACTATTGTAGATAGCAACATTCTTTTCAACTTCCTGTGGCAGGCTAGTATGCTTCAATAATTTCTACTATTGTAGATAGAGAAGAACCCGCAGCAGAAAGTTTACGGCTAGTATGCTTCAATAATTTCTACTATTGTAGATAGTAATATCACGAGTGGACGCAAAACCAAGGCTAGTATGCTTCAATAATTTCTACTATTGTAGATGGCTCTTGATACTCTCAACGAATTTAGCGGCTAGTATGCTTCAATAATTTCTACTATTGTAGATGCAGAGACAAGGCGAAGGTCGAGGAGACTGGCTAGTATGCTTCAATAATTTCTACTATTGTAGATCTTAACGCTCAGAACGCTAGCCCTTCCGCGGCTAGTATGCTTCAATAATTTCTACTATTGTAGATGAAAGAAGGTAGTGGTAAAAACTTTACCAGGCTAGTATGCTTCAATAATTTCTACTATTGTAGATCTGCAACAGAGATAACCAAAGCAAGCATAGGCTAGTATGCTTCAATAATTTCTACTATTGTAGATTATTCCGAGTAACGAGGAGCATAGCCATGGCTAGTATGCTTCAATAATTTCTACTATTGTAGATGCTATCTTAAACAAGTTGTATGAGATAGCGGCTAGTATGCTTCAATAATTTCTACTATTGTAGATTAGGCGAGAAACTTCTTGTCGTCAAAGACGGCTAGTATGCTTCAATAATTTCTACTATTGTAGATAGCGCAGTGTCGGCAGCTATTACGATTCCATGGCTAGTATGCTTCAATAATTTCTACTATTGTAGATCTTCCACAGGTGGCTGATGAAGTATCATGGAGGCTAGTATGCTTCAATAATTTCTACTATTGTAGATTAAATATACTCTTAAACATCTAATCTTCGGCTAGTATGCTTCAATAATTTCTACTATTGTAGATCGAATATTCCAGATGGTGACATATAAGCGGCTAGTATGCTTCAATAATTTCTACTATTGTAGATAAGAAATGAAGCTAGGAAGGATTTGGGCATGGCTAGTATGCTTCAATAATTTCTACTATTGTAGATTGCGGTGTCGGCTTCTCCGTCCGCTTTGGCTAGTATGCCTCATAATTTCCACTGTTGTAGATGCATTGCCCAAAAGAGGCATAAGGCTAGGCTAGTAATTTCCCACAATTTCTACTATTGTAGATAATTCCATAAAGGTGCGATTTGGTTTATAGCCTGAAGGCAGAAGTTACATCTTGTTGAAGATGGGTAAAGAAAAAAGTGGTTGCTCGGAAATTTCGAACGCCTCGTCTTTACGGTGTTGGCTATCGAGGCTTCGGCACAAAAAATGGGTATATCGCCGTCTGAAATGAGAAAGCGATTGGATAAGGTGGGGCTAATCAAGAGTCTCATTCAAGATTGCTATGACACTCTACATACCGAGAGCCGGGAAGCTGTGGCAAGTGATGTGGTCGAAGCTCTTAAAAATTGGGAAAGAAAAGAATAATGGAAAAGCAAATATTATATCATGGTTCATATTAAGCCAGGAGATAGTTGATAAGTATTTACAATTTAAATCATATGAAAGGATATAATTATGTTGGATTTCTTATTATCAATAGTTCGTTAATAATTCAATAATGTGCTAAGCAGCTATACGCTGTAAGCACGAGAGATCTTTGAAAATCTTGCTAATTAAAGTTCGGTTCGGGGTGTACCCGCTTGCTTTAAAAATTCGTTTCACCAGATAAATGTTGGTCATCAGTGACTTGAATGAAGACATAGAATATTCCATTCCCATCTCCTTCATAGTTACCTTGGCAACATTTAGTGATGTGAACGAAGCATTGAAAGCAAAATCGAGTTTCCACTTATCGCGAGCCTGGCAGTCCATAAGACCAGTATAGCCTTTGGCGTCACGAAAGCAATTATGAGAAGCTTTACATAATTGCTTTTATGACAAGAATATCATTATGTCAAGTTAGACAGATTTGACCTGTGAAAAATTGTTGATTATATGAATTTTACAGCAAAAACTTATCATAAATACTTCTCATAACGTTATATTACAGTATAGGGCATAAGCCCCAAAACTAAATATTATATATTATGCAAGAAGTAAAGATTCAAGTCCTAATGGATCGATGCATCAAGTACTTTGAAGACCATTGTTACACAGAGAATAGAATATCTGTGTATAAATGTCTATGGCGTAAAGGCATCGTCCACTACATGTCGGCTCACGACATTGAGAATTATTCCCCTTCTATTGGTGAAGAGTTCCTGTCAACCTGTCATCATTATGGTGAGATTCGTCACCAGGAGCGTGAAATGATTCGCAGTATTCAAGTCCTTGACGATATGCTTTCGTTAGGGCTTATACGTAAGCGTTGTTTCACTCCTGTTTTCCATACCCTCGATGGGAAGATTGGCATGGAGATGGAAAAACTCATCATCCATCTTACTTCTCTTCGTAGAAGTCAGGTGACTATAAATGACTATCGTTTGTATCTAAGCGAGTTCTTAACTCATCTCAATCTCAGTGGTGTCAACAGTGTGTCCGAGATTGCGGATAAACACATCTTGTCGTTTGTCTCGTCCCATCCGACCAACAAGGTAAACATAGTTTCTGCCCTGCGTGTCCTCTTTCG
>OLRV01001505.1_pt1 | contig 19769 bp, 15 predicted proteins | sample 1672421 | NCBI WGS metagenome assembly OLRV01 (sample SAMEA3136684, study PRJEB25190) | human gut metagenome | biome: human gut; feature: human-associated habitat; material: faeces | place: Austria | collected 2013
GCGGGGACGCGCTGCCGGTAGAACAGGCGCTTTGCGCCGCATGTGAAATACCCCCGGCTACGCCGGGGGATATTTATTAGAATGAACTGCAACGATAGCATGATGAAGTTGAAATATAATTTATGATATTATATCTATATACTGTTAATAGATATCCAGATGAGAACTTGAAGTGAATAGTGAGGCGTGTCACATGGATGTTTTAAAAAATGCGATAAAAGCGACCATATTCAAGCAGGGAAAACGGAATATGCCCAAAGCCTTTCATGTTGGATTGGCAGGAACATTTGACTACATTCCGCATCTGGGGATGGTGATCATGTCGCTTGCAAAATGTAATCCGGACATTGATTTTGTGTTTCATTTATTTGTAAATCACCTGCCGGAAGACGAAGAGCAGCGTTTAGCGAGTGCAGCGGAACAGACAGGGAATGCCATCAAAATTCATGTCGTTAATGACGCGGCATTCTCTTCAATTGTTTTCGGAAAATATAATGCATCATTTTTTTACCGTTTCATTATGCCGGATATTTTAAAAGACGAAACAGATCGGCTGCTGTATATGGACGGTGATATGATGTGCCGGGGAAATTTGAAAGAGCTGCAGAACTTGCTCCTGGAAAATCATCTAGCTGCTGTCGTGTCTGACAGAGATGAAAAAAGACAGATGGATCAGCTGCAGGTCAAAGGTTTTTTCAATTCAGGGTTGATGCTGATCAATGTGAAACAATGGATCGAAGAACATCTTTTGCAGACAATTTTAGAGTTTTCTCATGAGAACTTGAAGTATGTGGGCAAAAATGGGAGACACAGTCAGTGGAAAAATGCTTTATATAATGATCAGAATATTTTAAATAAGATTCTTGATGGCCGAGTTGTCTGGCTGCCGAAAAAATATAATTATATTTATAAATTGAATCGTTCTGCGCTTTTCCGGAAAAAAGCGAGCAATGAAGACTATCGGGAGCAGGTCATCCTTCATTTTGCAGGCTCTGTAAAGCCATGGCATGACTGGGCGCAGGAATGGCCGGTGGTAAAGGAATACAGAGAGACCTCGCTGGATTCGCCATGGGCGGATATTCCGCTGTCTGCACCGAAATCAAGGAAGGACTGTCATCAGGCGGCCCGGGAATATCGTGTGACCGGGCAGTGGGGAAAAGCTCTGAAATGGTATTTCGAATATTATAAGAGAAAATTTTGAATAAAGATTTTCTGGATAGGAGAGGCGAAAATGTCTCTCCTATTTCTTGTGTTATAATGCAAGGGAATATACGGTTACGGAAATTTTTGAAAAGGAATGACTGATGAAGGAGAAAAAATATCAGCTGCTGGTGAATGCTGACGATTTCGGGCGGCACGCGCTCATCAATCGCGCTGTGGCGGAAGGCGTCGAGCGGGGCATCCTGCGGTCGGCGACGCTCATGCCCGGCGGGAAGGCTTTTGACGGCGCGGTGGAGACGGCGCTTACCCATCCGGAGCTCGGCGTGGGCGTGCACTTCACGCTGGTGAACGGTTTCCCCGTGCTTCCGCCGGAGGAGATCCCGTCGCTCGTGACGGAGAAAGGCGTTTTTTACGATGACTATATCCATTTTGTGAAACGGTTTCTCGCGGGACGCATTCGCATGGAAGAGGTGCGCCGGGAGCTCGCCGCGCAGGCGGAGAAGATGGCAAAGACCGGACTTTCGCTTACCCATGTGGACAGCCATCAGCACATGCACGTGCTGCCGGGCATTTTCGACGCGGCGCTGGACGCGGCGGAATCGGTGCACATCGACGCGGTGCGTATCCCGAAAGCGCCGCTCTTTGAGGCGTCTTCCGGGAGCCTGGGGCAGCTCGTGGGGCGGCTCGGCCTCTTCACGCTGGCGGAAGCGGCGGAGCGGCGGGCGAAGATCCGCGGATTCCGCACGCCCGATCATTTCGCGGGCATCGTGGCGGGGGAAGCGGTGAGCGAAGCGCATTTCCGGCATATCATTGAGACGCTGAAGCCGGGAGCTACAGAAGTGATGATGCATCCCGGAGCCGATACGGCGGCGTTAAAAAAGGCCTGTCAGTGGGAGCATGATTTTGAAGCCGAACGGGACGCGATTATTTCAATAGATGTTATCAGGCTATTGAAAATGAAACGTATAGCCGTAATAAATTTTACGGCTATAAAGAAAGATGCAGGTATTGAATGATGAGAATCATGATTATTACTACCGGACAATTAATTGGCATTGCTGGGGGAGTGGAACGAGTACTTATTAATTTAGCAAATGAAATGGAAAACCGTGGTCATGAGGTGGTTTTAGTTTATTCCTCGCAAAAAGCTGGTGAGTTTTATTATCCAATTCATCCATCTGTGAAAGACATTAATTTGTTTGAATTATTCCAAAAAGCTCAATTAGAACATGGAAAAATAAAGTATCAATTGCATCGCTGTGGATTTAAAATTTGCAGGGAATTTTTGAGACTAATTAGTAAGGAACGAATGGATTATTTTAGGTGCTCACAAAGACGAAAGGATTTTCAGCCACTAATTAAAACTTTGATCGATGATATCCAACCAGAAGTGGTTATTAGTGCATGGTGGGACACCTCAGTCCTTATTTTCAGGGAATTTAAAAGTAAAAATATTCCTTTGATTACAATGTCGCATATGGATGCGCAATCCTTATTAGATTCTATGAGTAATATGGGAAAAGCTGTTTTAAATGCCTGCGATGCAGTACAAGTCCTTATGCCAGCAGATAAGTTGATCTTTTCGAAAACATTTTCCAATACACAGGTGGTATGGATTCCCAATATTGTTCCACAATATCAAATTGAAAAGAGAGTAAAAAAAAGAAATATTATTATAAATGTAGCTCGATTGGATAAAGGGCAAAAACGACAGTATTTACTGATAGAAGCATTTTCCCTGCTTGCAGATCAGTTCCCGGATTGGACTATGGAATTCTGGGGGGACGAAAATGGAAAATGTAAGTATACAAACGAATTGAATGCATTGATCCATAAATATCATTTGGAAAATCGCGTAAAGCTCTGTGGGCGCACCGATGATGTGCTGTCTGTATATCGGCGAGCGTCCATTTTTGCATTCCCCAGTGCCCATGAGGGATTTGGGTTAGCCATGACGGAAGCGATGAGTGCGGGACTTCCTGTGGTGGCCTATCGTTCCTGTCCGGCGGTCAATGAACTGGTCAGGGATGGAGAGACAGGGCTTCTGGTGGACGATGGCGTGGATGCCCTGGCAGAAGGACTGAAAAAACTCATGGAGGATCAGGAGCTGCGAGAACGAATGGGGAGAGCGGCGCATGAAGCGATGAAAGAATTTGCTCCGGATAAGATCTGGAATCAGTGGGAAAAATTAATGAAAGATGTTATTAAGTATAAATCAGAAAATTTTCAGAATGAACTATAGGAAAATCTATTGTGGACTTATTACAGAAAAACAGGCGAAATTTATCTGCTTCTGAAACATAGAATCATGAGGAATGAATATGAAAATTTTAATTGCCACGAATAAGTCGCTGGTTGGAATTGTCGGTGGGACAGAGCGTGTGCTTAGTAATTTTGCAAATGAAATGCATAAACGAGGACACGATGTGTATCTGGCATATTGCACCAAAAACGATGGAGCCTTTTGTTACCCTGTTGATGCAGATGTGAAAGTCATTAATTTACTGGATTATTTCCCGAAACGTCGTTCTGAAACACTGGAATTTAAATTTCGGAGAGAAATATTGCGGTTGTTTAATAAAACAAAAATGCAGGAATTCAGGGTTATCTGGCAGGCGAAAGCATTTTACCCGGTGCTTCAGAAGCTATTGCAGCAGATTCATCCGGATGTGGCGATCAGTGCATGGTGGGATACTTCAGTTATTTTTTATGAGGCCTGTAAAGAACAGAACATTCCCTTGATTACAATGTCTCATCTCAATGCGGAAAATCTATTGCATGAAATGACCGATAGTGGAAAGCGAATTTTAAATCAATGTGCAGCAGTGCAGGTTTTGATGCCCCATGATAAGGTTGTATTTTCAAAGGCTTTTCCCGATACGCACTTAGTATGGATTCCTAATGTGGTGCCGCAGTATCCTTTCAGCGTACATGAGGAAAAACTTCTTATCAATGTTTCTCAATTAGCCAAAGAATCGAAACGTCAGCATCTGCTGATAGAAGCATTTTCCCGGCTCGCAGATCAGTTCCCGGAGTGGATCGTGGAATTCTGGGGGGACGAAAATGGGAAATGCAAGTACACAAACGAATTGAAAGAATTAATTTGTAAATATCATCTGGAAGACCGCGTAAAGCTCTGCGGGCGCACCGATGATGTGCTGTCTGTATATCGGCGAGCGTCCATTTTTGCATTCCCCAGTGCCCATGAGGGATTTGGGTTAGCCATGACGGAAGCGATGAGTGCGGGACTTCCTGTGGTGGCCTATCGTTCCTGTCCGGCGGTCAATGAACTGGTCAGGGATGGAGAAACGGGACTTTTGGTGGCCGATGGGGTAGATGCCTTGGCGGAAGGACTGAAAAAACTCATGGAGGATCAGGAGCTGCGGGAACGCATGGGGAGAGCGGCTCATGAATCGATGAAAGAATTTGCTCCGGAAAAGATTTGGAATCAGTGGGAAATATTGTTAAAAAGTACGATATGAGAGTAATATAAGTTATTGAATTCAAAGGGCAGGCATCGAATGAAAATTGTAATTTGCTGGATTTCTCAGGTAATAGGAAATAATGGCGGAATGGAAAAAGTTATGATTAATTTTTCCAATGAAATGGCGCGTCGCGGACACAAAGTGACACTGGCCTATTGTACGGAATTCGATGGGGACTTTTGCTCACCTGTTGATGAAAATATTAATATAACCAATCTTGTGAAATTTATGCCAGGACATAAATTTGAATCTGTTAAAAAGCCATTATCATTTAAAGTGCTGCGTGAAATTATTAGAGTCATTTGTCCGACTATGGCACGGGATATGAATGTCAAACTTGTAATTAAACAGTTAGCACCTGCCATTTCAAGGATATTGCAGATAGAGAAACCGGACATTATTATCTCCCTGGATCCTAGGACGACGACCATTATTCGCGGTACAGATAAGCATGGGTGTTATCCGATAATATCTATGAGCCATTTTGATGCTGATACTATTTTGCATTATTTATCTCATCTCGAACGGGATACGTTAAATAACTGCGATGCAGTGCAAGCTCTAATGCCCAAGGATGTAAAGAAATTTAAAACGATTTGGCCGGATGTAGCTGTTGTAAGAATTCCTAATATCGTTCCCCAATATGAATTGGGAGGTGGGTTACGGGAACTGTGCATAGTTGATGTTGCACGTCTTGATAAAGTACAAAAGCGTCAGCATCTGCTAATAGAAACATTTTCCCTGCTTACAGATCAGTTTTCGGATTGGACTGTGGAATTCTGGGGAGACGAAAATGGGAAAAGTAAGTATACGGACGAATTGAAAGAATTAATTCGCAAATATCATCTGGAAGGCCACGTAAAGCTCTGCGGGCGTACCGATGATGTTCTGTCTGTGTATCGACGTGCATCTATCTTCGCATTTCCCAGTGCCTATGAAGGTTTTGGTCTCGCTATGGCAGAAGCAATGAGTGCGGGACTTCCTGTAGTGGCCTATCGGTCCTGCCCGGCGGTCAATGAACTGGTCAGGGATGGAGAGACGGGGCTTCTGGTGGACGATGGCGTGGATGCTCTGGCGGAAGGCCTGAAAAGGCTCATGGAGGATCAGGAGCTGCGGGAACGCATGGGGAGAGCAGCTCACGAATCGATGAAAGAGTTTGCCCCGGAAAAGATTTGGGATCAGTGGGAAGCCCTGATGCAGGATGTTATTGCGAAGCATAAAGCAAAAATGGAATATTAAAAATTAAAGGTTAGTTTACCCGATGGAGAAAGTCATGGATACGATTGCCATTATTGTGCCCTGCTACAATGAGCAGGAGGTGCTGGAGCAGTTTCACCGGCGCACGGAGGAGGTGCTGGCGGGGATCAGGGATTGCCGGTTTCGGTATGTGTTCGTCAACGACGGCAGCCGGGACGGGACGCTTCCCATTCTCCGGCGGCTTGCTGAAGAGGACTACAAGGTATCGTATATCAGTTTTTCCCGAAATTTCGGCAAGGAAGCGGCCATGCTGGCCGGGATGGATTATGCGGAGTGTGATGCGGCGGTCATCATGGATGCGGACCTGCAGCATCCGCCGGAAATGATCCCGGAAATGATCGGCTGGTGGCGGAAGGGCTATGATGATGTGTGCGCCAAACGGGCGGACCGGAAGGACGAGGGCTTCATCAAGCGGCATCTGACCAATTTCTTTTATAAGCTGCTCCAGAAGTGCAGCCGCACAGCGATCCAGCGGAATGTGGGGGATTTCCGCCTTCTCGACCGGCGGTGCCTCTCGGCGCTCCGGCTCATGCGGGAAAGCGAGCGTTACACGAAGGGACTGTTCACCTGGGTGGGGTTCAAAAAGAAGGAGATCCCCTTCCATGTACAGCCGCGGGCCGCGGGTAAAACAACGTGGAATTACTGGTCGCTCATGAATCTGGCGCTGGAGGGGCTGACGTCTTTCACGACGGCGCCGCTTCGTCTGGCGTCCATGTTCGGTGTGCTGGTGTCTTTTGCGGCCATTCTGTATATGCTTTACGTTTTCATCCGGGCCATGATCTACGGCGATCCTGTGGCAGGGTATCCGACGCTTCTGACGGTGATGCTCTGCCTCGGCGGCGTGCAGTTGCTGGCGCTGGGGATCATCGGTGAGTATCTGGGACGGGTATTCAATGAAAGCAAGCACCGTCCGCTCTATCTGGTGGATGAATGGAACGGGCGGAAGATGGAATATGTGCTGAAGCCGGTGCCAGAAGAGCGGCGCGTGGAAACACACGAAAAGGAACCGAATGACGAGGATGACTGAGGCTGTTCCGGCAGGAGAAACTGCCGGGATGGCTTTTTATGTGGCGGCAAAAGTTCAATAAATTTTATATATTGTTTTATTTCCCTCAAAAATCGGCCTGCTACAATCATAAAAGGCGAATTGTGCGCCCGAAAATACAGAAGAAGGGTATGAAATGTATGTCGAATACAGATAAAGGCCATGCAGTCAGGACGGGATTTCTGCTGGCCGGGATTTTTTTGTTTATGCTGCTGCTGAATCACTGGATGCCGATCCACCGGGATGACTATGATTATTCCATGATCTGGGGGACGGCGCAGCACATACAGTCCTTCGGAGACGTCTGGCAGTCCCTGTGGAATCACTATATGACCCACGGGGGACGCATGGTGACGGTCTTTGTGCTGGACCTGTTCCTGTGGCTGGGGAAGCTGCCCTTTGACATCGCCAATGCGGCGGTCTTTATGGCGGTGACGGTGCTGCTGTACTGCCACAGCACCCGGGATACAAAGATCACCGCGGAACCGGGGATCATGGCGCTGTGCGCCTTTTTCCTCTGGCTCTGTCTGCCCCATTTTGGAGAAGTGGCCGTATGGAAGAGCGGCTCCACGGTGTACCTCTGGTCGGGCTTCTTTGCGGCACTGTTCCTCCTGCCCTATAATCTGTTCCTTGCGGGGCGTATCCACTGGGGGGCCGGCATGGCGCTGCCCATGTTCCTGCTGGGCGTCCTCGGCGGCTGGTCTGTGGAGAATCTGGCAGTGACGGTGGTGCTGCTCACCGCGGGGAGTTCCTGGTATGCGTGGAAGCGTCACGCGTTTTCACTCTGGCTCCCTGCGGGGGCCGCAGGGGCGTTTCTGGGATTTATCGGCCTTCTGGCGGCACCGGGCAACTATGTGCGCTACGGCGAGCAGGAAATGGGGAAAGGTCTGCTCATCCACATCGGCAACCAGCTGGCAGGCAACGGGGAAATGTTCCTGTATCTGCTGCCGGCGGTGCTGCTCCTGCTTCTGGTATGGCGTGTGCTGAAGATCCATGTACTGGTGGAACGGGGCGTTTCCTGGAAATGGCGTCCCCGGGACGTATCTGCCGGGCAGATCGTCTGCGTGCTTCTTCTGGCCGCTTTCGTGGTGTCCTATTTTTCCGGCGGCTTTATCGGAAACGGCATCCGGGAGCTGCTGGTCGCTCATGTGCTGGCTCCCCTGCATCAGGACTCAGCCAAGATCGTCTTCCGGCTGTCTCATGTGATGAAGGGCTTTGAGGAAATGGCCATCTTCTGGGCAGGCATCTTCCTCATCTATTCCATGGCCAAGAAGGCGCTCGGGCTGGACAGCCGCAGCATCCGCCGGCTGAATCAGGAGGTCCGGGCGAAGGACGTGTGGGCCGCTTTCCCGGAGGTGCGATTCGCAGGCTGTATGATCGCCCTGTGCTTCTTCAATAATTTTGTCATGATCGCCGCGCCCACCTTCCCGGCACGGGCCACGTTTAGCTCCGTATGTATGTTTCTGGCGGGCGTCGTGGCCGTGCTCCGCATTCCCGTCGTACAGGAGGTCATGGAGGGAACGGCCGGACGCATCCTCCGTATCGGCGGCGGTGCCGTGGGCGGCTTCCTCGCCGCGGCAGCCCTTCTGATTTCCATACAGGTGACGGAGGAAAACGATGCGCGCATCGCCTATATGGCAGAGCGGCAGGGCAGCGGAGAGATCCTGCAGCTGCCTCCCATGGAGACGGAAAACCGGGCGCTCCGGCATGTCTTCTTCGTGGACTTCGGCAATGGCGTGACCAAGGGCGGGCTGTGCCGCTACTATGGCATTAAAGATATCCAAATTCAATAAAACATTGACAATACACCGCAGAACAGACAAAATAAAAACGACTCTATTTCAGGCGGCGCGGCCGCCGGGCGTGACGGAAAGAGGCGCAGTATGACGCAGAAATCGAATCGTTTTTACGGACAGACCGTACTGATTCTGACCGGTGTATTTCTTTTTATGCTGGTTCTCAATATTTTGCTGCCGATCCGCGGAGATGATTTCGATTACTCCATGATCTGGGGCACCACGCAGCACGTGCAGTCCTTCGGCGACGTCTGCCAGTCCATGTGGAATCACTATATGACCCACGGAGGCCGCATGGTGACGGTTTTCGTGCTGGACCTGTTCCTGTGGCTGGGGAAGCTGCCCTTTGACATCGCCAATGCGGCGGTCTTTACGGGGCTCGTGGTGCTGCTGTACTGCCATGGCACGCGGGATACGAAGCTCACCGCAGAGCCGGGCATTCTGGCTGCAGCGGCGCTGCTTCTCTGGATCTGCCTGCCTCACTTCGGGGAGGTGGCCGTATGGAAGAGCGGATCCACGGTGTATCTCTGGTCTGGCTTCTTTGCGGCGCTGTTTCTCCTGCCCTATAATCTGTTCCTTGCGGGGCGCATCCACTGGGGAGCCGGCATGGCGCTGCCCATGTTCCTGCTGGGCATCCTCGGCGGCTGGTCTGTGGAAAATCTGGCGGTGACGGTGGTGCTTCTCGCCTGCGGGATCTGCTGGTATGCGTGGAAAAAGAAGATCCTCCAGGCATGGCTCCCGGCGGGCGCCGTAGGGGCGGTCCTCGGGGCAGTCGGCCTCATCGGGGCGCCGGGCAACTTTGCCCGTTATGGCGAGCAGGGCACCGGCAAGGGCATTCTGTCCCATATCGGCAACCAGTTCGCCGGCAACGGGGATATGCTGCTGTTCATCCTGCCGGCGGTGCTGCTCCTGCTGCTGGTATGGCGCATCCTGAAAGCGTCTCTGCTGGGCGATGGGAAGCCGGCATCACGGGGGACAGCGCAGCGCTTCAGCCCCGGCGAGATCGTGACCGTCGGGCTGATCCTGCTGTTTGCCCTGTCCTATTTTGCAGGGGGCTTTCTCGGCGACGGCATCCGGGATCTGATCATCAGCGGCGTGCTGGAGCCGCTCGGCAAGGCTAAGCCGAAAACCATTTATCAGATCACCCACGTCATGGAAGGCTTTGAGGAAATGGCTGTTTTTTGGGCGGGCATTTTCTTCATTTACTTCCGGGCGAAGAAATCGCTGGGACTGGATAAAAGGTTCCTGCGCCGGGTGAATCAGGCTGTCCGGGCGCGCGATGTGTGGACGGCTTTCCCGGAAGTGCGCTTTGCAGGGACAATGATCATTCTGTGCCTGTTCAATAATTTCGTCATGATCGCCGCGCCGACCTTTCCGGGACGTGCGACCTTCAGCTCGGCTTTCCTGTTTTTCATCGCGGTCATTGCCGTGCTTCGCATGGCGCCTGTACAGGAAGCACTGCGCGGCCCGGCCGGCCGCATTCTGAAGATTGGCAGCGGAGCGGTGGGGCTCTTCATCGCCGTGGCTGCGGTGTGGATCTCCTATACAGTCACCGTGGAGAACGATGCGCGCATCGCCTATATCGAAAGCAGACAGGGCAGCGGCGAGGTCATTGTCGTGCCGCCTATCGGCCGGGAAAACCGGGCGCTGCGCCATGTGTTCTATAAGGAATTCCGCGAAGAAAAGCCGCTGGACAGCGGAAGCGGTGTGGCCCGGTATTACGGCGTCAAAGAGATCCGGAGCGACAGTCATGCCGTCCTCCCTCCGGAGTTTGCCGTTAAATAGTAAAACTAAAAAAGACCGATTCCCATATGGTATGGGGATCGGCCTTTTCTTATGCGTATATGGCTTTTATTTTTTGAGATGCAGGTAATAATACCACGCCGTATGCCCGAGGAGAGCATACATGAGCAGCTCGGACAATTCCTCGATCTGCTGGTCACGAAGAGTGTGGAAGATCGCGTGATGATCGCCAATCGTGACGGCGATCACGCAGACAATGATGGCAATCAGGTGAATCCACGGGAAAGAGATTTCCCGAAAAATTCGCTTCCACGGAACAAAGCGGATCAGGCCGTACAGACAGAGCACCGCGAGAACTCCGATGCAGCCGTGAATAGCCGTGCGAAAAGGCATTTCCGACGAAGCGATCAGGATCGGCTCACCGGCGGCGGAATATTCTTTTACAAAGAACACCCGCCCCCAGGACAGCTCCCGCGCAGCAAGGATCAGAAAGATGCCCGCAGACGGCAGCCACATCCTGTGGGATGGGGATGACAGTGTGTCCCGCGCAAATTTGACGCACGTCAGAGCACATCCCAGAAGCAGGATCACCTGCGTATTTTCAATGGGCCCGTTTTCAAAGCTGGCCCAGTCCGGCAGAAAACCGGAGACAGGAAGAATCAATACAGCAAAAAGAACGAGCAGCCAGCCGGTGTATTTGTAAGAAGCGGAAGCAGAAGATTTCATCGTGGATTTCCTTTGCCAAAATAGAAACACTAATTTTATATAAAAACAGATAAAAAATATTTTTACTTATTGGTAATTTCATATACTATAGCAGAGAAATGAAAATATTGCAAAGCTGGCAATGTAAAAGAGGAATGAATCATAAGATGCATTCCTCTTTTTATTATTTTGAAAAATATTTTTTTTCGATGTCCGAACCCTTACGGCGATGAATATCCCACTCCTCGTATTTTTGGCGCAGACTGTTTTTTATTGTATGCCCCAGAGTATGCAGCCATGGAGATTTTTTCTTCTTTTGCTCACGAATTCTTAACCTGTCGCCCCCATAGGCGTATAGTCCTTCGCCCCAGTCAGCGGTAGCATGAGGATAAAAGAGTTCGGGACGCCGGCGATAGGCCATGACCATTAAGGTCTGATCATCATCTGCGAGTCCGCATTCCGCCAGAGAGAACACCGCATGCTGAATCTCTTCCCAGAACACCGGCCATAACTGAGCAGGCGCGATCAGGAGATTGCCGCGAATGTATACTTTCATACTCTGAACGATTCGGAAAATCGGTGTATCATCCAATGGATTTTCAAGGAATACATGAATCAACGGTTCAAAATCATAGCTCCAGCAGAAATCAAAATCTTCACTGTAAAAATAATCTCCGCCGTGATCGTAACCAAAATCGATCCAGGCGATCATGCCATCTGCAAGACCGCGGTGAATCGCATCCTGAATCCAGTAGGATTTCAATTCCATAATGTAGTTGTATCTGTAGTTCCATGATTCCGGATTTCCCAGTTTCCGGTGAAAGGTCCAGGACTGTTTATTCTGCATAGCCCATTTGGTAGCATGATATAATTCCGGGGCCAGAGTGGTGATGTCCTGTACCGGAATGACAATGGTTTTATCAGCAAGACCGTACGATGCCCGGATCTCTTCTACTTTCGGAGCAATATCCGGAGAGGTGTATACGATCAATTTATTTTTCATACGGGCCCAGTGCGCAAAATTGGAAATATATTTTTCATTTCCGTTGGCAAACCCTTTCCATTGTTTTCGACCGATATCAAAATAAGATGTAACCAGTGTCAGTTCGCTCATAATATGTACCTTTCCAGATTAAATTCTTTTCTCTTTTCTATTATAATATATATGTTCTTTTGTTTTAAGGGCGAAATAAAAGGGATCATGATATGCTAAAAACAAGGGAATAAAATTACAATATTAAAAATGTACGACTAATAGATTTATTAAGATCGTCAAATATTTTATATAAGTAGGGAGGAAAAAAGAAGGCTTATGAGACGCGTTGGGATAGTTACATTAGATTCTTTAGAAAATTATGGAAATAAGCTGCAAAATTATGCGCTGCAAAGTTTTTTGGAGACATGTGAAAACACGGTAGATACGTTATGGCATTCTCCAATAAACGCTTTTTCTTTGGATCTGAAAAAGTGGCCGTTGCAGAGACGCCTACGATATGCGGTCCTGGGGGATAAAGTAAAAAGGCGATTTGAGCAATGTGTTTTAGAATCAATTCGAACATATCGATTCCAGCAATTTACCTGTCAATATATTCATCCTACATATGAATATATTGAATTGGAAAAAAGTAATGCGGGGGGGTGTATGATTTTCTGATTACAGGCAGTGATCAGGTATGGAATCCCAACTTGGTTACTGGACTAAAGGATACATTTTTATTATTTGCCCCCCGAGAGAAAAGAATTGCTTATGCAGCGAGTTTTGGCATTTCGGAGATACCGGGAAAGTGGAAGGAGCGCTTCGCTCAATGGCTGACGGATATGAAAGCGATTTCGGTACGTGAACAACGGGGGGCAGAAATTGTGAAGGAATTAACAGGGCGAACGGTTCCTGTTTTGGTCGATCCGACAATGCTGATAACCGCGCAGGAATGGAATGAAATAGCTCATTCGCCTTATTGGTTGAAACAGTATGGAAATAAAGGTTATATTCTCCTATATTTTCTTGGAAAGATGCCAACGAAGGTCAAAGAAAATGCATATCAATTAGCAAAGAGTAAAAATTTAACAGTCATTGATTTGATGAATAGATCGAATATGGAATGGTATTTGTCAAGTCCGTCCGAGTTCTTATACCTTATTTCTCATGCGGAGTTAATATATACGGATTCTTTTCATGGAACAGTATTTTCCATCTTATATCACCGGCCTTTCATTGTGTGTGAAAAAACTGAAAAGCGCAAGGGGGATAGTATGAATTCAAGGTTGCTTACTTTATTGGAACGATTCCGATATACAGAGCGCCTAGTAACGGAAGATATTGATTATATGGTAAACGATCCGTTTGATATGGACTTTACTAATGTTGATCTGATTTTGGCGAAGGAGCGGGAAAAATCAGTCTGTTTTATGCAAAACGCATTATCCGTAGATAAGGAATGAGGTATCCAAATGGAAAAAGAATGCTTAACAAATGAATACATCAGAAGACATAAAAATTTCTGCTGCGGTTGCCATGCTTGCCTGAATATCTGTCCAGCGAGAGCCATTCAAATGCAGATGGATCAGGAGGGATTTCTTTATCCGGTTATAGATGAGAAAAAATGCATTAAATGTGGGCAGTGTGCTGCGGTATGCCAAATGCTCAATTTGACGAAAAGTACCAGTGGAAAAATCAGAGAGGCATATGCTTACCTCAATCCGGATTTAGAAGAGCGTTTAGCCAGTTCCTCCGGGGGAATATTTATTCAACTGGCTAAATATGTCATAGCCAACGGCGGACGTGTATTTGGCGCAGCATTTAATGATGACATGAACGTTCGGCATATGCAGGCTACGGATGTGGCTGGATGCAGAAAATTTATGGGAGCTAAATATGTGCAGAGTGTCATTGGAACCACTTTTAAAGACACCCGGGAGGCTCTGAAATCGGGGAAACTGGTTCTTTTTACCGGAACGCCCTGTCAAATCCATGGGCTCAAGTTATTTTTGAAAAGAGACTATGACAACCTGATTACGGCATCTATTGTGTGCTATGGAGTCCCTAGTCCTCTAATTTTCAGAAAATGTATGATGGAGTTGGAGCACCGGGAAGGAAGCAAAATTAAAAGTATACGATTTCGGGATAAAAGAAAAGGATGGCAGCAATCTTATGTAGAATATAAATTTGAGAATGGCAAAATTTTTTCGGGGCCATTAGCCGAGGATATCTATATAAAGGGTTTTTTTGCCAATCTATATTTAAGGCCCAGCTGTCATCAATGTATCAATAGAGAAGGAAATTCTTTTTCGGATTTGACCATTGGAGATTATTGGGGAATCGATAAACTGGACCCGGATCTAAATGATGGGAAAGGGGCCTCTATCGTTTTGATTTATACGGATAAAGGAAAGTCGTTTTTTCAAAAGGCTACTAACTTAAAAGGAACCCGAAAGGTTGATATTGAAGGCGTTATTCAGCATAATCCACGGATAATAAATTCTGAAAAGCGAAATAGAAATAGGAACAGCTTTTTTAAGGAATTTGAGGCAAATGATTTACCCGTGGGAGATTTAATATTAAAGTTTCGGTATACACCCAGTCATTGGGTACGGTTTAGAGACAAGATTCGGAACTGGTTTCACAAAGTATAAAGAGGATTGGGAATTAAAAGAAGGCTCAGAAATATGAAACTTCTTGTTACCGGAGGAGCCGGATTCATCGGAAGCAATTTTATTTATTATGAGCTGGCTCATTCGGATGACCAGATCCTTTGCCTGGATAAGCTGACCTATGCGGGCAACCTGGAGACGCTGGCGCCAATCTGGGAGGATGAGCGCTTTTCTTTCGTACGCGGGGATATTGCGGACCGGACGTTTATCTATGAACTGTTTGAGCGGGAAAAACCGGATATAGTGGTGAATTTTGCAGCGGAAAGTCATGTGGACCGTTCCATTACCAATCCTGGTGTCTTTCTGGAGACCAATGTCATCGGAACCGGTGTACTTTTGGATGCATGCCGGACATACGGCATCTGCCGGTTCCATCAGGTATCGACGGATGAGGTGTACGGTGATCTGCCGTTGGAACGGAAGGACCTGTTTTTTACGGAGACCACGCCGCTTCATGCATCCAGTCCGTATTCTTCTTCAAAGGCATCGGCTGATCTTCTGGTACAGGCGTGGCACCGCACCTACGGCGTGCCCGTGACCATCTCCCGCTGCTCGAACAACTATGGCCCGTACCAGTTCCCGGAGAAGCTCATCCCCCTCATGCTCATCCACGCGCTGGAAGACAGGCCCCTTCCCGTCTACGGAGACGGGGCGAACGTGCGGGACTGGCTCTACACGGAAGACCACTGCCGCGCCATCGACCTCATTATCAGGAAAGGTCGGGAAGGCGAAGTGTACAATATCGGCGGCCACAACGAGAGGGACAATCTCACCGTGGTAAAGACCATTCTCGCAGCTCTCGGCAAGCCTGAGTCCCTCATCGAATACGTGAAAGACCGCCCCGGCCACGACCGGCGCTACGCCATCGATCCCACGAAGATTCACGATGAACTGGGCTGGTTCCCGGAGACGTTCTTCGAAGACGGCATCCAGAAGACCATCGCCTGGTATCTCGACCACAAAGACTGGTGGCAGCACATCCTGAGCGGAGAATACAGGAATTTTAAACCGGAAGCGTGATGGGATGAAAATACTCGTAACAGGTGCGACGGGACAGCTCGGCTGGGACGTCGTGAAAGAGCTGAAAAAAAGAAATATCGAATGCCGCGGCGTCGGCTCAAAAGACTTAAACATCACGGATAAAGAGGCGGTATTCGCTTACATTCGAGCGTATCAGCCTGATGCGGTCATTCACTGCGCGGCCTACACGGCGGTAGATAAAGCGGAAGACGAGCCGGAACAATGCCGGGACGTGAATGTGAACGGCACGGCGTACATCGCTGAAGCCTGCCGGGAGATCGATGCGAAGATGATCTACATCAGTACGGACTACGTCTTCGGCGACGACGGCGATAGACTCCACGAAGTGGACGACCCCGTCCACCCGCTCAACGTCTATGGCCAGACAAAGTGGGAAGGGGAAGAAGCGGTGCGCCGCATCCTCCGGAAATATTTCATCGTGCGCATCTCCTGGGTCTTCGGCGAGCACGGGAACAACTTTGTGAAGACCATGCTCCGTCTCGGGCAGACGCACAAGGAAATATCCGTCGTGGCCGATCAGTTCGGCGCGCCCACCTATACCGCCGATCTTGCACCGCTTCTCTGTGATATGGTACAGACAGACAAATACGGCACCTATCACGCCTGCAACAGCGGCTGCTGCTCTTGGGCGGAATTCGCGGAAGAGATCTTCCGTCAGGCCCATATGGATGTGAAAGTAAAGCACATCGCGACAGAAGAGTATCCCACGAAAGCACGGCGGCCGAAAAATTCAAGGCTGGATACGGGGATTTTGAAAGATAGTGATTTTGGATCACTGCCGGAATGGGTGAAAGCAGTGGAATGTTTTATCAGTGAAGAGGAAGTAATTGGTAATAGGACTGTATAATAAAATCCGGGCTATTATCGATCCGGATTTTTATTATGCTGTACTTGGTCTGAAAGGTGAGGGAATTTCAAGGGGCAAAGAGTCGTAGGAGCCGTTTATCGATGCGAATGGGCTTATCCAGATTAGCATTAACGGCAGTGAAAATAGGCAGTGGTGCTTATCGAGTGTACGCTTGCCTATAGGGTCAGAGTGCGGCCTGCCTGAATTACCTCGCTACTTCGCTGCCGCTATATCAGGGTGGAGGAGCAGCTTCTTTGAGGAATATTTATTTTTGAGCGATGACTATAGTGAAGCTAATCCCCGTTTGGGGATACATGGTTTTCATGCTAAGAATTTCAGGCTTGGAGAATAATTTTGACTTTTCCAGTTCATTTTTATAGTAAAACACTTCACGTGTTAGGGGGGGATAACATTATTGTCTGCCCAATGGGGTGTAGAATATATTGGGGATTGTATAAAATAAAAATATTAAAAATGTTACGGATGGTTAGGTAAGAGGGATCCAATGTGTATTTACCCACGGCTAGAAGAATTTTACTAAATGCAAATATTTGTATAGCCAAAAAGCGTTTTGCAAATATGCTGCGGCTTCTGTTTGTGTAATTACTGGCGTCAAACCCTCATGAACAATTTGGTTGCGAAAAAAACGTAATTGATCTAACGAAACGCTAATCGTCTCGTTTAGTATAGGATAATGTTTTTTTATGATATTAGGGAATATTGTATGCAGCTTTTTATAGTATGTTGCCGCTTTTTCTTGAGCATGTTCTTCTTTCAAGAAACATGTTAAGGAATATTCGCAGGCGGTTTGTGCTTTTATCGCTATTATTTGATATTCGTTTAGAGAAAAATGATAGAAAGCATCAATGAATAGTCTTAAGACGATATCTTTTAGAGAATCTTCGGTTGCATAGGCATACATAATAGAAACATCTGTCGAAACGTTAATTTTCTGATTATCGATTGGAAGAGCGTAGCCGTTTACGAGGATTATATTCGTGGCTCATAGGGTGATTTCCGTGCAGTTTGACAGGCTGTATGGGATCGTGTGACGTGTAATTGACATATAGAAGTTTACCTGAGGGGCCTATTTCGGAAGCAAGATACAAGTCATATTTTTAATATGGCCGTAGGGATATTGTTTCTATTTTATGGGTATTCAAGAAGTATGTAATGCAGACCAAAGGCGAAAGCCGAAGGAGTAAATGCTAAGTGAAGGAGTATAGGAAAGGAATGGGTTCCGCAAAAGTAGGGGAGGTATTCTTTATGCCAGTTATGCATGTTTGGACTGGATTTTGCGGATTTTGTTGACTTATGGATGAGTTTTTGGAAAATCTCTATGAGGTTTTGTGACGAATGAATGGATGGGAGCGGGATAGGGCCGGTTTTATGGCAAAATGTATGCATTTATTCGATATATAGTGTACTGTATTGGATTTCTTCGGTTTGACTGTTGCACCGTATGCGCCTATAATATGGCAGTATTCATTTTAATCCATCAAGGGGGAGAGTAGAGAATGGTAATGAATGGTTTGTACCTGGTCATCATTACTGTCTGCGTTCTCATGCTGGCGTACCGGCTGTATGGTGCGTGGATCGCCGCGAAGGTGCTCACGCTGAATCAGTTCAAGAAGACGCCGGCTTATGAGTTCGAAGACGGGCAGGACTACGTGCCCACGAATAAGTGGGTCGTGTTCGGCCATCATTTCGCGGCCATCGCGGGCGCGGGTCCTCTGGTAGGCCCGGTCATCGCGGCGCAGTTCGGCTTCATGCCGGGGCTGCTGTGGCTGCTTTTCGGTTCGGTTTTCGCGGGCGCTGTGCATGATATGGTCGTGCTCGTCGCGTCTGTCCGCCACAAGGGCAAGTCTCTGGCCGAGATCGCGCGGGATGAGGTATCCCACACGGCAGGCACGGCGGCTCTGTGGGTCATGCTGCTGCTGCTGGTCATCACGGAAGCGGGCATGGCGGTCGTCGTGGCCAATTCCCTGCACAACAGCGCGTGGGGCTTCTTCACCGTCAGCATGACGATCCCGGCGGCTATCGTCGTCGGCATTTACGCGAAGTATATCCGCCCCGGCCAGATCAAGGAAGCGACGATCCTCGGTGTGGCTCTCATTCTGGCGGCGGTCGTCGCGGGCCCGTATGTGCGCGACAATCCGGCGCTGGCTCCGCTCTTCACGTATGATCTGGAACAGGTGGAGATCATGCTCGGCGTGTACGGCTTCTTTGCTTCCGTACTTCCGATCTGGCTGCTCCTGGCGCCCCGTGATTATCTGTCCACGTATATGAAAATCGGCACGATCGTGCTTCTGGCGATCGGCATCATCATCGTAGCGCCTGAGATCCGCATGCCGGCGTTCTCCCAGTTCCTCTGGGGCGGCGGCCCGGTCCTGACGGGCTCCGTATTCCCGTACCTGTTCATCACCATCGCCTGCGGCGCGATTTCCGGTTTCCACAGCATCATCGCTACCGGCACGACGCCGAAGATGATCGAAAATGAACGGCAGGCTCTGCCCATCGGCTACGGCGCGATGCTCACGGAGACCTTCATTTCCGTCATGGCTCTGATCGCGGCGTGCAGCCTCCATCCGAGCGATTATTTCGCCATCAATTCTTCTGCCGAAGCTTTCGCGAAGCTCGGCCTGAATGTACAGGATCTGCCGGCGCTGTCCCAGATGGTCGGCGAAGATCTGATGCACCGCCCGGGCGGCGCGGTATCCCTGGCTGTCGGCATGGCGGACATTTTCGCCCAGATCCCCGGCATGGATCACCTCATGGGCCTGTGGTACCATTTCTGCATCATGTTCGAAGCGCTCTTCATCCTGACGCTGATCGACGCTGGCTGCCGCGTAGGCCGCTACCTGCTGCAGGAACTGCTGGGCAAGGTCTATGAACCCTTCGGCGACCGCAACTGGAAGCCGGGCATCGTGATCTGCTCCTTTGTCATCACCGTTTCCTGGATGTACCTGGTCGTACAGGGCAACATCGGCGTCATCTGGCCGCTCTTCGGCGTATCGAACCAGCTGCTGGCGACGACGGTG
>OLRV01001507.1_pt1 | contig 19747 bp, 20 predicted proteins | sample 1672421 | NCBI WGS metagenome assembly OLRV01 (sample SAMEA3136684, study PRJEB25190) | human gut metagenome | biome: human gut; feature: human-associated habitat; material: faeces | place: Austria | collected 2013
CTTTTCGTAGTAAAGGGGGAAGCACTGTAATTTGGTGCTGGGGATCCTGTGGGAAATCATAGAAGGATAAAGCAAATTTCTGAACGGCACCTATTGCTGTTATCCTGGAAAAAAAGCGAAGAAAAAATAATTCTAAACGGGATGCCGGAGGGAATTGAAAGTCCTTGTGTAAAAACAGGTATTGATGACCGATACAAATAAGAGGATAAGGAGGACTTTTGAATAAATAGGTCAGACCGGTAAGCAATTCGTAAAAATTAATGACCAGGTCCGGTTGAAGATCACAGATCTTTCGATGTATAAATTTTATGCTTTTTTGAAATTCCGACAGTTTTCCTAAATTAAAAAACAGACTTTTAAGTAAAGGCGGACGCTTATTCTGCGGAGTGGGAAGAAAATTCGGGCTTTCAAAAGTGTAGACTGGAGCGTCTATTTTGGTGGTAAAGAAGGCTGGCAATTGCCGGTGTGAACTTTTTCCTACGAGGACGGCACAGAGGGTATCTCCTTTCTGTTGCAGAATTTGTTGTAAGGCTAAAGCTTGCGTGAAATGTCCCCGTCCTTCTCCCTGAATAATAAACAAAAATCGCATTATACAGCTAATTTTAATTCTTTTGTATCTATCTTTTCATCTTGATGATGATGGTATATTTCCCATCCGCCATCGGGATATTCGATGAGCGCGGTCAAGGATTCCACCCAGTCCCCGGAATTCAGGTAGTGAATGTTCCCATACCAGGTATTCGCCGGTTGATGAATGTGTCCGCAAATAATTCCATCAAAATGACGGGTAGCTGCAATTTTTGATAATTCTCTTTCAAAATCCGAGATATAGGATACGGCCGATTTGACTTTATGCTTTATGTTTTGAGAAAAAGAATAATAAGGCATGCCTTTCCGGCGGCGGTAATTGTTCAGAATTTTATTCAGCCACAAGAGAAAACTATAACCGTAATCTCCAAGCTTTGCCAGCCAGATCATATGAGAAGTGATAGTATCAAAAATGTCTCCGTGTGCCACATAATAGCGTTTACCGTGAGACAGGTGTACATAATCATTGACAATAAACATGTTCGGTAATTTGAACGGAATCAGTTTGTCTAGGAAATCGTCATGATTTCCACGGACATAGATTACTTGAGTGGAATGATTTTCCATCATTTTCATAATGACTTTTACCAGATCGGTATAACTTTTTTTCCAACGCCCGAAGGGATTTCTCTGTAATTTCCAGCCATCAATAATGTCCCCGTTCAATATTAATTTCTGGCAATCTATACTTTTTAAGAAAGCTGTCAGTTCTTCCACTTTGGAGTGTTCGGAACCCAGATGTACATCAGAAATAATAACGGTAGAAACTTGTAATCTATTTTTCATAATTTATTCTTTTTCTCCTAACAAAATAGCTTTTATTATATGACATTTCTGTTGCATGCTGGTAAATAAATTGTTAAGAGATAAAATGAAGGAGAGAAGAATCTTTATAACGCTTAACTTTAAGAAAAACAGGAAAGAGAAGGGGCTTTTTAAGTCTTTATTCCGAACAAGTAAATTTAATAAAAAATGTTAAAAATTGAAATTATAAAAAATAGACGTCACCCAAAATGTTAAAAAAACTGTCCTGTAGATAGAGCAAGAGAGGGAGATTCGGCCGGAGGTTCTGCCAAGACGGCAAGAGACCGGAAAACGCAGGCGATTTTACCTATCAGAGGCAAAATACTCAATGTCGAGAAAGCTACAATGGACAAGGTGCTTGCCAATGCCGAGATTAAGACGATGATTACCGCGTTCGGATGCGGATTTTCTGAAGGGTACGGTAATGATTTTGATATATCTAAATTAAGATACAACAAGATAATATTTATGACAGATGCTGATGTTGACGGCGCACATATCGATACGCTGTTACTTACATTTTTCTACAGATTTATGCCGGAACTTATTAATCAGGGACATGTATATATTGCTACACCACCTCTTTATAAGGTTGTTCCTAAGAAGGGCGAGGGTGAATATCTATATGATGACAAGGCACTTGAGGATTACAGAAAGAAGCATACGTCAGGAACATTTACACTTCAGAGATACAAAGGTCTTGGAGAGATGGATCCTGACCAGCTATGGGAGACAACTCTTAATCCTGAAACAAGAATTTTAAAGCAGGTTGAGATTGAGGACGCAAGGCTTGCAACTGAGGTTACAGCAATGCTTATGGGTACAGATGTACCACCTAGAAGAGAATTTATATATACGCATGCTAATGAAGCTGAGATTGATGCGTAAAAGCTAAAGGAGTAGAAAATGGCTGAGAAGATTATAAGGACTGAGTATTCTGAGGTTATGCAGAAGTCCTATATAGATTATTCCATGAGCGTTATTACAGCAAGAGCACTTCCTGACGTAAGGGACGGTTTAAAGCCGGTACAGAGAAGGGTGCTGTATGCCATGGACCAGTTGGGGCTTAATTACGACAAGCCTCACAGAAAGTCTGCACGTATCGTTGGTGATACAATGGGTAAATACCATCCACATGGTGACAGTTCTATCTATGAAGCACTTGTAAAACTGGCACAGGAATGGAATACAAGATATCCACTGGTTGATGGACACGGAAACTTCGGTTCCGTCGATGGGGATGGCGCGGCTGCGATGCGATATACAGAGGCACGTCTCTCCAAGATTTCCATGGAGATGGTTGCGGATATCAACAAAGATACGGTTGATTTTGTACCAAACTTTGATGAGACAGAGAAAGAACCGGTCGTACTTCCAAGCCGTTATCCAAACCTGCTCGTAAACGGTACAACCGGTATTGCAGTAGGTATGGCGACAAATATTCCACCACACAATCTGCGTGAAGTCATAAATGCAGTTGTCAAAATCATTGACAACCGCGTGAATGAAGACCGGGAGACAAGCATCGAGGAAGTGATGGAAATCATCAAGGGACCGGATTTCCCAACGGGTGCTTCTATCCTTGGTACAGCCGGTATCAATGAAGCATATAGAACCGGTCGTGGCAAGATTAAAGTACGTGCGGTATCCGAGATCGAGCCGATGGCAAACGGAAAGCAGAGAATCGTTGTGACTGAGCTTCCATATATGGTAAATAAAGCAAAGCTGATTCAGAAGATTGCAGAGCTTGTCAAGGAGAAGAAGATTGAGGGTATCACAGCCCTCCGTGATGAGAGTTCCCGTGAGGGTATGCGTATCGTTATTGAGCTTCGAAAAGACTGCAATGCGAATATCGTGCTGAACCAGTTATACAAGCACACACAGATGCAGGATACATTTGGTGTGATTATGCTGGCGTTGGTTGATGGACAGCCTATGGTATTAAATCTCCTTCAAATGCTTGGATATTATATCAAGCATCAGGAAGAGGTTGTAACTAGAAGAACGAAGTTCGACTTGAATAAAGCGGAAGATCGTGCTCATATATTAGAGGGATTATTGATAGCCCTCGATAATATTGATGAGGTTATTCAAATCATCCGTAGTTCCAAATCCGTTGCCGATGCAAAGCTTGCATTGATCGAGCGCTTCGGTTTGTCCGATGCACAGGCACAGGCTATCGTAGATATGCGTCTGCGTGCTCTGACCGGTTTGGAAAGAGAGAAGCTTGAGAAAGAATACAGAGAATTGATGGAACTCATCAAAGAGTTGAAGGCAATTCTCGCAGATGAGAAGCTGCTCCTTGGTGTAATCAAGGAGGAAATCCTGATCATCGCAACAAAATATGGCGATGACAGAAGAACTTCTATCGGCATTGATATGGATGATGATATCACAGTTGAAGATCTGATTCCGAAGGAAAATGTTGTAATCGCTATGACAAAGCTTGGCTATGTAAAGCGTATGACAATCAATAACTTCAAGAGTCAGAACCGTGGTGGTAAGGGCATCAAGGGCATGCAGACAATCGAGGATGATTTCATCGAGAATCTGTTCATGACAACGACGCATCATTACATCATGTTCTTCACGAATCAGGGACGTGTATATCGTCTGAAGACGTATGAGATTCCGGAATCCGGACGTACTGCAAGAGGAACGGCAATCGTAAACCTCTTACAGCTCCAGCCGGATGAAGTGATCACAGCAGTCATTCCAATTCGTGAGTACCATGAGGGAAGATACCTGATCATGGCTACAAAGAATGGTATGATCAAGAAGACAAAGATTACCGAGTATGCAAATGTTCGTAAGTCCGGACTTGCAGCAATCACCCTGAAAGAGGGCGATGAGCTGATCGAAGTAAAGGCAACGAACAATACGAAGGATATCATCCTGATTACAAAGCAGGGTATGTGTATCCGCTTCAATGAGAAGGAGGTTCGTTCAACCGGACGTACATCGATGGGTGTCATCGGTATGAGTGTTGCCGGTGATGATGAGGTTATCGGCATGCAGCTTGATACACAGGGCGAAGCACTTCTGATCGTATCCGAGAATGGTCTTGGTAAGCGTACTCTTGTCGAAGAATTTACACCACAGCACCGTGGCGGTAAGGGTGTGAAGTGTTACAAGATCACAGACAAGTCCGGAACCGTTGTAGGATTTAAGGCGGTCAATGATGATAACGAGATCATGCTGATTACCAACCAGGGTATTGTAATAAGACTCCTGTGTAAGGATATCTCTATATTAGGCAGAATTACAACCGGTGTGAAGCTCATCAACATGGATCTGGAAAGCGATATTACCGTTGCAAGTATTGCAAAGGTTCGTCAGAAATCTGCAGATGAATCCGAGTCTTTAGAGATGATGGAACGCGAGATGAACGAGGCAGACAATGAAGAAGGTAATGTAGAAGAGCCGGAGAGTCCGGAAGATAAGTAAATCGTGAAAAGAGGGAAAAGCGATGAACGATAGTATTAAAGAGGGCTTGGAAGGTCTTTCCAAGATGGATGGCGTATCCAATTTCTTATATGCACTTATGTATTGGGTAGGTGTCATATTTGTATTGTTATTTGTGACATACATTTTTGTTTCGATTTATGTGCGTGCACAGAATAAGAAACGTGGAATTGATACGAAAGATAAAGACGACTATTTGGATGATTAAGAAAAGGGCTGCTATATGAGAAATCATGTAGCAGCCTTAGTATGTTAAAAAGGAGTAAACCATGCGAACATTACACACAGACAAAATCATTGAAGCAGTGAAAGAAATGTGTATCTCGGCCAATCTGTATCTGGCAGATGATATGGATGGAAAGATACGTCAGGCGGCAAAAGAGGAAGACAGCACACTCGGCAAGCAGATCTTGAATCAGTTGATCGAGAATATGGAGATTGCAGGAGAAGATAAAACACCAATCTGTCAGGATACAGGAATGGCAGTGTTCTTCGTGAATGTTGGACAGAATCTGCACATTGAAGGAATGAATCTCACAGATGCCATCAACGAAGGTGTGAGAAGAGGATATACGGAAGGATATCTGCGAAAATCTGTCGTGAAAGATCCGTTGCAGCGTGAGAATACAGGAGATAATACACCGGCAATCATTCACTACGATATCGTGCCGGGTGATAAGCTGGAAATCACGATTGCACCGAAGGGCTTTGGAAGTGAGAATATGAGCAAGGTGTATATGCTGAAGCCGGCAGATGGAGAAGAAGGAATCCGTCAGTCCGTACTTGCAGCAGTCAAGGATGCCGGACCAAATGCCTGTCCGCCGATGGTAGTCGGTGTCGGACTTGGCGGTGATTTTGAGCTTGCGGCAAAGCTTGCGAAGAAAGCACTCACAAGACCAGCAGGATCACATTCGGAGAAGGCACATATTGCGAAGCTCGAAGACGAGATATTGGAGCTTGTGAATAAGACGGGAATCGGACCGGGTGGACTTGGAGGAAAGACAACGGCGCTCGCCGTCAATATTGAAACCTACGCAACGCATATCGCAGGTATGCCGCTTGCAGTCAATATGTGCTGTCATGTCAATCGTCACAAGACAGTTGTGTTGTAGAAATATAAATAATATGGAAGAAATGATAGAGTAAGATGTACAGGAGATTGGATGGATGCATGTGTAGGTTATAAACGAGAATCATGCGTGCCCGAAAGAAAGGAGATATGTACTTGGGAAAGGTTTCAAATTATATCAACCAGAATATGGCGAAATTCAAGCAGATTTACATACGTTATGCTGCGAGTATTTTCTGCGCGTTTATCATAGCGGTTGTGAGTATCATAGCAAATCAGAAAAAAGGGTTTGACATAGAATCTATCGTGACTGTGTGTTCTATCTGGCTTGCCGGGAATTTTCTGGTTGAGAGTCTGTGGAAGAAAACAGCAGAAGAAGCACAGAAAAACAAACAGAAATGGCTGATCGGATATGGCGTAACGTTTGTGATTGCAATCGTATTTGAGAATTTGTCAGAGATTCTTAAAGCACAGAAAGCGGATATACCGAATCTGATATTTGAAAGTATCTTGTATTTTTACATTGCATGCACGGTGCTTCTTGCAATCTATGTATTGCTCCGGCAGCAGAAACTGGATCTGCCACATTGTATCGGACGGATTTTATTCGCATTGCTCCGGGCAGTTGGTGTCTATCTGGTGTTAAATATTGCGGTTATCCTGATTCTTGAAATTATAGATGCATTGCTTGTGGATATAGATACGTTCAGAGTGGAGTTGAATATCCAGTTATTGCTGAGTGCACTTGCGTATTTTCCAACCTGCCTGCTTGCTGTCTCGGACACAAGCGAAGATAACGCGGCATTTACGAAGAAATTTGTATCGTATGTGCTACTTCCATGCGTGTGGATTGCGATGTTCGTAATCTATCTCTATGTGGTAAAAATCTTCGTGACGCAGGAGGTTCCGAGCAACGAAATCTTCAGTATCTGTGCAAGTCTTTTTGCAATTGGTATGCCAATCTGGATGATGGCATCCGGGTTCGTGGAGGAGAAGTCTTCACGTTATAAGAAACTGATCCATATTACGAAATATATCTATGCACCGTTTATCCTGCTTGAAATCTATTCTATGTCAGTGCGTGTCAAAGCATATGGACTGACGGAGCAGCGATATGTGGCAATCATGTTTATACTGCTTCAGATCATCTATATTCTGTGGAACCGGCATTATGAAAATCTGATCCTTGTATTCGTGGGATGTTTATTAATAGGACTTCTGCTTCCATTTGGAAATGCATCTTACCTGTCTTATCAGTCACAGAAAAACAGGTTTGTAAAGAATCAAACTTCGGATAAGGAAGTGGCTGCGGAAGCGTATGATTATTTGCGTGGAAATGCGTATGGCAGACGATACATAAAGACCAATCTCACGGAAGCGGAGCAGGATGAATTACATAGTATGATGTATGGTGGAGATACGCATGACAGTGAACAATGGGAATCTGTATATTTTTATGCAGATCCAATTGAAGAGAAAGGAATCATCATCGATGGATATGCAAAAATCTATACGATGACTGCACATTGGAACGAGGAAAGCACAATCGAAAACTATGAGAATAAAACGATTACAGTCGGAGACAGCGAATATAAGAATGTAGATTTTACTTCCTGTATTTCATATTATAAGAATCTGGAGGATAAAAGAGAAAATCAGAAGATAAACGAAAAAGACATAGTCTATGAAATACAAGTCAGTGATACGGAAAAGCTGATTATAACGTATATCAGCTTCGAAATAGACGAAAAGCAAGATAAGATAAACAGGATGTTTATGAAGGGATATATGTTGACAAAGTAAGTACAATAAAAAATAGTAGTGGAGGACTAGAACATGGAACGACATATTGCAGTACCATTTAGCGAAGAGGAATTAAAGGAGCTTCATGCAGGAGATTATATCTATCTGACCGGCACGATTTACAGTGCCAGAGATGCTGCACACAAGCGGATGTATGATGCTATCTGCGTGGAGCAGGAGAAACATCCGGAAGTAGAGTATAGCGGAGCAAAGCTGTATGAGGATCAGATTCTGCCACTGGATATTACAGGAAATACAATCTATTATCTCGGACCGACACCGGCGAAGCCGGGACAGGTCATCGGTTCTGCCGGACCTACAACAAGCAGCCGTATGGATAAATATACACCGCTTCTGCTTTCAAAAGGGTTGAAGGGCATGATTGGAAAAGGCAAGCGCAGTCAGGCAGTCATTGATGCAATCGTGAAGGAAAAAGCCGTATATATGGCAGCCGTCGGCGGAGCGGGTGCACTTTTATCCAAATGTATCAAGGAGTCCGAGGTAATCGCTTATGATGACCTTGGAACCGAGGCAATCCGTAAGATGCGCGTGGAGAATCTTCCGGTAATCGTCGTGATCGACAGCGAGGGACACAATCTGTATGAGACGGCGGTTGCAGATTATCTGAAGGAGCATAATTAAAAATATGAATATGAAAGTTGGGGTAGTAGATGAAAGAAAAAGAACATCAGTCGGTAGAATGGAAACAGGCATGGCGTGATGAATATTTGAAGTGGATTTGCGGATATGCAAATGCATATGGTGGAACAATATATATCGGAACGGATGATGATGGTAATGTTATTGGAATTGATAATGCGAAAGAATTGTTAGAACTGATTCCAAGCAAAATTACAGATACAATGGGAATTATTGCGGATGTAAATTTATTGTATAAAGATGGCTTAGAATATTTGGAAATAATTGTTGATAAATATCCCTCATTAATCAGTTTTCGAGGAAAATATTATTATCGTTCTGGTAGTACTATGCGTGAGATTACTGGAAAGGAATTAGAAAGGACATTGTTAAAAACACAAGGAAGAACGTGGGATGGAGTACCATTGCCTAAACTTTCGGTAACAGATTTGAAACAGGATGCAATACAGTTATTTAAGGAAAAGTCGGTTAGACGTGGCAGATTGACTCAGGAAGATGTAAATGTGTCTGATGAAGTGCTTATGGATAATTTGCATCTGATAGATGAAAATGGATATTTAATAAGGGCAGCTATGTTAGCATTTTATAATGATCCAGAAAAATGGGTTACAGGAGCCTATGTTAAAATTGGTTTCTTTGGAAAATCGGATTCCGATTTGAAATATCAGGATGAAGTGCATGGTCCATTGCTTGAGCAAGTGGATAAAACCATAGATTTAGTGTACACGAAATATATGAAAGCACGTATTGCTTATGAAGGTATTCAGAGGATTGAACAGTTTATGTTTCATAAAGATGCATTTCGAGAGATTCTTTTAAATGCAATTGTTCATAAAGACTATAGCAGTTGTAATCCTATTCAAATTAGTGTTTATGAGGATAAGATATATGTTTGGAATGATGGTGAAATGCCTCCTAATTTGGATACAACGGACAAGTTGTTTATGAAGCATTCTTCCAAACCATATAATCCGAATTTAGCAAATGTATTTTTTAAAAGCGGAATGATTGAGGCTTGGGGAAGAGGCTTTGAAAAGATTAAAGAAGGTTGTGCACTTTATGATGGATCATTGCCGGAATATGATATTAATGAGTCTGGAATTATGGTGTTGTGTCAGGCTTGTGATAGGTATTTGAAACTATTGGATAATTACGATTATCTTGGTCATAATGACCAAGATAGTGACCAAGATATGAAAAACAAAATTATTGAATTTTGCAGAATACCAAAATCAGCAAGTGAAATTCTGAAAGAATTTAATCTGGAACGATCTTATTTTAGAAGGCACTATCTGGATAGAATGCTTAAAATAGGAGAGTTAAAAAGGACAGAACCAGATAAACCTAAAAGTAAAAATCAGAAATATTATTCATAGACTTGGTCAGGAAGATGGTCATTTGACCATCTTTCTGACTAACAGTATGTAACAAATATAATGAAAAAGGCAGGTGTTAATATGGCAAAAAACAAGGTTAAAGTCGAATATGATGTAGATATGGAAAAGGAGCGCAGGAAGAAACAGCAGAAAAACGGAAAACCAGGATTTGCTATACGCAGATCAAACATTCTTCTGTATGGGTTGCTGCTCGTTGTGGAAGTGTTGTTTTATTATTTCCTGACACCGGCAATCAATGTACATACCTCTGGATTCTGGACATGGGTGATACTTACGCTTGCGGCAATCGGATTCTGCTCCTTTGATTTCAAAGGTACACGCATTACTAAAAAAGGCAATATCAAAGAAGCCGTTGGTTCGACAAAGGTGGTAATGGTTTCATTTACAGCAATCCTTGTGTTGATTGTAGGATTGATTATAGGCGGGCTGGCATCTTCTCAATTGTTCCGTGCATCGAAATATGCAGGAATCATCAAGGTTGAGGATGGTGATTTTGCAACGGATGTACCGGAAAGTGAGAATATCAACAACATAGCACTGATGGATACGGACAGTGCGAGAATCATCGGTGATCGTTCGATTGGTTCCCTGTCTGACGTTGTCAGCCAGTATCAGGTGAGCGAGACATACAGCACCATTGATTATAATGGTGTGCCGATGAAGGTTGCACCGCTTGAATATGCGGGATTTATCAAATATCTGAATAATAAAGACGCGGGAATTCCGGGATATGTGCTCGTTGATCCGGTCAAAAATGAAGCAGATTATGTGAAGATTGAAAAGCCGATTCAGTATTCTTCCTCTGCATATTTTGGCAAGAATCTGCAGCGGCATGTACAGCTTTCATATCCGACTTATGATTTCAACGGATATTATTTTGAACTCGATAACGAAGGAAATCCATATTATATCTGTCCGGTATTAAAGCCGAATGCAGGGTTATTTGGAGCGAAGGACGTGAAGGGAATCGTGCTCTGTGATCCATGCAGCGGGGATTGTGAATATATGGATCTGGGTAATATTCCAAATTGGGTAGATCGCGTGTATGATGGTGATCTCTTATGTGACCGGTATAACTGGTATGGTATGCTGTCAGGTGGATTCATTAACAGCAAGATTGGAAATAAAGGCTGCAAGGTGACAACCGATGATTATGGTTACAAGGTGATGGATGGCGATGTGTGGGTATACACAGGTGTGACATCCGTCAATGGAGACCAGTCGAACATCGGGTTCGTATTGATGAATTCAAGAACTGCGGAGAGTAAATATTTTGCAATCGCAGGTGCGGAAGAGCATTCCGCGATGTCCTCTGCGGAGGGACAGGTACAAAACCTCGGGTACACGTCATCATTCCCATCTCTGATCAACATCGGAAATGTACCAACCTATATCATGGTGCTCAAAGATAATGCGGGACTCGTGAAGATGTATGCACTTGTCAATGTGGAAAAATACAGCATCGTGGCAACCGGCGCGACACAGAAGGAAGCACTTGCAAGTTACCGGAAGCTGCTTGCCGAAAACAGCATAACGACAAGTGGAAACGATGTCAGCGAAGATACATTGAGTAAGAAGATTACAGTCACACAGATCCGGTACATCACAGTAGAGAATGAGACATATGTGTATATTACAGCGAAAGATCGTTCTGTCTACAAACAGAATTTTGCTGATAATGAAAGCCTGATCAAGATTGAGGAAGGCGATGTGATCACGGTTCACTATATGGAAGGTGACGATGGTGTGAATACGCTTTTTTCTTATGAATAATAAATTTGAATAAAATAACGCCCCACGAAGTGTGGGGTGTTTAAAGTTAAGCTATACATCAAAGTGAAATAAAACCCAATTTTTCCCTTCAAATGATATACATTCGGCACCGACGCTTCCATCATATTTTTTAATTTTATTTGCCAGATAATAAAGCCCATATCCATGCGATGCTTTATCTGGTTTTGTAGTGTAGCCTTTTTGAAAAAATAGGGATACCTCATGGGTATTAAAATCAACCAACACGGGATTTCGTATTTCAAAATGTAAATTATGATTGGAACTGTTTAGCTGTATATATACATGATCCCCTTCCATACAGGCTTCTAATGTGTTGTGTATAAGTATACTGATAAAATCAGATAATTCATACTCAGGTGCTTTACTTTCAATATGCTGAGAACAAATGTCAAAGTGAAAAATAATTCCTTTGCTGTCAGCCATCGTATGTAAATTGTAAAGAGTTGCAGCTAATAAGGGCATATCCAGTAGTAATAATGGATATGTGCACAAAGGTTTATGATAGGAAGCTGTATTCGATAATAGCGCTTTAGACAAACTCTCGTAATCTTTGCAGACAGAGGGAAGAGCCTCTAAATTTTGTATTCGGTTGGAAAATTCATGTTGGTTGGAACGTATTTCATCAATCAATGATTGATATAGCGGTAAATTTTCCTCATAGGATAAAACCTTTTGTTTTTCAAAATTTAAGCGCTGTTCATAGAAAAGCAGGCATGAATTAAAAGCAATCAAGATTGCTAAAAAGGAAATGATAGCCGTAATATTATTATAAAAGTTAGCTGAGTTTATTTTTAGCAATAGTAATATGCCAGATACTACGATATAGGTGTTTATAATAAGTATCTTAAATAAAAAAACAGTTTTAGTTAAAGTAAAATAGATACGTCTATACTTTGTAAATTGAAAAACGATAATTAAAAAAATTAATGTGCAGGCACTTCCAACACAAGGCATATATTTCTGGTCATAACTCACATTAAAAAATTGCATAATGAATACAATGCAAAGTTGGGAAAGGACGATTGTACAATAAGAGATTATGTATAACAACAAACTATTGATGAACGATTTATTGTTATAGGTAAGTGTAAAAGCACAATAAAAAATTTGTCCAAGTACCCACGCAGTAATAGAATATTTACTGCTTAGTATTGAAATAAATATGAAAAGTACAAATAAAATAATATCATTTTTTTTAGGTTTTTTAGATATCTCTAAGAAACCATGCAAAGTGGTATAAAAACATAAAAATTCCAAAATAAAAGGCAAAATATATAACATGACAAGTTCAATCTCCTAATTTGGTTTGTTTAATTTAAATTCGAAAGAGTCTTTGTATCCACGGCTTACGGGTAATGTAATAGTTTTCATATGAATGTATCTATTATTTCTGTCATAATTATCCACATATTTTAGGTTAACAATAAATTTCCTATGACATCGAACAAAATTTTCAGAGAGCTGTTGTTGTATTTCGGACATGGTCAAATCTCGAGTGTTAACATTCCCATTTTTTGTATGTAAGATAAGTAAATGGGAGGAAACTTCTATATACAATATATCAGATAGTAAAATCCTCCGTGTTATTCTATAAGTATCAGTTATCATAATACAGTTATTTGATAAAAATCCTGTCAACAGCATCTGCTTTATTTCGAAAAGAATATCGTCAGCAGAATAAGGCTTTACAATAAAATTGTAGCAATGAAATGTAGATAATGCAAAGTTGGTCTTATTTTGAAATGAAGTTAAAAATAAAATAGGTGTTTTGAAATACACAGAACATGCACGTATGCTTTTTGCCAGTTCAAATCCGCTTTCATCGGAAGTTCCTTCCACTAAATTTATGTCCAGCAAGAACATAGAATAAAAGTTATTGTCATCTAAAGAAGAATTTAAGAATGTCTGTGCAGTATCTATATCTGTGGCGGTATGAATTGTCCAATCAGGATAAGCTTGTTGTATAGAATTTTGGAGAGCATGTAATTGTAATGTGTCATCTTCAACAATTAAAATCGTTTGCATTAGAATTCTCCTTCAGTAAATGTACATAATCGAAAATTAATATATCCCCATTTAGTATTATAAAATATTTTGTATTTATCGAAAAGACTGAAAATTACATTTCAAGTCGAAAAAACTGCAACTCGGGTCGTTTTTGGTTAGTTGGCTTGAATAAAGTATTTTTTAATAGGATAATATTAAAAAAGTTACATGGAGAAAAAAATTGATAAATACTATATGGGAAAATCATATAGATAAATTTGTACAAATTATATTAAAAAAATTAGAAACCACAGATTGTGAAAAGCGCGTGTTTATGCGGGTAGAATATAGTTTGCGAGTAATTATATCTGAAATGGAAAAATTATTTTTGTTAGGTTTAATTTTTGCTTTAATAAAGCAATTTGATCAATTTCTTGTTTCAATTGCAGTTTTAATCATAATACGCATATTTGTTGGTGGAACTCATCAAAAAAATATATTTTATTGCTTTGTACAAACGTTAATTAATTTATTAGTGATAATAGGAATAAGCAAGTTTTTGATAAGCGGTTATTGGTGTAGTGTGTTTGTATTATTTTCGATATTGGTTGTTGCTGTTGCACCGGTTCAATCGTCTAACAGAATAACATATGATCGAAAACAAAAAATGCGGTTTAAAGTGAAAGCGCTATTAGTAATTGTAGTATTGGTATATTCGAAATATGTAGTGGATAAGGAAATCTTTAGTTTAATGGAAAGTGTGGTGGTGTTGTATTCGGTAGAACTTTTATTTATTGTAATGAAAAAATATAAGGGAAAGGGGGAAATTATGTAGTGGATAAATTAAAAAAAACATTAAATAACGCATTAAGTAATTTTGCACAAAAAATTCAAGTAAATACGGGTTCGTTTTTGGTATGGGGAGAAATCAAATTACCTGAAGAAATTGAATATAAAAATATTAATAAAGAGTGGCAATAAGGAGGAAAAATTCATGAATTTAAAAAATGTTTGTAGTCGAAAAAAAATTAAAATGTTAATGGCAGTTGTAGTTTCTGTGATGACAATATGTTTATTTTTTAGTGAAAAGGTTGCAAATGCAAATAATTATACAGATTCCGAATATCAATTTTATTTTAATGCTGGTCAGCAAAGTACATATGTTTCATCTAAGGGAAGAAAAAAAATGGATACTTCAAAAGTGTATATAATGTGTAATTATGCATATGAACCTTATATTGAAGGTGAGTTTAAGTTTATAGCTCAGGCACATGGATCAAATAGCGAAACTAGTGGTTTTTATGCATGTTCTTATAATGGAAAATCAACACCTACTTATGTAATAAAAAAGGGCGTAACGCAGTATATGACAAATTTTGTTAAAGAAGCAAACAAAACTTATGCAAACATATTTGTAAAAAAGTATGATGTAGCAGCGACATTTAAAGGAAAATGGAGTCCAGATAATTACAATAAATATTAGGAGTATTAATTATAACTAAAAAATACGGGTGTTAAAATTGCTTTAACATCCGTATTGTAATAAGAGAGGTCATGTATATGAGGAGTTTCTGTGGACTGGTTTTGTTGTCTGTCGGTGTGTTATTTCTGTCAGGTTGCCGAAAACTAAATTCAGAAGATTTAACAACACAGCAAAGAGATTACATAGATGAAACGATAGAACAAACAGAGAGTATGGACAGTTCGGTTGCTGATGCATCAAATACCGATGAAAATATGAGTTGTTTCAATGCAGAAACAATTCAGAAAGAATATCCGGATATTGATTTTAATCAGAAAGTGTTACCTTTGGATGATGAGATCGTATATCATCTTAGTTTGAAAACACGTTTTGTAGAAGAGAGTGCTATTTCTTATAAAGAAGGTGGGTACTATGATTATTGTCCGTTTTATCTGAAAATAAATTCTGCAGATGAACTAGCCGGAATGCAAAATCTGAATCAATATTTTCAGAATTGTGAAGCCTTAAATGATCCTGATTATATTAACTTTTTTGGTGAAGAAACAATAAACAATGGCACATATTTGATGATGAATATAACGATTCAGAACAAATCCAAAAGCGATCGGACGATTAATATATCAAATAAAGACTTGGAGGTTGTTTACGACGATATAGGAATTTATCGCATTGTCGAGCCTGTGGGAATGTTTATTGATACGGATTATGAAGGTAATGGCAGGGGAACGGAGAAATCAAAAAATGAGATTACATTTGCCGGTGGGGAAGAAATTACAATGAATGTAGTTTTTTTATTGACAGAAGAGGTAGATAAGAATTCTCTTTACTATAATGTAAATAATCTATGCAGGAATGGTAATTTATATGATGATGGAACATGGCATGCAGAATCAGAGGGCGGACCGAATCTGATAAAAGTGGTGGTGAATAATAAATAAAATGATACAGTGTATAAAAACAGAATTATATAAGACAACACATAACAGGTATTTCATAATATCGCTGTTTTCTTTGTTGCTTTTGATCGTTGTACACATCGCTTTAAATATTATTCCCTATTATGGAATGATCTATGGCGAATATCCGGAAACGGTGTTTAATCATTGGATCGGACTTCAGTTATCAAGTTTGTCAAACATCTATTATATGGTTGTTGTCGGATGTGCTACGCTGCCAATAGGTATGGTTTATATTGAAGAAAGACAACATGGATATATGAATCAGCTGATAACCCGGTCGAACCGAACAAAAATTGCAATATCAAAATTAATTGCATATTTTGTGACCGGTTTTATTATTACAACCATTCCCCTAATAGTTGATTATATGGCCGCCTCTGTATTTTTGCCGTCCATTCGTCCGATAGCAGCAACATCATATTATACTGTGAGCGGAAATTCTTTTTTGTCCGATTTGTTTTACACGAATCCCACAGCATATCTTTTTATATACATAGCAATCGATGGTGTTCTTGTGTCGTTTTTTTCTTTGCTGGTTGTTTTGGCGGCGAAAATAATTCAGAATATCTATGCGGCTGTTTGTTGCCCTATGGTGGTGGTTATTGTGCTGAAGATTGTCCTGGGGTTTATAAATGCTGAAAATTATATTCCTATGCGAATATTATATCCTTCTACTTCGGAGGGGATTAAAACTGCAAATGTAGTAATGGTGATTGCCTTAACAGGGGTTATAGGAATAATTGGTATGATATGCGAGGTGGGGAAATATGAGACGTAGAAAAAAGATTTTGATAGCAGTCATATCTATATGTGTACTATCTGTCTGGATCATATTTTTTATTCGTATGCATATTGTCGTAAAAGAACCGATAGAGGAGGTATATCGACAGGGAGACATATTGAAATATTATGGTCTTGAGATAGCGGTAGGTGATTTAGAAATATATGATTTCAAAGGCTTTGCGGAATCTTATGGGGAACCGGATGAGATGTATTCCGATGCGGAAAAGGATAGATATATTGTTGTGAATATACATGTAAAGAATATTTCCGGACAGGATATCAAAATTCAAAATACGATCAGTACATGGAATATGAGTATTGATAATTATACAAACGGGCAAAGCCTGGATCTGATGGGATTCAACCAAATTCCGGTGAGTCCTTATCAGAAAGATGCAGAAGTAGACTTAAAGTTATTTTTCCGATTTAAAGATGGACAGACATACCGGGGAGATATAGAGAAAATCAAAGATTCTCCTATTCGGATATATCTTTCTTATTATCCGGAACTTCGATATATACAGTATCATTAAGAGGTTAAACAGATGGAAATAAAAATAGACAATTATTCAAAAAAATTTAGGAGTGATTATGTTTTAAGAAATATTACTTATACTTTTACCGGTGGCAGAATATATGGGTTATACGGTAAAAACGGTTCCGGAAAAACAATGTTGATGAGAGCGATAAGTGGACTTATTTTTCCTTCGGAGGGATGCGTAAAAATCAATGGTGAGGAATTAAGGAAAGAGAGGGATTTTCCGGAGAGTCTGGGGCTTTTGCTGGAAAATCCGTATTTTCTGACACAGTATACCGGGTATCAGAATTTGAAACTGTTAGCATCGATAAAAAATAAGATTGGTGATGAAGACATTGTGCATGCATTAGAGCGTGTAGGATTGGAAGCAGCCGATAAAAGAAAGGTGCGAAAGTATTCACTGGGAATGAAACAACGCTTGGGAATTGCTGCAGCAATCATGGAGGAACCGGACATACTGTTGCTGGACGAACCATTTAATGCAATTGATGAAGGTGGGTTGCAATTGATTCGTGATATTCTTGCAGACTTTAAGAAAGCCGGAAGGATTGTAATACTAGCATGTCATGATAAAGAAGAATTAGAATCTGTATCCGATGAAATTATAAAGATGAAAAACGGAAAGATAGAAGTATGAAGAGAATAAATCTGAAAGAGTATATGTATTCATTTTTTGTATTTTTTATTTTTATATTGCTATTTGGTATGGCTTTAAAAAATAAAAATAAGACCTTATGCGGTTATGACCTTGTATTATGCTGTACAACATATGCATACATAACAATTTATATTTTAATTCCTTATATATTTATGAAGAGAAAAAGAAATGAATGGAATCCACATATTTTAGTACGGTATAAAAACGTAGATCAGATATGGCTAATGGGATGTAGGGATGCAGTTGTCCGGGCAATAGAGATAACGGCAGCTATATCAATGTCAATCCTGTTGAGCAGTTTGATTGTCACGGATTCTCTCTGTGACTGGACGAATCAAAATAGCATATTTGCGAATTACACGCAATATGAAATCTCACAAATACCATCCATAAGTGAAATTGTGATTCCGGCAGCAATTATTATTTACTTTAATGTTTTATGGATTGAGATTTTGACATTTTTAGGATATTGGTATACGAATATGTATTGGACGGGATATGTATTTGTAGTTCTTACTTATATATTACCGAAATTACCCGGGTTACCGATACCAATTACCGGATTGGGATTATTTTACAGTGACTATTGTAGGGATGCGTCGGTATTTATGATTTGTGCAAAACGAATCGTTGAAATTGTGTGTTTGAGTATAGTAATGGTTGTATTAGGATTGCTTCGACGAAAAAAAGATTTTGTGAAGACATAAGTAAAAGAGAGGAAATACGTTGAAATATTTTGAAATCCGGTTGTTGAAAAATCGTCTTGTCATTATGATGTTTATTGCAATTTTGACCGTAATGTCCTGTGAAATGGGAATGTTGTTTGGAAATTGTGATTTTGTTTCGTTGTTAAAATGGCAATTTGGTGGATATACATATGATTTTTCATTAAAGGGAGAAATTCCTATGAATTATCTGATATTTGTAATGCAGCTTCTGATGACAGTGGGAGTTACAAGTTTATCAGAGATCAGAGCATCAAAATCCAATTTGAACACGATCATTTTTTATGGTAGAAGAAAATATTGGATGAAGCGAAGCGTATTTTTAATCATTCAGGTTATCATTTCCATGATGATAATTATAATATCAACTGCTATCTATACCTTATGTCATAATATGAGTTTGGGCACGGATGAGTTTGCTTCGGTCATGCAGGGAATTGGACTAAATGTATTTCCGATGTGCGTAATTAGTCTGCAGGCAATATTGACATTGCAGCTGGTATGTATGAATCCGGTAATTGTAGTATTTCTTTATGAGGCAGTTATGATAGTGCCTCTTTCTATGGCGGATAAACATTGGATTATGGACACTATGTTTTTATACAGAGCAGGAATACTAGAAAACAAATATTATGTGTTATTCGGTTTGGTATATATTCTTGTCTTGATTATTCTGTTCCTTGTTGGTATAGGAATCATTGATAAAAAAGAAATATAGATTGGTTTATATTATTGGTATATATTTACCCCTTGACATTTCATGTAATATTTGTTATTCTATCTTAGCGTGTTGACGCGGAACTAAATAACACCGATTGGTAAAATGTGTTTTTTAGGCATTGGAGATGTACTCAAGTGGCTGAAGAGGCGCCCCTGCTAAGGGTGTAGGTCGTTCGCGCGGCGCGAGGGTTCAAATCCCTCCATCTCCGTTTGTAGATTGCGGTTGAAATATTAAAAATAAGTCTTGACTTGATTGGAAATATTTCATATAATCTACTTTGCGTTTAGTTAAATGCAACGATATATTCCTCGATA
>OLRV01001522.1_pt1 | contig 19669 bp, 16 predicted proteins | sample 1672421 | NCBI WGS metagenome assembly OLRV01 (sample SAMEA3136684, study PRJEB25190) | human gut metagenome | biome: human gut; feature: human-associated habitat; material: faeces | place: Austria | collected 2013
TATGTAAAACTTTTATATTATTTTTTTCAAGTTCAATAACTTCACAGTCAATATTATTTGCAAGATCGTCTAATGTTTGATAATCAACTTTTCCAAGAGGAGTTCTAGGAAGTGATGGATAAATTACTAAGTAAGCTGGTCTTTCTTCAGCAGTAAAGACATTATCTAAATAATTTAAAAGTTCACTTGTACACTCTTCTTGAGTCTTATTACATAAATCATCAAAAGATACATGGCAAACTATTTTATCATCCTTATGATTTAATTTACATAATTTAACACAAGGTAGTTCTTTTATTTTTTCCGCAATTAAGATTAAATTAACTTCTTTTGAATTGATTTCAAGTGGCTTTTGATCTCTATCAAGGACAAATAAACTACCTGTATCATGAACAAAACCAAAATCTTTAGTATTATACCATTTTACCCCATTTTTATCAGTATAGATTACACTATCAGTCATCTGTGGATTATTATAATAACAATTCATCATTGCTGGTCCAGTAACCCATATTCTACCTGGTTCATTATAACTTAAATCATTAAAACTTCTATCTTTAATCATTACATTATTAAATGGAAGTGGTAGTCCTGAAGAACCAATCATATTACAATTTGGATGAGCTACACTAAAACATGAATCCATTTCACTAGCACCAAAACCTGCTTCTTGAGTTATACCTGTTTCAGATTTAAATCTATTAACTTGGTTTATATCAGGTCTTTCACCACCAATAACCACTTTTTTTAGATTTCCAATATATTCATCTTTATTTTTATCATAAAGTACTGAATCCCATAAATATTGACTCCATATACCATAATTTGGTTTATGTTTAGCTAAATATTTTGGAACACTTTCATAACTTAAATCCATTTCAAGTATATTTTCAAGACCAAGACTCATTGCCATACCAATTATATCAGCATCCCAGAATGCTAAGAATGGTGGAACAAGTGCTAAATTCTTTTCTCCTCTTTTAAGACCTAAATCAGCAATTTCATGTTGTTTTGCTAATGCATTATTTGCATCATGAGAGAGTAATATTGCTTTACTTTCACCAGTTGTACCTGAGGATAAAGCTATATTTGAAGGAAGATGGTCTTCGTAAACACTTTCCATAGGTCCATTATAATACTGTCCATAGCTTACAAATTTACCTAAACTTATAGCCCCTTTTACACTTTTATTTTGAAGTTTATTATTAAGCGTGAAAAGTGCTGTTTTAAATTTTTCATCATTTAATGCTGGAGTTGAAGCAGAAACTGGAAGTCTTAACTTTTTAATATTATTAAATTCTTCACTATTTAATACTTCACAAACGTTAGGTTCTAAAATATCAAGGAACATAATTAAACTTGGATTTAAAAGTTTAATATGTTTATACATTTTATCCTTATCTTCCATAAAATTAAAATGAGCAGTTATAGCCCCAACGTAAGCACATGCATATTTAAAAGCTATTAATTCAGGAGTAGATAATGCAATTGATACTACCTTATCTCCCTTACCTATACCCATTGCTTTTAAAGAACGGATAAATTTATTACGCATAGCAATAAACTCACTATTAGTAATTCTTTTAAGACCACGGTTATTTAAAATAACATCATTTGGATAATCTTTATTACACATTTCTTCATAATCAGCTTGATTCATTTTAGGTAAATTCTCATTCATTTTTTTGGGATCATACCATTGTTCCCAAATCCTATCATTTTGAATTACACCTGTAATGGGTCTATTTAAGTTAAATTTTTTATCATTTTTTACAACATTGTTATCTTTCATAAAAAACACCCCTCTAACAAAGGACATTTTAGCACATATTTAATAAAATGTCAAATTTGTGTAAATAAAAAGTATAAATTTTTACAAAAATTAAAATATATGGTATCATAAATATGTCTTATGGATGTATAGTTGTTTAGAGAAAAATAAATTAGAAAAAATATCTCAAACAGAAAAAATTCCAATGAGTTTTATAGTTGGAAGATTGGCTAAGAAAGATTTAATTACTTATAGGAGCCGTTTATACCAAGATAACTACCAAAAATAAAATTTCTGCTACATTTAACCAAAAAAACGTCAACTCCTATTGACAAAAATGAAGCAAGTAGTTTATAATAATAGGCATGTAAAGATTTATGTGCTAAGAAAATTAGAACATATAAAATCCCATACGAATGCTACAGCGCACCGGAAGGAGGGGAATATCAATGTCAGAAGTTAAAGTAAATAATGGAAATATAGAAGATGCCTTAAAAAGATTTAAGAGACAATGTGCCAGAAATGGAGTATTACAAGAGGTACGTAAAAGAGAACATTATGAAAAACCTAGTGTAAAAAGAAAAAAGAAATCAGAGGCAGCTAGAAAAAGAAAAATATAATTTAAAATAAACAATAAAGGCGTTTTCAAAATATGTTATTGTATTTTGAGAGCGTTTTTGTATTTTATATAAGATAATTGGGCAAAATGTAAAAGAACAAACAGATAGGAGGAAAACGAATGTTATATAACATTAAAGAAAACAAAAAAGGAATAAAATTTCATAAAATAACTACTAGCAAATTTAAAACAAACTTGGTATCAATTTTTTTAACAACAAAACTAGAAAGAGAAGACATTACAAAAAAAGCATTGATATTAGCAATATTAAAAAGAGGAACACAAAACCTAAAGACACAAGAAGAAATCAGTATAAAGCTAGAAGAACTTTATGGAGCTGAATTAAACTGTGGAGTAGACAAATTAGGAGATGACCACATATTTAAATTTTATATAGAATCTTTAAATGATAAATACGCATATAAACAAGAAAATATATTGTTACAAAGTATAAACCTATTATTCGATATAGTATTTAATCCGCTAGTTGAAAATGGTCAATTTAATGAGGAATATTTTAAAAGCGAAAAAGAAAACTTAAGACAAAAAATAGAAGCTAAAAAAGACAATAAATCAGCATATGCATATACAAGATGTATAGAAACAATGTATAAAGATCAACCTTATGGATTATATTCATATGGTTATGCAGAAGATTTAGATAAAATCACAAATAAGGAACTATATGAAACATATCTAAACATAATAAAAAACTGCAAAATAGATATATTTGCTTCAGGTGATTTTACAGGAGAAATAGAATCAATAATAGAAAAAAATACAGAAAAATTAAGTGCAAGAGAAGTAGAACAATTTTATATAGAAACAGAAGAAAAAACTGGTGTAATAGAAAAAGTAGTAAAAGAGAAAATGGATGTATCTCAAGGAAAACTAGTAATCGGATTAGATGTTTTAGAAAACGATAAAAATGCAACATCAGTATACAATGCAATACTTGGCGGTGGAGCAAACTCTAAACTTTTCCAAAATGTAAGAGAAAAAGCAAGTTTAGCATACAGTGCGGGTTCTATGTATATAAAACAGAAAAGAAATATAATTATCAGAAGCGGAATAGAAATAGAAAATTATGACAAGGCACTAGAAATAATAGAAAAACAAATAGAAGATATGAAACAAGAAGAATTTTCAGATAAAGATATACAAAATGCAAAAGAACTTATAATTGCTAGTATAAAATCAATGCAAGATGAACAAGATTCGGAAATCTCATATTGCTTTGGAAGAGAATTAATGAGAGAAAATATTGATGCAGAAGAAGATATAAGAAATATTGAGCAAGTAACAAAAGAACAAATAGTAAAAATAGCAAAAAGTGTACAAATCAATACAATTTACTTCTTAACAAATCAATAGAAAGGACGGACAAATGAAAGAGATAGATAACAAAAATATAAAAGAAAAATGCTTTACTGAAGAACTTGAAAATGGAATGAAGGTAATACTTATTCCTAAAAAAGAAATAAAGAAAAAATATGTAATTTGGGCAACAAAATTTGGATCAATAGATAATAGATTTATTGACGCTAGAACGAATACAGAAATATTTATTCCAGATGGAGTAGCACATTTTCTAGAACACAAAATGTTTGAACAAGAAAATGGAGTTGATAGTTTATATGTGCTAATGGCATTAGGAATAGATGCAAATGCATACACCACAAATGACCACACTGCATATTTATTTGAATGTACAGATCATTTCTATGAGGGACTTGACGAATTAATGGATTATGTACAACATCCATATTTTACAGACAAGAATGTTGAAAAAGAAAAAGGAATCATAGGCCAAGAAATAGGAATGTATGACGATGACCCAGGCTGGCAGCTATATGTAAATGCAATGGATTGCTTATACGAAAAAAATCCGATAAAAGTAGATATAGCAGGGACAGTAGAAAGTATTGCAGAAATAACACCAGATGTTTTATTTAAATGCTACAACAATTTCTATCATCCAAGTAATATGGTGTTTGTTGCTGTGGGAGACTTTGAACCAGAGGCAATGCTTGAAGAAATAAAAAAGAGATTACTTCCAAAAGAAAAAATAGGAGAAATAAAAAGAATATATCCACAAGATAAAAAAGAAATAAATAAAAAGTATGCAGAGAAAGAAATGGAAGTAAGTATGCCTATATTTATGATAGGAATAAAAGATAATATAAAAAACTATAGCGAAATAGTAAAAAGACACATAGCAATAGAGATACTATTAAATTTGTTAATAGGAAAAAGCTCGAAATTATATAATCAACTATATCAAGAAGGAGTTCTATTTGTAAGACCAGATTTGGATTATGAATTCTCAAAACAATATGCTCATATTTTAATATCAGGACAATCAAAGAAACCGCAAGAAATACTTGATAGACTAGTAAAAGAAATAGAGGAACTAAAACAAAATGGAATAAATCAACAAGACTTTGAAAGAATAAAGAAGAAGTTATACGGAGATTACGTTGTAGAATATAATGATGTTGCAAATATAGGAAGGATGTTTGCTGCGGACTATGTAAAAGGAATAAACAGCTTCGACTATATAGATAAATTTAATGAAGTAGATGAAAAATATGCACAAGAAATATTAAATGAAGTATTCAAAGAAGAAAATATGGCTTTGTCAGTAGTAAAAGGAAAGAATAAATAATATAGAATAATATAATGTTTTTAAATGTAAAACATTATATTATTTTGCCTAAAAATCAAATGTAGAAAAATGTCAAAAAATTATGATTTATAAAAAATAATGAAAAAATAAAAAATAAAAAGAAAAATAATAAAGAATTACATAAAAAAATGTAACACGAAAAACTGAGAAATAGGCGAAAAATTAAGAAAAATGGTTGACTGAAAATAAAAAATGTGTTATTTTTTTATAGTAAGAAAAATAGATGATTTGATATAAAGGGGAAGAAAATGTTAGACGAAAAAATATGTTTATTAAGAGAAAAACTAAATGACAGCATCTTAAATGGTGAAGATTATAACATTATATACCAAATTAGTATTGAATTAGATGAGTTAATAGACAAATATTACATACAAACAGCACAAAAAGGAACAATTTAACAATAAAAAATCACAAAAGCTTTGAAATATCAAGAAAAACGGCTCAAAAGTATAGATTTTTTAAGAAAAATATGGTATAATATAACTAGATATGCGGGAATTAACCTATACAAAAAAGTTGAAAAATTTGTTGACAAATAGTTTTAGGTATGCTACTCTATAAATATAAGGCAAATCATACAGATATGAGGTACCTTATTAAAATAAAAGAAAGAGAAAATAATGGTAAAAAATATTAAACTAATAAACAAAATAGTTGAAATTCTGATTGTTTTAATAATGTTATCAACTGTATTTAGTAATATTGTATATGCAAAACCAAGTGGTGGGGCTCCTTCAGGAGGATACACTGACACAGGAACAGGTGGAAGTACTACAAAATCAGACAAGATAATAGACACCGATAAGTATGCGCCAGGTAATGATGCAATGGATTCACCAAGAGTAGCAGCGATAGCGGGAACAGTTTTAAACGTAGTACAAGTAATAGGTATAATAATTGCAGTTGGATGCATTTCAATCGTAGGAATTCAGTACATGGTTGGAAGCGTAGAGCAAAAAGCGGAATATAAAAAGACAATGACGGCAATGATTGTAGGAGCTATACTTTTAGTTTCAACAACTACAATAGTCAAAGTAATATATTCAACAGTTACAAAAAGTGTATAAATAAAAGAGGAAGATTAAATGAAAAAATTAATGGTATTTATACTACTGTTTATGACTATAATTCTAATGGCAAACCAAGTAATGGCATTTGGATTAGATGACATCATCCAAAGGGGAGACGACTTTATAAATAAAGGAGATCCAAGTGATGCAATCTCAGAAGACCAAGTTAGAGCAACATCTGATGGTGTGTTTAGAACATTATTGATTATAGGTGTAATAGTAGCTATAATAGGAGGAGCAATAATAGGAATTCAATTCTTAATGGGTTCTGTAGAAGCTAAAGCTCAAATAAAAGAAAAATTAATTCCATATGTAGTAGGATGTGCAATAATGTTTGGAGCATTTGGAATATGGAAAGTATTGGTAGACATACTACAAGGAGTAAATTGGTAAAAGTTATTAACATTCTTACAAACAGTAAGAGGTTTATATAAAATATAAGAAGATAAGGAGGAATATATATGAAAAAAACAGTAAGAATTATATCTACTATATTGTTAACAATCATGTTAGTTACTTCAATCGCAGGAGTTGTTTTTGCAGCACCAGACATTGACAAAACTATTGGAGATATAGATGGAGCAAAAGCAGGAGATACAACAAAAGTAACAACTATCGGTGGAAAAATAATAAACATAATCCAAGTAGTTGGTATAGTTGTAGCAATCGCTGTAGTACTAATTATAGGTATTACATGACAGGTAGTGTTGAGCAAAAAGCAGAATACAAAAAAGTAATGATACCATATATCATTGGTGCAGTACTATTAGTAGCTGGTACATCAATAGTAAAAGTTATATTTAATACAATCAACAGTAACGCAGCTGCTTAAGCAAAAAAATGTAAAATTTCAAAAATATTACATAAAAATTACAAATATATTAAAAGTGCATTTTATGCACTTGTTTTTTGTTATTATATTACTTTTTTTCGTTTTATATGGTATAATGTAAAAAGAGATATATTATTAAGGAGAAATAGAAATTATGGGTACATACAACTTGCCTAGAAATGTAAAAGGTGAAGGAAGAATATTATTCATATTTACAAGAAAATCATTAATGTATACCGCTGGGTTTGCAATAGTAGGATTAATATTATTACTTATTTTTAGATTAATGAATTTAATGAAAGTGGGAGTAGTAATATTATTGGTGTTTGTACTACTAGGCTTTGTAATAGGAACAATAAAAGTACCCAACATGTCTGGGATAAAATGGGCAAAGGTAAATGCCGGAGAAAACTTAGACGATGTAATAATAAGAGCAATTAAATTTAAAGCAAAGAAAAATAAAATATATATTTACAAGGGGGAAGACACAAATGACAAGTAATATAAGTTTATTAACAACAGCATTAGTAATAATAGCAGGAGTAATGGTAACATTACTAGTTGTATTAGCAGCAGTATACTTAAGAATGAAAATAAAAGAAAAAGAGCAAGAAGAAGGGTTAGAAAAAAAGACAAATACTCAAACAACACAAAAAGATGCATCAAAAATAAAACAATACACAGTAAATTCTGTATTCGACTTCATGGAGTTTGAAAAAATAGAAGACAACATGATAGTGCAGAAAAAACGGAAAAAGATTTATCATGGTGGTAGAGTGCCAAGGAATAAACTATGACTTAATGTCACAGGAAGAAAAAGTATCAGTAGAAGAAGGCTTTTCACAATTCCTAAATACATTAAAAGAACCGGTACAATTATATATACAAACAAGAAAAATAAATTTGGAAAGTAGCTTAAACAGCTACAAAGAAAAAGTAGATGAAATAGAAAGAGAATATACAAAACAAAAATTAAGATATGAAGAAATAGCAAACAATCCTAACGCATCAGATGAACAAATAAAAAGAGAATATTATGAATATATAAAACAAAAAAATCTATATGAATATGGAAAAGATATTGTATACAACACAGAAAGAATGAGCTTGAACAAAAACATACTAAACGAAAAATATTACGTAGTAGTTTCATACTATGCAGATACAATGGAATTAGGAGACTTAGACCAAGAAGAAATAAAAGAAAGAGCTTTTTCAGAATTATATACAAAATCAAAATCAATAATCAGAGCATTAAGTTCAACAGGTGTTACAGGAAGAATATTAACATCAATAGAACTAGCAGACTTACTATATGTAGCATATAACAGAGATGAATCTGATAATTACGGAATAGACAAAGCAAGAAAAGCAGGATTTGATGAATTATATTCAACAGCACCAGATTACATGGACAAGAAAATGCAGATTCTAGATGAAGAAATAGAAAGACAAGCTTACCAAAAAGCAAATGAAAAAGTAATAGAAGCTCAATCAGAAAAAGCAAAAAGATATCAAGAAAAGAAAGAAAACATGGATGATATAATAGACAATTTGGCAGATTTATATATTAGACAAAACACTGCAATGTTAGGCAAAGACGTTGCACAAAGCGCAAGAGAAAAAGTAAGAAGAGGAAGAAAGAGAAAGGAGACAACAGAAGATGTTAAAGAAAAACAAGAAGATGCAAGGAGAACTTCAAGCGGAGCGTAACGACTACACCGTAAATGAAAGCCCTAAGATTTTACGTAAAAAAACAATTAAGGAATTAATCGCACCAGCTGGAATAGATGCAAGCAATATAGACCATCTAGAAATAATATCAAACACAAAAAGATATGCAAGAAGCTTCTTTATATCAGCACTTCCAAGAATGTGTACATTCCCAGAGCTATTTAGAGACATGTACTTCTTTGGAGATATAAATACATCTATCTATATAAATCCAATACCAGAGTCTAGTTCACAAAATGAATTAAACAGAACAATAAATGAACTAGAAACAGAAAGAATTGTTGCAGCTGATAAAGGAAATATAAATAGAGAGAGTACACTTGCTCAAAAAAGATATGAAGCTGAACAATTAAGAGATGAAATAGCAGCAGGATTTAACAAACTATATTCAGCATCAGTTGTATCAACACTATTTGCGTACAATCTAGAAGACCTTGACAGACTAACAAAACTATTAGCATCTGAAATGTCAAAATCATTAATAGGAATAAAGAGTGCATGGGGAATGCAAGAAGAAGCATTCAAATCAAATTTACCATTTAATGATGACAAAATAAAAAGAACACACACCTTTGACCATAGATCAATGGGAACAGTATTCCCATTTACAACTTCAGAGGTTGGACATATAACAGGAATTCCTTTAGGATTCAACAAACAAACAGGAGTGCCAATATTATTTGACAACTTCCACAATTCATTAACAAACTACAACATGGTTATATTTGCTAAATCTGGTGCTGGTAAATCAGTTACAATGAAAACTTTAATATCAAGATCAGCAGTGTTAATGGGAATACAAAGCTTAGCACTAGATGCTGAAGGTGAGTATAGAATAGTTGCAGAAAGCTTAGGAGGAACAAATGTTGTACTAAGCCCTACATCAAAAACAGTAATAAACGTTTTTGATATAGAAACAGAAATGGTAAAAGACGAAATAACAGGAAGAGAAAAAACAGTACTAAATGTAGAAAATAAAGTAGAAGACGTAACTCAAGCATTGTTGACAATGGCAAGAGGTAGTACAAGAAGTCAAGAAGTAAACGAATTGACAAAACAAATAATAGCAGAAGCAGTAGCAGAAGAATATATGGCAGCTGGAATAAACAGCGATCCATCAAGCTTGTATGAAAGCGTTTCAGAAGCTGGAAACATGCTTGGAAGAAAGAAAAAACAAATGCCAACAATAGGTTCTTGGTATGAAAGAATTGCAAACAAGGCACAAGAAAATGAAAACCCAGATTATAGATTCCATTACAGTTATCTATTAAAAGTAATGAAACAATACATCAGAAAATATGATGGACAAATGGCATACTTTGATGGACAATCAACATTTGATTTACTAGATGGAACATTATTTATAAACTTAGACATATCACAACTAGAAGAAAGATTTGCAAGACCACTTGCACAACAAATTCTTCTATCGTGGATTTGGGAAAAATACGTTAAGAAAAACAGCGAAGATAGAAAAAAGGCGGCTAAGAAGAGAGTGCTTGTTGATGAGGCGTGGATGTTATTGCCATACCCAGAAGCAGTAGACTTCTTAAACACAATGGCAAGACGTGCCAGAAAAAGAAACGTATCTTTGGCAATTATCTCTCAAAGATTCCAAGACTTTTATGAGAAGCCAGAAGTACAAGCTGTTCTAACATCTTCAGATACGAAATTATTATTAGCACAAGATAAATCAGAAATAAAATACTTAAAAGAAGTATTCAAATTAAGCGAAGGAGAAGCAGGATTTTTAATTACATGTAACAAAGGAGAAGGTTTATTAAAAGTTGGAAAAGACACAGCAATATTACAAATAACGCCAACAGCAAAAGAATTTGAATTTGTTGAGACCAACATTAATAAACTCGCAGCAATGCAAAATCAATAAAGCAAATAAAAGGAGTATGTATGAAGACTAAAAAAATAGGAAAGTTGAAGCAAAAGATAATCATATCGCTCATAACTGTAATGATGACATTTACTTGGATAATGCCAACTTATAGTCAGGCGGACTTCGGAGGAGCGTTACTAGAGCCAGTATGCGACTTACTATTAGCGGTAGGAGATATTGCAAACTTTTTAGTATCAAAGACGGCAGGAGTAAAGAGTAGAATAATTCCAGGAACAACTGACGCTAACCTAGAAAAAATACAAAAAGAGGAGTGTAACGGACTTTCTAATGCAAAGGAAATTCAAGCCTACTTTGGTGAAAAATTGATAAGAAAAGAAGTTAAACTAAGCAACTACAGCCCAGAACAGGCAGCAGAAGATGACATTGACTATATACCAGCTACAAACATAGTATATCCACATGTTAAAATTACGCCAATGGAAATATTTTCTGGTAGAGTTGCACTTTTAGATGCAAACTTCTTCCAAGAGGTAAATGATGATTACAAAGCAAGAATGTTAGGAGCAGGAGAAGTTGGAGAAGATAGTGATACAGGAAATTCTACAGTTGCAGATTTAAAGGAAACAATATCAACATGGTACCAAGCACTTAGAATGATTGCTATTGTTGGATTACTTTCTGTATTAGTATATGTTGGATTGAGAATGGTAACATCGGCAGTTGCCACGGACAAAGCAAAATATAAAGAAATGTTTGTCGATTGGGTTATTGCTCTTTGTTTAGTATTTTTCCTACATTATATAATGGTATTTACAATGACAATGGTACAAGAAGTGCAGAATCTATTTATATCAGGCCCTTCAACATCATCGACAAATAATGACGCTAACAAAAAAACAATAAATACAATATTGTTAGTATATAGAAGTGAAACATTAGTACCTAAGGATACAGGTAATAATAATGACATCGTTGATACACCTGTGGACTCTGGTACAGGAAACTTTGATACAACAGTTCCAAGCGAATATGAAACGCTAGTGACAGAGAAAGCTTTCCCAACCAACTTAACAGGATATAATAGAGTTTTGGCAGGAAATCCAGATGCAATTCCTAAACTAACATATACAATCATGTATCTAGCATTGACATTCTATACAGTTTATTTCTTCTTTATCTATATTAAGAGGGTAATAATACTAACATTCTTAACAATAATTGCACCATTAGTAGCATTAACATACCCAATAGATAAAGTAAAAGATTCAAAAGCACAAGCATTTGAATTCTGGTTAAGAGAATACATAGTAAATGCAATGATACCAATAATACATCTAGTATTGTATACAGTACTAGTTACATCTGCCATAGATTTAGCAGTAAAATCACCACTATATGCAATATGTGTGCTAGCATTCATAGTACCAGCAGAAAAAATAGTAAAAGAAATGTTTGGAATTAAGAGTAGCACTACACCAACACTTGGTGGATTTGCAGGTGGAGCATTGGCTGCACAAATGGTACAAAAGCTTGGAAAAGGCGGAAAAGATAAAGGAAAAGACGGCAAATCAGATAAAATTAGAACAAAAGATGATAAAAATGTTACAGATCCAAACCTAGTAGAAGGAGACGGATTAGATGCATTAGCAGGAGCAGATGTGAATGCTGGAAATGGCGGAATACCTATGGCTGGAGCTGGAGGAGGTGCGGGTGCAAATCCTACTCCAAATCAAACACCAAGAACTCAACAACCAAGTGGAGAACCTCAACGTCAAGGACCACCTACAAGATTTCAAGCAGGAATGCAAAACGCTTGGAATGCTACGGGCGGAAGAGCTGTTTCAGCAATTAGCGATAGTTGGAATAGTGATAAAAATAGACAAAGACGTAAAAACTTTGGAAATATGCTAAGAAGAAAATACAACATTCCTAGAGGTAAAACAGGTAGAACTCTATTGAAGAGAGCTGCTAAGGGAGTAGGAAGAACATATCTAAAAGGAGCTGCTTTAATTGGAGGAGCTGCAATAGGACTAGCTGGTGGAATTGTTGGTGGAGACATGAACGACATGTGGAAAGGAGCAGCATTAGGTGGAACTGCTGGAAGCCAATTAGGAAAGAAAGCTAGTGCAGGAATTGAAAGTCTTGCAGGAACAGTACAAGAAGATGTTAGAGAAATCAATTATGGTGAAGATGAAGCTAATAACCTATTTGCTGACCAAGAATTTGTAAATGACGTAGAAAACAGAGCACACGTGGTAGCAAAAATAGAAGAAGAGAACAGAGCAAACAATATTGAAATGGATAGATTCCAAGTTAACGACGAACTAGAAAAGAGAATGCAAGAATATGCTCAGTATAGAAGAGCAGGAATCACAGACATAAAAGAAATGGATAGATTACATAAGATTCAAGAAAGTATGAGACCTACTCAAGATCAAATACAAAATATGACTCAAGATGATCAAGAACAAAACCAAAGAGATATAGAAGCTCAAACTCGAGAATTAGCAAAACTATCTACTCGTTATAGTGCAGACATGTTCCGTGATGCAGGAAAGATAGACAAAGCAAGAGACGCGCTTGCACAAAGATTCGAAAAGAAAGGCATTGAAAGCGCTAGAGCTAATGCGTTAGCAGCAGATACAATGGCTAAAATACGTAAGATTAAAGGAGAAGCTTAGAGAGAAAAACAATTAAACCAAAAGGAATACTCCTTTTGGCTTAATTGCTATAAAGGAAAAGAGGAAAAAATGAATATAATTAGAATAATCAACCAAAACAAATTACAAATTATTGCTGTAATAATAGCAATAATCATCGTAATAGGAATAGTTCAAACATTAAATCATTTTGCAAAAATAAGCAATCAAGAACAAAATAACAGCATAGCAAACGGAAACACGACCATAAGTGAAGAAGATAGAACTTTATCTCCAGCAATTTCTGGTAGCAATACAAAAGCTGAAAATGCAGAAAACTATAAAAAGGCAATAGAAGACTTTATAAATTTATGCAATAATCAAAAGCCAGAACAAGCTTATGAGATGCTTAGTAATGAGTGCAAAGAAACAATGTTTTCTAATTATCAACTTTTCTATAACAACTATTATAGAAAAAATTTTGCAGGTGCAAAAACATGTACAATACGAAATTGGACAGACAGCATATTTAAGGTAGATTTAAAGGATGACGTGTTGTCAACAGGCGGAGCATCTAAAAGCAACATACAAGATTTTATAACAGTTGTAAACTCAAAGGACCAATACAAATTGAACATAAATAGTTACATAGGTAGAAAAATAATAAATAATGAAACCAAAAGTGGGAATGTAACATTTAGAGTTTTAAAAAAAGATGTAAACATGAAATACGAGACCTATTACATAGAGGTAGAAAATAATGAAGATACAGATATATTATTAGACAACTTAGATACAGCAGGAACAATATATTTACAAGACAAAAAACAAGTTAAATACTCATATATAAATGAGGGAATAACAAAAGAACTATTAAGAGTAAAAAGCAAATGCAAAGTACAAATAGCAATAAAATTCTCAGACTCTTATATTTCAAATAGAGAATTGACAAGTATAGTATTTTCAAAAGCTCAAATTGAAAATGCAGATTCAACAACCAAAGAAATAAAATTTGAAATAAAACTATAAAACAATTAGGAGATTAATATGGAAGAAGAAGAGGAGAAACTTCAGAAAGGTGCTAAAAAAACAGGAAAATTTGTAGCAAAGCAAGTAGGCAAATTAGTAGGAAAAGCCATTAAAAAAATAGCAATAGCAGTTGCCCAGTTTATTATCCAATTTTTGCCATATATACTAATAGCAGTGCTTGTTGTAAGTATTGTTGCGGCAGTTATTAAATTTATTACAGTAAACAATGGCTCTTATTCACAAGGAAAGGAAGACAATGTCCCTAATGCAGTAGAAGAGGCACTAAGTGATATAGAAATATCAAAAGCAGGTAATACTTATTCTTATGATGTGAATTTGGACGAAAAAGTAGAAGAATTAATACAAAAGCTTAACAGCAAAACAAATATTCTTTCTACATATATATCTGAAGAAAATCAAAAAGAATACTTAAAAATGTTTATAAAAGAAGATTTTATTACACAAAATCTAAAACTAGGCAATGCAGACCCTAAAAAAAGTGATCAAATAAATGGAGCAATTACAGTACAAAGAAGTGACAAAGACGGGAATGTATCAACATTACAATATATAGACTACACAACATTTAAACAATATATAGCAGATTCAAATTCAGAAGTATTTAAATATTGCTCAATAAATGATAATGGACAACTTGTCATAGCGCAATCATACAGACATTCAAAAGTATTGGACACAAATGTACCTGGGGAAACACCTATAAATGAAGAACAATATAATATATCAGAAATGTCATTGGATTACAAATCAGCATTAAGTTCATATGCAATGCCATTTAATTTCTTATGGGCATTACTTGTAAAAAGTACAGAAGAAGATTTTGTATACGAATTGGCAAAACTAGCAATGGACACAGAAATTACAATAACTGCATATGACAATTATATGAGAACTGAGGAGACAGAAGAATCTCAATTTACAATGTCAGGAAGAAAAGAATTAATTGTTAGACAGTTTATAAAACACTCTGGTACCCTAGCGAAGATTACTAGAGAAAGAGAATTTGACACATCAGATACAACTTATCATAGAAAATTAACAGAAGTAACTGAAACAAGAAATGTTACTCTAAATGTTACATATGCAAATACTTGGATTGCGAAGTATCAAAACGAATATACATATGAATCAATTCCAGCAACAGTTACAGAAAATAATGCACAAAGCAATAATAGTCAAGCAATCGAGACTATAAATAGATATTTAACAAAAGCTGAAATCGAGCAAGACAGCTTTGCCCAAGAGGTATTAAATGACTTAGAACATGGAAAGATGGAGGGTACAGTATACACAGTAGAATCTGAAAGATTGATAAGCGATATAAAAGAAAAGTCAAGAACAAGCAAAATAGTATCATCTGGAAATAGCTATAAAGAGGGAACTCCTCAGATAGAAGAAAAAACAGATTTAAATTCACAAGAACCAAATTTCTGTACAATACTAAAAAAATATCCTAGAGCGGAATCAAAAATAATGAGCTCTGTGGAATGGCTATTTGAAATGATGGAACAAAACACAGAAAATGTTACAAACATGATAGATTTAGTAAAATATCTTTTATACAAAGCAACTGGAAGAGATTTAGGTGTAACAGAACTAAGTGCAAACTTCTTTATAATTAAAAACCTTTCATCAATGTATGGTGGTTCAGGAATAAGTGTCAACAAAACTAGTATAAGTAGAGAAGACTTTATAAAATGTGTAAAAGAATATAGAAACGATAGTGGATATCAGAGAAGATTTGCTGCATATGCAGATAAAATATATGATATTTGTGTGAAAAACAATATAAACCCAATACTTTGTGTTGCACAAGCTGGACAAGAAAGCTCTTTTGGAGAAGCTACACCAGGAAATTCTCCATGGAACTATTGGGGACTAGGAGTATACAATGACTCTTCAGTAGGAACACAGTTTGCAACAATAGATGAAGCAATACAATTTTACTGTAAAACAATCTTAAGTTACCAACAACCAGGAAGCATTGCATATGCCAAAGCTCAAACATATGCACCTCATAGTGACAGAATTACAGGTAATATGACGTCAATATATGATGTACTATGTGCATATATGTACTTAGGAGATAAGCATAGTGGAAAAGTATATGGTAATGTAAATGTAAAACAATACTTAATACAACATATGAACTATGATTGTAAACATGAACTTGAAGAAAGTACTACATTAGAAGAACAAGCAGCTTATGTAGTCGATTATATCGATAACAGAGTAATAGCAATCGCAAAAGACATCTTTGGAAGCAAAATATACTCTGGTGGCTCTATAATTGAAGTGGCAGACATGATACACAAATATATGGAACAAAACAATTATACATATTGTGTATTAGATAACTCAAACCAATACGAGGAGTGTGGCAAATATAATAAAGCACATGGATTAAATAGAACATTTGAAGAGTCAAAGACAGGCTACCATAATACATGTTGTGCGACATACGTTTCTTGGGTACTACAAATGGTTGGCTATATAGACGACAGTGACCATTCTGACGGTGCAGAGACATTAGCACAAACAATATTAATGGGCAAGTACGGATGGAAGAGAGTTAGTGTGGCAGAAGCACAACCAGGAGATATACTATATTATACATATGGACACATCGAAATATATGCTGGAAACAACACAAAATATAACGCTGGTTCAGGAGATGCAATAAGAAGAATATCACCTTACGAAACAACAATTTCGTCTGATGCTATAGTTCTAAGAGCTCCTTAAGATAGATAAACGGAGGAAATATTAATGAAGAAAAAGCGAAATATAATTATAATTGTTGCAACGATTGGTATCATTATAATTTTGATAATAGCAAATATAGCCAAAAAAGATAATATATCAAAAGAAGAAATGAACAAAATATATTCTGAAGTAAAAGAAAACAATGAAGACGTCAAAGATGAAAAGCCAATAAGAACAAATAGAATCAACACTTACGTCACAGTTGAGGAAACCATAAAGAGTTACATTGAGAACATAAAAAATCAAAATGTAGAATTGGTAATGTCGGTACTAAACAAAGAATACATATCAAAAAATAATATAAATAGCAATAACTTAAGCAGTAGCACTCAGCAATACAAAAATATCACAAGCTATAAAAATATCGAAATGTATGAACAGAATAGCGAAAAATTTACGGCATATTACATAAAAGGACAAATAAATGACCAAGGCAATGTATACTTTGAAATTGGAGTAGATGTAAACAATCATACATATGATATAATGCCAATCACAGAAAATGAATATACAACAAAAATTAACCAATCAACAGGAGAAAGAACAATAGAAAAAAATGAAAATAACAGCATAGAATTTAAAGACTATGATAATGCTGATATAGCGAAAATGTATTTTGACGATTACCTAAAACAGATGATTTCAAACCCAGAAAAAGCATACAACCTATTAGACAAACAATATAGAGAAACAAAATTTGAAAATTATAATGGATTCGTACAATATATAAATGCAAATAGAGAAAAGCTTGAATTGACATATAAAATGGAAACATTGGATAATAATGATTTCGAAAAATATTCGGACTATTTAGACTTTAAATTACAACATAGTAATTTAGGTATAAAAAAATATTCTATTGAAACATATGAAAGCTATGTTCAATACACATGTCAAGATGCAGAAGGCAATTATTATATATTTAGTGCGCAATATCCAATGGACTATTCAGTGGTATTAGATGTTTATACAACAGACACACCATACTTTAAAAATATGTATAGCAGATCAACAGACCAAAACAAAGCAAAACTAAACTTAGAGAAAATACAAGAAGCATTAAACAACAAGGATTACAAATATATTTATAGCAAATTAAATGCAACATTTAAAGCAAATAACTTTGCAACAGAAAGGCAATTTGAAACCTATATGAAAGATAATTTCTTTGACAAGAATCAAATAACATACAACATAGTAGAAAAACAAGGAGATGCATGGTTATTTAATGCAAAACTAAATAATGCAAATGGAAAAGAGCAAAAAGGAATAAATTTAGTAGTAAAACTAAACGAGGGAACAGAGTTTGAAATGTCATTTAGTATAAAATAATGGAGGCTATTTATGAATAAAGAAGAAAAAGAAGCAATGATAAAAGAGAACATACAGCTAATCTACCAAAAAAAGAAAAGTGATATGGAAGCAAGAGAGAGCAAGGATGAAATCGGTAGCATAACATATTACGAAACACTAGAATTATTCAGAAATGAAGACGGTGGAGGAGTATCAAAACAGGATGCTTATCTTGTTAGAGTGATAACAAATAAAGAAAAAGTCATGTATAGCATATATGACGAAAATCAGATGGAAATAGCGACAGTTGATGAAAATGGCACAATAAAATTTACTGACTATGCATTAGAGAAATATGAACAAATGCTAACAAAAACAGATTTAGAAAAAAGCATGTTAGACAGAATAAAACAGGCAGATGGAAAAGCTAAATTTGAAGAGACAGCAGAACAACAAGAAAAAGATATAAACATGACAAAATCAGAAATAGAAGCTCAAAAACAACAAAACAAAGAACAAGAAGAACAAAAAGAAAACCAACCTCAAAGTAAAGAAGAAGAGTTGCAAAAAATAGCGCAGAAAACAGGAATGAATCCTAATGAAATACAGAACTGTTCAACAATAAATCCAACTCAAAGATTAACAGACCAAGACACATTTGAAGACATAGCAAATGTAAAAGGCAAATATGATAATATATATGTAATAAATGCAAATAAAGCAACTGACAAAAACAAAAAATTTGCATTTGTGGGAATTACTCCTGAAGGAGAAGTAGAATATCTAGATAATTTAGAAACAACAGGAGCAATGCAGACTAATGTCGACATATATAGCATAAATAGAGATGGATCAAGCATACAAGAAAAGCAGACAAGAGAAATGTTTAAAGTAAAAAATTCTTCTGACAAAAGCTTTACAGTGACATCTGGCCAGTATGGAATATTAGAAGTGGATTATGTTAGAAAAGATCCAAATGAAGAAAAATTTATTGGAAGCATAGTCGAAACTGAACATGAAAGACCATCAACAGAACAAGTTAAAAAGTTTATGAATGAGAGAAGAAATAATAAATATGAAATAGGCGAAGCAATAGAAAAAACTGAAGAGCAAATTGGTGGGGAAAAATCTGATAAAGATGGAGAGCTAGAATCTGGAAGAACTCAACTTGAAAATATAGACAAAGATGAACTTGTACGGCACCACCAAAAGCTGATTCACAATTTGGAGGCAAGTATCATCAGCGCCTGGAATGAAGCGGTGTATGCGCATTATGAATCCCATCCTTTTACAGAAAGCGAAATTGCTGTTTTATCTGAGCGCGCTAAGCGTAAATACCTCCAGGAAAAGC
>OLRV01001523.1_pt1 | contig 19653 bp, 12 predicted proteins | sample 1672421 | NCBI WGS metagenome assembly OLRV01 (sample SAMEA3136684, study PRJEB25190) | human gut metagenome | biome: human gut; feature: human-associated habitat; material: faeces | place: Austria | collected 2013
ATGCCGTTTGCGGCCAGAACGCCGGCGGCAGTCTTGGCAAAGACATCGCTCTTCAGGCGGCTGTCGTAGCTGATGGCCACGGTCTGGCTGCCGCCCTGGGTCTTGACCCAGTTTGCCAGGCCCTGGGTGGCCTGACGCACGACGTAGATGTTCATGCGGTTGGTGCCCGCGCCCAGCACGCCGCGCATGCCCGCGTTATGCCCCGCTTCGATGTCGATGTCGCGGTCGCCCACCATGGCAGCCTCGGCCGGGTCGATCGCGTTCCGGGCCAGCAGGCAGCGGAGCGCGTCCGGGGCGGGCTTGTGGGGAAAGCCGTCCTCGCTGGTCACGCCGTCGGAAAACAGAGACCACAGGCCATCCTGCTCAAGCTGCTCTATGGCGCGCCGGTCGCGGTGGGTGTAGAGGTAGTGACGCACGCCCGCCGCCTGAAGCCCTCGCAGGCAGTCTCCCAGACCCGTGTAGGGCGCAAAGCCGCTTTCCTGCGCATGATAATGCGCAAATACCTCCATCACCCGCGCAACGTCCAGCCCCGCCATTCCGGCGCAGTGCTGTGCCGCATAAAACACCGACACCTTCAGCAGGGAAAGGGCTTCGTGCGGCGTGACCAGACCGGAACATCCCAATTCATCCAGCGTGCGCAGAAAAGCGCGGGTCACATTGGGATAGGAATCATACAGCGTTCCGTCAAAATCCCAGAACAGGTGGCGGATAGGCTTCATTCGGATTTCCTTTCATCGGCCTTATCGGCCTCTTTTGCATCTGTCTTGTCCGGTTCGCCTTCTTCAGGCGTTTCCGGCTCCACCTTGCTGACCAGGGCCTTTTCCACGCGGTGATCCACGATGCTTTCGACCTGAATATGCAGGCCGTGCATGGTGACTTCGGGCGTGCTGCCGTCTTCGGGAATGCTGTCAAAGGAACTGAATACCATCCCACCCAGGGTGTCGTATTCCTCGTCCAGAGGCAGGTCAACATCCAGCGCCTCGGCCAGCGTTTCCACGCCGTAGACCCGCATGCCCTCCGGCGCACGCAGGTGCTTGGCGTTTTCTCGCGGGATGACGGCGGTTGTGAAGCCCAGCCGCGCGCACTCCGCAAGCCGCCGCTCCGCCTGCGAGACCGCGCGGATTTCGCCCGCCAGACCGACCTCGCCGATCACCGCCCAATCCCCCGGCACGCAGGCGTCGCGCACGCTGGACGCCACCGCCGCGCAGAGCGGCAGATCCGCCGCCGGTTCGGACAGTTCGAGCCCGCCCGCGACATTGATATACACATCCTGATTGAACAGCGACACGCCCGCGCGCTTTTCCAGCACGGCCAGCAGCAGCGCCAGCCGCCCCGCGTCAAAGCCGTTCGTCGTGCGGCGCGGCGTGCCGTAAGCCGTTTGAAGCGCCAGCGCCTGCACATCCACCAGCATTGGCCGCGAACCCTCGATGGCGCAATGCACACACGAACCGGGCACATTCCGCGCCCGCGTGGAGAGCAGCAGCTCCGACGGATTTTCCACCGGAACCATGCCGCGCTCGTGCATCTCAAACAGCCCCAGCTCGTTGACCGAGCCGAAGCGGTTCTTCACCGCGCGCAGGATGCGGTATTCATGCTGCCTGTCGCCCTCAAAGTAGAGCACCACGTCCACCATGTGTTCGAGCACGCGCGGGCCGGCAATCGCGCCCTCTTTGGTCACATGGCCGACGAGGAACACCGCGCAGCCCGTCGTCTTGGCCATGCGCATCAGCAGGCTGGCACATTCGCGCACCTGCGAAACGCTGCCGGGCGCGCTGGCCATGTCCGGGCGGTACATCGTCTGGATCGAGTCGATAATCATGTAATCCGGCGCGATTTCCTCCCAGCGGCGCTCGGCCGCATCCATCGCGTTCTCGCTGAGGATGAGCAGATTGTCGCTCGTCACGCCCAGCCGCCGCGCGCGCATCTTGATCTGTCGCACGGATTCCTCGCCGGAGATATACAGCACGCGCGCGCCGCCCCGCGCCAGATGCTCCGACGCCTGCAGCAAAAGCGTCGATTTGCCGATGCCGGGGTCGCCGCCCACCAGCATCAGCGACCCTTCCACCACGCCGCCGCCGAGCACGCGATCCAATTCGCCGATGCCCGTCGTCGCGCGGGCGCTCGTCTCCTCGGGGATTTCGGAAAGGCGCATGGCGCTTGCGCCCGTTCCCGGCCGCTGCTTGTTCGCCTTCACGGGGATTGCCGCCTGCTGCGCGGCCTGCGGAGCCTGCTCCTCGAGCGTATTCCACGCATTGCAGCCGGGGCATTTGCCCATCCAGCGCGGCGTTTCATAGCCGCAGGCGCTGCACACAAACACCGTCTTTTCCTTCGCCATGATGTTCCTCCGTCGATTGTTTTCCCGCTCATTGTATCACACTTGGCCGCCCCTGCAAAGCGCGGCGAAAACTTTTTTCGTTTCGCGCGCTTTCCCGATTGAATCCCTTCGGGGAATTTTGTATAATGAAATTATATTCTGGATATTTTTGCAATTCCCGGCCTTCCGCCGGCTGAACATACACATTCCATCATACGAAAGAGGGTCGGCCTTCGGGCTGCTCGCAGCGATTTTGATAGATTCGAGGTTTCCGCCATGAACAGAAGACCCTCTCAAAGCCGAACCGGCTTCGACTCCTTTTCCCCGCAGCACACGGCGCATTTCAAAGCCGCCCAGCCCGGCGGCGAGTTTTTCGAGCCCAAGCCGCGCGCGTCGCTGGGCAGGCGGCTGCTGCTGGCGCTGCTGCTGATGACGCTGATCGCGCTGGCCGTCAATCTGGCGGTCAATCAGTTTGTGCGGGTCGCCCGCGTCACCGTGCCGATCCGGCGGATGGATCCCGCGTTCGAGGGCTACACCCTGCTGCAAATCTCCGACCTCAAGGGCGCGACCTACGGCTCGAATCAGGCGCTGATCCGCTTCGCGCTGCAAAACGAGGATTTTGACGCGGTGGTGTTCACCGGCGACATGGTTTCCTCACGGGGGAACGCGCAGCCGCTCTATGCGCTGATCGAGATGCTGCGCGAGCTGAAGCCGGACGCGCCGATCTACATGATTCCGGGCGACAAAGACCCTCTGCCCGCCTCCATGAGCTACGCCACCGGCGGCAGCCCGTTCGCCCCGTGGGTGCTCGGCGCCAAGCAGCGCGGCGGGCAGCTTCTCAGCGCGCCCGTGCAGATTGAGCGCGACGGGCACACGCTCTGGCTGACGACCAGCGCGCTGCTCAGTCTGGACATGGACACGATGCAGGCGCAGTTTGAGCGGCAATACCTCGACGCGCTGGCCGACGGCGACGAAAACGCCATCGAGCTGACGACGTACAACCTGCAATGGCTGACCGAGACCCGAAACGCGCGCGCCAAGATGACCGATGCGGACGTGTACATCGCATTGACGCATGTGCCGCCCGCCGACGAGGAGCTGGAAAGCGCATACCCCGGCAGCCTGCGCGAGCGCGTGCATCTGGTGCTCTGCGGCCATTATCAGGGCGGGCTGATCCGCCTGCCGTTTGCCGGCGCGCTGTTCATCCCCTCTCAAAACCTACCGCTTTACGGCCTTCTGCCGGGGGCGGACACCTATTTCGGCCTGACCCGAAAGGGGCGAACCTATCTCTACGTCAGCCCCGGTCTGGGCGGCAACGACGGGCTGTACCCCCTGCCGTTCTTCCGCCTGTTCAACCCGCCGACGGTTTCGCTGATTTCGCTCACCACGTCGAGCCTGTAAAGGGACTCAAAAAAACGGGACTGCCAGGCTCAGAATGAACAGCTTTTCCCGCGCACAGCCGTCATCGGTCAGGACGCGCATCTCCCCCACGCAGGTCAGGCTTCCATCCGCTTCCTCATATATATTCCTGCACGAAATCAAATTGTCGCAGGGGACGCTTTGCAGCAATTCCGTTTCCCCGTCGTCGGACAGATAAAACACATTCAGCCCATCGTCGGCATTTTCCGCAAAATAGTATCCGCCCCGCGAGGCGGGACACACGGATAAAACGCTTTGCATATCCGCAAACGCCTTGGAAAAGAGCACATGCCCCTCGAGGTCGACATGAACAAAAACCATTGAGGCACATTCGCCGCTCTCCCATTTGTAGCCGTAGATCAAAACCCCTTCGTCCGTCGGCAGCATGCCGTGAATGTTGAAATGATTCAGTTCCGGCAGCGGAAGATCGCGGAGAAACCGCCCGCTTTGATCCAGAATCCGAAGATATTGCTTTTCCGGCTCTTCATCCGGCTTTCTGCAATATAGAATGGTTTCATTCCGCCGCAATACGCCCTTTTGAAGAACAATTTCATTCTCAGAGTACATTTCCGGGCTGCGATAGCCCCAGGATATACAGCCGCTTGCGTCAACAAAAGCGCTCCATGCCGCCACATGAGACGCATCTACAGCGCATGCCCCTGTGATGAGCAGGCCGCGCTCACAGGCATACACGTCATGCGGCAGTCCGGGCAATTTCTCCCTTTGAATGGCCTTGCTGGAGACGTTGTACTTTACGATATAGCCCGTGTTTTCGACGTATTCCGTTTTGTCAATGGATTCCACGACAATCATGCACAGACCTTCCGGGTTTTCCACCGCGCCAAGGACGAACGGCTCGCCCTCCCAAGAAAGCAGGGTTTCGGATTTTAATTTTCCCGCTCCGGAAACACGCAGAATCCAGCCGTCTCTCGTCCCGTCCGCTGTGCGCGAGGAAAGAGCGGGTGTGCCCGATGTGCTGTCGGTTTGCGCCAACAACACGACGTCCCCTTCGGAAGTGCGACAAACCGAAGAGAGGGATTCATCCCCGTTCCCGCCCCAGATGGCCAGCGCGGATGCGCCGGGGGCTTCGGCAGCGGCCTGTTTCTCACACCATGCGCCTGAAAACGGGAACAGACACAGACAGAGCAGCATCATAAAGCGCAGCATTTTATCGCCTCCTCGATGGTATAATACTAATTCTTGTTAAAATGGCTTAATCCGCGCACCATCTTTTTCGCTCTGACTTTGCCTCGTTCCGTTCAACGTACCTCCAGTACGCCTCACTTCACTTGGCTTCGTCAGAACAAAAAATCTGATGCGCTCTGTTAAGCATTTTAACTGCGAATTAGTATAAAGACGAAACACGGCGGCACTTTCTTCCTCCGGCATCGGAGAAAGATGGGTTTTTGCTCAATAAATAAAGGGCGATTCTCCCACCCGAGGGAAAGAGAATCGCCCTTTTGCATATGAAAGAATAACGGAAATCGTCAACGCGCCGTCCATCCTCGCGCGAATCGCTTAAATTTTCAGCGTGCCGCGGGTAATCAGCTTGCCGTTTTCGCGGCTGAACAGCAGGACGTTCTCGCCGGTGAAGGAAACCCTGACCTTCTGGCCGATCTTATAGGTGATGCCGCCGAAGACAACGCCGGTGAACAGGAACTCGCCCACGCGCACCTTGACGGTCGTTTCCATGCCGGTGGGCATCGCGCTGAAGATTTCGCCCTCGAGCGCGCCGTTTTCGCAGATGCTCACGCACTCCGGCCGAACGCCGATCACGAAATCCTCATGCGTCAGCGTCGCCTCGTCCTCAAACTCGTCTTCCTCCACCTTCGCGATATGGTATTTGAACAGCGAATCGCGGTTCGCCTTTTCCACCGCGTGCGTATCCACGCTGGCCGCGGCGTTCTTCTCCTCGCGGGCAAACCACTCGCGCAGGTTCACCGGTTCGCCCGGCGTATACGCCGCCTTCACGCCGTCGAGCATCGTCAACTCCACCGTACCGTCCTGCTTCTGCGCGCCCTGCGCCTCGATGAAGTTGATCGCCGGATTGCCGACGAAATCCGCGACGAACAGGTTGCTCGGCTTGCCGTAAACCGTCAGCGGCTCGTCGTACTGCTGGAGCACGCCGTTTTCCATCAGGCAGATTCGGGTCGCCAGCGTCATGGCCTCCATCTGGTCGTGCGTGACGTAAACGAACGTCGAGCCGGTCTGCAAATGCAGGCGCTGAAGCTCAGAGCGCATCTCCAGCCGGAGCTTTGCGTCGAGGTTAGAGAGCGGCTCATCCATGAACAGCACCTTCGGGTTCGGCGCGAGCGTGCGGGCGATGGCGACGCGCTGCTGCTGGCCGCCGGAAAGCTCGCTGGGGTAGCGATCCATGAACATGCCGATTTTGACGATGCGGGCGACGCGGCGAACGATCAGGTCGATCTCCTCCTCCGTCATCTTGCGCACGGCGCGCACCGGCTGGCCGCCCTTCATCAGGACATAATCCGCGCCGAGGGTGCAGCCGTTCTTTTCGGCCTTCGCCTTGGCGGCGGCGAGCTTCTCCTCCAGCTTTTTGATCTCCTGCGCGGCGGCGGCCTTCGGGTCGCCCGCCTCATGCAGCTTCATGCCCATCAGCGCCTTGGCCGTAAACAGGCTGATTTCATACAGATCAATCAGGCGGAGATATGCCTTATCCATATTCAGCTTTTTCTTTTTGTCAACGCACTCGTTGATCGCGCGGACGACGTCCTGCGGCTTTTGCAGAATTTCAATCATGCGCGCCGCCGCGCGGGCGTCGAAGTCGATCTCGTCCATTTCCTCCTTGATGTTGGTCAGGCCGAAGGAGATATTCTGGTAGACGGTCATGTTCGGCCAGAGCGCGTAATTCTGAAACAGGAAACCGACCTTGCGCTTGTTGGCCGATACGTTGATGCCCCGCTGGGAATCGAACACCGGCACGCCGTCGATGGTGATGCGGCCGCTGGTCGGCGTTTCCAGACCCGCGATCATGCGCAGCGTGGTCGTTTTGCCGCAGCCGGACGGGCCGAGCAGCGTGACGAACGCATTGTCTTCAATGACCATACTGAGGTTATCCACCGCGTAAAACTGACCCCAGCGCTTGGTGACGTTGGTCAATTCAATCCGAGACATTTACTCTCCTCCAATTCCTTTGTCAAGGCTTGCGCCGGTCAGCTTGTTAATCAGCGCGTTGCAGATCAGAATGAACACAATCAAAATCAGGTTGATGCCGCTGGAAAACGCATACAGACCCATCTCGTCGAAGTAATCCAGCATCGTGGTGATGATCTTCGTCTGCGAGCAGAGCAACATGAACAGCGTCAGCTCGCGCACGCAGGTGATAAACGGCAGCAGATAGCCGCTCATAATGGAGGATTTCTGAATCGGGATGATGATGTTGAGCATGCGCTTGTGCCACGGGATATCCTGAATGATGGCGGCCTCCTCAATTTCGCCGGAGAGCTGCATCATCGAGCTGAGCGCGCTGCGGCTGGCGAACGGGATATACTTCACCGTGCCGGCGAGCACGAGCAGCAGATAGGTGTTGAAAATGCCCATCGATGAGCCGAACACGAAGAACGCGACGCCGACGGCCAGCGACGGCATCAGATACGGCAGGAACGCCATGTTGTTGACGTAAGCCGCCCACTTGCTCCGGCGGTTTTTGCTGACACAGTAGCCGACCAGCAGGCCGATTGTGCCCGCCAGCAGCGCGCAGCAGACCGCGACGATCAGCGTCCCCTTGAACGCGCCCCAAATCGCCTCGTTGAAGAGAATACCCTTTTGGCCGTACATGCCGTTTTCGGTGATGTTTTCGCTCGTCATCCACCATTTGCTCGTCAGGTTGCCCGCAACGCCGTGGCGGATGAAGCTGTAATCGCCGGGGTTCGGCAGGAAGGTCTCGATGGCGAACAGGATAATCGGCAGAATACCGGTGAAGAACGTCGTCACGCAGAAGATCGCCGCGACCACGTTGCGGCCGGCCTTGCCGAGATTGACCAGCGAAATCTGGCCGGATTTGCCGGTGACAGTCGTGTAGCTCTGGCGGCCGGAGGTCGTCCTCTGGTTGACAATGAGAATCAGCACGCCGAAGAGAATCATAATGACCGCCAGAATGCTCGCCTCGCCCGCGCGCTTTTCGCCCATCTGCACGTATTTGGTGCACAGGGTCGTCAGGTTCAGGTAATGCGGCACCGGGTAGGAGCCCATCGCGCTGGAAAAGACCAGCAGCACCGTGCTCAGCACGGCGGGCTTGACCAGCGGCAGCGTCACGCGGGCGAAAATCTTGAGGCGCGGCGTGCCCATGATGGTGGCGGCTTCCTCAAGGTTCGCGTCCATGTTGCGGAAGATACCGCCGATGAGGATGTACGCGAACGGCGCGTAGTGCAGCGAGAGCACCATGACGCTGGGGAACATGCCCTGGCACCACCACAGCGGCATGCGGATGCCGAAAAGCGCGGTCAGCAGGCCGTCGGACGTGCCGGTGACGAGGTTTGAATCGAACAGATTCTGCCAGATGACGGCCAGCGTCCACTGCGGCATGATGTAGGGAAAAATGAAAATCGAGCTGAGATACTTCTTGCAGCGCATGTTCGTGCGGGTGACGAGATACGCGAACAGCCCGCCGTAGAAGATGGCGCCGAAGCAGGAGAACACCGACAGCAGAACCGAATTGAGCAGCGGCGTCCACAGGTTCGTTTTGGCCAGCTTGCCGGTAAACAGATCCACCCAGTTATAAAGGGTGTAGCCCTCCTTCAGCCCGGTATAATGGCTATCGACCGAGCCGACATGAACGGTTACGGTATCCAGCGCGATGGAGATCATCGGCGCGACGGTTGAGAACGTGAGCAGGATGCCCAGCGCCAGCAGAATGGCATTCTGCGGCTTGGAAAAGGTGGTTTTCAGCTTGTTGAGCCAAACCCGCGCCCTGCTCGCTTTGACAGTTTGCTGCATGATATTCCCCCTGTACCATGCGAGGGGCATGAAACGCTTCATGCCCCTCACATGTCAAGATTCTAAGGACTTTTTGCTTCCAGAGCGATTACTTGTTGCCGACGATCATGTCGATCCAGTCGCCGAGGTCGAAGGACACCTGCGCGCAGTACGCCGGGTCTTCCACGACGAGGCGGCCGCCGTCCGCGGACACCCACCACTCGTAGCCGCGATCGTTCTTCGCGTCATAGGTGTTCACGCCATCGACGTAGCCATCCTTGGAGTGATCCTGCATGCAGACCGGGTTGGCGCTGTAGCCGCCCATGTCCTTGCCCCACGCGGCGAAGCCCTCGTTGGTGGTGGTCATGTAAGCGATGAACGCGCAGCTCGTCCACGGCAGCGGGGAGGTCTTGAGCACCTGGAGATAATGCTTGTAGGCATAGCCGCCGATGCCCTGATAGCCGTCCTGATACGCCGCGACGGCGATGTTGTTGACAGAGGTTTCAGCCGATTCCTCGACGGAACGCAGCTTGGAGTACACCAGCAGGCCGCACTGATCGACGGCGGACTTGGTGACCAGCGTGTTGCAGATCGGGCCGTCGTCCGTCTGCTCGTTGTACTGCTCGCAGAACAGCTTGATGTAGGCCAGCGCGTAGGGCGCGTTCTCCGCGTCGAGCATCAGCGCTTCGGCTTCCGGCTTCATCTCTTCGACTTCCGCCACAATGCGATCCTTCGCCGCGCCGTCCGGCATCGCGTCAAACGCGGCCTTCAGGTAGTTGGCGTAGGTCTCTTCGGTCAGCATGTACAGGAAGTTCTTGCCGACCAGCTCGGAGTTGACGCCCATGAACAGCGGCGCAACGCCTTCGGCGACGAAATCCCAGCAGTTGGTGAAGGTCTTGTCGCCCACGGTGTTATACATGAACACCTTGTTGAGCGTTTGCAGCGCCAGCGGCTTGTCGTTGCCCTCGACGATCACGCCTTCGCCCTCGGCCCACTCCTTCGGGATGAAGTTGAGCAGGTTGCCGGTGTCGAGCATCTTCGTCTGAATCTGGTTGCCGTCCTGAATGAGCGTCATGGAATAGATGTGGTTGGCGCTCTTGATGTCGGCGTTCAGCGTGGTGAAGATGGAGTTGTTCTTCGGCTGCGACCATTCGATCGTGCCGGTGTAGCTCGGGTCGATCTTCTGGAGCATCTCGATGAAGCTCGCGCCGGCGGTCTTGCCGCGGCTGGAGTTGCCGATGCCGTAGAGCGTCTTGCCGTTGGATTCTTCAATCGCCTTGGCATACAGCTCCTCGTTGGTCATGGTCTGCGCCTGAGCGATCACTTCCTCCACGGTTTCAGCCATCGCGAGGCATGCCGTCATCATCATCGCGAGCGCGAGGACGGCGCATAACAGTTTCTTCATGTGCGTATCTCCCTTTCTGAGTCGGTGAGGTTGCGGCTTGTTCTGTACCGCTTTGTTACTTTATATGATACGCACAATTCAGCAAAAAAGAAACTGGACAATTCTGCGATTTCACCCGATGATTCTGACAACTTTGCACAGAATCGCCAGATGTTTTCTATTCATCACTCCACCTCCGACGGCGATAAACCCGTCAGCTTCTTGAACGTCGCGGAAAAATAGGTCACGTCCTTATACCCCACCGCCGCGGCGGCCTCGTAGACCTTCACATGGTCGCGGGCGAGCATCCGCATGGCCGCGTCGATGCGTGTCTTGGTCAGGTAATTGGTGACGGTCATGCCCGTCTGCTTTTTGAACACGTGGGAAAGGTGCCCTTCGCTGACGCGCAGATGCTCGGCGATCACCGCGATGGAAATATCCGCGTCGGCGTAATGCGCCGCGATGTAATCCATCGCCTGACGCACATAGCCGGTGGCTTCCGGCTCCTTCTCCTTCGGCGCGGGCGCGGCGGATACGGGCTGCATCCTGCGGCAGACCCGCGCGACGGCGTGCGTCAGCTCCTGATCGCGGAACGGCTTGAGCAGATAATCGTCCGCGCCGAAGAGCAGCGCGCCGCGCGCATACTCAAAATCGCTGTGCGCGGTCAGCACGATGCAGTGCGCCGCGCATCCCTCCTCGCGCAGCAGGTTCATCATCGTGATGCCGTCCATCTTCGGCATGCGGATGTCGGTGATAATCAATTCCGGCTTGAGCCTTCGCGCCAGCTCGAGCCCTTCTTCCCCGCTCTGCGCCTCGCCGACGACCTCGCACCCCAGCGCCGCCCAATCGACGCCCGCGACAATGCCGCGGCGAACCAGCGGCTCGTCATCCACCATCAATACGCGAATCATGCTTTCTCCCTCCTCATCGGCAAACGTACCATCACCAGACAGCCCTCGCCCGGTCTGGAGCGCACGCTCAGGCCGTATGCGTCGCCGAAATGCAGGCGCAGAATGCTGTCCACGTTGAACATGCCCAAATGCTCGCCCGGCCGGCCGGATACGCCGAAGCCCAGCGGCCCATCCTGCGGCTTTTCCATGCCGCGTCCGTTATCCTGCACGAAGAGGCGCAGATCGCCCGCGTCCGCCTCCGCCCAGATTTTGATATAGCCGTCGTCCATGTCGCGAACGCCGTGAATCACCGCGTTTTCCACAATCGGCTGAAGCACCAGCTTGGGCACCATGCAGCCCATCAGCGCGTCGTCCACCTCGATTTCGCAGGCGAAGCGATCCTCAAAGCGGATGAGCTGAATGTCTATGTATCGCTCCAGCAGCTCAAGCTCCTGCCCGAGCGTCACAAACTCGTCGCCGGAGATGCTCGCGCGCAGAATCTTCGCCAGATCCTCCGCCAGCGTCGCCACCTGCGGCACGCCATGCGTCACGCCCATCCATTTCATCGAATCCAGCGTGTTATAGAGAAAATGCGGGTTGAGCTGCGACTGCATCATGCGGATGCGCGTATCGTTCAGCTCCTTTTGCCGCTCCACCGAGCGCCGGAGGTTCAATTCACATTCCGCCACCATCTGGTTGAAGCCGACCGCCAGCTGCCCCAGCTCGTCCTCGCCGCGCGGCACGACGCGCGCGCTGAGCTCGCCCAGCTGCACGCGCTTCATCGCCGCCGTCATCTCCCGAACCGGGCGCGTCACCTGCCTGCTGAGCACCAGCGCGCCCCACAGGCACAGCAGCAGGCTGACCGCGCCCAGCGTCACGCCGACGAGCACCATCAGGTGCGTCATCTCCCGGTTGAACACGCGCGGCTGGCTGAGCAGCAGCGTAAACCCGCTGATCGGCTCGGTCTGCGTCGTATAGGTCAGCACCGCGTCGCCGTCGCTGAGCGCCTCGCCCGCCAGCATCCGCTCGCGCAGCTCGTGCAGGCGGCTTTCCGACCCGGTCGTTCGGGAATCGTCGATCAGCCGCCACTGTTTGCCCAGCAGCATCACGCCGTAGGCCGGGTTCAGCCCCCGGCTGAGCAGCTCGCTGAGGCTGTCCCCGCTGATCTCCGCCAGCAGATAGCCCCCGGCCGCGCGGCGAACGGCGGCCACGCGCCCCGCCTCGCCGAAAAAGACGGCGTTCTCCCCGTCGGCCATGCGCAGAACGCCCCAATCCGTATCGAAGGCCGCGTCTTCCTCCTGCCCGCGCAGGGCGCACAGGCACACGCCGTCCGCGCCGACGATCATAAGCTGGGTCATCTCCGGTACCTTCGCCGCCTGTCCGACCAGCGCCGCATAGACCGCTCGCGGGTGCGCCGCGTCGCCCTCCTCGAGCGCCGAACGCACCCATTCATCCCCCGCCAGCGCATCAAGCGCCCGCTCCATGCCGGAAAATGCCTCCGTAAGCTGCCGGGTCATTCCGGCGAGCTGCGCCCGCGCCGTTTCCTCCTGCCGCCTCGCGCTGGTGGAAACCATCATCGGGAGCAGCAGCGCAAAGCACAGGATGATCGGCACAAGCGCCACGCAGATCACCGTCAGAAAAATGCGCGTCTGAAAGCGCATGCTTCGTCTTTCCCTCACGGCGCATCCTCCTCCATAAGCGCCTGCCAGCGTTTAAGAATCTCCCGCTGATGCGCCGCCGCCCAGTCGATGTCGTAATCACAGAGCTCAAACGCGGGCGCGCTTTCTCCCGTTCCCAGCGCCGTCAGCACGCTCTCGCGGGCATACACCGTCTCTACGCGCCGCTGCACATCCTCGCTCAGGATGAACGAAAGGAACGCCTGCGCGTTTTCCCCATGCGCGCAGCCCGCGACAATCGCCGCCCCGTCCGGCACGGCGCTCGTCCCCTCCTTCGGCCAAACCACCGCGATGTGCTCACCCGCCAGCATGCGCTTCTTCGCCGTCTCATACAGCGTCACGCCCACGCGCATTTCGCCCGCCGCCACGGCGGAAACCACCTCGCCCGAACCGGAGAGCTCGTGGCCGCGCACGTTGTCGGCAAACCGGCCAAGCGCGTCCTCGTCGCCGAGCGCCTGAATCAGCGTCGCCAGCACGGTGAAGCTCGACCCGGAAACGCCGGGGTTCGCGAACGCGATCCGGCCGCGCAGGCGGCTTTCCAGTAAATCCGCAAAACCGGCGGGCGGGCTGCTCACCAGCCGCGGATTGTAGATAATCACCAGCGGCAGGCGCGAAAACGCCACAAAGCGATGGGCTTCAAACCGGCAGTTCTCCAGCATCGCCGCCCGCGGCGCATCGCACGGCGCGAAATAGTCCTCATACGCCAGCAGGGATTCCACGCCGCCGCCGAACATCACATCCGCCACGGGCGCTTCCGCCTCCGCCGCGATGCGCTCCAGCAGCTCGGTCGTTCCGCCGGAAACCACCTGCACCCAAACGCCCGTCCGCCGCTCAAATTCCTCGACAATCGGCTGATAGACCTCCTCCTTATGGGCGGTATAGACCACCAGCCGCATCGCGTCATCCGGCGCGTCGGCCCGCGCGAGGGCGGGCAGAAGGCAGAGCAGCAGCGCGCACAGCCATTTCCGTTTCATTCGTTTTCCCCCTTCTCAGGGTATTTGTTTAATTATAACATATCGAAAACATGCAAGGCAAGCATACAAAAACGGATCGACAGCCCCTGCCGATCCGTTCCCTTATATGTATAGCGAATTGCGCAAAATCGCCCGTGTGTTTACAGCGTTTCAAAAATCCTCGCGACGTCCTCATGCAGCACAAGCGTTGCGCGCGCGTCCGCCGGGGTTTTATCCCTGTTGATCACAATCAGCCGCCTGCCTCGGAAGTACTCAAGGCACGACGCGGCGGGTTCGACCGACAGGCTCGTACCCGCGACGATCAGCGTATCGCAATTCGAGATTTCCCGGCACGCGCCCGTCATAAACCAATGATCCGGCGGCTCGCCGTAGAGCGTGACCTCCGGCCGCACAATATCGCCACATTCCGGGCAGCGCGGCACGCCGGACGATTTCAGGATGAAATCCAGTCCGAAGCGCTTTCCGCAGCCCATGCAGAAATTCTCGTATACGCTGCCGTGCAATTCGAACACGTTTCGGCTTCCCGCTTTCTTGTGCAAGCCGTCGATATTTTGCGTGACAACCGCCGTCACCCTGCCCGTCCGTTCCATCTCGGCCAGCCTGACATGCACGATGTTCGGCTTTGCGTTCGGATAAAGCATGTGCTTTTTATAAAAATCGTAGAAAATATCCGGATGCAGGCAGAAAAACGAGTGGCTGAGCAGCATTTCCGCCGTCAGGCCGTCATATTCCTTCGCATACAGTCCGTTTTCGCCGCGAAAATCAGGAATCCCGCTGGGCACAGACACGCCCGCGCCGCCGAAAAAGACAATGCGCCGCGCGCCCTGCAGCGCTTCGCTCAGCGCGTTCATGTTTTACCCCTTCTTCCGATTTCCGTTCTTTCGTCTTTCAGCTTTCATTGTATCACTGCGTACCGGCGATGACAAGACGGCCGCGCGACGCATCGTAGACATATTCCCGGCGAAGCGTTTTTTCAAACAAGGATTCGCGCTGAATATCCTTCGCCGTATATAGGCCTCTGATCCCCTCAATCGTGATTTGAGACGTTACGGCCACGCTTTCGCCCTCCGTCTGCGTTTCCTCTGTCAGCGCGTAAATCAGGCAGTCCTCGCTCGTCCACGTCCCCGTGCACAGCGAGCCGCCCATATAACTTTCCACGGTGAATTCCGCATAAAGGATATCCGCGCCGCGCGTTTCCAGATTGTACCAGCAGCCGTATTCGCCGCGCCCGCCGTCCAGCGGGCCGCCCATGCGGCCGACGAGCCACGTCGTCCGGCCGATGCGCTCCGTGCGCATGGCATCAAACTCCGTCAGCATATCCAGCAGCACCGTTTTTCCGTCTGCGCGTGTTTCCAGCAAAAACGAATAGAGCGATGTTTTGACCAGCGCCAGCGCTTTGCCGTCGCCTAAATCCGCATCTATCGTCTGAATTTCCGGCTTGCTCGGCGCTGTCAAAAAAGGTTCGCCCGTCTCCAGATAATACGCTTCATCCTCCGTGATTTCCATCCCCAGCGAGGCGAAAAACTGCCGAACCTGCTCCCCGCTTTTCGGCCCGGCCAGCGCCTGCGCCAGCGCTTCGGCGGTGATTTCCGGCGGGTCAAACGGCCGCACATCGTTCAGGCTGCACGAGCGCATCGGCAAAACCATGTACGTTCCGGCCATCGCCAGCCAATATGCCTCCGTGTTCGGCACGGTCAGCAAATCCAACTGCATAAACCCCGTCTGCCCGCCCGCGCGGACATGCGCCCACGACGCCAGAACATGCATGTCGTCTTCCTTGACGCCCATCACCTCGACCGTCGTGCCGTTTGGAATTTCCGCAAGAATCCGCCCGCTTCGGCTCGGCCGATCCCGCAGATTGACGATTCCCCGTCCGCCGGGGTTCGCCACAAGCATCGGCAAAATGCCGCAGGGCACATCGGCCGCCTCTTCCGAAAAAAGAACCGTCTCGTGTCCGTAGCCGTCCCAAATTTGCGTATATCCCTCGATCTGCCCCGCCACGCGGACGTGTGCGTAGATTTCATCTTCCTGCCCGGCCACGTTCTCCATCACATCGACGGGCGTTCCGCTGAAATAGGTCATCAGGTGTTCAGAAAGCAAATCGGGCTTCGCATAAACGTTCATCACGTCATATAATTCGCCCCGGTCATAGACCGTCTCCGCCCGCGCGCAGGCGGTAAATGCGCATAAAACGAGCGTCAGCAAAAATACCGTTCTTTTCATCGGCTCTCCCCCTTTTGTTCATCTGGAAACAAGACGAATCGGAGAAGCATTTTCTTCCGCATTTTTTCTTTTATTTGCCTTCCCAGTGAACGGCAAGCTCGGCCGCGCCGGCCGTTGCCTCCAATGCTGTCGCCGGATGATCCGCATCTCCCACGCAGACACACTCGATTTCCGGATGTTTTTCTCTCAGCTCATCCGCCAGCACGCGCTCGCTTCTGCGTCCCAGCGCCGTAATCACCAAGTCATACGGACCCGCTTCCATCGTCTGCCCGTCCTGCTCATAGCCGATCATGGGGAAGGCCACGTGCTGAATCCGCGCGCCGGTATGAATCACGCATCCCCCGGCGTTCAGACGATCCATCACAAAGCCCTTCCGTGTCGCAGGCAGACCCGTGCCGACCGTGTCCGCCATTTCAAAGACCTCAGCTTGTATGCCCCGTGCGCAGAGCGCATCCGCCGTTTCCAACCCGGCCAGACCGCCGCCAAGCACCGCGCAGCGCTTCGCCTCGATGACGTCCAGCTTGGGCAGGACATCATCCACCGCCATGACATGCGAATCCCGCAGTCCATCAATCGGTGGCATAGCCGGTTTGCTGCCTGTAGCGAGAATAACCAGCCGAGGCGCAAACGCCGCAATCGATTCCACATCCGCACGCCGTCCATTGCGTACCGGCACGCCAAGCTGTTCGAGCATCGCTAACCGATACGCAATCAGCCGTTCCAATACCGCTTTATGCGGCGGCAGCTTCGCCAGCTCAATCAAGCCGCCCGCATGCGTCTGCGCTTCCCAAACCTCGACCTGCGCCCCACGCAGCGCAAAATCCAGCGCCGCCTCCAATCCGGAAACGCCAGCGCCAACCACCAGTACACGCGGCCTTTCGGGCAGCGGCTTGATCGTCCATTCCTGCTCACGCCCTGTAAACGGATTCTGCACACAATAAATCGCTTTTTTAGTCACCGATTTGCGGCAGCCTTGATTGCAGCCCAAACAAAAGCGGATCGGCTTTTCCGTCCCGATCTTGTTCACAAACTGCGGATCAGCCAGCATGCCGCGCCCTATAGCAACAAAATCCGCTTTTTCCTGCGCAATCGTCTGTTCGGCCAGCTCCGGCGTGTTGATTCTGTCCACCGCAATCACCGGAATAGACACACAAGCACGCATTTTTGCGGCGGCTTCCACATTAAAACCATCCGGCACATCCATCGGTGCGGAAATATAGCCTTCCGACAGCGGCATGCCGATCGAAACATGCAACGCATCCGCGCCCGCCGCTTCAAGCAGCGGCGCAATGCGCATGCTTTCTTCCAATTCTCGCCCGCCGGGAATCATTTCTCGGGCGCTGATGCGGAAAATAACGGGATAATCCGCCCCGGCTTCGCGTTTGATGGCACGAATCACCTCACAGGCGAGCCTGGCGCGTTTCTCCGGGCTGCCGCCATATTCATCTGTCCGATGGTTATAATACGGCGAAAGGAACTGCGCAACTTCGTGCGCATGCGCGCCGTGAATTTCCACACCGTCCACGCCAAACGCCCGCGCCCGCTTTGCGCACGCCGCATAACCCGAAATGATTTCCTCAATCATTTTCTGCGGCATGGCGTCCGGCATCAGCAGCGCGGGATCGCGCCCCGCCTGAGCCTTTGCCGGATGAATTTGCGCAATCAGCCGACAGTCATTCTCATGGCAGATGGCCAGCAGACGCTTCCATCCCGCCTCGTATCTGTCGTCCGAAAGCGCAGGGCGTGCAGGCCCCGGCTTGCCGAACGGACTTGCCGGCATGATAATCGCCGCGGCGCCACCCTCCGCCCGCGCGCGAACATACGCCTCCAGCCGCGGCGTTATGTTTCCTTCGTCATCGCCATAAAAATTACACATAGACGGGAAAATCACGCGGTTTTTAAGCGTCATCGTTCCCAGCTTTCCTGGCATAAGGCATTTCATCACTTGTTTTTCCCCTCGATTCATTTTGTCTTAGAATCCGTCTTTTTTCCATAACGATACAACAAAAGACGAAAGCAGGCAAGCCCCTTCCGTCTCGTTTTTTAAATTTTCCGCGTTACTGCTCCATCTGCCGCCCGACGATGCTGGCGGTCGTTTCGGCGACCTTCAGCTCGGTATCGCCCATGCGCGCCGCCGGTTCGCGAGAGAGCAGCACCACCGCGCCGATGGATTCGCCGTCCGCAATGATCGGGCAGATCACCTGCGCGGTATACGCCTGCGCGTCCTCCTCGCTGGTGACGGGGACGAGCCGCGTGCCGTTGCCCCGGTTGGCCGTCACCACCTGACGGCTCTGAATCGCCTGCTCCAAATCGCGGCTGATGGGTTTTTCCCAAAGCTCCTTGCGCGATACGCCGCTGGCCGAAACGATCATATCCTTATCGGTGATGCAGGCGATATGCCCCAGCGACCGGAACAGCGATTCCGTGTAATCCTTCGCAAAGTTCGAAATCTCGCCGATCGGGGAATACTTCTTTAAGATGACCTCGCCGTCTTTATCGGTATAGATTTCAAGCGGGTCGCCGCATCTGACACTATTGATCAAGCGTTCGTCTTTTTTATGATTCCGCACCTGCCGGACGAGCGCCGATTCATCCCCCGCCGCCTGCTCGATGGCTTGCGTCGCGGAAACGTGCAGCAGCGCGTCAATGTCGCTCTTGAGCTGGATGTCGATGTGGTCGTCGTATACGTCGATACGCTCGACGATGAACTCGATATCCTGCTTTTTCAGCTTGGGCTTGTTCAGAATGTCGTCGAAGATATCCAGCGCCGTCTTCGCGATTCGGTTCATGCGGATGACGTTGTTGCGATGATCCGCCATCAGGTCGAGCTGGCTTTCCAGCCCGCGAATCTTTCCGTAACACTCCGCTTCCAGCGCGTCATAGGTTTCGTTTATCATCTCTTCCTGATCCGGCTTGCGCATCAGCTCCGCGATCTTCTGCCGGGTCAGCACCTTGAGCTGATTTTTCGCCGCGTCGATCTGCCTGCGCAGCATGTCCTGCGTCTTTTCGCCCTCGTTGATCTTCGCCTTTTCATCGCGGATGGACGCTTCCAGCGCGTCGATCATGTTTGCGCTGCCCTGCTTCACCTTCTGGATGTACATTTTCAAAATGCTGTCCAGAAAGTCCACCCGCGTATGATGCGACGTGCAGCCCTTGCGCCCGCGCCGGTGATAGGTTCCGCAGGTATACGCCGGATCAAGCTGCTTGCTGCTCATGGAGAACATCGGGCTGCCGCAGTCCCCGCAGAACAGCAGCCCGGTATACGGCGTTTCGTACTTGCGGATGCCGTTGTAGTTGCTGCGCGTCCGCTTCTTCATCTGCTCCTGCACATAGGCGAACGTCGGATAGTCGATAATCGGCTCGTGATGATTTTCAAAGACAAGCTGCTTGGATTCGTCGATTCGCTCGTCCTTTCCGTTGATGCCCTTGCGCCTGTACTTGCCCTGTCGAAGCGTTCCGATATAAAAATCGTTGCTTAGCATTCCCTGTATCGTCACAATCGCCCATGCATTCTTGCCCTGCCGAACGACCGGCTCGCCGCGTTCCGCCTTTCTCGCGGCTTCGGCACGTCTGGGCGTCGGTATGCTGTGGTCGGTCAGATAATTCGCAATCCGCTTGTAGCCCCAGCCCGACGTATACAGTTCAAAAATCTTTCGGACAACCTCCGCTGCCGCCGGATCGATTTCATACGTCATCAGCTTGTGGTTCTTCATGACATATCCATACGGCACGGAACAGATCCAGCGTCCATCCTGCTGTCGCCGGGAAATGACGCTTTTGACCTTCTGAGAAGAATCCGTGACCGGCATTTCATTGAGCAGAAAACGCAGGCGGATGT
>OLRV01001527.1_pt1 | contig 19631 bp, 20 predicted proteins | sample 1672421 | NCBI WGS metagenome assembly OLRV01 (sample SAMEA3136684, study PRJEB25190) | human gut metagenome | biome: human gut; feature: human-associated habitat; material: faeces | place: Austria | collected 2013
GATGAAAAGCGCCTGCTCGCGCTTCATGATCTGAATAAGCCGCTCGCGGGGAGACAGCTCCATGGGCGATTCTGTGCTGACAGGCTGTGTCATGCTTCGCTTTCTCCTTTCACAACCGTTCTCAACGGGTTGTCGGTAAATGCCAGGGGGACGAACCCGTACAGATTTACGCAGAGCGTTTTCACAATCTGGACACAGAGGGAATAGATGCGCTGCCTGTCGGGGCAGTGCTCCCGGAAGAACGCAAAAATCGAATAGCATGACAATTGATGTTCTTTAGAATAGAGTTGGCAACTCCTTCTGCCGAAGCCGTTACAAACGCTGTGGAAATCGTCTTAATTGTTTCAATAATACGAGGAAGCCCTTTTTGTGTTATGGTGTCCTTAACTTTCTTCCATTGAGAGTTATCACGGATTTTATCAAGAAAATCATTACCCTCCCATGTTAGGCAACCTACTCCAAAGCTCCAAATTTGCCCATCTGCATATTGTGAGCCATAGTCGGAAATCAGCCCAGCTTCATGCAGTATTTTGCAATGATATGCTGTAGTTTCCATATCATAGCCATCAATCTTTAGGTCGTATATTGCAGTCGAGCGGTACTCTTCTTCGATTTTCAAAAGGATAAGCCGCACAAGCTCCATATCTCGTTTCATATATGTTTCTTTCTTCAAACTTGCTGGCGGCGAACAGCATTTTATGCTGTTTGCGGACGGCAAGTACACAAGGGATAGACGCTTTAGTGTCGCAAGGGAGTGTAGCTCTCTTGGCGGAACGAAGTGACGAAACATTCTCGGTCAGACAGTTTTTCTCTGCCGACCGGGAATGAAGCTCCACAGGACGCACGATACTCCCGATAGGAGAGTATAGAAGTGCGCCCTTTAGTTCCTAAAGGGCTTTTCGGTCAGCAGCGGGGCTAACTTCTCCATCAAAATACCAGCATTTTTCTTTTTCAATTCGCATTCCCAGATGCGAACAACCTTCCAACCTCGCATTTCAAAACGAGCGGTTACCTCATTGTCATGTCGAATATTGCGTTCTCTTTTTTTATGCTTTCACAATAACACCTCCTTCGCCCGCATCAGGGCATAAAAATAGCGCGCCTGCCGACTCAAGCGCCACTTTGGGTAACAGACGCGCTATGTACTATTTGCGCTTATTTATGTGATAAGGCTCAAAAACGCCGTGTTTTCAGCACTTTTTGAGCCTTAATGTTTTTAGTCCTATTATTACAGCCTCGTCGATATAGGTATCGATCTCGTTCCAGCCCCGCTGACGCACATAGTTTTGCAGCAACAGCTTTTGCTTTCATAACTATGGCGGAGACTTTGTCCGTAGAGCTGCGGATAATAGTGGCAGGAGAAAACTACGGTTAGGGCTCCTCTAGGGAGCACGCCGCCATAAACCACATATAGCTTAGTTTAAAGGTGATAATCACAAAAAGCCTCGCCCGCATATACCGAGGAAACTGATAAAACACGGCATAGTTCCGCTGATGTTTTCAGACCCGAAGTATTACGGCAGGGTAAACTAGGGAGACGTGCTGGAAATATACGACCTGCCTAATCAGCTTTATTCGGGTTCGTTAGAGGTGCGCAACATTACCAGCGGTTTCTTCTTTGTGTGTGATGCCCCTCTTGGGGAGGAGAAACTGACGGTGCTGCGCTTGAAAGGAAGGTTGTGCTATATAAAAAGCCTACTGGACTGGCACGGGCAGGAACTATTCGTAGCGTATGTACGAAAGACTGTTTGTGGTGAGCTCATCGGCGTAATGCTTGCAGATATTTATAAGGCTATCCAGATAAGGCGGCAGCAATGACGTCTTATTATATAGCACGGAAAACTCCAGCGGAATGGAAAAGTGTCCCAGTGAAAGCAAGGTGATGGGGTAAGGCACGGGTGTGGAGTAGATATAGCTTTGAGGGCAGAAGCTTATACCGTAGCCCACGGAGGTGAGACGCATGGCGGTGGATACGCTGGTGACCTCCGTTATATGCTCTGGCACTATCAGGGCGTTTGAAAACAGACGCATGGCAAGGGTGCGCAGACTTTGGCCGGATTGCAAAAGAATGAAGTTTTCGTTCTTTAGGTTATCCAAATTTACTATAGGGAAGGTACCATCTACGCCAATGCTGTTGTAGTTGTAACTTTTCGGAACGGCCAGTCGCAGAGGGTCATGAAACAGGGGAATATAGGTAAAGGAGGGGGATCGGAAGGGCACGTTGCAGAGTATCAGGTCCAGGTTGCCGCTTACCAGATTGTTCTCCAACATGGAGTACCCGCCCTCCAGTATGCTTATCTTTATGTGGGGGAACATCATGGCGTAGTCGCGCACGATATAGGGTATTATGTAGCCGAAGGCCACCGACTGAAGGCCTATGCGGACATTGCCGGTATATGTGCTGCGAGCGTTTGCCAGTTCATGGTCAAAGACTGTCTTAAGATCTAGCATTTTCTTGGCGTTGAAAATGTACATTTGCCCAATGTGAGTTGGAATAAACTTCTTCTTTGCACGTTCAAAAAGTTTAATGCCCAATTCCTTTTCCAAGTTTGAGATATACAAACTGAGAGCTGGAGGAGTTATTCCTAGAAGATCGGCTGCCTTTGAGATGCTGCCTGTGGCGGCTAGCGTGCAAACGTATTTCTGCTCTTTTAAATTCATTTCAAGCCTCCTCTTTTTAGTCAGTATTATATAATAAGATTAAGAAAAACTAAAGCTAAAGATAAATCAAATTATATTTACAAAATAAACTCTCTCGAATAAAATATTTATAATCACATATCAAGTCACGCTGTGGTGGCGTTTATCCACGGGTTTACAGTTGTTCCACAGGGTGAAAATTCTGGAAAATGGAGGAAAAAATGAACAAGTTTATGACACGTCTGCTGGCTGTAATACTGATACTTGCAATGGCAATTACAGGATGCAGCGCGCCTGCCGAGCCCGAAGAGACCAACAATGGCACAGGCGAAAGCGAGACCGTCGCTCCCGAGAATACCACGGGAGATGACGAGGCCGTCTCTTCCAAGGATACCCTCACCGTAGGCCTTGACAGAGAACCCGGCTCCCTTGACCCCGGTGACTCTACTCCGTCCTGGATGATACACTACAACGTGTACAGCCGCCTTATCACATATGATGATGACAATGTGATACAGCCTGATTTAGCCGAAAGCTGGGAACAGACCGATGACGTGACTTGGGTATTCCACCTTCGCCAGGGCGTAAAGTTCCACAATGGTGAAGAACTCAAGGCGAGCGACGTAGTGTTTAGCTTTGACCGTCTTTATGATATGCCCAGTGCCTCCAGCGCTATGACCGAGATAGTTCGTGAGAGCATTGCCGCTCCCGATGATTACACTTTTACTTTCCAGACTAAGCGTCCCTATGCTTTTATAGAGTCTCAGCTGGCCAGCAACCAGAATCCTCTCTACATTCTCAACCGGAGGGCTGTAGAATCTGTTGAACAGAATGTGTACAGCCACGCTCCGGTGGGTACCGGCCCCTACAAGTTTGAATCTTGGACTGAAGGCGACAGCATCGTGCTCACACGCAACGACGATTACTTTGGCGAACCTGCCAAGCTCAAGACTATTGTTCTCAGAATAATCAACGAGAGTTCCAGCCGTACCATAGACCTTGAGAGCGGTGGTATAGACTTGGCGACCCAGGTATCCGCAAACGATATCGACAGGCTGAAGGAAAACGAGAATACCGACGTTTACACCTCCACCGGCTCTACTATCCGCTGCATCGCTTTCAACTGTGAGGACGAGCTGTTTAAAGATGTAAAGGTGAGGAAGGCTTTCAACCATGCTACCGATGTAGCAACTGTTCGTGATATTTGCTATCCCGCTTCTGCTCCCGCAGTAAGCCCCGTAGCTCCCAACCTGCTTGGCCGCAACACCGACCTTGTGCAGTATGAATATGACCCTGCCAAGGCCAAGGAACTCCTTGCCGAGGCGGGCTATCCCAACGGTGTGGAGGTAAGCTTCATTTATCTGGCAAATTCCACCAACAATATGCTCATGGAGCTGCTCCAGCAGATGTGGGGCGAGGCGGGCATCACCCTTAAACTTGAGCCTACCGAAAGCGCCACCCTATCCTCTATGCTGAACAATGGTCAGTATCAGATGGCCAGCGTAAACACCGGTACTAACACCCTGGATGGCGGCGAACAGATGTATACCCTTTTCCACTCCTCCAATATCGGTGACTCCTACAGCCGCTGCAGGCTCAGTGACCCCGCTGTGGACGAGATACTGGATAAGATAATGACCACCACCGATACCGAAGAACGCGGCGCCCTGACATATAAGGCTCAGGAAATGGTTCATGAACTTGCCCCCATGATCTACATTGCCCACGTTTATGGCGTGACCGGCATAAGCTCCGATCTGCGCGGCTACAACAGCAACGTAAGCAATATGTTCAGGTACAGCGATTTCTACTTCGTGGAAAAGTAAAAGATTCCTGATGACAGGGGGCAACTGGCCCGCCCGTTTGCGAATTCCAGTTGTCCCTTGTTTTACAAATTATAAATTGAGAAGAAACACATTATAGGAGCAGTCAATGATAAAGTACATATTACGCAGAATACTGATGTTTATTCCTGTAATGCTGGGCGTTACCATGCTTGTGTTCACGCTAATGTACATTACTCCCGGAGATCCTATAGACAGCATACTGGAGGGTGGCAATAGCACCGTGGAGCAGCGCGAGGCGCTTCGTGAAGAGCTGGGCCTTAACGGCGGCTACTTCCAGAGATTATATAACTACGTTTCAAGGCTTATGAAGGGAGACATGGGCATCTGCTATTCCACAAAGCGAAACGTTTCGGAGAGAATAGCTTCCACTTTTCCCAACACCCTGAAGCTAACATCTATTTCCGTGGCCCTTGCGGTAGTGATAGGCATAACGATGGGTCTGCTTGCCGCAGTGTGGCAGTACTCAATATTTGACAGCGTGTCAATGGGCATTGCCATGGTGGGCAATGCAATGCCAAACTTCTGGCAGGGGTTGCTACTAATGCTGGTATTTGCGGTGAAACTGAAATGGCTTCCGGCAACGGGCTTCTCCAGCTGGAAGCATGTGATACTGCCTGCCATAACCATAGGTACCAGTTCTGCTGCCTCCATTGCCAGAATGACCCGTTCCAGCATGCTTGAGGTGATTCGTCAGGATTACATAAGTACCGCCAGGGCCAAGGGCCAGAACGAGTGGGTAATAAGGCTCCATCATGCACTGAAAAACGCCATGATCCCCGTGCTTACTACCATTGGTACACAATTTGGATACCTTCTGGGCGGCTCAGTACTCACCGAATCCATATTCGGCATAAACGGCATAGGCAAGATGATGGTTGAGGCAATAAAAGCTAGGAACTATCCCGTTGTGCAGGGAGGCGTTCTGGTGATAGCGCTGTCCTTCAGTGTGGTCAATCTTATAATAGACATTCTTTACGCAGCAGTGGATCCGCGTATGAGATCCAAGATGTCTTAATGGAGGGAAGCCAATGTCGGAAAACAGGCAAAATGAAACGGCAAATCAGGCCGTTTATAAGAAGCGGAGTAACGTTCAGGAGGTATGGCGCAGGTTCAGACGCAGCAAGTCTGCCATGATAGGCCTCGCCATGATATCCCTGCTGGTGATCTGTGCGATATTTGCGCCGCTAATAGCTCCTTACGACCCTATAGAGCAGAACTGGATGAACCGCTTTGCGTTGCCTTCCAACGCCCACTGGTTCGGCAGTGATGAGTTGGGGCGTGACATACTTTCAAGAATAATCTACGGTGCCCGTATCTCCGTAACGGTGGGTCTCATATCCGTGGGGCTGTCCATGCTGGGTGGCATAACCCTCGGTGCCATAGCCGGCTATTATGGCGGCAAGACCGAGGTGATAATTATGCGCATAATGGACGTTTTTATGGCTGTGCCCAGTATACTGCTGAATATATCCATAGTTGCAGCGCTGGGCTCAAGCCTGACCAATGTAATGATAGCCATAGGCATATCCAACATTCCCAGCACATGCCGCATGATGCGCGCTTCCATAGTGAGCCTCAAGCAGCAGGAGTTCGTGGAAGCATCCATAGCGGCAGGCGCAAAGGACAGCTACATAATACTTGACCATATAATACCAAACTGTCTCGCTCCCCTTATTGTTCAGGCAACGCTGAGAATGGGTGGCGCAATACTTTCTTGTGCTAGCATGAGCTTTATAGGCCTGGGCATAACACCACCCACGCCGGAATGGGGTGCCATGCTCTCTACCGGGCGTGATTACATAAGGGATTATCCTCACCTTTGCACGTTCCCCGGCCTTGCAATAATGTTTGCAGTGTTCGGAATGAACTTCCTGGGCGATGGCTTGAGGGATGCGTTGGATCCAAAACTGAAAGATTAGGAGGGTATGGTAAAAATGGAAAAGCTTCTTAAAGTTAAGGACCTCTCTGTGGAATACCATACGGTGGACGGAACGGTGCAGGCAGTGCGCAACGTGAGTTTGAACGTGGAGCCAGGCAAGGTGTTGGGGCTCGTGGGAGAGACAGGTGCCGGCAAGACCACTACCGTAAAGACCATTATAGGAATATTGCAGCAGCCTCCCGGCAGGGTAACCGATGGCGAGATACTCTTTTTAGGGGAGGACCTGCTAAAAAAGAACAGCAAGGAAATGCGCGCCATACAGGGCGGAAGCATATCCATGATATTTCAGGACCCAATGACCAGCCTTAACCCGGTTCTCACCGTACAGGATCAGATAGCTGAGACCATAAGACTGCACCGCCACCTTAAGAAGAGGGAGGCAAGGACGGAGGCGCTGAAGATGCTGGAAAAAGTGGGCATAAGAGCGGAGCGCGGCTCGGAATATCCTCACCAGTTTTCCGGCGGCATGAAGCAGCGCGTCATAATAGCTATGGCGCTGGCTTGCAACCCCAAACTTCTCATAGCGGACGAGCCTACTACCGCCTTGGACGTTACCATTCAGGCACAGGTGCTGGAACTCATAAAGGAGCTCAAAGAGCAGTACAACACCGCCATGCTACTGATAACTCACGATCTGGGCATAGTTGCGGAGACCTGTGACGACGTTGCAGTAATGTATGCTGGGCAGATCGTTGAATACGGCACGTTGGAGCACATATTCAAAAACGCTGCCCATCCCTATACCATTGGCCTGTATAACTGCATTCCGGATATGTATTCAGAATGCAGCGAACTCACACCTATACACGGCCTTACGCCAAACCCCTACCACCTGCCAGAGGGCTGCAGCTTCCATCCCCGTTGTCCGCGGGCATGCAGCATGTGTGCGGACGATATACCTCTCATGACGGAGATCGAACCGGGCCATTTCGTAAGGTGCTTCTTTGCAAGGGACACCAAAGACAATGAGAAGGGGGAAAACTAAAGTGAGTGAAGTTTTACTTGAAGTAAAGGGCCTTAAGAAATACTTCCCCACAAAAAAAGGCCTACTTCACGCCGTTGACAATGTGGATATGACCATACACCGAGGCGAAACTCTGGGCTTGGTTGGGGAATCCGGCTGCGGAAAGTCCACTATAGGCCGCCTTACGTTGCGCCTCATAGAGGCCACCGAGGGCGAAATAATATTCGAGGGAAAAGACATAAGAAAATTCAGCCATGACGAGATGCAAGCTGCTCGCAAGAAGATGCAGATAGTGTTTCAGGATCCATATGCGTCTCTCGACGGCAGGAAGAGCATTTTTCAGAGCATAGCCGAGCCATTCATAGTTCAGAAGGTGTACGATAACAAGAAGCAGATGGAGGAGCATGTTTACGAGCTCATGCGCACCGTGGGCCTTTCGGAGCACCTGGTGAACGCGTACCCTCATGAGCTTGATGGCGGCAGGAGGCAGCGCGTGGGCATTGCCAGGGCTATAGCTCTGAACCCATCATTCATGGTACTGGACGAGCCCGTTTCCGCTTTGGATGTATCGATACAGGCTCAGGTGTTGAACCTTTTGCAGAAGCTTCAGGAGCAGAGAGTAATGACTTACCTGTTCATCTCTCACGACCTGAGCGTTGTGAAGCACATATCTGACAGGATAGCTGTAATGTATCTTGGCAAGATAGTTGAGTTGGGAGATTGTAGGACGATTTTTGCAAACCCGCTGCATCCCTATACGCAGGCCTTGCTTTCGGCGGTACCTGTACCCAGAATAGACATTCACCGGGAGCGCATAGTGCTTGCGGGAGACGTGCCTAGCCCCATAGACCCCAAGCCGATTTGCCGCTTTGCAGGCAGGTGCAGGTACTGTGCGGATCAATGCAAACAGTGTGAGCCTGACCTTACTGAGGCGGAGCCGGGGCACTTTGTGGCGTGCCACAGATGCCTTGTAAAGTGAAAAAACAGAAATGTTCTAAAGATAAACGGAGAATTAAAGCAATGTATACTAACGAATGCTGCCCGCGCACTGAAAGATCCACGCCCGAAGCGGAGGGCGTTGCTCCCGGCTCGATCGCAAAAATAATAGATACCTTTGCCGAAACAAACCAGGAAATACACACTTTGATGATAATGCGCCACGGCAAGGTGATAGCCGATATGCGCTGGAAGCCCTATTCCGACTATAGATGCAATCTATTTTCCCTTACCAAGACATTTACTTCTACTGCCATTGGTATAGCCATTGGCGAGGGCAAACTTTCCCTTTCCGACAAGGTGGTGTCCTTCTTTCCAGAGTACGCCGACGCTCTCATGGATGAGAAAATGAAAGACATGACGGTGGAAGATTGCCTTACCATGTGCTCCGGATACTACACAAACATATCCGGTAGTGGAATATGGAGTCAGATGAACGAGAGCTGGATTAAGGCTTTTCTGGAGCTGCCTTTGAGTTACAAGCCGGGTACACACTATGCCTATAACAGCGGCTCCAGCCACATGCTTTCTTCAATAGTTACCAAGGCTACCGGCATGAACACCAAGACCTATCTTACGCAAAAGCTGTTTGCACCCCTTGGTATTGACGAGGTGCTGTGGGATACCGACCACGAGGGTAACAGCACCGGCGGCTGGGGTCTTTGGCTGAATGCAGAGCAGATATGCCGCGTGGGCCAGCTTTACCTGCAAAACGGTCTTTGGGAGGGCAAACAAATAATACCCAAGGATTGGATAGATACTGCTTCCGTGCGTCACGTTTACCCTATGGAGGACGATCGGAACGTGGGCTACGGTTACCAGATATGGACCCTTTCTAGCGGCGAATACATGGGCAGAGGCGCCTTTGGTCAGTACCTTGTGGTAATGCCGGGCATTGACTGCGTGGCGGCGATGACCTCATGTACCTGGGGTGAGCAGCGTAAATATGGCGCGCTATTCCACGAGCGTACCATAATTAACTGCCTCAAGGAAGGCATTGCTTCGGAGACGCAGGATGCTTTTACTATGAGCCAGAGTGAACTGGAGAAAAAAATAGGCGCGCTTTCTATTTATACCCCCACTGTCGCTCTTCGCTCCTCTTTTGAAAGAGAGATAAACGGCAAGAGCTACCACATGAGGCAGGAGTACACCAACCTTGACCACTTGAAGGAAATCAGCTTTGATTTCTACGGCAGGAGCATGGTGTTCAACCTGAGGGATGACAAGGGTGAATACTCTATAAAGTGCGGCATGGGCTATTGGGAGGAGGGTGTTACCTCCATGCCGGGGAAAATACTGCATCATAATCGCGAACTGCCCGTAATGGCCTGCGCGGGCTGCGCTGAGTGGGAAAACGACCACACCTTGGTGATGCACTGGGCGTTCCTCGAGATGGCTTTTGTAGATACCGTACGGGTGGAGTTCATAGGCAGAAAGCTCATGTTTTTCCGCAGCGTGAACGCAAACTCAGACAACACACTGGGTGGCACACTCAAGCGACCCATGGTGAAGGGCGACAGGATAAACTGACGCCCAATGTAGAAAAGCTACCTACTAACTCCTTGTTATGCCGTGCCCGCACTTCCGTTGCGGGCATGGCGTTTTTGGTGCTTAAGCGACAAATAACCACCAGCTATGCTGGTGAGGATTGAGAGCTTCAAACAGTAGACCTCCGATGTTAGAATGATGAAGGTTCGTCAACCGCATCAGGAAACAAAGGAGGTTCAGTCAAAAAAGATGACATAAAGAGCTTATCACACAGCAAATGGAGATGCTAATACCATATTGTGTTTGCAATGATATTTTCAATCACACATCGTTGTGCGAGTTCTACCAAGGCAGACTATTGCTTCATTTTATTATACCGTTTGAGGGGGAACCCAAAACAAATCTTCCGGATGACTGCCTGAAATACTACTGACAGCGAAAATCTTTGACAACCAGGCGATTAGCAGAACAAGTTGGCGTCGTACCCGCAACCATCCTGATGTACGAATGCAATGAGCATCCTATACCTTACGAAAAAGCAAATAAGCTTGCCGCTGTATTGGATATAAACGCAGATAAGCTCTATGACGATTTTGAGGTCCTTCTTACCAACCATATAGAGAAGCTTTGAAAGGCATTCGTTCGGCTTTGGTAATGTCTCAAAAGGCGTTTGCTGAGTATTCCGCGCGAGATTGCGCACCTCGACCGCTCAAATTGAGCATCCATTCCGGCGGGATTGAGCACCCTTGCCGCCGTCGTTGAGCACTGCGGTAAAATGTAGATATGCACCGTATTTTGCGGTGTAAATATCTGCAAGGAGGTCACCTGTATGACCAATTACCGTGAGATCCTCAGGCTCCATAGCCTGGGACTCAACAAGACCGAGATCGCGTCAAGCTGCCAGTGCGCTCGGAACACTGTGGCAGCAACCCTGCAACGGGCGGCGAACTGCGGCCTGCAATGGCCGCTGCAGGAGGAAATGTCGGATAAGCAGCTCTCAGAGCGTCTGTTTCCGTCCAGCACCGCAAAGCCTGTCTACAAGATGCCGGACTACGCCTCTGTCCACAAGGAACTCCAGCTCAGCGGTGTTACGCTGAACCTGCTGTGGCTGGAATACTGCGACCAGTGCCGGGCGGCGGGCGAGATTCCATACCAATCAACCCAGTTCAACAAGTACTATGCCGACTATCTGGCAAAGGTCAACGCTACCATGCACCTGAACCACAAACCCGGTGAGGTTATACAGGTGGACTGGGCCGGCGATACTGCCGCTGTTATTGACACAGACACCGGTGAAATTATCCCGGCCTATGTGTTCGTGGCAACCCTGCCCTACAGTGGCTACAGCTACGTAGAAGCCTTTTTCTCCATGAACCAGGACTCATGGACCACTGCCCATGTGAATGCCTACAAATACTTCGGCGGTGTCACCCGGATCATCCAGTGCGACAACCTGAAAACCGGCGTGCAAAAGCATGGGAAGGATGAGGTCGTTCTCAACAAATCGTACCAGGAGCTGGCAGAGCATTACGGCACGGCAATTCTGCCTGCCAGAGTCCGTGCTCCCAAGGATAAAGCTGCTGTTGAGGGTACTGTCGGTATCGTCTCTACATTCATCCTGGCTGCTCTGCGGAACCGCCAGTTTTTGTCCCTATTGGAACTGAACGAGGCGATTTGGGACCGTCTGGAGATGTTCAACCACAAACCTTTCCAGAAAAGGGAGGGCAGCCGGGCCAGCAGCTTTGCGGAAGAAAGTCCCTTCCTGCGCCCTCTGCCGCCCAGACCTTTTGAATTGGCCACCTGGAAAGTGGCAACGGTGGGTTCCAATTACCACATTTCTGTGGAGCGTATGAACTATTCTGTTTCCTTTGAATACATCAAGCAGAAGGTAGATGTCCGGCTCACCAAAGCCACGGTGGAGGTTTTCTACGGTGGAAACCGAATCTGTTCCCATCCCAGGCTGTACGGACGGTTTAACCAGTACAGCACGATCCAGAAGCATATGCCGCCAGAGCACCAGAAGTATGTCCAGTGGAATGGTGAACGGTTTATTCACTGGGCCGGTAAAGTCGGCAGCAACACGCAGGTCGCTGTCCAAGCCATTCTCAGCAGCTACAAGGTAGAGCAACAGGGCTACAAGTCCTGCATGGGTCTGCTGAAGCTGGCAGACAAGTACGCCCCGGAACGGCTGGAGAATGCCTGCAAACGGGCATTGGAATACACGCCCCGCCCTTCTATCAAGAATATCCAGGCGATTCTGGCATCCGGCCAGGATAAAGCCATCCCTGAGCAGAGTACGGCAACTGCGTCCTCCTCCCAGTACGGATTCACCCGTGGAGCTGCGTATTACGGAAGGGGGAACAAGTGATGCTGACTGAAACAACGGTATCCAAGCTGCGTGAAATGCGGCTAAGCGTTATGGCCAACGCGCTGAAGGACCAACTCGCCGATCCGCAGTTCCAAAGCATGGCCTTTGAGGACCGACTCGGCCTTTTAGTGGATGCGGAATGGAATGCCCGAAAGAATAACCATCTGAACAAGCTGGTCCGGCAGGCAACCTTCTCGGATCCGGGAGCTTGTCTGGAGGATGTGGAGTATCTGCCCCACAGAGGTCTGAAGCAGGAGGAACTGCTGCGGTTCGGCACCTGCAACTACATCCGGGAGCACCACAACATCATCCTGTTGGGTGCCACCGGCAGCGGCAAAACCTATCTCGCCTGCGCTCTGGGCATGGCTGCCGCAAGACGGTTTTATGCGGTGAAGTACATCCGGCTCCCGGATCTTCTGGTAGAATTCCAGATTGCCAGGGGCAACGGTACGATTCGCAAGCTCATGGCCCAGTACAAGAAGTACGCATTGCTCATAATTGACGAATGGCTTCTGTACCCTTTGAAAGAAACGGAAGCCAGGGACTTATTGGAAATCGTGGAGTCCCGGTACAAGCGAAACTCCACGATCTTCTGTTCCCAGTTTGACATTCCGGGTTGGCCGGAAAAGCTGTCTAATCCACTGCTGGCTGATGCCATCCGCGACCGAATTGTACACGATAGGTATCGAACCAACAGGTCATTACTGGTTTGATCTTGTTGCTTATCTTGAGAATGAAGGCATCCTGCTGGTTATGGTAAACCCTTATACGGTAAAGCAGACTAAGGAACTGGATGACAACAGCCAAAGCAAGAATGACAGAAAAAATCCAAAAGTAATAGCAAAGCTTGTGACCAAAGGAAGATATTCATCACCATATATACCGAATGGTGTGTATGCAGATTTAAGAATTATGGTGGCCAATCGTAAGAGACTCATCAGGGAACTTACCCAAATCAAAAACAGATTTGCCAGATGGTTTGTCATATATTTCCCTGAATATTAAAGATGTATTTGGGGATAATGAAGCACAGAGCAGTTACTACTTATCACGTACCATAACTCCAGCCATAGGCGCGATTTATTATTAAAAAAACAATGTATCATCAAGTTGCCTATTAAGATACCAGATGGAAGCATTTAATACCCCAACAAGAGTATGTCACAAGGAGACGTCATATTAACGCTGCTCTTAAATATTGTGCTCAACGAGCTGGACCACTGTGTGGAAAGCAAATAGGAGTATAACACGACATAGAGTGTTTCAACTACTGGTCTGCCCAAAGTCCGAAAACCCCGGCTTTTGTGTATAAATGAACATTAGTCGAGATACTGACGAAAGAGCATACCTTTTGATAAGCAGATCGGAAGCGCGGTGTGAGCAAAGTTATTCTACGGGTTTATACTGGCGCACAACGTCGATTATGCTACCGTCACGCGCTTCGATTATGCCTACAATTCTGTTTCCAAATGATATTTTTTCCGGCTCCCCCGCTATGGAATAAGCCAAATCCCTCAATTCTTCTATGGTTTGTATATGCAGTCCCGAAGCTGTAGCGGCTTCAATAAGGTCTGGACGTGCCGGATTTATGGCGATACCGTGATCAGTTATTACGACATCCACGGTTTCTCCGGGGGTGGTCACGGTGGTAACATCGGTGCATACGGCAGGACTCCTCCCCTGCAGCAAGGGGGTCATTATTATAGTGCATTTCGCACCCGCGGCAGTATCAGGATGACCGCCTTGCGCCCCGGTTATAATGCCCGATGAATCAGTGACGACGTTGCAGTTGAAATGAATATCAACCTCAAGGGCTGCTAATATCACGAAGTCCAGCTTGTTTACATATGCTCCTTTGTTTAAGGGGTTAGCATATTCGCTGCAAGTGATCTCAATATGTTTATCTGGATGCTCTTGTATTGAATGCACGGCCTCAAGGTCAAAATCTTGAGTATCGACCAGCAGCTCGATGAGACCTTCTTCCATGAGGTGTACCATGGGTGCGGATATACCGCCGAGCCCAAGACGCATATGTATATTACGCTTCCGCATTTCCTCGGCCAAATAAACCGTAGAGGCTATTGACGCGCCGCCGACACCGGTCTGATATATGAAACCATCTTTGAAATATGGGGTACAGGAGACAAAGTCGCTGCAGTATTTTGCCATAAGTAGCTTGCGCTGGTCAGTAGTCGGCTTTGCCGCGCCAGTTGCGATTTTTTCGGGAGCGCCTATCGAATCCACGCGGCAGACATAGTCCACGTTTACCATGGATATGCTGGCGGGTATGTTTGGGAAAGGCACCATGGTATCCGTTATGGCAACGACCTTATCTGCATACTGCGCGTCTGCATACGCATAGCTGAGAACTCCGCAGTCTGATTTTCCACCGATTGCCCGCAGATTACCGCATTCATCGGATGTGGGTGCACCTATGAAGGCTATATCTATATGTATGCTGCCTTCTTCAATGGCGCGGACTCTGCCGCCGTGCGAGTACATTATCGCTGTATGCTTCAGCTTTCCCATGCTTATAGCGCGGCCGATATTGCCGCGAACACCAGAAGAGTAGATCATGGTTATGGTGCCGTCTTCGATATAAGGTATTATGGGATCGTGAGCAGTGCCCAAGGAGGAAGAACAGATGGTTATGTCCCTTATACCCATACTATGTACTTCATCCATTACCATATTTACTATTTTGTCGCCGCTGCGAAAATGATGGTGAAACGATAATGTCATGCCATCCTTTATATCGCAGCGAAAAAGTGCCTCACGAATAGAATTAACAAGCTTACTGTGGTGTGGATCGCAGAATCCGCGCACGGTGGGCGCAGCCTTTGTGTATTGCCGATTATCGCAATAATATGATCCACGGAATATGTCTTTACCGGTTTGTTCAAGTATATTTTCGGGGATATCCCTGCCAACTGCGTTGATCATGCAAACTCTCCTTTATATATTCCGGCTGCCTTGGCAAGCATAAGCGTACGTTTTGCCCCGTCATAGAAGGCTATGTCTATCATTTTGCCGTCCACTGTGAAAACACCTATGCCCTGATCCTTTTTCGTATCGATTTCGCGGACAACCTTTTCGGCAAAAGTGATCTCCTTTGCAGACGGGGTGAATACTTCATGCACCACAGATATTTGTCTTGGGTTTATAAGGGATTTGCCATCAAAGCCCATGATATGTATCATTTCCGTTTCCTTACGGAATGTGTCCATATCGTCCGGATTGGTAAAAACGGTGTCAAAGCATTGTATGCCAGCAGCTCGTGCGGCTATTATCATCTGCTGTCGGGCTCCGTTAAGCTCTATCCCGGTAAAGGATATGTTGGTTTGAAGATCTTTTGTATAGTCTCCACCAGAAAGAGCGATACCTATAAGCCTGGGGCTGGAGCAGCATATATCGTATGCGTTTATAATGCCGAGGCAAGATTCCAGAGCCGCCATAAGCAAGGTACTGCCCTCCAGACGACCAAATTCAATTTCTGTCTTAAGAACATATTCTTCGACAGTATGCACATCTTTTGCGGAGGTACATTTAGGTATACGAATTACATCCGCGCCACCAGCCACACAAACGCGGACGTCTTCTTTCCAGTGCGGTGTATCCAGCCCGTTTATGCGGACTACCCGCTCGGAATCTCGATAATCTATGGATCTCAGGGCATGGTACAACGAAAAACGGGCCGCGTCTTTCTGGTTTTCTGATACTGCATCCTCAAGATCCAGTATTATTGAATCAGGAGCGTATATGTAAGGATCCTTTATAAGGGCGGGCTTTTGACAGCTTAAAAAAAGCATGGAGCGCCGCAGACGCTTTTTGTTGGGGTTTAAGCTCATAGTATGATATCTCCCCACGGTATTTTTTCAGTATTGCTTGCGGAACGGAAAACGGCACATTCTGTGCGGGCTTTGATGGTGCAGTCCAAGGCACCGTTATCAACAGCGGTGACAGAGGCGTTTGCTACACCGAGCCGGTGAAGCGTATCTGTTATGGTTTTGTGGATATGCTTTCCATATTGTTGTATAACGGGGCTTGTAAGTGTGAGCTCTATGCCGTTTGTTCCTGGTTCTATGGTTATCATGATGTCGCTTGATTCCAAGGTGCCTGCCGATGCAATATGGTCTATAAGCATATAAACCCTCCCGCAACGTATTGTTGTTGATATGATTATATCTGGATGTGGTATGAATTGTATAATTCAAATAATTGCGAAACAGGCATTACACAAATTTATGGCTGAACGAGCGCGCGCCTTTGACCGAGGGGCGTGGTTGATTATTTGTTGGATAAATTACTTTATTACTTTAAATGGCTGGGAAAGAAGCTTAGAGCTCTCCTGTATGGTGATATCTATAAAAGCACGCTCGATATCGCTGAGATGACGCTCCTTCCTTATTCCGATATTCCATATTTCATGCAGGTTGTCTACCTTGTACAGGCAGGGATAATGTTGAAGAGCGACGCTGCGTATGGCTACGCCCATAGCCGCTGCAAGCCCCATACCGAGCTCGCATAAGCGGTATGTCATAACGTTACTCTGCGTACGTATGCCTATGGAAGAATGTACGTTGTAGGTGGTTTCAAGGTAACATATCAGTCTCACGGTTATGCTTTTGGGGCTATTTATGGCCACAAAGCTTTCGCCATCTAACAGATGTATCATATCTATGGGGATAGAAGGGATAACGCCGTTACTTCCGCTGTACGCCAAAATGTGATTCGGAGGAAGCATAAGCAGTAAAGGGTCGCGCAAAAGCTCAATGCAGCTAAGATTTGAAGGAGTCTGTGGCAAAGAAAAAATACCAATATCAACCTCGCCGGTTTCTATCATTTGCGAAACCATTATTGAATTAGCTTCTTTAATTACTACTTCAATATCTGGACGCGCATTGGAAAAAACTGGCAGCACTAATGGGAGGAGGTAGGAACCTCTTACTGGGGGCACACCTATGGTTATCCGCGGCGTATTGTGACGTGAAATTCCAATGATATCGGCGCTCATACTTTTTAGCAGCGCGTCAATCTGATTACAGTACTTCACACACACTTCTCCTGCAGGAGTTGTTTTTATCGGAAGACAAGACCTGTCAAAGAGTTTTACTCCAAGATCTTTTTCTATGTTTATAAGAATCCTCGAAAGATTGGGTTGGGATATGAACAATGCATCAGCAGCCTTGCTTATGCTGCGATGTTCTGCAATTGCAAGAATGTATTTTGCTGCTTCTGAATCCATATTTCCTCATATATTATGCATTTTTGATATAACTGTTATCATTTTTTGGTCATTGGCAAAGCGGTAACACTATTATATAATCTATTATATAATCTATTCAACACTTCTGAGCTATGACAGCTCTTTCGGCAGATACAAAAGAAACGAGCCAGAGGAGAGTATGACAAACCTCAGCTATAATCTATGATTGTTGTTATAGATTGAGATATTTTAAAAATCAAGAGGAAGGGAACAAAAATCAACTTTTTAGATGGGTGAAAAATGGATATATTGAACCAAGATATAACGGAAGAGATATATCAGAACCTTTATATGGGATCTGAGAGAGAAATGATGTGGCACTGTAATGCAGACCCGAGATTTTCCTATCACACATATATTCCTGAAGATTATAAGGAATATAAAGAGAAAAAACTGAAGCTGATGAGTTTTGTTCACGGCACAGGCAGAACCATAGAGTGGTATAGGAGTCTTTTCAGGGACTTTGCAGATAAGGAGGGCTTTGCGATAATCTTTCCAATGTTTCCCGGAGGCCTTATGGATAAGAATGACTTTAACAGCTATAAGTTGCTTGAGTACAATGGCGTGCGGTATGATAATGTTTTTTTATCCATGATAGATGAGCTGGCAGGGAGATTCCCGATAGATACCGATAAGATATACCTTTACGGCTGGTCCGGCGGAGGGCAGTTTGTACACAGGTTTTTGTACGTTCATTTAGAGCGGCTGGTAGCCGTAGTAATCGGAGCATCGGGTAGGCCGACTTATTATAGCCCATACGATGACTATTACAGGGAATACGCAAATTTCGAGAGATACTTAACAGCAATATAAAGCTTGGATATGGGAGCGACATTGTTTTCCAGCATAACAACTATGACTGCGGCAATGAATATTCATGTTGGTTGAGAAGCGGCACAGACCCATTTCGCGCACTTAAGGCGGCTACATCGATCAATGCCGAAATAATCGGTATAAAAGATGTTGGGAGGATAGAAGAGGGTGCTTATGCGGACATAGCCGCATGGAGCAAGGATATCCTGACGGACCATAGAGCGCTTATGGATTGTGCATTTGTGATGAAAAACGGAAGAACATACCCTACCGAATCTTCCTTGGACGGGCAATAAAGAAAGTATGGGGCGAATATCTGGGGGAAGATCCTTTGAATACTGTATTATACTCGAAACCTATAGACGCTGAACTACATAATGCATATCGCGACTTCCTTATATCAAGGGGGCTGCGAGATGAGGAAGACTGGAACGTGGTTTGTATAATCACGGACGATGAAGGGAAAATAGTGGCAACTGGGGCGAGGGCGGGAAAGGTTATCAAGCAGATCGCGGTCAGCCCGGCTCATGAGGGGGAAAATCTGTGCGCTTCTGTAATGAGTGAGCTTATAAGCGAGGCATATTCAAAGGGAGTAAGCCACCTGCTTTTGTGCACGAAGCCAAAATACAAATCACAATTTGCGGCAATGGGTTTTTTTGCCTTAGCGGAAACAAATGAAGCGCTGCTCATGGAAAATCGAAAAAACGGGTTGGAAGAATACCTGAGCAGCTTGCCGTGTCCTAAAGGGGCTAATGGGGCTGTGGTGTGCAACTGTGATCCTTTTACATTCGGACACAGGTATCTTATCGAAAGGGCTTCAACAATGTGCGACTGGCTGCATATATTTGTTCTTAGCGAGCAGGGAGCCATGTTTTCAAGTGAACAGCGATTCACAATGGTGGAAAACGGGGTATCTGGCATAAAAAAATGTTTTGTGCATCGAAGCGAGGAGTACCTTATTTCGCGAGCTACTTTTCCAACATATTTCATAAAAGACAAAAAACGCACAGAGGAAATACAGGCAGATCTGGACATCGTTCTGTTTGGTGAAAAAATAGCACCGGAATTGGGAATCATAAAGAGGTTTGTGGGAACGGAACCCAATTGCTGCGTAACATCGGCTTATAACAGAAGACTAAAAAAACTATTGCCGAAATACGGAATAGAACTTATAGAAACGGAAAGATTAAAAGGCATAAGCGCAAGCAAGGTAAGGGAACTTATAAGGACAAAAAGGTTGGAAGAAAGCAAGACGATGGTGCCGGAGACGACCTATGAAGAAATATTACGTTTCGTTAAATGAGATGCTG
>OLRV01001536.1_pt1 | contig 19581 bp, 28 predicted proteins | sample 1672421 | NCBI WGS metagenome assembly OLRV01 (sample SAMEA3136684, study PRJEB25190) | human gut metagenome | biome: human gut; feature: human-associated habitat; material: faeces | place: Austria | collected 2013
TAATTGCTCCACCGTCTGTATTACTTCCAGCTTCGCCTTTAAACTTAATAGTGTTTGAACTACCGCTTGTAACGTTTGGTAACGAGTTAATTGTATTAACCGCACTGTCGTGATTGTAGCGACTGTATTTTACATTCAAGGCAAACCAGTTTGGATTATCCTTTTTCTCTTGATAGCTTGCGTCACTATTAACACGATCCGCAGATGTAATACCAGAGTTATGTATTGTAATATCAGTGTCGCTTGTAGCCCATCCAACATAATAGCTTAAATCAATTGTTTGGTTCTTCCAGTTTCTTGTATAAGGCTGTCCATTCTCATCTAATGCGAATGTAAAATCTTTTAATCTATTACAAGATTGTACTGTGCTATAAAACACATTGCCCGTATAAGGACTTGCTGGTGGATAAAATCCAACTAACTCATCTAATGCCGCACAATTTACCATCATAGAATATGGAGTAGAACTATAACGGCTTGTATTTACCTCTGCTTTCGCTACTGCGTTTAATAAAAACATTGGTGCCTTTCTTAATGAGTAACATCCCCAACAAATACTATCCTTACTGTCATATTGGTCGCTACTTACTCCTACGATGTCTAATCTGTCTTCTGTTATTTCTCGTATGCGAGTAACCGCACTAAACATATTCTTACACTTACCTAAATAAATATTATTGATTTTAGGCATTGTTGTTATTAAACAGTTTGCTAATAGACTTTCAGCGTTATTGTTTGTGCCAGAAAAGTTTAGCTCAAATGGAATACTCTCCATAGTAGTGTTGTTATCAAACATATGATAAGCACTGCTTATATTTTCAGTTCTTACATATGGAAAAAGTCCATTCCATACTGGGTTAGAACACGCATATCGACAATCCCCTGATAATACGATTTCTCCTATTTCTCCGCCACCAGTTTGAATAGCCTCAATTTCAGTAGCCATTGATGCTGGGCTTAATAGTTCGCTCTTTCCTGTTTTATTTCTTATAGCATTACCAATGTTGGTTAGTGTGCTTTCTTCTATAAATACCTTTGCCATTAGTAAGCACCGTCCTCTGCGTTAGCGATGCCCGCCAATGCTGTGTTGATTGCGTTATCTACATATTCTTTTGTAGCGATAGCATCAGCAGCTATTCCTTGTCCTTCTGGGTTAATCCAGATAAGTGCTTCTGGATCGATTGGTTCAGTAGTTCCAACATAAACACCGCTTTCACCTTCTGGCCCTGTGATGTTAGCGCCAACGACTTCTGGCATATCTGCTTCGCTTGCTGTCCAAGTTAAGTTTCCTTCTGCGTCTATTGATGGAATATAATATCCTCCATCGTCACCTTTGATTAGTTGTCCTATGTTAGTCTTTAAGTCAAGTTTAGCGTTATTTGCTTTAAGTTTTAATGCCATATGCTATCCCCCCTATACTAAATATAGTGGTTGTCTAAAACATAGATTTTGTCCATTGTAGGCAATACAATAGAAATAGCGTCCCACTAATCCTTCTGTTTGTTCTGCTGGAATTGTAAATATCCACTCACTGTTTTCTACACTATACTCTCCATTAAAAGAAGCGATTAGCTCTTTGTCTGGGCCAAATAAATCGATGTAGCATCCTTCTGTAATAACGATACCGTTGTCATCAGTTATTTCAGCTGCGATGTGAATATCTTGTCCAGTAGTGGCTCTAATTGCGTCATATAAATATTCAATCATACTCTTTAATTCCTCCTCTCCTACAAGCCGAATGATGTCTTGCTCATAGATTTTAATTTCTTTTTATCAATACATTGTAAGCTGTATCTCAACGCATCTATGTAGTGGTTGAACGTGTCTATTGGCTTGTTAATGTATTCGTTAGTCTTCTTGTCCTTCTGCCAAGAATAGTTCTCCAATTCGGTTATAATGCCCTCACACGAAGGATGTATTATAAGCTCGTATTGTTGAAGTCTTTGAATGCCGTGTAATATACTATCTGGCCCTTTAACACACGCTTTGATACGCTGTATGCCATTGCGCCTTATTTCTTCTATTGACTTTGGTTCGGCTGCGTCTGCGATTATGTGGCTTTTAGAGAATCCAAGCGAGGTAATCACTTTCGCTAATTCTTCATTAGTCTTATTAGTCTCGCCCCATTCACGGAACACATATATTCGTTTGTTTTCCTCATCAACTATGGATGCTACTAATGCTGATATGTCATTGACGAAACCGAAGTCCAGTCCAATACAAGTTTCCCCTGTAATGTTTTGTATCTGGAACTCTTCTTTTCGCCAGTTATTAAATATAAGTTTGTCTAATGAAACGAACTCTCCAAGAGCTTCAATCTTCCAGCGGTTATAGTTACGTTGCTTCATATTCTCCATACGTGCCAAATAGCTTTCATCCAAGTAAGGATTGTCTAAATAAGTAGTATGTAGAATGAATGTGTCCTCTGGAACAATGCCGTCTTCAAAGCCAAAGTATTTATACACGAAATTGGCTTTACTGATTGGGTTAAATGCGAAGTATATTTGAAGTGGTAATTCGTAGTTAATGCTGCGGAGTGTTCCATCTATAAGCTCTATATCTTCTTCATTGAACGCTGTTATCTCGTCCATAAACACATCGCTCATTTCAGCGAACCCTTTAATCTTCTCTGGTTCGTCTAACCCAAGGCATTTAAACTCTGTGCCGTTGAGCAAACAAGTAACACGGAACTCTGTCTTGTTAATAACAAAGAAACGTGTTAGTTTAAAGTCATCTATAAGTGTCAGTAATTCTTTCCATAAGCTGTCCCTTAACTTGTTCGTCTCTTTCCTCATCAAAAGAATTAGGCGTTTCTCTTTCAAGCCTTTTATCATTAGCTTTTGAAGTATGAACTTGGTTTTACCTGAACCACGTCCTCCCCAATAGACTTCGTATCTGTTGGAGTAATCTTCAACGTAAGGATAATAGACTGGGAGAAACGCTGTTTTCTTTATATGTAAGTTTATATTTGCCATTATTTTTTAATAGTTAGTTTTTGTCCTGGATGAATAATGTTAGGATTAGCTCCAATGATAGCTTGGTTAGCGTAGTAGATTTCTCTCCATCTACTTCCCTTACCTAAAAATCTTTCTGCTATTCCCCATAATGTATCACCAGGCTTAACTGTGTATGTCACAGTATTATCTACTGGTTTAGGTGCTGGCTTATTGCCTGATAGCATTTCATTTACACGTGCTTGGACAGTGCTGTAATCATATCCAGCTGCTGTTAATCTATCCTTTCTTTCTTGTCCGTTGCCCCAATCTCCTCTAATAACTTCTCTTGCTAAATCATCAACTGATTTACTTGGCTTTGGTGCTGGTGCTGGAGCTAATATTTCATTAACTCTCGCTTGAACTGCGTAGTAATCATAACCAGCTGCTTCCAATCTTTGTTGTCTCTCTGGTTGATTACCCCACAAACCTGCGATTACTTCTTGAGCCAACTCATCAACACTTTTACTTGGGGTTGGTGCTGGTGCTGGTTCATCTTTAACTGCTGGGTTGTAAATGAAGCCTTTGAATGAGTAATTGCTTCCACATCCCCAACGGCCATTGTTATTATATCTGTGTTGATTCCAGAAGGCACTACTTCCGTATCCACTCTCACTTGTATAAACGTGGTTGTTATCATAAACCTTTTCAACTATGGCTACGTGTCCAGCTAAATTTCCTTTGCCTTCCCAAACCATACAAGCTCCAACTTTTGGTGTCATTCCTGTTTTACAAGAACCTTTGTAGTCCATAAAGTTTTCAGCATTTACAGGTGCTAAATACTTACAGTATCCATAGCCACCTATTTCATTAAATCTTCCATATGCGTATCCAACGCAATTGGCTAATACGTTACACTCGCTGTCAGTAGGCTTACCATAGATAGCATTTGAATAACCACCTTGGGCCTTGCGAATATAATACTTGTTACCTTTACCAGGTTTAGTTGTCCTCATTTCCATCTTCTTCTTCGCCTCCTTCTACGATGCGCATATCATCTTCATTAAAAGTAGTTTGAATTGGAAACTCTACGATTTCTTCAATCATTTCTTCCATAGTCTTTAACCTCCTATTCAATAGTTATGTTGATGTCATTATTAACTTCGGCTTCAATCTTTTGAGCTGGTGCGTAGCCTAAACTATCCAAAATATATTTGTTAGCATTGAAATTTCCTTCTTTTGCTAATTCAATCATTTGTTTCTGTGCTAATCTTTCCGCACATTTCCATTGCTCATTCAGTCTATCTTTCATAGCATCCTGGAACTCTGGTAGTTTGCGCCACTTCCCAACAGTCTTGTTGTTAAGGGAAAGAAGCTCACCTAATTTGACATCGCTCATCATTGGATTAGCTAACATAGCTTCCAATAATTCAATCTGTTTTGGTTTTAGTGCCATAATCTCTACACCTCCTGCTCAATAGATTAGTATAATTCACTCCACTAAATATCAAATTATTGCCAAAATGTCAAGTCTTTTTTACCATTTTTTATCAAAAAAACTCTAAAAACCCCCACTTTTGTGAGAGTTTTATGACTTATTTCTTAATTGTTAGCTCTGGAATACTACCTGGCACAGATAAGAATGTTACCGTTCTAACGTGTTGTTCCCATCTTCCATCGTTCCAGATGATTGGATAAGTCTTCGCTTTTGACATCATAATCGCATAATCATAGTCTGTCAAAAAGTCTTCTGCTTGGCGTTTCTTCAAATCCTCTATTTCTCTTTCTAATTTAGCGTTCTTTTCGTATAATTCATCACGTTCTGCTTTATCTTCGGCTAACGTAGCGTCCAATACGATACTGTATCCAGCCATTCCAATGATAGCCGCTAAACAATTTCTAATGCCATCAGTAATCTTACTCATCATCGTGTGTTACCTCCACTTGGATGCCACAACAATGACATACCGCATATTCTTTATCCACCTTATCCACTTTCTTAACACGCATATATGCTGTTTCCTCTACTGTTTCCACGATTTCAGCCTTGTGTTGTAATTGCCAATTATGATAACCGTGCTTACATAGCCATTTCCATTCTGTGTGCCAGAAGTCCCATAGAAGCATATTTAGATACTTCTTCTCCTGTAATTTCTTGAACTCTTTAAATGTCATAATTTATCCTCCTAATTTTAAAACGTTTTAAGCCCGTTTTTAGAGCTTTTTATATTAAAGTAATATAAATATATTAGACGATATGTTTTCGTCGCTCTACGGGCTTATTTTGCCTGTTTTAGAGCGTTTTATGATTACGCTGCGATATCTTCATCAATATAATGCCAAACGTAGCCTGCTGATGTTTTACTTTTTCCACGAAGCGCACTTCCAATAGATGCTCTATCTACACCCATTGTCCTTGCCGCATCGCTCACTGTTTGATAAGTCGTAATAATATTGCCATCTAAATCACATTGAACAACTGCGTGTCCTCTCTTGGCAATAATCTTTTGCCTGCGACTTTCGCTCATTGGGCCTTCCCTATTCTCTACTGGAATGAATAGCGCATCTTCTTCGCTCCATCCATTATTAAGCCTTGCCCAAATAGTTCTTTCAGGAACTCCCGTAATTTTACTCCACTCTGCGATTGTTTTTGTGGTAACATTGATAGTGATATAGTGATTGGTGCTTGTGTTATTGGCTTGAACTTCCCTTGTAGCCCATCTACAATTCGTTGGTTCATAATTACCATCGTTATTTATTCTATCAATGCTTAAACTATCATTGTAGCCATTAGCCCAGGCCCAATCTCTAAATGGAACAAAATCTTTTATCCATTCCTCGCATACTGTAATACCTCTACCACCATATCTATGATAATTAGTATTATTAGCGTTGAAGCATCTGTCTTTCATTCCACTCCATATGCCATATAATCTCTCGTCTCCTGGACGAACTACTTTTTTACAATCACATCTACACTCAATGTTTTCATTGAATAAGCAATTTCTATATTTCTCACTAACTGCTCCACATTCAACGCATTGAACTTTATATACTATTGCGTGACTGTTACCACTCTTTGATTTCTTACAGTAGCCATCTAATACTTTAAAGCCATTGATGACTTGTCCTGTATATTTACCAACTTCTTTATTACAGTCACACACTTTCTGTCTTAATCTATCTAATGGCAATGTATATTCTCTTTCACATTTAACACATTTGCCTACCATTCCATTTTCATTTATTTCCATTATGATAAAGTCTTTTACTCTATCTCCTACTTTCTTTGCCATATTAGTCCTCCTTTACAATTACCTTAAAGTCCCCATCTATATGAACATAGATGTGCTTACTATCTTCTTCATTCTTATGCTCTTTAATAAACTCTGCTGCGTCAGCATCATTGTTAAATGCCCAGAACTGTAACCAGCTATCATCCTCTATGCTGTAATAACCTACATAGCGTAATCCTAAATCTAAATCTTTTACTCTTTTGACTTTTGTCATATTAGTCCTCCTCCTTAATTTATTATGTCTCAAAAACGACTATTAGATGTCTCATTTTTGACACTGATGTCTCATTTTTGACACGATATGTCTCAAAAACGACTATATAATAACAATTATTATAACAATTATATATAACAATTATATATAACGATATAGGAAAGAAACTGCGTTTCTTTCTTGCGTTCTTTTTAGAAGTCAGTGTAGTCAGTATATAATTCATATATATCACTATCACACATTATGAAGCCTTCTCTTTTATCTCTTCTCATACTCCATAACACTCTTTTGTAACCAACTTCTTCTTTCGTTAAGTAACCAATGTCATATAAATGATTAACATAACGTGACACTGTTTTTTTATTGTATCCAGTGCGTTCTACTAATTCAGCATTACTCATTTTATGAGTTAATGCGTTAGTTAGCATATGTAAGTATAATATTGCTTCTCCATCACACATTTCTTGTTTTAGTGCTTCAATAGCATCATTGTATAACCTGTAATAGTTATCACCATTAGTTCTTTTGAATGCTAATGCTTTATCAGTTAATAACCAAGTTGTGAATTGTCCTTCACCGTGTTTGGTTAAATAACCATTCTCTATTAGTTCATCCATTCTTGGCTTCATATGTCTGCTATCTTGTAATCCAAGTTGTGTAGCCAAATAATTTTCTCTAATTGTGAAACCAGGTTGATAAGTTAGCATCTTAACTAATATTATTAGTGCTGATGGAGATAATTCTTTGATGACTTCCGTAAATAGTTCGTGTCTTAAACACGTGAAGCCAATCCATACTTCTTCGTTCGCATTTGTCATATTTGTTGTTACCTCCTATCTTTCTACGATTTCTTTGAAAGCGCTTTCAAGTTCAGGCGTGCTTTGAAATACGTAGATGTTGAATTCTGGCCTGTTTGGGTTTGGTTCCAGTCTTATAATCTTGAAACCTTTAAGCCTTAACTCGTAGGCTATTCTTCTCGTATAAACTTTCTTCTCTGTCATACTTTGTCCTCCTATTTGCTATTTCTTTTTTTGTCCATATACCACTTACACCAAGCGATACTGATGCCTGTTACGATAGTAACACGTGCTACGCTGATTAAAATTGTTTGTAACATTACTACATCCCTCCTTTGTCATATTAGTTTCTAATTCTTACACAGGTTGATAGAGAGAGGCTTTCACCTCTCTGGGAGTTATACCTGTGTGAATAAAATTAGAAGGTAGAGAGGTTTCGTTATTCCCTCTCATTAGTTAAGTAGTTCAAACGAAACAAATCTCTAAAAAATCATTAATTTTTGTAATCTCTCCTTCTATATATTATTATATTACAATAATTTCCAACCGTGTGTAAAGTCTATATGCCATTGAAATTCTTTTTTCCTTTGGATAATTTGTGGGCAAAAAAAATAAGAGAACGGATGTTCTCCGTTCCCTAAATGTTCATATTATTATCGTTATCTTTTTTCTCTTTCTGTGTCCCATAATAGAACCCTATAACTACTGTAAAGATAGTCATAAATAGTTCAGGACTAATCTTTCCAATGATGCTTAAATAACTGAATACGCCTGTTAAAACAAGTGTGCTGATGCTCTTCACATCAATTAACTTCTCAAATCTCCTCTTCATATTACTTCTCCTTGGACATAAGAATAGTAATGTCCGTTTTGATTTCACTAACATCGTTTTGGATAGTCTCCAATTTGTCAGCATAATATGCGATGGTTTCAATGGCCTTCGCATTTACTGCTCTATTCTCTTTTATTTCCTCATAAAGTTTTTCCTCGCGTTCTTTACAACGTGCCTGAACTTTCTCCATATTAGCCTTGTTTTCAGCTGTGGTAGTCTTATAGATGTAGAATATAAACCAGCCCATCACGACACAACAAGCTATTGGAAAGCCTAATGAAGTTACTAATTGTGTTATTGTATTAGCGTCCATTTATATCCTCCTTTGTTATAGGATTTTATTTGTGCCATTAACCATTTCGTAATGTGCTGAAGTGTTATATCCTGCGTTATAATCATCATCACTTATATAATGGAAACATAGCCTCTCGCCTATAGTTCCTATTGTCCAAGCACCATTTGGTGTCTTAAATGACAGCATAGGATAATAATTGTCTGAATTTGAAGCAGTATTCTTCATTAGTGCTTTTTCTCTTCCTGATCTCCACATTCCACCGTTGTCTTCACTTCCGTTAAAATAGCTTACGCCTGGCACTACTTCGCAAGGAACATTAAATCTAAAATTATCTTCGCCCCAATCAAATACTGGTAATGCTTTTGTTGTAAGTTCTGCTGTACTGACATTCATCAGCTTATCTACTGCTTTACATTGGAATACATAATTTGTTTTATAGTCAAGGCCAGTTAAGCTTGCTGTTCCTGTGTAAGTATTACCGCTCTTTGTAATGGTTAAGTTAGTCCAGCTGCTCCAAGAACCGTCTTGTGTTTTCCATCTATATTGTAGCGTTAATGTATTGGCTACTGCTCCAAACGAAGCGTTAAAGTAGTTTCCTGTTGCCTTAATAGTAGCTGTTCCATTAGTGCTAATATCAATGTCTTGGTTACACGTTAGTTTAATGTAATTAACCATCGTCTTGGTAATAGTCTTTGTAGATGTATTACCACGGCTATCACTAACTTCAAATGCGAATGAGCCATTTTCTACTGCGTTGTATGTTCCAGTAGCCGTTGTTTTAGATAAACCATTATGTGTTACCTTTTGACTTGTTAATGATGAACCCTTAACTGCTCCTGCGTTAATTGTGTAATAAGCATTACTGAAATACTTAACTAACTTGTTAGCATCCCCAGTCAAAGCCTTTGTAGTATTATTACTATCCACTACTGTTGGATTTAATGTTGGGTTTGGGTTAGCAATCGTTAAAGTCTTTGCTACTGAACTATAATAATATGTTCCACCAAGTTTAGTTCTCATATAGAACCTTACTGTCATTGTATTGCTTTTTGGTGTAGCGTTTCTTAATGCGTTACGTTCATCTGTGGTTAAGTTGAATGTGTAAGATGTTCCTGTTTTAGTGATATCTCTATAACCAGCATAAGATACTGAACCAGCATCATTAAAGATACCTGCTACTAATTCTTCTGTTGTGTTTCCTGGTGGGTTTGTATATGTAATGGTTGGGTTTTCATCATCTGTGAAGTTTGGTGCTGCTGTAATAGCTCCTGAACGAGGAATACTGTCTAATGTCCAGTTACCACCGTAGTTCGCTTTATATCGAGAAGCATATACAGCAGTGTAGAAATAGATTGGAATAGTTAATGTTCCGTCCGCATTGTGCGATACGGTTACACTACCACTCACACTACCTTCTGCTGCTGGGAATACTGGTACTGGATGTTGTGGCGAACCTGTTCCATACCATTGTGTATCGCCTTTATAATAAACTTGCTCACCATTGATTTTAATGGTTGTAGCATAAACCAAGAATAGCGTTGCTGAACTGCTTGAACCTTCACTGGAAAATGTCCAGTCAATTCTTGAAGTGTTAGTCGCTATGTCTGGTGTTTGCGTAAGTCTCAAATACAAGGTTCTTGGCCCGTATGTATTAGACTGAAATGTTGCTGTCCTTGCCATCTAACTAACCTCCTATCCAGAAGCATCCTGTTCTTGCTTCTCCATTTGTATTTGTGTAGTCCTCAAAACGACTGTTCTCACCAATGATTAAATATGTTTTAGCGTGTAGATTATAAGCAATAACGCCTTGGTTATCTGCTGTAAGCACTTCGTTGTTATCACGATAAACGCTCATACCGTCTTCATCAATACGAGTAATCATTTCACTACCTGTTTTAGAAACGGTTAAACCAGCTTCGTTAAATGTAAATCCTGTTGTAGTAGTTACGTTATCTACACCTTTACTCATTGCTGTTTGTATTTTTAAATCAACTGCTTCTGGTGTCATAGTTGCTTCAACTCTATTAGTTAAGTCAATGATGTCTTCGTGGATGGTTTTTAAACCACCTTCTGTTGCTTCACGTAAGTTAGTTACAGAAGCGCTGATACTTTCAGTGTTTAATTTTAAAGCCGCAATTGCTTGTGCGTTTTCACTTGATGTTCCAGTTACGATATTTACTTCGTTATTAACCTTATCAACTTTCGCATATGTATTTTTAACTGCTTCTCCAAGGTTTGTTGGATTAGCATCTGGCTTCTCATCTTCTCCTGCTTCCCAAGATGTTCTTGAACGAAGCCCACCGTTGTATTGTAAAGTCTCATTGAACCAATAAATCTTGTGTTCCCCTGTTGCTGTATAAATAGTAATACAATCGCCAATCTCATAATAAGGATTACCACGGCTTTCAAGTGTATAAGGTGTCATTTGTAAAGGACATACTTGTGCTTGTATAGCATCAACCACTGTTGCGATGTCTTCCCTTAATTCAAGGAATGGATTATCCCATAGTGTTTGAGTGTATCCTTCATCTTCACCACTTATGTAGTTATCTCCAAGTTCCGTAGCGCTTGCGATTTTAGTAAGCACTATTGGCTTTTGTGAAGTAAAGTTAAAGTATGTTGCTGGAAGAATTGCGTCTTCTGCTGTTTTACTTAATGTCTTGAATTGAATAGTGTTTCCACTTGAACACATACATATAGTTCCTGATACTTCCGCAATGGCTGCCAGGATGTCTTGTAGTGTTTCAGTTCCATCAACATTCACAGTTTCCATTGTTAATTCTGGATTGATTGTAAATGTTCCTGATATATTACCGTCTAACGCATTTACAACGGCCGTAGCGTAGTTTAAAAGCGTAGTTGGATATTCTATACTAACTTCACTGATTTGTCGCTTAGAAGCTAAATAAATAGCGTCATACGCTGTGATTTTAGTTGTTTTCTTTACTGTGTCGTATTCTACCGTATCAACATAGAAATAAGGAAGTGTTGGATAATCCTCTGCGTCCTTGATAGCCAGATACGGTTGTAGTTTAGTGCCTTTCTCCAATGTTAGTAATTCATTAACGATTTCAATAGTAAGCTTTTGCGATACTGCGAAACCAAAGAACTTACCTTTTGGCACACTGTTCTCTATTGTAAAACCTGCTAATGTCTCACTTGGTAATAGAGTTCTGGTAACGGTAGAGCCATTAAATATCTTAACTCCACCAGTTACCTCTCTACGCAATCCAAGGAAGGTAGCAAGCTTGTTTGTATCAATTGTTAGCATTGCTATACCTCCTGATTACATTTCTATAAAGTTTAAATCAAATGCTTTATACAGTGTTCTTCCGTCTGGAAGTATCCAGTAATATTGAAGGTTAGGTGTCCCTGTATAGCAAGTGATTGTTTTTAATTCATTTGTTTTGCTATCCCTGTATGTTACTGGGATTACATAGTCTTTAAATGTGTTTAATAGGAAAGCCATCTCGTCATCTTCCATTGGACGGAAATTGACATAGACTTTAACCTTTCTATTAACTATATCTAAAACTGTATCACCGTTAGCATTACGGCCTGAATTGTCGGCTACAAGAGTTTCATAGCCAATCTTTAAGCCTTGAACTAAATGTGATACATCAGTTCCATTGATTTTTAAATAAGCCATAATTCCTCCTATAATGCTAACTGAATGTTACCAGTTTGTTTTGTTATTCCATTGATGCCATTGATAGCTGCCCATCCTAATTCTTTTTCTCCTACTTGAAGAACGATTTTAGATGGAGAACTATTACGTTCTGCTATCTTGTCGGCTAATGTATCCATCCATTCAGTGTTATTTTCTAATGGTAATACTGCTTCTCGTCCGTTTTCACCGATGTTAGCTATTGTAGAACCTGTTACGATACCACCTGTTGCTAATTTAGGGATTTGTGGAACTGATAGAGCATTGTATTTAATTAGGCCCTTAAATGGCTCAATACCTGCTACCGAAACGCTTCTTATTTTATTTAATACGCCGTTGATAGCATTGAATGGAACAGCGATAACTTTATTGATACCACCGATAATTCCATTAACAACTGTCTTAAATACATTTGCTATACCATCTTTAATACCATCAAATATTTTTCCACCAACAGAGAATACTTTTCTTACTCCGTCCCAAGCTTTGGTAAAGACGTTTTTAAACCAATCGGCTACTACGCCAAATACTGATTTAACTCCATCCCAGGCTGCTTTCGCTCCGTTCTTGAAGCCGCCCCACATATTTGTGAAGAACTTTCCTACTGGTGCGATAATCTTGTCATAAATCCAAGTTCCCACTGCGCTTAATACGCCTGTAACAGCATTCCAAGCTGTAACTACTCCGTCCTTAATACTTGTGTATAGATTAACGAAGAAGTCTCCAATTGGAACTAAAATGTTGTTATAAATCCATCCTGGGATGCTTGTGATAAATGACACTGTTGCGTTCCAAGCATTAGTTACACCAGTTACGATGCTATTCCATAAATCAACGAAGAACTTACCAATTGCCTTACATACGTCTGCTACTGCGTTTCCTATCTTTACACAGAAATCCACAATTGCTTGCCATACTGTTTTGGCTACGTTAGCAATTCCTTCTCCAAGTTTAGCCCAGGTTCCACCGTCTCCTGTTCCAAGAGCAATTCCTATGCCAAAAGTTGCTAATAAAGCACCAGCTAATAAGAAGTTACCAGTGAATAATGCTGCTAAACCACCAATTAAACCAACAGCTGTTAAAACAATAACTGTAATGTCTCTAATGATTGCTCCGTATTTTTCAAACCAAGCATAGATGCCTTCAAGTCCTAATGAACTTGTGTCTAACATAGAAGTATCAAATCCGCCCATATCTCCCGTAGAAGGCATTGAGCTTCCTCCTGAACTTCCACTGTCGCTTGTTTGTGGGTTAGATAAGATATTTAACTCATCAAATCCCATTGTTACACGTTTCAATTGTTCTGCTGCTTTTGTTGCTGCTTTTGCTGATAACGTATATTTATTTGTAGAGCTTGTAGCTCCATCCATACTTCCGCCAGCACCTTTTGTTTTTAAATCTAAACCGAAGATTGAACGTAGGAATAGATTAACAACTACGAATGCTTTTGTAATCCATCTAACTACTGCTTGAATCATTGGAATAAACACTTCTCCAAGAGTGTTGCTTATACCTTGCCAAGCTTGTTTCATATTTGCGATTGAGTTTTGTAAGCTGTTAGATTTCTCTATTAACTCTCCACTCATAGCTCCGCCTAATAGATAATAATTGTTGATTACTTTGTCCATTTCGGCATTGCTCATATTTAGCACGTTCATAAACTTACTTGCTTCGTCACCGAATAGGCTATAAGCAATTGCTGAACGTTCTGTGGCATCACCTATGTTTTGAATACGTTTAACGGTTTCCTCAAACAATTCTTGTTGTCTCATACCGCTTACTTCTTCCATAGATAAGCCTAATCTTTCGAATGTTTTGACTGCGTCTTCGCTTCCTTCAATTACGGCTGCTTGTTCGCTCGCAAGTGTTTCCATAAATCCTGTTAAGTCTTCTATGGTTCCACCATTGCGTTCCATTATGTAACTCCATTCTTGGAACTTATCCGTGCTCATACCAAATCGTTGAGCTGTGTGATATACTGCGTCTCCAAGTTTGGATACTTTTAATGCTGCCGCTACACCAATAGCGAATACTGGAAGCAATACTAATAATGCCCCAAGTGCTACTGTTGCTGCCGCTGCTGCTACACCTACTGCTTTAATAGCTGATGCTAAACCTTTTATTCCTACGCCAGTTCCCTTGATAGATACGCCAAGTTTTTGTAGCGATGCCCTGAACGCTTTAAGTTGTCCTTCGTTGAAATTTCCTCCGTTGTTAAAGACGTTCTCTATTTCGGCTGCTATCCTACTAACGTTTCTTCTGGCTTTATCTAAACCACTGTCCATAACAGTAAAGTTTTTACCTTTTATTGGTTTGTTGTTGCTTAACCAACTGCCAGCAGCTTCTGCTAATTTCATCGCCTTAATGTCATTCATATATGACTTGATACCACTGATAGTTTTTTGAACCATTTTAAGTCCAATGATACTTCCAGCAATATCACCAATAGTCATACCTTGTAGGCCTTGAAGTTTAGTCTGGATGCCAGCTAATACTGTTCCTAACTGTTTAGTAGCCTTGACATTGGCTTCTGTTGATTTAGAGGCGGTTGCGGATGAACTTGCTGTGCCATTCATTGTTTTCTCAACATTTGACACTTCGTTTTTCAATTTATTTAAAGTCGTTGTAATGGAACTGGTATCCACCTTGACTTTAATCTTTAATTCTTCATTCATAACCTGTCTATTACACCTCCTTGTTCCTGTTAAATTGAGCGTTATGCTTCATAGCAAACTCCAAGAACCTGTTAGTTGAATTGGTTACTTTCTTTTCTTCCTCGGCTCTCTGGATGTCTTCTTGCGAAGGCTTCTCAAATAGCGTTGGATAAACCTCTTCAATAGGAGGATAAGTAGCATCTTTGCTTATTACTCTGGCAACTGATATTCCTATCAAGTTCCCAAGCATATAATCAAACTGTGCCTTTGTTTTGAACTGCCATTCGGCTCCTTTCATAAAACGCTGTATTTCTGCTACTGTCATCTCCCAGAACTCTCGTTCAGGTAGTCCCAGATTTATTGCGGGCTGTAATAACTCTTCTGCCACACTGGTTAAAGTTATGTTCGCCCTTGTTAGTTTTTTGAGTTATCTTCTTCTGTTTCTGCTGGAACTTCTTTTGTTATGTATCCAGATTGTTGGAATACTTCAATGAACACTGGGATTAAGTCAAACATAGACTTTCCTTCTTTTTCAGCATATGCGTCAAATAAGTCATAAACCTTTTCCATAGACATACCGTGATGATATGTTTGTAACATAGAGTGTAAAATGATTAGGATGTCGTTTAAACGTGGCATCTTACCTTTTTCAATCTCCATTAACATAGATATTGGATTATACCCTAATGCTCTCTCTAATTGAATACTGTTTTTAGTAGTCAATCTTAATTTGTAAGTCTCCTCTCCAATTTTTAGTTCTGTATATAACATAAATAATTACCTCCTATTTGAATTAAGTTTAAGGAGAGAGAACCAAACTCTCTCCATTAGTTTCCGTGCTTATTGATTAAGCAAATACGATTTCGCTTTCTACAATTAAAGTTAATGTATAAGTGATAGCGTTGTTAGGTGAAGCGCTGTCAAACTTAACGCTTGGAACAGCGTCAAATGTAGCTGTTACACCATCTGGCATAGATACTTGCCAAGTTTGTGTTTCATTAAGAGCTAATAATTCTTGGAATTGTTCTTTAACATATAAGAACTTGAATGATAAGTCTTGTCCGCTATCTCCTAAACCAGCGATATATCTTTTTACGTTGTCAGTTAAAACTGTTACTTCAATTTTTTCTGGAGCACCGTTTCCAATTTCAGGGATTTCTTGTAAGTTTAATAATTCTTTAAACTGACTTGATCCTTTAGCTCCATATGATAGTTTAATATTTTTAGTTAATATTCCTGCCATAGTTTTTAATCCTCCTTAATTAATGTCATATAGCTCCCAAGCCTTTGCTTGGTAAGTCATTATTTTTTGTATCATAGCACTCTCTCTGTCGTGTAGCTCTTTGCTACTGATACGCTCCCATCCCAATGGACGTAAAGCATTGTTTATCTTTTGAGCGTATTCTTGTAACACACCGATGTCAGTTCCCCATACTTTTATTTGGTATTGGATAGAGCTGTATCCTAATGTATCACCCATTTCTCTATCGCTATTGTCAAGTTCCATATAACTGATACAAGGTGTTTTAAGTCCTCTATGTAAAACTAATTCGTAATGTGTAGGAAGGATGGTATTTAGAGTGCTAACAAGTGTCTTGTGATAATTAACCATTGATTATACCCTCCTTGATTATGTTTAATATTCTTTCACGGTTCTCATTTAGTGCTGGACGCATAAAAGGTTGTGGGTGTTGCCCACTTGTAGAATGCCATTCACCTTCATCATCTTTGTAACACCAAGGAACATCTGTGCGGCCTTGGCCTTCTGCGAATAGCCCTGTTCCATACTCAACATATGGTGCGTATTCCAATGGTGTGAAAACCGTTCCTATTACCTCGTGTCCGTCATTCTCTACTTTGCTTTGTATTGAACGTCTCAAATCACCGTGATCCTTTGGTGCGTTTTTAATCGCATCTCTTTCTACAATGGCACACGCTTTACCCATAGCCCTTTCTAACGCTCTGGTGTTAGACATTTCCTGAATGCGTTCAGTGAATTGTTCTAATCCTTCTATTTCTAAATCCATAACTACATCCTCGCCATAAATACTTGCTTAAATCTGCCTTCTGGATTAACGTGAAGCACTTTTAACTTCTCGTCACCGTATTGGATAACATAAGTAGCATTTACGTTCTTGTCGTGCGTTAATCCAGTGTATTGAGCACCGCTGTATAGAGAGTTTTCGTCAATGGCTTCTGTGACAAAGTGTATTGCCATTTTGATTGTGCCTATCTTTTCATTTAATCCTTCTTGTCCGTATTCATCTAATGTTCCATAGGTTTGATAGTTATATGTTCTCATCTTTGTATTAACCATAACTAAACCACCTTTATCTTTCTCTTTCTGTTTAATACCATTAGGATTTCTTTTGGATAGCCATCAATATAGTTTTCGCTTACGCCACTGTAAGATTGTCCAGATAAGCCTTCTGTATTGATACGGTTAAGTTTAATGATAGCGATGTCGCAAGCTACGGCTTCAAGCTCATAGTCTGCTGTTCTACCACAATAACCTTCAACTTCGGCTAAGGCTCTCTTTGCTGCTAAACCAATTTGTTCATCAGTATAGTTAGCAGCTGCTTCGCCAAGCATAATTTTAATTTCTTCTACCATACTGTTATCCTCCTATAAATTAAATGTGTAGGAAGGGACAAGCCCTTCTCTACGTGGAAGATGTCTAAAATTATTTAGATAATTTAACGATTTTAGTAGCATCTACAAGAGCAACAACGTAAGCTGTTCTTAAATAAACTGAGTTTGTTCTTGTATCAGCATCTCTATCTTGTTCAACTTCAACATCTTTTTTGATGAATAATTTAACTGCTTCTTTAGTCATTACGTAAGCTGCGTCAGTTAAAGCGTTTGTAGCGATTACTGGGATACCACAAATAGTTCCAACTTGTCCGTTATAAACAACTTCTCCCATTCTTGCTGCTTTGTAGTCAGCGTCTTTACGTAAATCTTTTTTCCAAGCGTTAGGGATTACTATGAATAATTCGCTTTCATCTTCAATGTTTAATGCGCTGATACCATCAACGATTGCTTCATAACCAAATGTAGTGAAAGTAGATGTTAAGGTAGCTTTTGCTAATTCACCGATGAAATCACTTGTCATTTTATTAACCATAACTTGGTTAGCACCTTTTAACATATTATCTACGATTGTGTTGTCTTTCATAAAGTCTTCATCAAAATAGTCAAATGCTTGTTGAACCATTTTTACTGTATAATCTTTACCTTCGTAAGAGATTGAACCTCTGTTAGTGTTTCCTACACCAGCTGCTAATTCTTCTGCTGTTCCTGTATATGTATAAACGTTGATAGTTTTAGTCATACCAGCTGTTTGTGATAATTCACTGTCAATTGTCATTAAGTTTCTTGTATTAACTGATGTTAATAGTAAATCTTTTGCTTTTGCTTCTAATACTTTGTTAGCATAAACTGTGTTTTTTGCCATAATATTTATTCCTCCTATTATAAGTTATATAATTTATTGAACTTCTCTGGCTCTCTTTCGGCCAATGCGTTCATCTCTGCTAAACTTAATTTTTTAGCTGTTTCTCGTGTAAGTTCAGTAGATGTAGCTGCGTTCCCTTTTGGAGCATTTCCAGCTAATCTCTTTTCTACTTCTATTTGAACTGCTTTCTTAAACAATCTGTCTAATTTATCAATGTTAGCTTGGCTTGCTTCAATGTCATCACTAATAAGGATGATGTCAGCAAACTCTGCGCTTAATCCTCTTGATGCTAATACTGATTTAAGCTCGCTCTTATTCTTTTCAATTTCGTATTGAGCTAACTTCTCTTCAAGTTCGGCAATCTTGTTATCCTTCTCTGCCTTTTCTCTTTCATCACCATCAAGTCTTGATAAAGATAATTCTTTATCGTGTTTCTTTTGAGCTTTTTTCAAAGCTTCACTAACCCTTCTATCTCCTTCTTGTTGAAGTAATTTTAATACTTCCTCTTGGGTAAAAGTTTTAGTTTCTTCATTTGTAGAAGTAGTGTTTTCAACTGCTTCCCCATTAACGTTAATGTTTGTATTTTCGTCCATAATTTAATCCTCCTATAAGTTTTAGCTCCATTGGCTAACCCTTTAAACGATTTCCAGTTGCTTGTTTAACGTCTGGCCCCTAAAAGACAAGTTTTAATCCTCTATGTAAGGAATGATGGCACATCTACAATTTGGATGTGCTGGAACAGGCATAGTCTCGTGTGCGTAGTAAATCTTTTGATGTAAGGTTCCGCAATGCTCACACTGGCGCTCATCTTTATCTGCCCACACTTGAACCCTATCTATACCGTAATCGGCATATCTTTGTTTTGCTGCCTGTGTTTGGATGTGTGCCATTTCAGTTCTAACTAACGTGTCAGCCCTGTGATACGACACATTAAATCTATCTTGTAGCTCACGTTTAAGCTCGGTAGTCTTCTTACCTGTGACTAAACAATGAAGTAAGCCCTCGTTAAGAGTGTCTAATAGTTCATTGTTATTGCCCCAGATACGTTGGCTCCAAGACTTTCCGTCTGCTACCCATATAGAATTAACCATTTGTGTTACGCTCTCTTTACTGATAGTATTGAAAGCGGTGTATCCTTGTAGAGCGATGGAATTATAAATATCAAAGTATTCTGTTTCCATAACCTTTGTTAGCGATGTAACTTCTCGCTCTCCAAGTCTTTGTAGCTCTAATCTCATTTGAGCTTGCGCTTGCCAGTATTTATCTAACTTATACAAGTCAGCTGGTGTTACTTCTTCACCAGCCTCTTGTCTTGCCACAATCTTTTCATAAACTGCGATGAAGTCTTCAATAACCTTCTTGGCTGCGCTTCTATAATATTTTTTTATTTGTTTCTCTATTTGAGAAATGTTCTTCTCGGTTAAAGCCGCTTGTGC
>OLRV01001551.1_pt1 | contig 19482 bp, 12 predicted proteins | sample 1672421 | NCBI WGS metagenome assembly OLRV01 (sample SAMEA3136684, study PRJEB25190) | human gut metagenome | biome: human gut; feature: human-associated habitat; material: faeces | place: Austria | collected 2013
GCGTCTCAATTCCTTAACTGTGCCAGTTTTTTCAAACTTTCTTTTGAATTTCTTCAGCGCTTTTTCAATGTTTTCGCCTTCTTTTACAGGTACTACAATCATTTTCTTTTAATTAAATGTTAATGGTTTAAAAATCTCACGATTAAATTGAGCGGCAAAATTACACATACTTTCTTTATTCACAAAACTTTCTGCAAAAAAATTACCCATGATTCCTAATTATCAAACGAATGAGCAAAGGGAAAGATGTTTTTATTGAGCCAATCCGCTAAAATCCGTGAAGCATAGCACATTTTTAAAAGAGAATGTGTAACTTTGAAAGCAGAGAATGGAGAGATTATAAACTCATTTACACGCCTACTTAATTACATTTATAAAAATATGGCTCAGACAATCAATCAACGTATAGATGCTCTACGGGCATTGTTAAAAAGAGAAGGCATAGACGCTTTCATTATCCCCAGTACCGACCCGCACCTAAGCGAGTACGTAGCACCGTACTGGAAATCAAGAGAATGGATATCAGGCTTCACCGGTTCGGCAGGCACGGCGGTGATCACCAGCGACAAGGCGGGACTGTGGACAGATTCCCGCTATTTTCTCCAAGCCGAGCAGCAGCTGGAAGGCAGCGGCATCGACTTATACAAGGAAATGCTGCCCGAAACGCCCAGCATCCTCGATTTCCTGCGGGAGAACCTTACAGCGAATTCAGTTGTAGGTATAGACGGGAAGGTATTTTCCACCACACAAGCCATAGCCCTGCAAGAGGATCTGGCAAAAAACGACATCACCGTAAAGAGCATTGCCGACCCGATGAATGAGATATGGACAGACCGCCCTCCCATGCCCGAAGCACCCGCCTTTATCCACGAGATGAAATACGCCGGGAAAAGCTGTCCGGACAAACTGGCTGCTATCCGCCGGGAGATGAAAAAGAGTGAAGCGGACGTATTATTGGTGTCGGCATTGGACGAGATAGCATGGACACTCAACATACGCGGCAACGATGTGCATTGCAACCCCGTAGTAGTAAGCTACCTGATAATCAACGAACAAGAAACACACTTTTTCATCCAGCCCGAGAAAGTAACGGAAGAGCTTTCAGCCTATCTGGAAGAAGCCGGCGTCACCATCCATGCTTATGGGGACACCGAATCCTTTGTGACAAGAATACCGGACGGCAGCATCATGCTCGACATGGGAAAGACGAATTATGCCGTTTATTCCGCCCTCCCCCCTTCCTGCCGGGTACTTGACGAGCGCTCACCGATAGCCTTGCTGAAAGCGGTCCGCAATGACCGGGAAATAGCCGGCATCCACGCAGCCATGCAACGCGACGGAGTGGCACTGGTGAAGTTCCTGAAATGGCTGGAGGAGGCCGTTCCCGCAGGCAACGAGACAGAAATCAGCGTAGACAAGAAACTGCACGAATTCCGTGCCGCACAGCCACTCTACATGGGAGAAAGCTTCGACACCATTGCCGGGTACAAGGAACATGGAGCCATCGTACACTACGAAGCCACTCCGGCAACGGACGTGCCACTGAAACCCGAGGGATTCCTGCTGCTGGACTCGGGTGCGCAATACCTGGACGGCACTACCGACATCACCCGCACCATCGCACTGGGGAAACTGACCGAAGAAGAGAAGACGGACTACACCCTGATACTGAAAGGACATATCGACCTCGCCATGGCTGTCTTCCCGGAAGGTACGCGAGGAGCGCAACTGGATGTACTGGCCCGCATGCCGATATGGCAATACCACATGAACTTCCTGCATGGTACCGGGCACGGCGTAGGCCATTTCCTCAATGTGCACGAAGGTCCGCAAAGCATCCGCATGAATGAGAATCCGGTAACCCTACGGCCGGGAATGGTCACTTCCAACGAACCGGGCGTTTATAAAGCCGGAAGCCATGGAATACGCACGGAAAACCTGGTGCTGACCGTGAAGGACGGTGAAGGCATGTTCGGAAATTACCTGAAGTTCGAAACCATTACCCTCTGCCCCATCTGCAAGAAAGGTATCATCAAAGAGATGCTGACGGCAGAGGAAACGGCATGGCTGGACAACTATCACCAGCATGTATACGAGGCACTTTCGCCAAGCCTGAACGAAGGAGAACGGGAATGGCTGAAGGAAGCATGCAGTAACCTAACCACTAATCACTAAAAAAATGGCATTAATAAAATCAGTAAGAGGATTCACTCCCGAAATCGGGGAGAATTGTTTTTTGGCGGACAATGCGGTTGTCATTGGCGACGTCAAGACGGGACGGGATTGCAGCATCTGGTTCAGCACCGTGCTGCGGGGTGACGTAAACTCAATCCGCATAGGGAACGGAGTAAACATCCAGGATGGAAGCGTGCTCCACACCTTGTACGAGAAATCGACCATAGAGATAGGAGACCACGTATCCGTGGGGCACAACGTGACCATCCACGGAGCCACTATCAAGAACTATGCTTTGGTAGGGATGGGTTCCACCATCCTTGACCACGCAGTAGTGGGCGAAGGGGCTATTGTCGCCGCTGGTTCCCTGGTATTGAGCAATACGGTCATCGAGCCGGGAAGCATCTGGGGAGGAGTCCCCGCCAAGTTCATCAAGAAAGTAGATCCGGAGCAGGCCAAGGAGCTGAACCAGAAGATTGCACACAACTATCTGATGTATTCCGACTGGTACAAATAAAGGGAGCAAGGCGCCCCAAAAAGGCAGGGCGATAAAGGGATGCCATTCCATCACCTTTACCGCCCTATCGCTTTTATCACTCTTTACTTTTCTAAAAGTTTATCATACTCATTATCTTATCCGTTGCACCGGCGTTGCCGGTCACATAATTGCTTGCATTCATGCCTGATTCGCGCAAAAAGACTTCATCTGTCAGCATACGGTCGAGCAAAGTTTTCAGTTCCTCATAATCCTTCACCGAGAAAGCGCCTTTTGCCTCCAGCAACTGGATGGCCTCCTGGAATTTCTGATACTTCGGTCCGAAAATCACCGGAATGCCATAAACTGCAGCCTCAAGAGTATTGTGGATTCCCACTCCGAAACCACCTCCGATATAGGCAATCTCGCCATAGCGGTAGATGGAAGAGAGCAACCCGAAGCAGTCGATAATCAGGCAGTCGGCCTTACGGACATTCTTCTCGTCGGCACGGGTATAGCGCACGTAGGGGCGTTTCAGTTTACGGATAATCTCTACCAGATGGTTTTCGTCGATAACGTGCGGAGCGATAACCAACTTCACCTCTGGATGCTGGTTAAAGTATTCAATAAACAAATCCTCGTCCGGCTGCCAGGAGCTTCCTGCCACGAAAGTCATCGTGTTGTTCTTGAAAAGCTCCACCAAAGGCAGATGTTTGGCCTCCTCACGAATCTGCAGCACACGGTCAAAACGGGTATCCCCCACCACCGTGACACGGCTGATACCTATCTTCGCCAGATAGCGTTTGGAGCGTTCATTCTGCACAAACAAATGGTCGAAGTCGCGCAGCACATGTCTGTACGTACCGCCATACCACTTGAAGAATACTTGTCCGCGGCGGAAAATGGAAGAAATGCTGTACACCGGAATACGGCGCTTGTGCAGTTCGTCCAGATAGTTCTTCCAGAACTCGTACTTGATGAAGAATGCCATGCAGGGATTCACGATATCCAGGAACTTCTTCACATTGCGGGACTTGTCGAAAGGCAGGTAACAGACAACGTCTGCCCCCCTATAATTCTTGCGGACCTCATAGCCCGACGGCGAGAAGAAAGTCAGCAGAATACCGTAATCCGGATATTTGGCACGAATTTTCTCAATCAACGGCCGTCCCTGCTCGAACTCCCCCAAAGAAGCGGCATGGAACCATATATAGCGCACGTCCTTCTCCAACTGCTGCCGGAGAAGTTCATAGACCACCCAGTGTCCCTTCATCATTTTTCGGGGCTTACGGCTAAATGGAGCAGCCAGATGCACCAGAATATCGTAGATGGCTATTGCCAAGTCATATAGCATACTATATGGATTAAGGATGAAGAAGATTTATTCACTTTAAAGCATCAATAGCACGCTGTATACGGGCTAACGTCTCTTCCTTGCCAATCAGCTCGGTAATGTCGAACATGTGCGGGCCTTTACACTCGCCCACCACTGACAAGCGGAAGGCATTCATCACATTTCCCATGTGATAGCCACGCTCAGTAATCCAACCAATCACAATATCTTCGGAAGGCTTGGAGGAGAAATCCCCGATGCCGCGCAACACATCCATCAATTCGGTCATGATGCGGGGAGTATCTTCCGACCAACGCTTCTTCACATCCTTTGCCGCATATTCCGTGGGGGCTACGAAGAAAAAACGGGTCTGGTCCCACAGTTCCTTTACGAAGTTGACGCGTCCCTTCACCAGTGAAACCACTTTCGTAAGGAACTCGTCGCTATAGTTGGAGGCGTCTATGCCGTTGGACTCCAGCACCGGTCTGAAAAGACAAGCTATCTCCGCATCCGGTTTCATCATGATGTACTCATGGTTGAACCAGATACCTTTCTTATAGTCGAATTTGGCACCCGACTTGCTGCAATGGCTCAAATCAAACAATTTCACCAATTCATCCATAGACATCAGTTCCTGGTCATTACCCGGATTCCAGCCCAGCAGAGCCAGGAAATTAATGACCGCTTCGGGCAGATAGCCTGATTCGCGGTAGCCTGAAGAGACATCTCCCGACTTGGGGTCATGCCACTCCAACGGGAAAACCGGGAAGCCCAGACGGTCGCCGTCACGCTTACTCAATTTGCCGTTACCCTCGGGCTTCAGCAACAAGGGCAAATGCGCAAAGGCAGGCATGGTATCCTCCCACCCAAAGGCACGGTAGAGCAATACATGCAACGGTGCGGAAGGCAACCATTCCTCACCGCGTATCACATGGGACACTTCCATCAAATGGTCGTCCACAATATTGGCCAGATGGTAAGTAGGAAGTTCATCTGCCGATTTATAAAGAACCTTGTCATCAAGAATGGAAGAGTTTATCACTACTTCCCCACGAATCAGGTCGTTCACATGCACATCTTCGTTCGGCTCTATCTTGAAACGCACCACGTACTGCTTACCGGCAGCAATCAGCGCGTCTACCTCTTCTTTAGGAAGAGTCAGTGAATTGCGCATCTGCATGCGGGTAGAAGCATCGTACTGGAAATTCGCAATCTCCGCACGCTTTGCTTCCAGCTCCTCAGGAGTATCGAAAGCGATGTAGGCTTTTCCGGCCTCCAGCAGAATCTGAACATACTTCTTGTATATTTCCCGACGTTCCGACTGACGGTACGGGCCATGGTCTCCACCGAAACTCACGCCCTCGTCAAACGGGATGCCCAACCACTTGAAAGACTCCAGGATATATTCTTCCGCACCCGGCACAAACCGGTTGGAATCAGTATCTTCAATACGAAATATCAAATCTCCTCCATGCTGACGCGCAAAGAGATAATTGTATAAAGCTGTACGCACACCGCCGATGTGCAACGCCCCCGTAGGACTCGGGGCAAAACGGACTCTGACCTTTCTTTCTGTCATAATCTACCTTACTTATGAATATTTTAGACGGCAAAATTAAACCTTTTTTTCCACACTAATGTTTTTTTTTGTACTTTTCGCAAAAATTTCAGCCGATATGAGTTATTTCAATACAAAAAAAGAGTTCTCGCTCAGAGATTTGCTATACAGAGCACTGATATTCATCGGCACTGTGGGGATTATTGTCTATTTTCTGCCACGTGACGGTAAATTCAACTACCAGTTCGACATTGACAAGCCCTGGAAGTACGGACAGCTCATGGCCACCTTCGACTTCCCCATCTATAAGGCCGATGAAGTGGTGAAACGCGAGCAAGACAGTATCCTCGCCGCCTTCCAGCCGTATTTCCAGCTGGACAAAAGCATTGAGAAAAGTGTGCTCGCCAAGTTGAAGGCAGACTATCAGACCCACCTGCGCGGCCTGCTTCCCTCCACCGACTACGTCCGCTTTCTGGAAAGGAAACTCTCTGAAGTATATCGCGCCGGCATCGTTTCTACCGAAGAGCTGAACCAATTGCATAAGGACAGCACTACCGCCATCATGGTCATTAACGACAAACTGGCCAACCAACAGAACATCGACAAGGTATATTCGGTGAAGGATGCCTATAACTATATACTCACGGCCGATACCGCCCACTACCGCCCGGACATTCTACGGCAATGCTCGCTGAACGAATATCTGTTTCCTAATCTGACCTATGACGAGCAGCGGACCGAAACCGCTAAGAAGGAGATGCTCGACAACTATTCATGGGCCAACGGCATCGTACTGAGCGGACAGAAAATCATCGACCGCGGCGAGATTGTCAACCAGGAGACATACAACATCCTTGAGAGTCTACGGAAAGAATCCATCAAACGCAGTGAGTCCATCGGGCAAAAACGGTTGATGCTGGCGGGGCAGGTATTGTTTGTCAGTATCTTCATGCTGTGTTTCATGCTCTACCTCGACTTGTTCCGTAAAGATTACTACAAGCGCAAGGGCAGTCTCTCCCTGCTCTTCGCCCTCATCATGTTCTATTGCGTGGTGACGGCCATCATGGTTGCCAACAACATATTCAATGTCTATATCATCCCGTATGCCATGCTGCCGGTCATCATCCGGGTGTTCCTCGACTCACGTACGGCTTTCATCGCACAAGTCACCACCATACTGATATGCTCCATCTGCCTGCGCTATCCGCATGAATTCATTCTTCTGCAACTCTCGGCTGGACTGGTTGCCATCTTCAGTCTGAGGGAACTTTCACAACGGTCGCAACTGTTCCGGACAGCCTTCCTCGTCATATTGACCTACGCTGCCGTCTACTTTGCTTTCGAGCTGATTACAGAAAACGACTTGACAAAAATCAACGGAAGCATGTACACCTATTTCGTCATCAACGGAGTGTTGCTGCTGTTCACCTATCCCCTGCTCTTCCTGGTGGAAAAGACGTTTGGCTTTACCTCCAATGTCACCCTGGTCGAATTGTCCAACATCAACAACAGCCTGCTACGCCGCATGTCCGAGACAGTTCCCGGCACCTTCCAGCATTCCATGCAGGTTGCCAACCTTGCGGCGGAAGCGGCCAACCGTATCGGAGCCAAAAGCCAGCTGGTACGTACCGGAGCGCTGTATCATGACATCGGCAAGATGGAGAATCCGGTGTTCTTCACCGAGAACCAATCGGGTGGAGTCAATCCGCACAAGAATCTGGGCTATGAGCAAAGTGCCCAAGTCGTCATCAGCCATGTGACGGACGGGCTGAAGCTGGCCGAGAAGAACAATCTCCCCAAAGTAATCAAGGATTTCATCACCACTCACCATGGCCGTGGGAAAACGAAGTATTTCTATATCTCCTGGAAAAACGAGCACCCCGGTGAAGACCCTAACGAGGAGGCATTCACCTACCCCGGTCCCAACCCGTTCACCAAAGAGCAGGCTATCCTGATGATGGCCGATTCGGTGGAAGCCGCTTCACGCAGTCTGCCCGAATATACGGAAGAGAGCATCAGCAACCTGGTAGACAAGATTATCGATTCGCAAGTGGCAGAAGGCTATTTCAAGGAATGCCCCATCACCTTCAAGGATATCGCCACCGTGAAGAACGTATTCAAGGAGAAGCTGAAGACTATATACCATACCCGCATCAGTTATCCCGAACTTAAAAAATAAGAACTATGGAAGTGACCAGTAAAGAACAGAAAAGAGCCGAACAACTGCTGCAAAGCCAGCACATCGGACTGCACCAAATCAAGAGTTTCAGTTTCATGAAGCGTTACCACCAGGTTCCCCGCAAAAGCAACTTGGCTGCGAAAGACAAATACGGTCCGGGCATACTGACTTTACATCTAAAGGAAGGGAAAGAAAAAGCAATCTATCTGCCTCCTTTCCGTCACCCTTCCTCGGTCATCCGCTACCTGGTCTCCCAAGAAATCCCCTTCGACAACTACGTACCGGGGGAACGGACAGTCGCAGAGATTCCCACAGAAACATACCAGCGTCCGTCACTCTATATGTTCTGGTTCTTTGTCTTATTCCTGATGTTCCTTATATTGGGATATTATTCCATCAGTGGCAACGTATGGTGGGGCTTCATCCCGGCTACCATTTCGTTTACATTAAGTCTTTTTTTCATCAGCATGCTGATGACCCGCTTCTGCTACCTGACGTTGGACAATAACGGCCTCATCATACACAGCGTAGGCAGGACCATCCGCTATCCGTACCAGAACCTGAGAAAAGTAAACTTCGACTTTGCCCGCGAACAGAATTTCACGCACGTCATGGAATTACTGGACAACGATTACCGCTACCGTCTGTTCTATATCGGAAGGGTTTCGAGGAAGAAGCTGAATGAGATTGCCGAACGCCTGCAACAAGCCGGAGTGGATGCCACCTGCAGCCTGAATGACAACAAGCGGTTCTTCCAGGATACGTATATCAGCCACTAAACAGACGTTAGCCAACAAATAAGCTACCGGATACGGCATCATTCCCGTTTCGCAGATTTCAGAATGATGCCTTTGCACTTGCTCTCAATTTATTTATAATTGCAGGATAAACCTTTTTATAAACAATTTGGAAATGAGCAGAAATGAAATTACCTTACAAGAGATGTTCTCCTCAATCATCGGGGAACTCCGGGAAAGCGGCAGGTGGGGGACGGCACACATCTACCAGTCAGCGGTGAATGCATTCTCGGCATTCACCAAATGGCAACCGATGCCCATGCGCAAGCTGAGCCCGACCGTGCTGAAGAGATTCGAAAACTTCCTCAGGCAGAGGAATTGTAGTTGGAATACGGTATCCACCTATATCAAAGCGATACGTTCGGTTTACAACCGGGCGGTGGACAAAAAGCTGGTGCGATATGTACCCAGGCTGTTTGAGCATGTGTATACCGGCACACGGGCGGATAGGAAAAAGGCGCTCGAAGCTTCCGACATAGGCTGCTTGGTACGGGAGACAGAGATGAGCCTGCAGGCCGGTAATTCTCCCAACACCCGACAGAAAACAAAAATTTTCTTTGTTTTGATGTTTATGCTAAGAGGGATTCCTTTTGTGGACCTGGCCTATTTGCACAAAAGGGATTTACAAGGAAATACCTTGTCCTATAGGCGCAGGAAGACGGGACGGGCACTGACCGTCTCACTGACGCCGGAGGCTATGCAAATGGTGAGAATGATAGCAAACAAGGACAAGGACTCTCCTTATTTATTCCCCATATTACAAAGTGAGGAAGGCACAGAAGCGGCATACCGGGAATACCAGTCGGCACTCAGGGCATTCAACCAACGTTTGGCAGTACTCAGACAATGCTTGGGAATGCAGTCGGCACTCAGTAGTTATGCGGCACGCCATACTTGGGCGACCATGGCTTACCACTGCGAGATACATCCAGGAATCATATCAGAAGCCATGGGGCACTCTTCCATCACAGTGACGGAAACTTATCTGAAGCCTTTCAGCAACAGAAAGATTGACGAAGCCAATCAAAGGGTAATTTCTTTTGTAAAAAACGAAGGATATCCAGTATAAAAGAGATTACTTCTTTTGAGGAAGTAGAGCAAACTTGTTGTTTCTTTTTTATAGTCTTCAAACAAAGTTTTGAGGAGCGGATTGATATTGGCTTTACAAAAAGTTTCCCAACGTAAGCAATAAACTGAAAGATAGAATCTTATATTGAAAATTAGAGACTTTTTCACTTCATAATTTCTATTGTAGCTTTTCTATGATGTTGGAGATTAAGACTATATATTATCTTTCCAATATCCCAACGGACTGATTTTTACTATTCCAAACAAAACCGGTCTATTTTCTCCTTATTCCCTGATTATTAACGGAATTAACAGGATTTCATTACCTGCGAAGTAACGGAAAAAATCATATAATCAACAACTATGTGAAAGGGAATGAAAATGAGAGATTATTCACTTTTTTATTTTTTAAATTTATAAATTTAAAGTTTTCAATTATGAACAAGAAGTTTCTAAGTGTAATCCTGTTTAGTGCCTTAATGGTTGGTACTGCAGGAACTTTCACGTCTTGTAAGGACTATGATGATGACATTGATCAGATCAACAATGAGTTGACTGGTATCAAGGCTTCAATCAGCGACTTGCAGGCAAAAGTGGGCGATGGTAAGTTTGTTACCAACGTTGTGAAAAATGGTGATGGTATTACAATCACTTGGAGTGATAATACTACTAGCACCATTGGAACCATTAAAGGTGATAAAGGGGATAAGGGTGATGCTGCTACAATCACCATCGATCCAGTTACTAAAAATTTCATCATCAACAACGAAGATACCGGTATTTGCTCTGAAGGTAAGAATGGAGTAAATGGCATCAATGCTAAAGCTCCTTCTATCAGTAAGGAAACCGGTAATTGGGTGACTTACGAATGGGATGCTGAAAAGAATGACTATGTCGGCACTGATACTGGCATTTCTGCCATGGGAGCAAGTACTTATGTCGTAGATAAGACCAGCTACTGGGAACTGCACGTTGCAACGAGTGAAAATGGTGAAGGCGAACCTGCTGTCATCAAATTACCCAAAGCCGCATCTATTACAAGCTTGAAAGCGGTTTCTATTGATGACGGTCAGATTAAAGCTGCTAATGTTACAATGAGCTATGGTAAGGCATTGGGTGCTGATGTGAAATTTAATAATGTAACATATAAGAAAGACGCTATTTTGCTTTCACAGACTAGTACATTAAGTGCCATTGTAAATCCTCAGGATGCCGATGCCACTAAATATGCTTATGTTTTGTCCGATTCAAAAGGTAATATGCCTTTCAAGGTGACTAATCCGGTAGCTAACATGACTGAAGATGCATTGACTCGTGCAGCTTCAGTGAACAAGGGTGTATTCGATATGACTGTAGAGTATCTTTCTACAGCAAATTGTGGTAAATCTGCAGGAACTTATGCTTTAACGACTGAAACTGCCGACGGTTTGGTCGCTTCCGCATATGATGTAAAAGTGACAGAAAAGGCTGTTAATACAATTGCTGTAACTAACCTGAAAGCTCTTTCTGTTGACATCAATAAGGAACTTGATTTAATCGGATGTTTCAAAAATGCTAATGTTGCTACTGTTAATGATGTTGCTGTTGCCGATTTGACTCCTTATATCGTTGATTACTATTTTGAAATTGCCGATAAGACTGCTGCAGCAAATCTTGGTGCAACTATATCAGGAAATACGATTAAGGCTGAAAAGGCTGGTCTTCTTGATATTAAAGTAAATTATCTGTTAGTGAATGGAACTGTCGCAGAAGCTACAACTGCCAAGACTATTGCAGTAACCTTTAAATATGTTGCTCCTTCAACAACTTTAGGTGATGTAGAATGGACAGTAAATAAAACTAATGCTGATTTCTTCTTGCCATTGGGTGATATTCAAGCAGCTTTGGCTGGTTCAACTGACACTGACCTGCCTTCTGTTGTAAAGGTTGGAAGCATTACTTGGGCAGACGGCAAGGCTCTTACTGAAAAGACAATCACAGTAAACGGTGTGAAATATGGTAAGGATGGAACTGCATTCGATGAAAGCTGGATTACAACAATTGATGCAAGCACTCTTTATGTTAAAAACAGTGCAGGTCAATATGTTTCAGCGGCTGGCTCTAAGATTCAGACCCCGTTGTACATCAAGTTCAGTTTCGATTACACTAAAGCATTCCCAGCAGAAGAAAGCTATCAAATTGTATTGGGCTTGAAGAAGAAGGGAGCCACAGTAAACGCCTTTGAAATTCCTGTTAAGGTTACTATCAAGTCTCCGGCTGAGTCAGCTGTAACTCCGTTCAGCAGACTGTCTGCTTACTTCGTTGGTGACAACGCTGTAGCTTACGGTTCAGCAGATGGTACAGATGTTACTTATAACTTGTTCAAGCTGTACAAAGACATGGGTGCTGAAAAGACCAATGTAGCGTTTACTGAAACGCTTCACGAAATTGATGGACACACTTGTACACCATGGATTACAACAACCGGTGTTGCGGGTGATATCAGCGTTAAGGTATACGACAATGCTCAGAATGCAGACAACAGAGACAATGTTTACTCAACTCGTGAAATCCAGGCTGCTTACACTGTATTCGGCAACGTTCACATCGCTAAGATTGTAGATAAATTCAACTTGACAGTTAAGTCTGAAATCAAGGAAGGTGCCTTGGAAGCTACTGCAGCTGCAAATGCTTCTGGCAATGGTGTTAGTCCTATCAAGGTTAGCTTGAAGAACATCACTGCTAAGGATGTTTACGGAGAGGCTTATAACTTGACTCAGATGTATAAGAAATCAGGTGCTAATTATGTAGCGGATACAACTGAGCCTATGGATAGTAGAATCCAAAGCGTGAGAGTTGTTTTGGCTGATGACAATGCCAAAGAATATCTGGCTATTGAAGACCATAGTGAAAGTCAGTTTGCTCCGACTGAGACTGATGCTTACTCTTACTTCTCAGTAGTGAAGAAGAGCGCAGAAACTGCATTGCAGAACGATGTTCCATGTAAGGTTTCTCTCGTTGTACTTGATAAGTGGGGTGCTACCACAACCACTACTGTAACAATTACTTTGAAGAAGTAAGATATATAGTACATAGATAGACTTGAGGGTATTCCGATAAAACGGAATGCCCTCTTTTTTTCTCCAGAAATTTATTTTCCATCACTTTGCTTCCACACTTCCACCCACCTCCTGCATCCCCCTATCCATCGGCATTTGAGCTGCTGTGGAAGCAACAAAAAAAGGTGGAAGCAAATTTTGCTTCCACCTACTCAAAACGCTATAGTTTTACCGTAACCTACTCGTCTCTACCATAATACCCCGTGCAAGGTACATAAATCGGTTGGTTGAGTTTTCCTGCATTCTCGAGTTTGCCTTCGCTGCGAAGCAGGCGAATATGAAGCTGTGCAGTAGAGCGCATCATTCCGCAGAGGCTCTGAAAATCACTGCGTGTAAGGAACTGATGCGTAGAGAAGTAGCTCGTCAGCCGCCTGTCAATCTCCTTGTCACTCAGCTTTTGGGAATGCTCATTCAGCCCCAGCGGTTTAGCTTTGATAGCGCCTATCTCATTCTTCAGCACCTGGTCGGCACGAAACTTGATGCCCTTCAGCTTAATCTTGGTGGTTTTACGTTTGGTCGCGGCAGTCACCGGCTCCGTGCTCGTCAGTACGGGATAAAAATAGCCGATACCGTCCAGATGTACCTGCCGCCCCTCGGCGAGGTCTTCCCCCATGACGTGCGACAAGGCATCCAGTACCGCCGAGACATCAGTCTCCGTCAACGAGCTGCGTTCCTGAATTCTGCGACGCAGTTCGTCGGTAGTGGTAGAGCCGTTCAAGCGGATGCGCGGATGAAGTATCTTTTCTTCCCGCTGTTTGTCTTTAGGTTCTGGGAGCTCATACCAATCGAATAAAATTGCCATAGTTCAATGTCTTTTAAGTTGTTGTACAATACGTTCGCGCCCTATGCGGAATAGGTGCGGGTTACGTACTTCATCCGTAAAAGCTTTGGGAAGAGAAACGCCTAACGGCCATGAACAGCTCTGCTTACAGTCGTCAAGCGATTGCTTCATGACCGTAAGCAGAGCTGTTCATGGTCGTTAGGCGTCATCTATTCCCTATACAAAAGTAGACAAACAAAGGGAGAAAAGCAAAGGAATGCCTATGTTTTAAAAAAGAAATCCAAAGGTTTCCGACACCACGCTGTATAGTTTGTGGAAGCAGGCATTTATTTAATAATTATTCTGCTGAATACTTGTTTTCCGCCTTCTGATGTCGTATCTTTACGAGAATTATATTTACCCAAACAAGCTGACAAACAGAATGAAAATTACCTTGATTAGAGCAGAAAAAGAGAGCGGAAAGGAAGCCCTCAGCACCCTGGAAGCGGACGCACTGATTAAAAAACTGAAAACCGAAACCAAAGCCGGACATGTATCGACCCTCCGGGCCATCCTTCCTCAACTGGAGGGCACTTGCGCCCAATACGAACATATAGACAAACTGCCACGCATCTACCCTGCCGTGGAATATAGCCGTACACAAGAGGGAGAACGGCGGATGAAGAACTATAACGGACTCGTACAACTGGAAGTAAACCGTCTGTCGGGCATTGCCGAAGCGGAATATGTAAAGCAACAAGCCGCCCTGCTGCCACAGACCTTTGCCGCTTTCTGCGGTTCCAGCGGACGGAGTGCCAAGATATGGGTATTGTTTGCCCTGCCCGACGGCACAACGCCGAAGCGGGAGAGCGATGCCACCTTGTTTCATGCCCACGCCTACCGTATGGCGGTGAAGTGCTACCAGCCCTTACTGCCGTTTGCCATTACATTGAAAGAACCTTCCCTTACCCAGAGTTGCCGCATGACTCTGGACGGATATCCATACTACAATCCTGCCGCTGTACCTTTCTGCCTGGAACAGCCCCTCGGCATGCCCGAGGAAGAGAACTTCCGGCAACGAAAACTCGCAGAAAAGAATCCGCTGTTGCGGCTGCATCCGGACAGTAAAGCCTCGGACACCTTCGCCATACTCTTCGAATCAGCCCTTGACCGTGCATTCCGCGAATTGGACGGCTGGAAACGGGAGGGGGATTTACGGATACTGCTGGTGCCTCTGGCCGAACATTGTTTCAAGGCAGGCATCCCCGAAGAGGAAGTAGTCCGCCAGACATTGATGCACTATTACCGGGAAGCGGATGAATTCATTGTTCGTCAAACGATTCATAACCTATATCAAGAGCTTAAAGGCTTCGGGAAAAAGAGCAGTCTGACGCAAGAGCAGGAGAGCGTTTTCCGGCTGGAAGAGTTTATGGGCCGCCGGTATGAGTTCCGCTACAACACCGTTCTGGATGATTTGGAATACCGTCAGCGCGACTCCGTCCATTTCTATTTCAAGCCTGCTGACCAGCGTGCCCGCAGTACGGTCTCCATGAATGCCCTGAAGGAGGGTATCCGCGTATGGGACCGCGACATCAATCGTTTCCTTACTTCAGACCATGTGCCACTCTATAATCCCGTCGAAGAATACCTTTACGATACCGGCCGCTGGGACGGGAAAGACCGCATCCGGGCGTTGGCCGATCTCGTCCCGTGCCACAATCCTCATTGGCGGGAGTTGTTCTACCGCTGGTTCCTGGGCATGGTGGCACACTGGCGTGGAATGGACCGGCAACACGGAAACAATACTTCTCCTCTGCTTGTCGGTTCCCAAGGGTTCCGGAAATCCACCTTTTGCCGCATTTTGCTGCCACCGGAGCTGCGTTTCGGCTATACGGACAGCATCGACTTCAAGAGTAGGCAGGAAGCGGAGCGCAGCCTGGGACGCTTTCTGCTCGTCAACATCGATGAGTTCGATCAAATCAACATCAACCAGCAGGGCTTCCTGAAGCATCTGCTGCAGAAACCGGTTGCCAACCTGCGCAAACCCTACGGCAGCACCATCCGTGAGATGCGGCGGTATGCCTCCTTCATCGGCACCAGCAACCAGAAGGACTTGCTGTCCGACCCCAGTGGCAGCCGCCGTTTCATCTGCATTGAGGTCACCGGCCCCATCGATACAAATGTCACCATCAACTACCGCCAGCTCTATGCACAAGCTCTGAATGCCGTAGCCAAAGGTGAGCGCTACTGGCTGGATGATGCCGATGAAGCCATCTTGAAGCGGACGAACCGGGAATTTGAACAGCTCACCCCACTGGAACAACTCTTCCACAGCCATTTCCGTGCGGCAGAAGAGGATGAGGAGGGGCAATGGATGATGCCCATGCAGATTATTTCCGCCTTGCAGACAAAGACGCGTGACCGTCTGGCTATCAATAAGGTGGCCGTATTCGGGCGGACGCTCAAGAAGCTTGAAATACCGAACAAGAAGTCACGGCAGGGGACGCTGTACCATGTAATGCCGCTGGATTAAATGCTCTGCAGTAACCCCGCACAAGCATCTTCCAGAATGTCTAGCACATACTCAAAACCTTCGGAACCGCCGTAATAGGGGTCCGGTACATGGTCGGCATGGGTAAACTTTGTACAGTATTCCGTCATGCGGTGTATCTTGCTCCATTCGGCGGTTGAAGGGGCACGATCTTTCAGGTCGTCGATGTTGCGGTCGTCCATACCGATAATCAGGTCGAAGTTGTAAAAATCCTCGGTACGTACGGGTCGCGAAAGATGCGTCAGATTGTATCCACGGCGGGCGGCATGGGCACGCATCCGGCTGTCCGGCAGTTCGCCCTGGTGATAGGACAGAATGCCTGCAGAATCGATTAAAAACTCATCCGCACGTCCGGCTTCTTCTACCAGATGCTTCATGACTCCCTCTGCCGAGGAGGAACGGCAAATGTTGCCGAGGCAAACGAAAAGTATCTTCTTCATATTTCTTTAGTTACGAGTTATTTACATCGGGTCTACATCATAATACACTATCAACGACTTGAAGCGGTCTTCCGCCACCATCTCCTTTTGCACCTGGACGAGCAGCTCGCGGGCACGTGCCATTGGGGCATTGGTTTCTATCTTCAAGACAATCTTTCGGATGAACAGGGTCTGTACGCGTGCTACGGGCGGCTTGTCCGGTCCCAGCACACGGTTGCCAAAGACGGTGCGGAGCTTGGCGGCCATAGTCTGTGCCATGAGGTCGAGCAGGGTCTCGTTCCGGTTCTTCAGGTAGACATACACCAGGCGGTAGTAGGGCGGGTAGTGGAACATCTGGCGTTCGGCAAGCTGCCCGCCTACCATGGCTTCGTAGTCGTTGGCAATGACTTGCGGGATGATGGGATGGTCGATGCTTTTGGTTTGTAGCACCACCCTGCCGCGCTTGTTCTTCCGTCCGGCGCGTCCGGCAACCTGCGCCATCAGCTGGAAGGCGCGCTCGTAGGCGCGGAAGTCGGGATAGTTCAGCATGGTGTCGGCATTGAGTATGCCCACAATGCTGACGTGGTCGAAGTCCAGACCCTTGGACACCATTTGCGTGCCTATCAGGATGTCCGTCTTGCCTTGCTGGAAATCGGAGATGATGCGCTCGTAGGCGGTACGGGTGCGGGTGGTGTCCAAGTCCATACGGGCTACGCGGGCGTCGGGGAAGAGGGCTTTGATGTCATCTTCTATTTTTTCCGTGCCGAAGCCGCGGTTGCGCAGGTCAGTGCCCTCGCAGGCGGGGCAGATGCGGGGCAGTTGGTAGGTGTAGCCACAGTAGTGGCAGGTCAGTTGGTTCAGCCCCTTGTGGTAGGTGAGGCTGACGTCGCAGTTCTTGCACTTGGGTACCCAGCCGCAGGTGTTGCACTCTATCATGGGGGCGAAGCCGCGGCGGTTCTGGAAGAGGATGACTTGTTCTTTCTGTTCCAGCGCTTCGCGGATGTATTGCAGGAGCAGCGGAGAGAAGGGACTGTTCATCATCTTCTTGCGGTGCAGCTCCTTGATGTCTACGGGGATAATCTCCGGCAGTTGTATCTCTTTATAGCGTTCTTTCAGTTCCACGAGGCCATACTTACCGGTAGTGGCGTTGTGCCAGGTCTCTACGGAAGGGGTTGCCGTGCCCAACAGAGTTTTGGCGCCATACATGGAGGCGAGTACAATGGCTGCATTGCGGGCATGATAGCGGGGAGCAGGGTCTTGCTGCTTATAGGTGTTTTCGTGCTCCTCGTCCACAATCACAAGACCGAGGTTGCGGAAAGGAAGAAAGACGGAGGAGCGGACGCCGAGAATAATGTCATAGTCTGCTTCCGACAGCTGCTTCTGCCAGATTTCTACCCGTTCGGCATCGGGGAACTTGGAGTGATAGATGCCCAGTCGGGAGCCGAATACGCGTTGCAGGCGCTCTGTGATTTGTGCAGTGAGAGCTATTTCGGGCAGGAGATAGAGCACCTGCTTTCCTTGCCGGATGGTTTCCTCTATCAAGTGAATGTAGACTTCTGTCTTGCCGCTGCCTGTGACGCCGTGAAGGACGTAGGTTTTGCCTGTTTTATCGCTTCCGATAACTTTAACTGCCTTTTCCTGTTCCGCCGTCAGCGTCAGCGGTGCATCCCCCTGCATGCTTGGCAGGATGTTCGCTGTCCGTATCGGACGCTGGGACCAGCGTGCCAGGCCCGTCGCACAGAGGCGGCGCATGAGGTCGCGGCTGAAGCCTTCTTTCTGCCAGTACGATACCGGCGCTTCGCCCTTCTTTTTCAAAGCCGCCAACAGCGCCTGCTGACGGCGGCGGCCATGCAGGATGTCTTCGTTGTCGTCCGCAGCAAAGGAGAGCCAGTCTTCTATTTTATCTTTTATCCGATTCCGATAACTTATATGACTGATAAGGACTTTATCTTTCAGGGCCTGTTCGACGGCAGCGTCCCCGAATTTGCGCCCCAGTGACCCTTTCTCTACCTCTCCCCTCTCGGCGACATAGGCCTGGAGCTGCGTCTGCTGCGGCCCCTGCGACGCCGTCGGTCCTAAGGAAAGGACGGCGCGGCGGATAAGGCCTTTCTTGTCGATCATGAAGAGGCGCAAAGCATCGGAGAGATTGCAGACATAGTAGTCGCGGATCCAGAGGGCTGTGCGGATCATTTCTTCCTGAAAGCCCGTCTGCGTCGACAAGAGGCCTTCGATGGGCTTTAGTTCAAAGGCCGGCGCCTCGTCGAGATGCTCGCGCAGGGCGACGACGATGCCCTCTTCGCGGCGGTGGCCGAAAGGCACGAGGACGCGGCTGCCAATGCGGACGTCGAGATGATCCGGCACGATATAGGAAAAGGTCTGCTGCAGGCGTTTCGCCGTCGTATTGATGATGATTTCGGCGATTTTGCTGCCTTCTGGTGTTTCTGACATCAGGATACATCCTTTCTCGTAAAAGTTTATAGTGTGTAGTTTACACTGCAAACTACACACTATAAACTAAGAAAAAAGGAGCTGCCGCACGAAGCGGCGAGCCCCTTTTTCATTGGTGATTTTCAGTTTATCCTCAGCTGAGAATGCCGCTCTTACAAGCCTGCTTCTTTGCGGAGCGTATCGGCTTTGTCGGTCTTTTCCCAAGGCAGGTCGAGGTCGTTGCGGCCGAAGTGACCATAGGCAGCGGTTTGACGGTAAATCGGGCGCTGCAGGTCGAGCATGGCGATGATGCCGGCCGGACGAAGGTCGAAGTTCTTTTCGATGAGTTCGACGATCTTTTCGTTCGGGACTTTGCCCGTGCCGAAGGTTTCGACGTGGATGGAAACCGGGCGGGCTACGCCAATAGCGTAAGCGAGCTGGATTTCGCATTTGTCAGCCAGGCCTGCGGCAACGACGTTCTTGGCGACGTAGCGGGCTGCATAAGCGGCCGAACGGTCGACTTTTGTGGGGTCCTTGCCGGAGAAAGCACCGCCGCCGTGACGGGCCATACCGCCGTAGGTGTCGACGATGATCTTGCGGCCCGTGAGGCCCGAGTCGCCCTGCGGGCCGCCGATGACGAAG
>OLRV01001556.1_pt1 | contig 19425 bp, 18 predicted proteins | sample 1672421 | NCBI WGS metagenome assembly OLRV01 (sample SAMEA3136684, study PRJEB25190) | human gut metagenome | biome: human gut; feature: human-associated habitat; material: faeces | place: Austria | collected 2013
CTCTCCCCCTGCCGTGTCCCGTGGCATTACGGGGTGTTTCCGTTAGGGAATATAGGGGGAGTGCCCGCAGGACGAGGGGGTTGAAAAGAATATCAAAAATAACATCGTCAGCGATGGTTTTGCGTTTGTGGGAAAGGAAGATGCCTCTCAGCGGGAAGGGCTCTCCCGTTAGGCTCCGCTAAATCCAACCCTTGCGATACCTCAAAAGGCACCAAGCCGCCCTCTTTGCCGCACTTCCCCCTACGACCTTTCCGCCGTCCACAAACCCCTTATCAAGATAAAATGCCGTTTCCTGTTATTCTGCGGCGGCCTTCACCACATCCTCCGCCAGCCGCTTTATGTCGTCCAGCGTCTGTAATTCCCCGGCACGGCGGCGCAGCTGGGCCGCCCCCCGCACCCCACTGATGTACCATCCACAGTGCTTGCGGGCCTCATGGCTGGCCACCCGCTCGCCCTTGTATTGCACGGCCAGGGTCATCTGCTCCACCATCAGCTCCATGCGTTTTTCCAGCGGAGGGGTCGGCTCATATGCCCCGGTTTGCAGGTACTGCCGCACCTGCCGGAACAGCCACGGGGCCCCCAGGGCGCCCCGACCGATCATGATGAGATTGCAGCCGGTGGTCTCATAAAGGGCCTTGGCGGTTTCGGGGCTCACCACATCGCCGTTGCCGATGACCGGGATGGAAACCGCGTTTTTCACCTGGCGGATGATCTCCCAATCCACCGGGGGAGCGTACATCTGCTGCCGGGTCCTGCCATGAACCGTCACGGCATCAGCCCCGGCGGCTTCGGCCATTTGGGCAAATTCCACGGCGTTGATGTGGCTGTCATCCCAGCCCTTGCGGAACTTGACGGTGACCGGGATGCTGCTGGCCTCCTTCACCGCGCGTATAATGCTTTCGGCCCGGTCCGGCTCCAGCATCAGGGCGCTGCCGCTGCGGTTGCCGGCAATTTTGGGGGCGGGGCAGCCCATGTTGATATCCAGCCAGGCGGGGGAATACTGCTGGGCCAGCTCGGCCGCGCGCGCCATGGGCTCCGGTTCATCGCCAAAAAGCTGGATGGCGCAGGGCATTTCCAGCGGGCCTATTTCCATCAGCTCGGCGCTTTTGCGGCTGCCCTGCACCAGCCCCTTGCAGCTCACCATCTCGCCCACGCAGGCCACGGCCCCAAAGCGCATGGCCAGCTCCCGCAGGGCGCGGTCGGAGACGCCGGCCATAGGGGCCAGCATGGCATAGGGGGGCAGCTCCCATTTTCCCAGAATCATCCTGTTTTCCTCCCGGTTTGGAATGCGAACGAAAGTTCTCCAGTTTTATTGTAGCACAAGAATGGGGGGATGTAAAGCCGCGAACAAAAGTTTGTAGGAGTGCACGAAAATTCTACCATTTTGGGGGCTTGACAATGGGCAGGGTGCATAGAAAAAGCCCCCGGTGAGGGGGGCTTTGGGGTGGGTCATGGGTTATTTTTTGCGGGAGAGGACGGCCATGCCGAGGGCGGAAACGGCCATGAGGGCCGCGGCCGCGGCGACCATATCATTGGCGCCGGTGGTGGGGTTCTTCTCGGGCTCGGTCTTGGGGGTCTCCTCGGTGCGGTCGGGGACGATGACGATGGTGCCGCCGGTGGTGGTCTCAATGAAGCCGTTACCAATTACCGGGTCTTTATCGCCAACCTTGCCCCAATTATCATTGGTCATGGTAACTTCCATACCTTCCGGCAGGGTAGTAGCCTTGATGATCTCGCCATTGCTATCACCGCTATTGACGGAGGTATTATTGCTGATGGTGATGGTGGTACCCTCACCAACATTATTAAAGCGGATGATGCGGTCGCCGACATTCTTAAAGGTATTGCCGGTGATGACAACATTGCCGTGGTCGCAAGTACCTTTGAAATCCTGAATGGCAATGGCATTGTGGCCGGTTGTATCAAAAGTACAGCCCTTTACCGTGATATTTTTGATATGGCTTGTATAAACACCCTGACGGCAATTATTGAACTCGCAGTTATCTACCACAAGATTACGGACATTACCGTTGTTGTTCTCGTTGTAATAACGCAGTGCAATATAATCACTGTTATCGTCGGTATTTCCGATATTGAATGTGCAGTTCTTGAAGGTAAAGCCGTTGATAATGGCCTGCTCTTGGCTCGTCTCGATATTGCTCTTGGCTGTGAAGGTGATGCGATCAAAAGTGATATTCGTAAGACGATTGGCCACATAGTAGGTGTTGGTGCCGTTTACGACATTTCTATCCAGTACATAATCGCGCCCATCCTGGTATCTATGACCGGAGAACGCATATACACCTGCCACCTCCACCTCTGCGCCTTCAGCCGCCTTGAAGGTGACATTGCTCATGCTGCGGATATAGCAGGGTGTATCCGACCATGTGCCGTTGTTCTTCGTTGCATAGAAATCATCGAATGTCATGGGTTCAGCGTCGAAACTGCCAATGCGATACTGGGTATTGCTGCCCGGACACTTTGTGGCGCGACCAAGCTCTAACTGGCCGTAGGTGCCTGCAGTAAGTACAATGGTGGTATTATCGATGGAGCCGTATTTGCCATCAAGGACATCCTGCACATTGGCGGAGGTTACATTCTGCCAAACGCCATTTACACAGGTAGGGTCGCCATCCTCCGCCATCGCCGTCACCGGCAGCATGACGGCCAGCATGAGCAGCGCCAGCACAACACTTAAAAGCTTTTTCATTTGGTATTGACCTCTCTTCTTTTTTATTTTTCTCACGGGCGGGGTTGTGTTTGCAGGGCAAACACAAAATATCCCCATGGGGATATGAGAACAGAGTAAGGTTACCACTTTTGGGCAGGGGATGTCAACCTAAATGAGAAATTTTGGGGAGGTGCACAAATTTTCCCACTAAATTTGTGCAGGGTTTTCCTCCAGCAGGGCCTGCAGGGACTGCCGCAGGGAAAGGTAGCGCTGCTGCCAGTCCTCCCCGGTGGGGACGGTGTAATTTACCCCAAACCAGCGGCAAACCCCACGGCACAGGGCTTCGGCAATCTCGCCCTGGTTTTCCACCAGCCACTGGGCATCGGCGCCATTATCGTGGAAGGCAAGCTCCGGATAGACCGAAAGCATGGGGGTGCTGTTGATCTCGTAGAAGGTGGTATTCTGGCGGACGCCGCGGGTGGTAGCCGCCGGGTAAATGGCCATGAGTTCCTCGTAGGTCATTTGGCAGGCGCGCCAGCTGATGCCGCCGGGCTGGCCATAGGCCAGGACCTCCGGGCCGCGGGCGGAGCCCTCCCTGGGGGTGGCGGAGCTGGCATTGGTGTGGATGGGGAGGTAGTAATCAGCCTGCCAGGAAATGGCTTCTTCCACACGGACACGCACGGTGGCCGCGGGCGGGGCCATTTTGACCGAAAAGCCGCAGCGGGTAAGGGCCGCAGCGGTTTTTTGCGCGATGGAGGTGGTGACATCGTGCTCGAAGAGGGTGGGATAGCCGAAGTAGGGGCCGTGGGGAGCGGGACGGCGCTCCGGGGAGAGGTAGATTTTTTTCATGGGGGGATCTCCTTTCGTGGGGTGTAAGATATTTTATGCCGGAGGGGCCGGGGGCGAAAGTCCCTCCACTAATACGGCAAAAACGGCCCTTCTTTGCAGGTGAAAGGTTAATAATTCACTTTTTTTCATGGAAAATTTACGATTGCGGGAAAATATGGGTGTGATTTGACTAAATGTTGGCTTTTATTTACAGTAAAATAGCAGGAAAAAGGAGCCCCCGAAGGGGCTCCCAAAAGAGGGGAATATGTTATTTTTTGCGGGAGAGGACGGCCATGCCAAGGGCGGAAACAGCCATGAGGGCCACGGCCGCGGCGACGACATCATTGGCGCCGGTGGTGGGGTTCTTCTCGGACTCGGTCTTGGGGGTGGTATCCTCGGAGGGGGTGATAATGACGATGGTGCCGCCGGTGGGAGGGGTGGGAGGTGCAGGAGGTTCTTCATTTACTGTTGTGTCATCTGTAAATACTTTTCCGTCCGGTCTCATTGCTTTAAGATTGCTGCCCTGCTCATTGACTTTCCCTGCTGCGCTTTCGTTCAGCTGGCGCACAACAGGACCACAATTGGTGGCACTGTTACCGCTAAAATCAAGGTCCGCATCGGTGTAAGTACCGCTGGAAGCGATTTGAATGATGGCACGAGTACCTACTTTACCTTCAGGAGCTGTGCCTGCTACATCAACATCCTTAAATGTGTTGCCGGTAAGGGTAACTTTATCGACTGCTGTATTGGAGCTAACCATGATACCACCGCCGCAGTTTTCGATGGTCGTACCGGTTACGGAAACATTGGCACCACGAATATCCTTGATAGCGTAGTTATTGTAAACATTCTTGAAGGAGCAATCCTTGACGGTGCTGGTGCCGGTGGTGTTAAAGGTGGTCAGCACGACCTTTTCGAATTCACAATTCTCAAAGGTCACATCGCCGGTGGTCATGAAATAGAGCTGGCCGGCGGGAGCCTGCTCTGCGGTAAAGCTGCCAGCCCAACCGCTATTCATGCAAACAGTAAAGGCGGCAGGTTCATAAACAAACTTGACATTCTTAACTGTAACAGCAGTGGAACTACCCTCAAGTAGCTGGAACTGTGTCAGATGGTTGTTTACACGCTTGGGGGTATTTGCAGTAGCTACAACATTCTCTACAGTGCAGGTATGGCCTTCACGGTTATCGTAGCAACCGCTTACAGGTGACCACTTAACAGTCAGTTTGGCGCCATTGGTCAACCCATCAAAATTATAACTGGCTTGCTCAAGTCTTTTGATGAATTCAGCAAGATCAATGGAACTCTCATCTGCCATTGCAGTGACGGGCAGCATGACGGCCAGCATTAAAACTGCCAGCGCAAGGCTTAAGAACTTTTTCATTAGAATAAACCTCTCTTCTTTTTTATTTTTCCCGCAGGTGGGGTTGTGTTTGCAGGGCAAACACAAAATATCCCCATGGGGATATGAATAGCAAGAATAAACTACCACTTTTGGGCAGGGGTGTCAACCTTTTTGAGAATTTTTGGTGACTCGCACAAAATGCGGGGGTGGTATTTGGCAAAAAATTCCCCCGGCAGCAAGCTACCGGGGGATTCCGCGCTTATTTTACATTTTAGCCAGGGAAACAGCGATACGGGCCGCGCAGCGGGCATTATTGAGCGCCAGCTGGACATTGGAGGCGAAGGACTCGCCGCCGGTCAACTCCTTGATGTGGGCCAGCAGGAAGGGGGTGATCTCCTTGCCGTGGATGTGCTGGGCATCGGCCAGCTCCAGGGCCCTGGTGATGATGCCCTCCATATAATCGAAATCCATGGCGTATTCATCCGGGATGGGATTGCCGATGAGGACGCCGCCGGGCATTTCCAGCTCCAGCTTGGTCTTGATGATGCGAGCGATCTCCTCCTCGCTCTGGGCGGCGTAATCCACACCGAAGCCGCTCTTTTTGCAGAAGAAGGCGGGGAAATCGCTGGTGCCATTGCCGATGACGGGGACGCCCATAGTCTCGAGGTACTCCAGCGTGCGGCCGATATCGAGGATCTGCTTGGCGCCGGCGCAGATGACGGCCACAGGGGTGCGGGCCAGCTCCTGCAGGTCGGCAGAGACATCCATGGTGACTTCTCCATGGCGATGCACGCCGCCAATGCCGCCGGTGGCGAACACATGGATGCCAGCCAGCGCCGCGCACATCATGGTGGAAGCGACGGTGGTAGCACCGGTCTTACCGGTGGCGAGGTAGGTGGCGAAGTCGCGGCGGGAGACCTTGCCGACATTTTCGCCGCGGCACATCAGCTCCAGCTCTTCCGGGGAGAGACCGACTTTGATCTTGCCGCCGATGAGCGCCATAGTGGCGGGGTAAGCGCCGCAGGCCCGGATCTCTTTTTCCACCTCTGCGGCAAAGGAGAGGTTTTCCGGATAGGGCATACCGTGGCTGAGGATGGTGCTTTCCAGGGCGACAACGGGCTCGCCGTTTTTGATGGCTTCCTGCAGCTCGGGGGTGATATCAAGGTATTTTTCGAGATTCATGTCAGATGTTCCTCCTGTAATTAAAGTATACCGTAATACGGGTTTCAAAAGGTTCATCGACTGGGGCGGACGCTCCATCGTTGAAAGCTTATTATACCCATTCCCGCAGCGGAATGCAAGGGGTTTTGATGTGAAATTTGTGTGATTTTTGCGGGAAAGAACGGGAGATGACGAACGGGCCAGCGGCTGGCAGAAACCTGCGGAAATGCGATATTGACACCCGGCCCAGGGGATCCTATTATAATAAGGTATACCAAGTGACGGGAGAGTGGAGATCCTATGTTATCCTCTGCGGCCGGGCTGCTGACCGACCAATCCTTTTTGAGCGTATTTTGCGCCGCCATGCTGACCATCGGGATCGGCTGGGGGCTGCGGAAGAAAAATATCCTGAAGGCGGAAAGCCGTCCGGTACTGAATGCCCTGCTGCTGAAGCTGACGGTGCCGTGCCTGGCCTTTGATGCCTTTATGACCGATTTTGCCCGCGGGGAGCTGCGGCGCAATGTGCAGATCCTGCTGATCTCCTTTGCGCTGTATCTTTCGATGATCGCGCTGTCGCAGCTTATTTTTATTAAATACGGCCGGCGGAAGGCCAACCTATATGGCATCTGCTTTGCCATAGGGCAGCAGACACTATACGCCATGCCTATTCTACGGGCTATTTACCGGGAAAATCCGTCGGAATCGATGCTTTCCGCCAGCATGGTAGCTATCGCTTTCCGGGTGATGCTGTACCTCTACGCCTTTTATTCCATCAGCGGGGTGGCTGTGACCGGTGGCAGCCTGAAGCAAAATCTGAAAAAAGCGTTCCTGACGCCGGTGATGCTGGCTATGTTCGCGGGGTTCTTCATCTGGCTGACACAGGGACTGCTTCCCTGCCCCGGCGGCATACCGCTGCTGCGGCTGGACCTGCGATTCCCGGCCCTGTACGCGGTGGTACCGCAGATGGCCACCCTGGTGAACCCCCTGGCGATGCTGCTGATCGGCTCGACACTGGGGGAATCCCAGCTGGGCGACGCGCTGCGGGACGGCAAGGCGTGGTTCATCGCCTTTCTGCGGATGTTTATAGCCCCGCTGTATACCCTGGCGGTGCTGTGCCTGCTCCAGCAGATCGGATGGACCCACTTTACCGAGGTGACGCTGATGACGGTGGTGATGTGCTTTGCTGCGCCGCTTTCTGCGGTGCTGTGCACCTTCTTCATCACCTACCAGGAGGAAGCGGATATGGCCGCACGGGTGTGTCTGCTTTCCACGCTGTTCTGTGTCCTATCCACGCCGCTCTTCTACTGCCTGGTGAAGGCCGCAGTAGCCAGCGGAGCGTTTCCTATAATATAGGTAAGAAAACGCGCGAAAGCCCTCCAAACAGAGGGGGGCAACGGAAGGTTGCTAAAAATCCATGAGGGGTTGGTCGACAGCACCCCCATTCCATGATACTCTTGCGGTACAAAACATGAAAGGCGGATGCTGAAATGACACTGGGTGAACGGATCGCATATTACAGGGGGAAGCTGGGGCTTTCCCAGGGGGAGCTGGCGGAGCAGCTGGGCGTGAGCCGTCAAGCCGTAAGCAAATGGGAGACCGATGCCGGACTGCCGGATCTAGAACGGCTGATCACGCTTTCCCGGCTGTACCATATCACACTGGATGAACTGGTAAAGGGAGAGTCCCCGGAGGAAACGGCCGAAGCCCCGGAGAAGATACCGGTGGATGCGGTCATTGCGAAGCCAGCAGCCCCCAGCGGGCAGAAAACCATTGGGTATATCCTGCTGGGGGTGGGACTGCTGTGCGCAGCGCTGGCGCTGGTGCTCAATTTGGCGCTGCTGATCCCGGCGGCGTACTTTCTGGTTTGCGCGGTGCTGTGCCTGACGCTGCGGCGGTATGCCGGGCGGATCATTATAGGCGGGACGCTGCTGGGAATCCTGCTGCCCGCGCAGCGCTGGTTTGGCGGCGTAAGCCTAGGGAGCGTGATCAACCCGATCGCCTACCAGTCGGAGTATTTCGGAATTGGGCTATTGATCTCCTGGGCATTGTGGGCGGTTCTTATCTTGTATGTGGTGCTGGCCCTGCGGCACACCCGCTGGCAGAAATGCACCCCGCTGGCACTGGGGTGGACAGCGGTATTGGGGCTGCGCGGGTGGCTGGCCCCGCTGTGGCAGGTGCTGGGCGGTGCAGAAGCCGCCAGCTGGTACTATCCGGTGGTCTCCGGCCTTATCAATCTGCTGGCGGCGGCTGTGGTGCTGCTGACGGTCCGGGCCATTTACCGGGCCCGACGGGAGAAAAAGAGCGCATAAATACAAAAAATGAAAAGAGCCGTTCCCAAAAGGAGCGGCTCTTTGGCTTATTTTAGGGTGGAGCTGTTATTGAGGACGCCGGCACTATACAGGAACAGCACATCGCAGCCTGTAAAATCGACAAAGCCGCCCAGCCGGCTGGAGGCGAGATACCGGATATCCACCAGCGTAACGGAGGAATAGCCCTCCACCAGCAGCGGTGCGATGCTGCTGCCAAAGGAATCCCGGAAGATCACCAGCCGGCGGCCGGAGGTGTTCTGCGGATTTTCGATGCGCAGGAGCGACACGGAGCCGGAAAGGAACATCTCATACGGATCACGGCCCGCGGCCTTTTCCGCATCGTAGATACCGCCCTCGGTATCGGTTTCGTAATTATAGACCGCGGCGGTATCGATGGCGCCGCCGGTGAGATAGTTCATCTCCTCCGGGGCGATGGGCAGCGCGGCCTGGCCGTAGTAAACACCATAGAAGGGCTTTTCCAGCGTTTTTCTGGTGTAGCTGCCGGTAAGCTCCACGCCCATGCCACCCGCCAGCCGGGCAGCCACATCCAGGATCTTCTCCTGCCGCCAGTGGGCATCGGTGCGGTAGTAGTCCTCCAGCTCCAGCAGGTCGAAGATATCGATATACTGCATATAGCCGGTGCGGCTTTGCAGTTCCTCAGCAAACTGCTCGTAATCGATGGAGGGGTAGCCATTGGGCGCGGCCATAAAGTAGTTTTTATCCGGGATGAGGGACAGATACACCCGACTGCCGGCGTCCTTCAGGTAATCTTCGTAGAGATACCGGAAGCGCTCCGCCGCATGGTCAAGGGAAGCAGTATTCATGGGATATTCCAGCTTGGCCAGGTGATCCCCCACCCGGTACAGGCCGTTATTATCCCCCTGACGCAGCAGCCCTGTGGCGGTAAGTGCTTTGAGCGTGCGGAATTCATCCCGCAGCGGGAACTGATCGGTGGCGTAGTCCTCAAAGCGATCGGCAAAGGTGCCGGAAAGCAGCGACTGGCCGGTGAGGTCAGGCAGCTGCGCCAGGGAGCGGCGCTCCGCATCGGAGGCGGCATCGGCGGGCTTGATGGCCGCCCAGAGGGAAAAGCCGACCAGAAAAACGCCCAGCAGCACCGTGGTCAAAACAATTCTTATACTATTCTTTTGCATACGGCACCCCCTTAAAAGCGGAAATAGAGGAACGGATTGAATGAGCCATCCACCAGGTAGGCAGTGACGACCGCCAACAGGGCCATCAGGGCCACAGGGGCCGCGACCGCCAGCACCCGGCCGGTTTTGGGGCCTTCGGAAAGGCGGTTCATCCAGCGGGTGGGATAGGGCGTAGCGCCGATGATGGCGATGATGAAGGTGACAGCATAGCTGCCGAGGTAGTAAAGCGCTTCGCCGGTGGCAAGCGGCACCCCGCCCGCCCCAAACATGCGGCCCAGGTGGGCGGCGGCTTCCGAAAGGCCGGCGCTATCGAAGATGACAAAGCTGACCGCGACCAGCAGCAGGGTATAAAGATGGCTGAGGACGGGGAGCTTTTGCAGGGGCTTTAAGAGGAAACCTTTTTCCAGAATGAGGAACACAGCGAAGAACAGGCCCCACAGGACAAAGTTCCAATCGGCGCCATGCCAAAGACCGGTCAGCATCCATACCACGAGGATATTGAGGTAGCGGCGGGCCGGGGCCACCCGGTTGCCGCCCATGGGGATATAGACATAATCCCGGAACCAGGAGCCAAGGCTCATGTGCCAGCGCCGCCAAAATTCGGTGACGCTGCGGGAGATATAGGGATAATTGAAGTTTTCGGCAAAGGTGAAGCCGAAAATTTTCCCCAGGCCGATGGCCATATCGCTGTAACCGGAAAAATCGAAATAGATGTGCAGCATATAGGCCGCGGCGTACATCCAGCTGTACAGCACCGAGGGCTGGGTGGTAGCCTTATACACCGTGATAAGCTGATAAAGCACATTGGCGATGAGGACCTTTTTGCCAAGGCCCAGCACAAAGCGCTGCGCGCCCGCGGCGACCATGGCCGGGGTGGAGCGGCGCTCCTTAAGCTGGGGCTCGATATCGGCATAGCGGACGATGGGCCCCGCGATGAGCTGCGGGAACATGGCGATATAGGTGCCGAGGTCGATGAGATTGCGCTGGGCGGCCACGGTGCCCCGGTGGACATCCACCACATAACTGAGGATCTGGAAGGTGTAGAAGCTGATGCCAATGGGCAGCGCCACCCGCAGAAGCGGCACCGAAAGGCCGGTCACGGCATTGAAGCTGCGGATGAAGAAATCGGCGTACTTGCAGTAGCCCAAAAGCAGCAGGCTGAAAAGGACCGAGGCGGTCAAAAAGAGCTTTGACCGCCGGGGATTGCTGACACGATATTTTTCTACCAGCCGCCCAAAGAAATAGCCCTGCAGAATGGATACGACCATGAATAGGACATATTTCGGCTCGCCCCACGCATAGAACACAAGGGAAAAGAGGAGCAGAACGGCATTTTTTGCCCGGCGCGGCGCCAAAAAATAGCACAGCAGCGTGAGCGGCAGAAAGTAGTAGAGAAACGGGATGCTTGAAAACAGCATAAGCTGATCCCCCCGAAACGATTACTGGATGGCTTCGTCAAAATCGATGACGGCGGCGGGATAGGAAGCGGTGAGGGTATCACGGAAGCTGTTGATGAGCTCCTCATCACCGTACATGGCCACAACGACCTCATTCACGGTGAGAACGACGACCTTATCGGGGAATCCACACATCCACTGGCGGGACTGGATGCTGTCACGCAGGGACTGGGCCAGCGTCTTGGCATCGGCAGCATTCTTGACATGGTAGGCGCCGCAGGTGAAGGTGTTCATGTTCATCATGTGGGAAATGGAGGCGGCGCTGTCGATGAGGGTAACGCTATCGGCCGGGAAGGACAGCATATAGTCCAGGTTGTCGGCATCGGAGATATCGAACTTGCCGGGCTTATCCTCTACGGCATTGTTGTTATCGCCGCCCGCTGCGGGGAATTTATAATCCTCGGGCAGAGCGCTCCAAACCTTATTAAGAACCTCCAGCGGATCGGTGACGGCCGCGTCATTGCCGCCGTTATTGCCGGAATTGTTGCCGCAAGCGGCGAAGGCCAGCACCATTACGGCTGCCAGCAGAATGGAAATGATCTTTTTCATGCTACAATTTCTCCTTCTTTTATAAAGCTTTTTGTATCATCCAGACGCCCTGCTCATTTTGAGAAAGGGTCATTGTCTGCGCATTGAGGGTAAGGCGGTAGGTTTCCCCCGCCGTGGGCTGCGGAATGGCCCAAAGAACGGTACAGGCCCCGCCCCCCTGTTGGGTACCGCTCCAGGCGGAAACGGCATCTCCCTGGGTGATCCGCAATTCGCCATCGTCTGTGGAAAGCTGCCATTCCCCGCGGCCGGAAAGGGTCAGGGGGACTTCCAAGCTGCCAAGGGTATAGAGCGCGGGCTCCGCGGCGGTGCGTGGGACGGCTTCCGTTATGGCCGGCACCGGCTGGCTGCCGATGATGGTATTCCCCACCGAAAGACGGGGCGCACCGGACTGCTGCCACAGCACCGAGATGCCAAATACCAGCAGCAGGACTGCCGCTATGGCGCCCCAGCGGCCAAAGGCCGGGCGGCGAGGAACGGGCGGTACCGTTATAGCATCCTGCAGCAGGTCATCATCAATGGCGGTGACGGCGGACGCCAGTGCTTCATGCTTCATTTGGTCCATCCCTCGCTTTCGAGATATTTTGCCAGGCGGGTGCGGATTCGCAGCAGCATGGATTTGACACGGCTTTCGGAAAATCCAAAGTGGTCGGCGACCTGCGCGACGGGGCAGCACATGAAATATCGCTGCAGGAACACCCGGCGGGCCTCCTCGCTTTCAGTGCGCAAAAATTCGCTGAGAAGGTGGGAAAACGCAGCGGCTTCGGTCTCATCCTGCGGCTCGCTGCCGGATGGCAGGCATTCCGCCAGTTCCTCCAGCGAAAGGGCCGCTTCTCCCCCGCCCCGTTTTTCGGCCGCGCGGGCTTTATAGCGGTTCAGGGCCAGATTGCGGGCAACGCGCCCGAGAAACGCCGCGAAAAACCGCGGGCGCTGCGGCGGGATGGCATTCCAGGTACGCAGGTAGGTGTCATTGACATTTTCCTCGCTGTCTTCCCGGTTCATCAAAATATTCATGGAGAGCCGCATACAGTATGCCCCGTATTTACGGGAAGTTTCATCGATGGCCTGCGGGCTGCGCTGCCAGTAAAGCTCGATGATCTTTTCGTCCTCCATCGGGCACTCCTTTCCCGCTCCCGGATCGGTGCCCTCACCCATATAGACAACAAGTGAGAAGGTTTGGTTGCGCCGGAGAGCAAAATTTTTTTGAAAAATCTGAAATTGATCTTTGGGCGAGAATACCCGCAGGAGTCATGGGGCTGCTGCGGGTTTCTTTATGGGGTATATTGTGCCCGGTTTTACGGGAGAAGTTCCAGGCTGCCGCCATCTTCTACGGTGTGGCCTTCCAGCAGCAGGAGCTTCTCCGCCAGCAGGCGGGAGAAACCACCAATGATCGCAGCCGTGGCGATGATGTCCTCCACCCGATCGGTATCCAGCATGGACGGCTCCTCGTCCTCATGCTTGAGAATGGTAGCGCAGGCGGCGCGCACCTCCCGGGTGAAATAAACGGCGGCCAGGCTGTGACGCCCGATGTACTCGGTGTAGATGGGACGCAGTTCCTCCTCGGTGAGCTCCGACGGGATGAGCCGCTGCACCAGTGAGATACCGAGCCCCTGCTTGAGGGTGCAAATCATAATGAGGTAGGCCAGGTGCAGTCGGTAATAGCGCTTTTTGACGGGGCCGGGCATGGCGCGCGTGCGCACATAGTTATTGATGGCAGCGGCAGTGACAGCCTCCTCCTCCTTGAGCTCAGGGGGAAGATAATCAAGATAGCCGCGCAGCAGGGTAACGACCTGCTCCATATACAGTCCGATATCCGGGATCTCCTCCCAAGCGGGAAGATGATAGCGGTTGAGGTAGCGGTCCCAGCGACGCAGCTTGCCCGCTACCAGATCTTTATCAAAGTTCACGGCAGCACACCTCTCTTTTGGCGATATTATACCACATAGGAAAGGTGCCCGCAAGAATTTGTGATGAATATTACAGCTTGACATGATTATAAAAATGTTGTAATCTAATGAAGTATATTAGATGAAAGAGGGTTTTACATCTTGTACGAAATCTTTACCGATACTGCCGCCAATTTAGATTGCTCCCTGCTGGAGGAACTGGGGGTGGAATTGATCCCCTTTTCCTTCTATTATAATGGGGAGGAGCACCGGGTGACCAGCCTGGAGCAATTTGATGGGCACGCCTACTATGATATGATTCGGGCCGGAACCGATGTGACCACCTCGCTGGTGGAGCCGCAGCGGTATATTGACGGTTTTACCCCGCTGCTGCGGGAGGGCCGGGATATCCTGTTTGTGGGGATGTCCAGCGGCATCAGCGGCAGCTATGCTTCCGCCGAGGTGGCCGCCGCCACACTGCGGGAGGAATTCCCGGAACGGAAAATACGGCTGGTGGATACCCTTTCGGCTTCGCTGGGAGAGGGGCTGCAGGTGCTGAAGGCGGTGGAATACCGTGCCGAAGGGGTGGATATCGATACCGCGGCCGACCGCCTGCTGGAAGGCCGCCATAACATGTGCCAGGTCTTTACCGTGGATAACCTGAAATACCTGAAAAAAGGCGGGCGCATCAGCAACCTGAAGGCCGCCGTGGGCACCGTTTTGCAGATAAAGCCGCTGCTGAAGGGGGACCCGGAAGGGAAAATTGTATGCTTTGCGCAGGTGCGGGGTCGGAAGAAATCCATTGAACTGATGGCGGAACAATATGACCGTTATGTGGAACATGCCGAATGCGAGACTATTGGCATTGCACACGGCGACTGCCCCGAGGACGCGGAAGCGCTGATTGCACTGCTGAACCGCAACCACCCGCCGAAGAACATCATCAATGCCTGCTACGAGCCGATGACCGGCGCCCATGTAGGGCCCGGCGCTTTGGCGCTGTTCTTCTACGGAAAAAAGGAATTCCGGCAGGCGACGAAATAAGATATTCGGAGGAAAAGCATATAATTCTGATATGACGAATAATATTTCGTCATTGCCGAATAACAATCATTGCCCCCGTCACATGCGGGGGCTATAATTATCAGTACCATTATTCTGTAATGAGATGATCGCATTTTATTAAATTATGAAATTATAATTTTTCATTGCAAAATTAGTTCGGATATTTTATAGCTAAGGTAAAAGATAGCCCGCAAGGAGAGCAACTATATGACCACCCCCGCCAAACAACTGAAAAAGGATCGTTCCACAGGCGGCGCTGCCCGGCTGTGGGCCTTGGCCGCCCTGCTGCTGGCGGTCTTTTTGGGGTCCTTCTTTTTGGGGCGGTATGGGGTATCCCTTACACTGGGGCAGTTCCTGGGGCTGATGGCCGAGGGACTGCAGCGGGTACTGACCGCCCTGGTAAACTGGGCAGGTAAGCCGTTTGGCTTTGCCGCCGAGCGGCTGTTTGCCGTGCCGGTGACCTGGTCCTCCGTAATGGAGACCATCGTGCTGAATATCCGGATGCCCCGCATTATTATGGCCTGTCTGGTGGGCTGCTGCCTGGCTTCCGCCGGTGCATGCTACCAGGGCGTTTTCCAGAACCCGATGGCGGCCCCCGATCTGCTGGGTGCTTCCACCGGTGCCTGCTTTGGCGCGGCACTGGCCATTCTGCATGGGCGTTCCTCCGCTATGATCACCCTGTACGCTTTCTTTTTCAGCCTGCTTACGGTGCTGCTGGTCTTTGTGATCGGTCAGCGTGCCCCGGGGCAGAAAACTGTTAACTTGATTTTGGCCGGTATTATGGTCAGCTCGCTCTTTTCGGCAGGGACTTCCTACATCAAGCTGGTGGCGGACCCCGGCAGTAAGCTTCCGGAAATCACCTACTGGCTGATGGGCAGTCTCTCCGGCACCCGCGGGGTGGATATCCGCTTTGCAATCCTGCCGATGGCACTGGGGCTTATCCCGCTGCTGCTGATCCGCTGGCGGCTGAACCTGCTGACCCTGGGCGAGGAAGAAGCCCGCGCGCTGGGGATCAATACCGCCCTGCTGCGGCTGATTGTAGTGGTATGCGCCACGCTGGTCACCGCCGCTTCGGTTTCGGTCAGTGGTCTGATCGGCTGGGTAGGTCTAGTCATCCCCCACCTGTGCCGTCGGTATATCGGCAATGACTACCGCAAGCTGCTCCCGGCTTCGATGCTGTTCGGGGCCACTTTCCTGCTGCTGGTGGATAACATCAGCCGGAACCTGCTGGCGGTGGAAATCCCCATCGGTATTCTGACCGCCTTTATCGGTGCGCCGTTCTTTATCTACCTGATGCACCAGAAGGGAGGCGGCGTATGAGCTACCCTGCCATAGAAGCCAAGGGCGTGCGCTTCTCCTACGGAAAAAATGAAATTCTGCATGGGGTGGATTTTGCTGCCCAAAAAGGGCAGCTGATCGCGGTGCTGGGACCCAACGGCGCCGGAAAAAGTACACTGTTCCGCTGCCTGTTGGGGCTGTACCACAGCTACCGGGGCAGCATCACCATAGAGGGCCGAGAGGTAAAAAGCATGCAGCCGCGGGAGATTGCGGCCAAGGTGGCCTATATCCCGCAGACCCATACCCCTACCTTCCACTATACTGTGCTGGAGATGGTACTAATGGGCACCACACACCGGGTACGGGGCCTGCAAAGCCCCGGCGCCAAGGAAGTGGCCATAGCACGAGAAGCCCTGGCACAGGTTGGGATTGCGGACATGGAGAACCGCAGCTACGGCAGACTTTCCGGCGGCGAGCAGCAGCTGGTGCTGATTGCCCGGGCACTAGCCCAACAGACTGAGCTGCTCGTCATGGATGAGCCGACCAGCAGCCTGGACTACGGCAACCAGCTGCGGGTGATGCAGCGGGTAAGGGCGTTGGCCCGGCAGGGGTATACCATCCTGCTTTCCAGCCACAATCCGCAGCAGGCGCTGCTTTTTTCGGACCGCATCCTGGCGCTGCACGATGGCGTGATTTGCGCTGACGGTACTCCGGAGAAGGTGATAACCCCTGAACTGCTGGAGACGCTTTATAGCATCAAGACCCGCCTGGCGGAAGCGGAAGAAGGACGGTTGATCATTCCGCTGCTGAAGGAGGATGACTGATGTTTATTTGGAATGAAGATATGATCCGCTTTTTGCGGGATGCCAGCGAACACAGCGACTACCACCATTTGCTGGCGGAATACCTTGCCAAGCGATTGCCCGAAAACGCCCATGTGTGTGATGCGGGCTGTGGGTTGGGGTACCTCAGCCTGCAGCTGGCCCCCTACTGCCGACAAGTAACAGCGGTAGATGTAAGCCCGGAGGCGCTGGCGGTTCTGGCCGCAAATTGCGATAAAGAAAAAATCAAGAATGTAGATATCCGCTGCGGTGAGATAGCGGAACTGCCGCCCGATGAGCCCTATGATGCCATGGTATTCTGCTTCTTTGGCACTGGGAACGAAGCGCTGCGCATCGCTAAGGAGCAGTGCTGTGGACCCGTTATCATCATCAAAAAGGGCTGGAGCGAGCATCGCTTCTCGCTGGGCAAGCAGAAGATGGGCCACGAAAGCTACGCCGACACCATGGCGCTTCTGGATGGATATGGCATCCCCCATGCCGGCGAAACATTGACGCTGGAAATGGGACAGCCTTTCCGGAGTCTGGACGACGCCTGCCGGTTCTTTGAGATCTACGAGCGGAGCGGCGCTGCCGTGACCGAAGAAGCCGTGCGCGCGCGGCTGACCGCCACCGGGGATGACGAATTCCCATGGTACCTGCCACAGCCCAAGGTAATGGGCATTATCCGGTTGGACAGCAGGGATATCCCTGAGTTATAAAATCCAAAAAGAATGAACAAAAGGAGAAAAAGACATGAAAAAAATGCTTAGCGTTCTGCTGGCAATCATGATGATCACCACCCTGGCGCTGACCGGCTGCGGACAGAACAATGATCCTACTCCGGATCCCGCGCCCGCCACCCGCACCTTTACTGATTCCCTGGGCCGCGAGGTGACCCTGCCTGCCAATCTTAGTAAGATCGCCATTTCCGGTCCTTTGGCTCAGATCGTGGTTTTCGCCATCGCTCCCGATATGATGGTCGGTATCGCCAACGGCTGGGCGGATGAGGCCAAGGGGCTGATCCCCGATGAGTACTACAATCTGCCTCTGCTGGGCCAGCTGTACGGCGGCAAGGGAGAGCTGAACCTGGAAACCCTGCTGCAATCCGGTGCCGAGGTGGTTATTGATGTAGGCGAGCAGAAGGACGGCATGGCCGATGACCTGAACGCTCTGCAGGAGCAGACCGGGATTCCTTTCGTTCACATTGACTGCTACACCGGCAGCATGGGGGATACCTACCGCACCCTGGGCACCCTGCTGGGCAAGGAGACCGAGGGCAACACCCTGGGTGAGTACTGCGACAAGATTTATAACCGCACCAATGAGATCGCCGCGAGTGTAAAGAAGGTAAACCTGCTGTACTGCCTGGGTGATAAGGGCGAAAATGTCATCGCCAAGGGCAGCTACCATGCCGAGATCATTGACCTGCTTTCCAACAACCTGGCTGTCGTAGAGTCCCCCTCCTCCAAGGGCACCGGCAATGAGGTCGATATGGAGCAGATCCTAAAGTGGAACCCCGATGTTATTCTGTTTGCCCCCGGCAGCATCTATGCCACCGTTGGCGAGGACAGCGCCTGGCAGGGTGTTACAGCCATCAAGGAGGGCCGCTACTATGAGGTTCCCAACGGCCCCTACAACTGGATGGGCTTCCCCCCCAGCGTGCAGCGGATGCTGGGCATGATGTGGATGGCCAAGCTGCTGTACCCGGATGCTGCCGACTATGATCTACAGGCCGAGGTGACCGAGTACTTCAAGCTGTTCTATCACACCGACCTGACCGATGAGGCCTATAACGCTCTGGTTGCCAACTCCATTGGCACCGTAGAAGTAAAGGCTGCCGCGTAAACAAAACTTTGATAGAAGCATCCGGCCATTTTACGATGGCCGGATGCTTCTATGCTTCGATGCTGCATTATCAAATATTTTTTGCCCATTTCCGTGCAAACCGACTTGTAACCTATGCGAAAAAGCAGTATAATATAAGCTAAGCATTATTCTCTTATAAGATAAACGGGAGGGCGAACACACACATGCTGGAAGCAGGCGGACGGGTACAATCCATTGAAAAAGCGGTCAGAATCCTGGAGATCCTGGCGGAGGCTGGCACGCCCATGCCGCTGCGGGAGATTGCGCGGCGCACGGAGCTGCCCAAAAGCACCCTGCACGGCATTATCTCCACCCTGCGGGAAACCGGGTTGGTAGAACAATCCGCTGAGGATGGCTGCTACGGACTGGGGCTACACCTGTTTGAACTGGGATGTGCGGCCAGCGGCAGCCGGAACATTACCGCCATCAGTCGGCCCTTCCTGCAAAGCCTGGCCAATCGGGCAGGCGAGACCGCATTCTTGGCGGCACTGGATGGCACCGATGCCCTGCTGCTGGAGGTCACCGAAGCCCCCAACCCGCTGCGTGTCGCATTAGCGCCCGGCACCCGTATGCCGCTGCACTGTACTGCCCAGGGCAAGGTGTTCCTGGCGTGGAATGAGAATGCTATGCGGCAGGTGTGCCGCGGCGAGCCGGTCGCCTACACCCCCCATACCCACACCACCCCGGAACAAATCCAGGCTGATGTGGCTGCTACGCGGGAACGCGGTTATGCCATTGAAGATGGCGAGCACCGGATTGGCCTGCGCGCCATTGCAGCGCCTATAGCCGATGCCGAAGGGCGAGTGCGGTATACCATTGGTGTGGTGGGCATGTTCCGCCGGGTCCATTCGGAGGAATTTTCAACTGCCGCACATCTGACTGTAGAAGCCGCCAGGGCCATTGCGGCTTCGCTGCAAAGACAGCCTTAGCTGCATAAAAACAGAGCCGCCCCGACAGGGGCGGCTTTTTCATAGGGAAAGTTTGTGCGAAGGGCGGGGCCCGCAGGGCAAGCCGCCGCAGGCGGCTTTGGGCGGCCTAAGC
>OLRV01001575.1_pt1 | contig 19312 bp, 17 predicted proteins | sample 1672421 | NCBI WGS metagenome assembly OLRV01 (sample SAMEA3136684, study PRJEB25190) | human gut metagenome | biome: human gut; feature: human-associated habitat; material: faeces | place: Austria | collected 2013
GCGCAGTACTACTGGATGTAATACAAGCGACGAGAACGCAGGAGCGTACCAAAACTAGCCTTTAGGGCTTGTGTGCTCTTGTCAACTGATGGTACCAACATCACTTTAATAAGGAGAAGCGACAATGAGCAGACTTGACATCATGACGCCCAGTCGTTCCCAGACCGTCATTGACGGCCTTTACAGGGACGTTGAAAGGCGTATTGCTTCCAGCCCTCCGGGCCTTTGCCCAGTCGACCTCGCCCTCAGCTTTCTCAGGCTGTGCCATGCGCAGACCTGCGGCAAGTGCGTACCCTGCCGCATAGGTCTGGGTCAGCTTGCCACCCTTCTGGAGCAGGTCCTCAACGGAGAAGCTACCATGGAGACCCTATCCATAATCGAGCGCACCGCCAGGGTAATATATAACTCTGCGGACTGCGCCATCGGCCGCGACGCCGCCCGCCTTGTATCCGACGGGCTCGCGGGCTTCCGGGATGACTATGAGGAGCACATACTGCACCACCGCTGCCTCGGCGGAATGCAGAACCCCGTGCCCTGCGTGGCCCTCTGCCCCGCCGGCGTGGATATACCCGGCTATGTGGCTCTTGTCAAAAACCGCCGCTATGCGGATGCAGTCAAGCTTATCCGCAAGGACAATCCCTTCCCCTCCGCCTGCGCTTACATATGCGAGCACCCCTGCGAGGCCCGCTGCCGCCGCCGCATGATAGACGACGCGATAAACATACGCGGCCTGAAGCGTTACGCCGTAGATCACGCCGGCGACGTGCCCAACCCCTCCAATGCCCAGCCCACCGGCAAGACCGTAGCCGTTATAGGCGGCGGCCCCGGCGGACTTTCCGCGGCATACTACCTCTCCCTCATGGGCCATAAAGTGACCGTATTTGAGCAGAGATCAAAGCTGGGCGGCATGCTGCGCTACGGCATCCCCTCCTATCGCTTCCCAAGGGAAATACTGGATAAGGAGATCGAATCCATACTCTCTACCGGCATAGAAGTAAAGACCGGCATAACCGTCGGAAGCAACGTGAGCTTCGACGAGCTTAAGAACAAATATGACGCACTGTATATAGCCATAGGCGCCCACACCGACAAAAAGACCGGCATAGAGGGCGAAAACAGCGAGGGCGTGATGAGCGCCGTCGAGATGCTCCGCGCCATAGGCGACGACAGCCTGCCCGACTTTACCGGCAAGGAGATAGTCGTGATAGGCGGCGGCAACGTGGCCATGGACGTATGCAGAAGCTCCGTCCGCCTCGGCGCAAGGAAGGTATCCTGCGTATACCGCCGCCGTCAGGCCGACATGACCGCGCTCCCCGAAGAGGTGGAGGGCGCGATAGCCGAGGGCGTGGAGCTCGTTACCCTCGCCGCCCCCGTCCGCATAGAGGCAGACGAAAACGGCCGCGCTACAGCCCTCTGGGCACAGCCCCAGATAATAGGCACTATAGACGCCGCCGGCCGGCCCCGCCCGGAAAAGGCAGCCCGCGATGAGATACGCATACCCGCCGACATAATCATTGTAGCCATAGGTCAGGGCATTGAGACCCACGGCTTTGAGCAGAGCAAGATATCCATAAAACGCGGCACTTTCATCGCCGAGGCCAGCGGTCAGATAGACAACATGGACGGCGTATTCGCCGGCGGCGACTGCGTTACCGGCCCCGCAACCGTTATCCGCGCCATAGCCGCAGGCAAGGTGGCTGCAGCAAATATAGACGAGTATCTGGGCTTCCATCACGAGATCAGCGTCGATGTCGTCGTGCCCGATCCTCAGCTCTCCAGCAACCCGCCTCACGGCCGCATCAACACCACAGAGCGCCAGGCCTGTGAGCGCAAGAACGACTTTACCTGCATCGAGTGCGGCATGACCGATGAGGAGGCCAACGCCGAGTCGTCCCGCTGCCTGAGGTGCGACCACTTCGGCTACGGAATATTCAGGGGAGGGAGGAAGAGCACATGGTAAACCTCAAGATAGACAACATACCGGTATCCGTGCCGGAGGGAACCACCATACTGGAGGCCGCCCGTTCCGTAAACATCGAGATACCCACGCTTTGCTACCTCAAGGGAATGAACGAGATAGCGGCCTGCCGTATATGCTGCGTGGAGCTTGTCGGTCACGACAGGCTGATCCCCGCCTGCGACAACGTAGTAGCGGAGGGGATGGAGGTGCTCACCAACAGCCACAAGGTGCGCGAGGCGCGCCGCTCCAATCTGCGCCTGCTGCTGTCCCATCACGACGTGAGCTGCACCAACTGCACAAGAAGCGGCAACTGCACGCTCCAGTCGCTCGCCAACGACTTCAATATGCGCGGCACGCATTACCCGAAGAAGCTCCTCATAGACAAGGCCGACATCACCGCGCCGCTCATAAGGGAGAACAACAAGTGCGTAATGTGTATGCGCTGCATACAGATCTGCGAAAAGGTGCAGACCGTGAATATATGGGATCTGCTCGGCACCGGCTCGCGGGCGATGGTTGACGTATCCCGCAACCGCAGGATAAAGGATACCGAGTGTACCTACTGCGGCCAGTGCATAACCCACTGCCCCACCGCCGCCATAAGGGAGCGCGACGACACCGGCAGGGTATACGACGCAATAGACGACGAGAATATCGTTACCGTAGTTCAGGTGGCTCCCGCGGTGCGCGCCGCATGGGCAGAGCGTTACGGCCTCGATGCCGAGTTCGCCACCCCCCGGCGCATGGCTGCGGCCTTCCGCCGCATGGGCTTTGACTATGTGTTCGATACCGACTTCACCGCCGACCTCACCATAATGGAAGAAGGCAGTGAATTTATAGAGCGCTTTACCCATAAGGATCAGCACAAGTGGCCCATGTTTACCTCCTGCTGCCCGGGCTGGGTGCGCTTTTTGAAGTCCCAGTATCCCGAGCTTACGGATAACCTCTCCACCGCCAAATCCCCCCAGCAGATGTTCGGCGCTGTGGCAAAGAGCTACTTTGCCGAGAAGATAGGCGTGGACCCCCACAAGATATTCGTGGTATCCGTGATGCCCTGCGTATCCAAGAAGAGCGAGTGCGCCCTGCCCACCATGAAGGACGCCTGCGGCGATCCCGACGTGGATGTGGTCATCACCACCCGCGAGCTGAATATCATGATGCGCGCCAACCACATCAACCCCGTGTTCCTGCCCGAGGAGGACTTCGACAGTCCATTGGGTACCGGCACAGGAGCCGCCGTCATATTCGGTGCTACCGGCGGCGTTATGGACGCGGCGCTGCGCTCCGCATACTATCTCATCACCGGCAGCAATCCGGATCCCGACGCCTTCAGATCCGTCCGCGGCATGGACGGCTGGAAGGAATCCGTATTCGAGATACCCGGCGCGGGCGAGGTGCGGGTAGCCGTGGCCAGCGGCCTCGGCAATGCACGCAAGCTTATTCAGGCTATCAAGCGCGGTGAGGTGCATTACGACTTCGTCGAGATAATGGCCTGCCCCGGCGGCTGCGCCGGCGGCGGCGGACAGCCCATCGTAGACGGCTGCGAGCTGGCGGATGAGCGCGGCAGCGTCCTTTGGAGGCTGGACGCCAACGATAAGCTCCGCTTCTCCCACGAGAACCCCGACGTGCTGGCGCTGTATAAGGAATACCTCACGGCTCCGCTGGGCGAAAAATCCCATCACCTGCTGCATACCGACCATCACGGCTGGGATATGCCTACCATAGTAAAGAATTAGCGTATATAAAAGGCTCCGCAGCGCGGAGCCTTTTGTTATTTTTTGAAGGTAATTATTGGAGGGGCGGGGACGGGCTCTACTCGGCTTTTTCCTGCTTGCCGGATCCCTCGCTTATCTCCCCTCCCTTGTAATAGCACTTAATTATAAAATAGAGGAATAAAGCCGCCGTTACGCATATCACCTTTAATATCCCGTAATGCCACAGCTTGTCGGACATAGGGACATAAGCTGCCGCACTGTAAAACGACTCGAACTTTGAGAGAAGCATATCCATCAAGGACGCAACGGACAGCTCGATCATCAGCGTAAGAAAGGTATACAGGGCGTATTTCCTGTTTTCCATCTTCAATCCCTCCTTCCAATTATATTCATATTTTAAAAGAAACTAAATACATCTGTCAATTGATGGTATAATGTACCCGTCATCAATCAGCACGAAAGGCGTGTTTTTATGGATAACAAGCATAACGATAGGCGGATATTCGACCTTGCGATGCACACATGGCTGCGCTATGCCCTCGTATTCCTCAAGTGGCTGCTTTTGGCGGCTGTCATAGGCACAGCGCTGGGCTTCATAAGCACCGCATTCCACTACTCCGTGGATTTTGCGCAGGAGCTGAGGCTTGCATACCCTTGGCTCCTCTGCCTGCTGCCCGTAGGCGGCCTTATCATAGTATTCATGTACCGCGTCTGCGGCGTGAAGGACGACAGGGGCGCCAATGCCGTCCTTGAGGCCACAATAAACGGCGAGCCGGTTAAAAAGCGCGTGGCCCCGCTGATATTCATAGGCACGGTGCTTACCCATCTCTTCGGGGGCAGCGCGGGGCGCGAGGGCGCGGCCCTCCAGCTGGGCGGCAGCATAGCAGGGCTTTTCGGCGGCGTTTTTCACATAAAGCCGGGAGATGGCAGGGTGCTCACCATATGCGGCATGAGCGCCGCCTTCTCGGCTCTTTTCGGCACGCCCATCACTGCGGCTGTTTTCGCCGTGAGCGTAGCCAGCGCTGGCGCGGTTCAGTACGCGGCGCTTTTCCCCTCCGTGGTCAGCGCCTTTGCGGGCTTCCTCGTGTCCTCCGCCCTGGGCGTGCCGCCCACCCGCTTTGAGCTTCTCGGCATACCCGCGCTGGAAGCCGCCCCCGTTTTACAGGTGCTTGCCCTGTCAGTACTGGCAGGCTGGCTTTCCCTCATATTCTGCAAGGCCATAGGCGGCGTGCATCGCCTTGCGGGCAGGGTAGAAAGCCCCTATTTGCGCCTGTTTTTAGGCGGCTGCATAGTCGCCGCCGCCTCGCTGCTGCTGGGCACGCGGGACTACTGCGGCGCGGGAATGGACGTCATCGCCCGCGCGCTTGCAGGCAAAGCCGTACCTGCGGCGTTTATCCTGAAGCTGCTCCTTACCGCCGTCACCATGGGCACAGGCTTCAAGGGCGGCGAGATAGTCCCCTCCTTCTTCGTCGGGGCCACCTTTGGCTGCACTGCCGGCGCGCTCCTTGGCCTCGATCCCGCATTCGGCGCCGCTATGGGGCTGACCGCGCTGTTCTGCGGCGTGACCAACTGCCCCATCACAGCCATATTGCTTTCCGTGGAGCTTTTCGGCGGCGGTGCGCTCCCCTTCTTCGCCCTCGCCTGCGCCGCAAGCTACCTGCTTTCAGGATACAGCAGCCTTTACGGCGCCCAGCGCATAGTGCTGGACAAGTGGCATATAGGCGAATAAGGGACAAAGCTCAAAAAAGCGGCTTAAAAGCCGCTTTTTTTGACTAACCGTGCGCTATTGCTTCTTTTTGCAGATATGCCCCTGATACATGAATATCCCCCCGGCGGCAATGGCGGCGGCTGTTATGAATATCACCGCCTTCATCGGCATTTTTCCGGCGTAATCCATAGCGTTGGTCAAAAAATGCCCAAAGGCATTGTGTTCCATTACCTGCATCACCGGCAGCAGCAAAAGCTCCAGCGCAAGCATTACCAGTCCCGCGACCGCCGTTATAAAGCCTGTGCGTATGCGTTTTTCCGCAGCGTTCAGCCGGGCTATGGCGGCTATGCTCTCCTTTTCTCCAGCCGCAGCGGGTATGCTCTCAGCCCCCTTCAAAAGCTCGTCTGTGGATATGCCGAAAAGCTCGCTCAATGCGATTATCTTGGATATTTCCGGCGCCGCGTCGTTCAGCTCCCATTTTGATACCGACTGGCGGGAAACGTCGAGCTGCTCCGCAAGCTGCTCCTGCGAAAGGCCCGCCGCCTTTCGAAGCTGCTGTATCCTTTCGCCTACTGTCATTTCTTTCATAAGCACGGGTACTCCTTTTTGGTTTTCTTGTGCATAGCATACACCAGGAGGCGGCTATCGCGCCACCAATCATACTTGGAAAAAGCGCAACCGGAGGTTGCGGGGGCTTGCCGCCCGCCGCTTCCTTAAAAAAAGTGCCCCGGCAATTTCACCGGGGCCGTATTATTATTCGGCTTTATTCGCCCTTGCTCTCTGATACGGTGAGGTTCTCGCCGTCGTAATCCACGGTGAACACCGTGTCGGGGGCGGGGTCGCCTTCGATTATCTTGCGGGCAAGCAGCGTCTCAAGCTTGCTGGAAAGCAGCCGCTTCAGGGGCCTTGCGCCGTACTGAGGATCGTAGCCGGTCTCCGCAAGGTAGTTCTTCGCCCTGTCGGTAAGCTTCACGTCCAGCCTGCGCTCCCTGAGCCTCTTGCGTATATCCTCCAGCATGAGGTCGGTGATCTTGAAGATCTCCTCCTTGTCCAGGGGCTTATAGAACACTATGTCGTCTATCCTGTTGAGGAATTCCGGCCTGAAGCTCTGCTTGAGCAGCAGGTTCACCTGTGCGCGTGCCTCCTCGGTTATCCTGCCGTCCTTTATGCCCTCCAGTATGTAGCTGGAGCCCAGATTGCTGGTCATGACGATGACGGTATTCTTGAAGTCCACCGTGCGGCCCTGGGAATCCGTTATGCGCCCGTCGTCCAGCACCTGAAGCAGTACGTTGAACACATCAGGATGGGCCTTCTCCACCTCGTCGAACAGCACGACGCAGTAGGGATGGCGGCGCACGGCCTCCGTAAGCTGGCCGCCCTCGTCATAGCCCACATAGCCCGGAGGAGCGCCTATCAGGCGGGACACGGAGTGCTTCTCCATGTATTCGCTCATATCTATGCGCACCATGTTGGACTCATCGTCAAACAGGGCTTCCGCCAGAGCCTTGGCAAGCTCCGTCTTGCCTACGCCGGTAGGCCCTAAGAACAGGAAGGAGCCGATAGGCTTGTTGGGATCCTTAAGCCCTGCGCGGGTGCGCAGTATAGCGTCGCAGACGGTCTGCACCGCCTCGTCCTGGCCTATGACCCGCTTATGCAGTATGCTGTCCAGGTGCAGCAGCTTCTCCCTCTCGCCTTCCATCAGCTTGGCGACCGGTATACCGGTCCAACGGCCCACTATCTTGGCTATCTCCTCCTCGGTGATGCGGTCGCGGAGCAGGCCGTCGGCCTTACCCTTCTCCATGTCCGCCTCCGCCTTGGCCAGCTCTTCCTTCAGCTTGGGCAGCTTGCCGTACTTCAGCTCTGCGGCCTTGTTAAGGTCGTAGCTCCGCTCGGCCTGCTGCATATCGGCGTTAAGCTGTTCTATCTCTGTACGTAGGGACTGAACTTTCTTTATGGCGTCCTTCTCGTTTTCCCACTTTGCCTTGAGCCCCGCGAACTCCTCGCGCTCATGGGCCAGCTCCTTGCGGATATCCTCAAGGTGCTGCTGGGATATCTTGTCGCTTTCCTTGTTAAGGGCGGCTTCCTCTATCTCCAGTTGCATTATGTGCCGGCGCTTCTCGTCAAGCTCGGTGGGCATACTGTCCATCTCGGTGCGCACCATGGCGCAGGCCTCATCCACAAGGTCGATGGCCTTATCCGGCAGGAACCTGTCGCTTATGTACCTGTGGGAAAGTGTGGCGGCGGCTATCAGGGCGCTGTCCTGTATCTTTACGCCGTGGAACACCTCATAGCGCTCCTTCAGCCCTCTCAGTATGCTTATGGTATCCTCTACCGTAGGCTCGTCTACCATTACGGGCTGGAACCTTCTGGAAAGGGCGGGGTCCTTTTCGATGTACTTGCGGTACTCGTCCAGCGTGGTCGCGCCTATGCAGTGCAGCTCGCCCCTGGCAAGCATGGGCTTTAAGAGGTTGCCCGCGTCCATGCTGCCCTCGGTGCGTCCGGCTCCTACTATATTGTGCAGCTCATCGATGAACAGTATTATCCTGCCCTCGCTGCGCTTTACTTCATTAAGAACGGCCTTAAGCCTTTCCTCGAATTCGCCCCGGAACTTTGCGCCCGCAATAAGGGCGCCCATGTCGAGGGAAAATATCTTGCGATCCTTCAGGTTTGCCGGCACATCGCCGGATACTATCCGCTGGGCAAGTCCCTCGGCTATTGCCGTCTTGCCTACGCCCGGCTCGCCTATGAGCACGGGGTTATTCTTGGTCTTTCTTGAAAGTATGCGGATGACGTTGCGTACTTCCTCGTCACGCCCTATAACAGGGTCAAGCTTCTGCTTCCTTGCAAGCTCCACGAGGTCCTGAGCGTATTTGCCAAGTGCGTCGTAGGTGTCCTCCGGGCTGTCGGTCGTCACCCTTGCCCCGCCCCGGACGTCGTTGAGCACCTTCAAAAACTCGTCCCGGGTGATGCCAAAGGTTTTAAACATCTCCTTCATGGCGCCGTTAGGCGCTTCCAGCATGCCTAAAAACAGATGCTCTACCGAGATATACTCGTCCTTCATGTGCTTGGCCTGATCCTCCGCCGCGTTGAGCGCGCGATCCAGCTCAGGGGTTATGTACACCTTTTCCGCCTCCCGGCTGCCCGTCACCTTGGGGAGCTTGCTTATTTCCCTGTCCAGGGCGGCGTCGAAGGCGTCCTTATCCTTGCCCATTCGGGTGATGAGCTCGGCTATGAGCTTCTGGTCGAGCAACGCTTTCATAAGGTGCTGCTGATCCACCTGCTGGTTGGTGTTGCGGCTGGCGATGGACTGGGCATCCTGCACCGCCGCAATAGATTTCTGCGTTAACCTGTTAATATCCATATAAAATCCTCCTCGGACCGATGATTTCGTAAGTAGTATGTGCCATGATCCTTATTAGCACTCTTACCTTTCGAGTGCTAATTGTAATATAAGACCTTGTACATATCATCATAATAATTTGAAATAATTGTGAAGTGGAAAAAAAACCTGAGCTGTTGTATAATAACAGAAAAACTTATGGAGGACGCCCCAATGAAGATCAGAGATATATCGGAGCCTGCAAGCTTTTTTAAGGCCGTAAACACCTGCGCCGGCAGGGTTGAGCTCATGACCGCCGAGGGCGACTGCCTCAACCTCAAGTCCCGCCTGTGCCAGTACATAGCGCTCACCCAGATGTTCGAGGACAAGCGGGTGGAAGGCATAGAGCTTGTACTGAGTGAACCCTGCGACCTCAACAAGCTTCTGCCCTACATAGACGCGGAGGAATAACGCTGCAAACGCAAAAGGCTTCCTTTAAATTGGGAAGCCTTTTTTCTTTACTTCATTTCCTCTATGTGCTCCTTCGCGTAGGCGATGAACCTTGCTGCCGCAGGGGAAATCATATCCTTCCTTGTAACTCCTATACCTATATCCACATACTGCTCAGGATCCAGCGGCATGACCCTCACCTCGCCGCCCGGCTCCAGCGAGTCCACGATGAGCTGGTTCATTATGGCTATTCCCAGCCCTGCCTTCACCATCGCCATGGCGGCAAGGCCATCCGGGCAGCCGAAGCGTATATCCGGGGTTATGCCCATCTGGGCGATCATGCGGGAGTTGTCCGTCTCCTCTGCGGGGCGTATGGCTACGAAGGGGTAATTGCCTACAGCCGAGAGCGGAAAGGCCGCGCCGCCGGAGAGTGGGCTGCTCTTTGGCAGCACCGCCACCAGCTGATCGTCCTTTATATGCAGCCAGTCGAAGTCGCCCTCGCGGCGGCTCATTACGCAGAAATCCGCCCTGTGCTCGCTCAGCGCCGCCGCAAGCTCGCTGCTGGTTCCCTCCAGGGTGCTTATCTCTACCATTGGGTACTTGCGCGAAAAGCCGGCGATCAAGTGGGCAAGCCAGCCGTAGCAGGCCTCGTAGGTATTGCCTATGGTGAGCTTGCCTATCTCTATGCCGCGTATGGAGGCCGCCTGCTGCACGCAGCGCCGCCCCATGTACACGAAATCGCGTATGAGGGGAAGCATATTTTTGCAGTTTTCGGTAGGGGCGACGCCGCCCCTGTTCCTTATCAGAAGCGGAAAGCCCATCTCATCCTCCAGCGCCGCCATCATACGGCTTATTCCGGAGGGAGTATAGCCGAGGCTCTCCGCCGCGGCGGTAAGTGAGCCCAGCTCCAGCGCCGCTATCAGCGCCCTGCACTTCTCTGTATCCATATCGCGCCTCTATTTTGACTTTTTATCAATGCTGCCATGATATATCCTCGTTTTACTCAAATATATAACAGTAATATAATGATGTCAAACAAAGAAAACGACAAAATGTCAGGAAAGGACAGAAACAATGGAAAGCATCAGCGCAAGGGCAAGGATAGGCTGCCGGGTAAACCCTGCGGAGTTCCTTCTCGCGGGCGTTATAGTTGCCCGCAGCACCTCTCTGCTGCTGTCCAAGGCGCTGCTCACCACTATGAGCCCCCTCAACATACTCTCCGTGCGCTTCTGCCTTGCCTTCGTGATACTCTGCGCCATATTCTTCAACCGGATGAAGCGGATGGACCTCAGGACGCTGCTCATGGGCATGGCGATAGGCGGCGCATTCTCCGCGATGATGGCGGCGGAGCTTTTCGCCCTCAAGCACACCCTCGCTTCCACCACCTCTTTTCTCGAAAATACCGCAATAGTCATAGTGCCGCTGATGGAGGCGCTGCTGCATAGGAAGCTGCCCTGCAAAAAGGCCCTGCTCTGCGCTGGGCTGACTCTCATAGGCGTCGGCGCCCTCACCCTGCGCTCCGGCAGGTTCAGCTTCGGCCTCGGCGAAGGGCTCTGCATACTCTCTGCCATGCTTTACGCCTTGGCGATAATACTCACTGACAGGCTTTCCAAAAAGGGCGACCCCATGCTCATAGGCATAGCGCAGGTCGGCTTCATCGGCCTGTTCACCACCATAGCCTCCTTCATATTCGAGGCTCCCAAGCTGCCCTCCTGCGCCTCTGAGTGGCTGCCGATATTGGGGCTTGCGCTGGTTTGCAGCTGCTTCGGCTTCACCCTTCAGCCCGTGGCACAGCGCAGGATACCCTCCGAGAGGGCGAGCCAGTTCTGCGCCCTCAACCCCCTTTCCACCGCCGCAATGAGTGCCGTTCTCCTGCATGAGAAAATGGGCGTCATGGGCGCGGTAGGCGCCGCGCTGATACTGGGCAGCATAATGCTGGAGAGCGTCCGCAGCGCAAAGTCAAAGAAAGCGTAAGCACCGTCGTAATTCTTCCCCCTAAAGACGAAAGGATAAGCAAAGCCCCCGCGTTCGCGGGGGCTTTGTCATGCCGTTATCTTTTTATATTACCCCGAAGAAATGCAGTATGCTCTGCCATATCGTCATATCGCCGGTCTTGGGGGGTATTACCACCACGGGGACGGGAGCAGGGGTAACCGGGGGATGCCAGTGGCTTCCGCCGCCGGTGGTGCCGCCGTTATAGGGGGACGCAGTGCCGGGCAGGTCTGCCCATTCTTTGGCATTCAGTGTGAAAATCTCCGTATCCATCTCGTGTCCATCGACAAACAGGACAGCTTTAGTGGGAACAACATCATCCTTGGGAGTCCAAGGGGTCAGTGCCCAGTACTCGTCAGCAGTCTCGGTAGCGATGCAGCAGGTCAGGAAACCATGGCTGCCGGGATCTACTCCCTGCAAGGTGGCAGTGGTCAGCAGAGTCTCGCCGCTGTACAGCTTCACCTGTACGCTGGTTTCGAAGGTGACGTTTTTCAGATCAACAGACACAGCGTTCTTCAGGACACCGTTAGCATGAGTGATGCCGGCGCGCTCGATGCTGCCGCTATAGGGGAACGCAGTGCCGGGCAAGGCTGCCCATGCTTCGGCATTCAGTGTGAAACTCTCCCTATCCTCCTCGTGGCCATCGACAACCAGGACAGCTTCATTGGGAATAACATCATCCTTGGGAGTCCAAGGGGTCAGTGCCCAGTACTCGTCAGCAGTCTCGGTAGCGATGCAGCAGGTCAGGAAACCATGGCTGCCGGGATTTACTCCCTGCAAGGTGGCAGTGGTCAGCAGTGTCCCGTCCCTGTACAGCTGCACCTGTACGCTGGTTTTGAAGGTGACGTTTTTCAGATCAACAGACACAGCGTTCTTCAGGACACCGTTATCATGAGTGATGCCGACGCTCTCGATGCTGCCGGGGAGCGCAGTGCCGGGCAGGGCTGCCCACTCTGCAGCATCCAGATTGAATTCCATAGTGTCCTTTTCGTTGTCATCCACAAACAGGACAGCTTTGTTGGGGACAACATCGTCCTTGGGAGTCCAGGGGGTCAGTGCCCAGTTTGCGTCAGCAGTCTCGGTAGCGATGCAGCAGGTCAGGAAACCATAGCTGCCGGGAGTTACTCCCTGCAAGGTAGCCGTGGTCAGCAGAGTTTTGTCGCTGAACAGCTCCACCTTTACGCTATCTGCAAATGTAATGTCCTGCAGCTCAATGAATACGGCATCCTTCGTAATACCGGCCCCGTTGATGCTGCCACCGCTATTTGCCGATGCGATTCCGGGCAAGGCGCAGACCATGATCAGAGCCAACATCATTGCAAGTGATTTTTTCATTTTTTTCCCTTCTTTCAAAATTACTTTAATTTGACATTCAGTGAATGTCATTATTGCTTCAATTATAGCATACCCTTTTGATATTGACAATCACTGAATGTCAAAAGGAGAAAAAAATGTTCATAAATAAATCTCAGGACGGCTCGAATAATCTATGCGGAAGGAATGTCGCGGCTCTGAGGAAGGGACTGAAGCTGTCGCAGCGGCAGCTTGCGGACAGGCTGCAGGTATGCGGACTGGATATAGATAAGAATGCAATACAGCGAATAGAGTGTGGAAAGCGATTCGTTACGGATATAGAGCTGGTTCAGCTTGCGAATGTCCTTCGCGTTGAAATATCCCGTCTCGTACAGTAAACGCAAAAAAGCCCCCTTTCGGGGGGCTTTGCTTACGCCGCTACACGGCGCAGTCCAGCACTATTATCCTGTTGCTGCCCAGGCTTTCCCTTGTGATGACCGCCTCGCTCTGGCGCATACGGTGTATGGCGCAGTTCTTTGCGTTTTCAAGGAACGGGGCAAGCTCGCCCAGCTCAAAGGCCAGCTTGTCGGCGGCGTAGTGCATGGGTATTACAACCTTTGGCGCTATGGCGTAGGCTATCTCCAGCGCCTGCTTGTAGTCCACGGTGTATACGCCGCCCACGGGTATGAGCAATATGTCTATATGGCCCATGGCTTTAAGGGTAGCTTCGTCCGGCAGGTGGCCTATGTCGCCCATATGGGCAAGGCGCAATCCGTCCATCTCGAATACGAATATGATGTTGCCGCCCCGCTTCGCCCCCTGCATTTCGTCATGCCAGCAGGGTATGCCGGTTATCTTTACGTCCCCGACGGTATACTCGCCGGGGGCTGATATTACCTTTACGTCTCTGCCCTTTGCCGCCGCGGTATAGTTGTGGTCGTGGTGCTGGTGGCTCTCGGTCACGCAATCCGCCTCAACAGGGCCTACGTTATAGCCGGTTGCCGGGTCGCAGGGATCCGTGAGTATACGGGTACCGCCCTCGCTTTGCAGCAGAAAACATGAGTGTGCAAATCTTTTAATCAACATATATTTTATACCTCCTGAAGGGAATTAACCCAAATCAACCTGGCGGCGCACTGCCCGAAAAGGCCGAGCCGAGCCGCGAGAGCGTCCCTCTCCCCGTCTTTCATTCCGTCGAATATGCCCAGCACAGCGGCTGCACAGCGCCTGTTCAAAGCGGCCCGCTTTGCCCCGGAAAAGCCCCCGGCGCTTATGCCGAGCCACAGTGCTTTCTTTATTGAAGCCGTATCCGGTATGCCGTCCCCGCCCTTTCGCGCAAGCATGAGGGACTTTATGAGCGCATAGGATACATCATCGCAGCTTTTATCCGGCATATCCGGCAGCTTGCAGCTTTCTATTATATGATGGGTCATGGCGTCATATGCCTGAATGGATATACGGAACGCCACATGGCCTTTCGCGGCGGTTACACCATCTATTAGCGGCACGCCAAAAAGGGACGGCTCATGTCCGTTCAGCCGGTCAGTGAGCCTTTCCGCCCAGAATTGGGCGGTATAGCCGGTAACGAAGCCCAATGGGGCGGATACCTCCGCCGCGGGGTTGTCCATATCCAATTTTACGCCGGTCTTACCGGCACAGGCGTCTTGCAGGAAACGGCATAATTCGCTGCGAATAAGCTCTGTTATTTCGGTATTTGCCGTCATGGTAGCTCCCCAGCCAAAAAGTGGTTTATTTAGATTACGGCTTTTTTTACGATTTGTCAAGGCAAACAGGGCAATTTTGTATGAAATTTCTCAATCTTTTTCCTGCAAAAGGGCCGTTCTGCATAAGAACGGCCCAAAGCGTTTTTGCTGCTATATGACCAGCTGCCCGTCTTCGCTGTCGATTATCCTGAATATCTGTTCCTCTTCCCCCGTCTCCACGCCTATGTAGACTATATAGGAATCATTGCCCGAGGTACACTTGAACTCGTAGCACAGCCGCTCGGTCTCGGGCGTTATTGGTATCAGCGCAAGCTGCCGTTCCATAACCTTCAGCGAGGAAGCAAGATAGCCCTCCGCCTCGGCCATAGTGACGCTGGCCTCAGGCAGCTCCCTTTCGGTATGGCTGAAGAGATAGTTTCTGGCGTCAACGCCTGTCACCTCATTGGTCTCCCGGTCTACCCAGACCTTGATGAGGTCGTTATATAATATGACGCCGTTCTGCGTGGCCGCGCAGTTGATAAGCGCCGCCCCGCCGTAATATTGGGCGTAGGTTGCCGTCATGTTCCGATAGCCCAGCTCCTCCAGCTTTTTCAGCGCCGTGTCAGCGTATCTTTTACCCTCAGCATCGTCAGGCTTTCCCTCGGTATTTCCCTTGCATGGACTCATGTACCACAGCAGCTTGCCTCCCTGCTTAGTCACAGCCGCTTCAACCCACGTGCCGTCTTCATTGCTCATACTGAATTGATAGGCAGGAATCTTTCCTCCCGTCTCCTGCCCCTCGCCAAACGTCACGCCGGCAATTATGTTGGCCACGGTCTTCGCCTGCTCCATGGTCACCTCTCCGCCTGACAGACCCTTGGGTTCGAGTTTTTCGCTGCTTTCTGAGAAGGGGCCGTCGTATATTAGGGTGGGAAACTCCGATATGCCCTCGCTGTCCTGAGGCTTGTTGTCCGCAAAGTAGCCCTCAGCATCTATACCCTCTGTGGGTACGTCGCCCCTGGCGTACTTATCGCCGTATTCCTCCGCCAGCTTTGCGCAGCTGTCCCGGAGCTGTAGTATGGTGTTTGTATCCTCCTCCGTCATTACTCCGCCCCGCACTGCCTTCTTGGTAAGCGAATGTGCGTAATCGCCCAGCCTCACCACGAACTGGTTGAGCTCGGCCGTGTCCACGTGGGACACCGGCAGGTAGGACATGTGGCTCACCGCGGAGCCGGACAGCCGCCAAACCTCGTCCAGCAGCAAAACGTATTGTGCGGGGGAATTGACGGCAGTAAGCTTGGACAGCGTGCTCTCCATATCGTAAAGGTCGTCGGTAAGCTCGCCGTATGCCCTGACATAGCTTTCCTTTGCCAGGTTTTTATAGCTCTCAGCCAGCGCCTTCTGCTGCGCCGCCCATAGTATGACTCCTATGAGCGCCACGGCCAGTATGGCGGGTATTATGTATTTCTGAAAAGCGTTCTGCGTTTTTTCGCTCATTTATCTCACCTCGTATAAAGCCGTTATGCCCCATTAGAAGAAGGCGTGCTCGCCTATGGTCAGCACCACATCGTGTGACAGCATCCACTTGTTGCTGGTCTTCTTGGGGTTGTAGTAGTACAGGCAGCCGCCGGTGGGATCCCAGCCATTCATGGCGTCCCTGGCGGCCTTTATGGATTCGTTGTCAGGGGAAAGGTTTATCTGTCCGTCCGAGACGGCGGAAAAAGCGCCCTTCTGGTATATCACGCCGGATATGCTGTTGGGAAAGGAGGAGCTTTTCACCCGGTTCAGCACCACTGCCGCCACGGCAACCTTGCCCTTGTAAGGTTCACCCCTGGACTCCCCGTGTACCAGCTTGGCCAGAAGATACAGCTCCTTGTCCCCGGAATTGCTCGACCCACCGGAGCCTGACGACCCACCTCCAGAGCTGCCCGTCAGGGACAGGCCCAATGCCTTGGCTGTAGCCTCCCCTACTATGCCATCCGCCGTAAGGCCGTTTTTCTTCTGGAAATATTTTACGGCCTGCGCTGTTCCGCTGCCGAATATGCCGTCCACATTGCCGTTATAATATCCCCAGCGCTTCAGCTTGCTTTGCAGCGTCTTTACCTGCTCGCCGGAGGAGCCCTGCCTTAGCGCCGCCGCGTCCGCCATTTCAGGCACCGCGATGCACAGTATAAGCAGCAGCGCAAGCAGGGCGGCTATGCTCCTATTCAGCCCTCTCATTCTTTTTCGCCTCCCTTATAAGCTTCATTATCAGGCTATCAAATTTTGCCTCATCTTCAATTTTTCCATTTTCGTCCTCCAGTATGCACAGTGGCGGGAACATTACGCACCACCAGTTTTTTCCTTTTCCCTCTCCCAGTATCACCCTGAGTGCCTGGTACCTTCCGGCGGGATACAGCTTGCCGCCATACTCCCTGTCAGGAAAGTCATATGTGCCTATGTGCAGCTCGGCGGAATAATCCATGCCCCGCTCATGAAGCACGTTATCTATGGCGGTGCAGATCCCCCTCCCATCGTCCATGAGTCTGGCCTTTACCTCCTCCGCGCTGCCCACATTCCCCATGCCGCGCTCGTAATCCAATATGGCGTCCCGTACCGCAAGCTTTGTTGCCTGATCCGCCGCGCTGTCGCTGTTAGCTATCACGTGCATTCGGAATATGCCTTCCTCCGGCCTGAACAGCAGCACCGCCACTAACGACAGCAGCACCATGGATATGACGTACAGCAGCTTTCTGTACAGCGTATTTTTCATATTTGTTTCCCCTTTGTGTTGATTTGCATATTTTACATATGAAAAATTATCGCCCCGCCGCCGTTGAAATATACATTTGCCCTATCTGATGGTATAATGCGGATATGGATATAAAGGCTTACGGAAAAATCAACCTGACGTTAGACGTGCTGTACAGGCGGCCGGACGGTTACCATCAGCTCCGGGGCGTAATGTGCGCCGTGGACGTATACGACGCCGTCCATATTGAGCCCGCAGCGGGCGTCAGCGTGTCCTTTGACGAGGCTGTGCCGCCCCAAAACACCGCCATAATGGCCGCCCGGGCCTTCTTCGAAAAAACCGGCAGCGGCGCGGACATATACATACAAAAGGGCATACCCTCCGAGGCCGGCATGGGAGGCGCAAGCGCCGACGCCGCCGGAGTGCTGCGCGGCATGAACAGGCTATACGGCGAGCCGCTCAGCGAAAGCGAGCTGTATAGTATAGGTCTTTCCATAGGGGCGGACGTACCATTTTGCCTTATGGGCGGCTGCGCCGTGGCAGAGGGAATCGGCGAGGTGCTTACGCCGCTGCCCGCCCCGGAGCTGAACCTGCTTATAATAAAGGGCAACGAGGGAGTGAGCACAGGCGCGCTGTTCAAAGAGTTAAGGCTGCCCCTTGAAAGGCGTCCGGACACTGACGGGGCAATAGCCGCAATAATGCGCGGAGACATTACTGGGCTGATACCCCTTTGCGAAAACGCGCTGGAAATTCCCGCCATCGGCCTTTCGCCCGAAATAGCGCAAAACAAAAAACGCCTTCAATCGCTGGGCGCCCACGCCTTCATGACAGGCAGCGGCGCGGCGGTAGTGGGCATATTCAAAACGGTAGAGCAGGCGGCGGAAGCGCAGAAAAGCTTTCGCGATCTGCCCTTCGCCCGCGTTTGTAGTACGGGCGGGTTTGTGATATAATTATCGGCAGTTGATCTGCAATTACATTTTTCCCAGGGAGGAAAATATGACACATATCGAAGGGCATAAAAAAATACATCTCATAGGCATAGGCGGTTGCTCCATGAACGGCCTTGCCCAGATACTCAGGGCCAGAGGATACCAGGTACAGGGCAGCGACAGCACCACCTCCCCCTTCACCGAGCGTTTGGGCGAGCTGGGCATACCAGTCGCCATCGGCCAGAAGGCCGAAAACATAGGCGATGCCGATCTGGTAGTGTACTCTGCCGCAATAAAGCCTGATAACCCGGAGCGGGCGGAAGCCAGACGCCGGGGCATACCCGAGCTTGAGCGCAGCGTTGCACTGGGCCAGCTCACCGAGGGCTACAAGGAGGTAGTAGGAATTGCAGGCTGTCACGGCAAAACCACTATCACCTCCATGCTGGCCATGATATCCGAAAAGGGCGGCGCTAATGCCACGGTACACATCGGCGGCTTTGTGGATTTTCTCCACGGCGGCACCCGCATAGGCTCCCACGATTTGTTCATCACCGAGGCCTGCGAATACGTGGAGAGCTTCCTTACCCTCCGCCCCACGGTAGCCCTCATAAACAACATAGACAACGACCATCTGGACTACTATAAAAACATGGACAACATAGTTGCCGCCTTCCGCAGGTTTATCGGCCTCTTGCCCGAAAACGGCGTGTTCATAGGCTGCACCGACGACAGCCGCGTAAAGCGCCTTTTCGACGATTTCCGTGGAAATAAGATCTCCTACGGCATGAAGGACGCGGACTATACTCCCGCAAACCTCGTCTACGACGGCAACGGCTGCCCCTCCTTCGACCTTATGTTCAGGGGCGAAAACATGGGCCGCATAACGCTGCACATTCCCGGCAGCCATACGGTGATAGACTCTATGGCGGCCGCGGCTGTGTCCCTTTACCTGGGCGCGGAAATGCACACCGTATGCTCAGGCCTTGCGGCCTTCCGCAATACCCAGCGCAGGTTCGAGTTTTACGGCGAGAGGGATGGCATAAAGATATACCACGACTATGCCCATCACCCTGCGGAGGCCGCCGCGGCGCTGGACGCCGCCAGCCGCATACCCCACAGGAACATATACTGCGTGTTCCAGTGCAACAGCTACACAAGGGCAAAGACGCTGTTCACGGATCACGTCACCTGCTTCAACAACGCGACCGCGGTGCTGGTGCCGGATATTTACCCCGGCCGCGAAAAGGACGACGGTACCGTACACGCCCGCGACATGGTGGCGGGCATAAACGCTGGCGGCGGCAACGCCATTTACCTCGGCACCTTTGAGGAGATACGCAAGTGGCTGGACGCACACGCCGCACCGGGCGACGTGGTCATCACCCTCGGCTCCGGCGATGTGTATAAGCAGACAAAGAAGCTGCTGTAACTCACGGCATACAAAAAGGACGGCTCAAGCCGTCCTTTGAGACTGTCGAAAAACCCAGGGGTTGATAAGGGGCCGCAGCCCCT
>OLRV01001576.1_pt1 | contig 19298 bp, 16 predicted proteins | sample 1672421 | NCBI WGS metagenome assembly OLRV01 (sample SAMEA3136684, study PRJEB25190) | human gut metagenome | biome: human gut; feature: human-associated habitat; material: faeces | place: Austria | collected 2013
GGTCCCCATTTGCTGCCCGAAAATATCTCTCGCTTTAAGCGCGATGGATACTTTTTCAATAAATTCATAGTCATCTAAATTCAGCAGGTTTTTTGCCTGACCGATCCGAAATCGGACTGTATTTTCATGCTTTCCCACCTTGCCTGCCGCTCTTTTAACATCTCCGTTGCATTCAAGGTATACAGAAACCGTTTCCAAGAGATCCTGCTTTATTAGCGGGTCAAGAATGCTGCTGCAAAAATTCCTCAGAATTTGATGATTCTTCAGCGGTAGCAGCAACTGATAGACAGACAGCGCATCATATCCCATTGGAGATTTTCCCAATACTCCTCCTATTTCGTCCGCCGAAAGGGCCTGGCGAAATGCAGAAGAAAACTGCTTTACTCCCGCCGCAGCCGAGCTGTACCCCATGGAATGCTCTGGCGCATAATAAGAAAAAATCGGCGTCATCTGCTGCAGTATATTGTTGATTTCCCTCTGCCCCTGACAAGGCAGCACAAAAAAGGCTCCATCCAAATATTTAAAAAGAGGCACTTTGAATTGTATCGCCACATCTTTCTTCAGCATTTGAAGCCGCCGATGACTCAGGCCCTGAAAGGTCGCATGCACAACGGTATAGTCAGATTGAACATGCGGTGCAAGGTGCCGGTAAATGTTGCGCTGCTCAGCATCAGAAAGTTCCTTGCTCAGCAGGTGGAAAATTTTATTTTCCAGTAATAACTCTGATTGATCTGATATGATGAGTTCAGAAATGTCATGTATGAGCGCACCGTAAGGAACTGTCCCGTCAATCTGAATAATCGGGAAATCCCGCGAATCGGCAAGTTCGATCACACTTTGCGGAAACTGCGGTAGAAACTCATTCAGCGCAATGCAACAAGCACTTCCCATCTGAATATAAAACGAAATTGCATCATATATCTTTGCCTCCATATCTTTATTCATATAGAAGCTACAGATAAAAGCATCTCCGCTTAAAATCAAGTCGGCATCCACAAGGGGATTGATCGGACAATCTGTAAAGTTGATTCGCAAAACCTCCCGGTCAAGCCCATTCTTCCCTGCAATTACCTTGGCAGAGTTAAGAATATCCAGCTGTAAAACATCGCTTACCGTAACGCTCACAACAAGCACCTCCTTGCCTTTAATTATGCATCAGTATAATCAAGCCTTCCCAAGATGTCAAATTATACTTGCAGAATAAATGGAAAATTATAAAAATTACAGAAATTTAAATCAAATTTTGTACTATGGCACATTGAAGCACCTTTGCATATATCTTATAATTTTGTCAAGCAATCCGCAATGGAATTGTTCAAAATAGACAAGTTTTTGGAGGTGCTTCTTTATGAAAAAACTAACGCTTCAGGAAATCAAGGACACTTTGGTTGGCTGCACCATTCTTGGTACAGGCGGCGGCGGCTCTTTAGAGAGCGGGTTAGAGGCCGTCGAAAAAGCCTGGAACGCCGGGCACGAGTTCAAACTGCTCTCCTTCGATGAAATCAACGATGACAGCTACTATGCCAATCCTTATTATTGCGGTTCTATCGTCCCCAAGGGCGATACCAGCCAGAAACGCGGAGACGAGATTGCCACGTCGGTGAAGGCTCTGGAAGAGTACATGGGCGTTCAGTTCGAAGGCCTTGTTTCGATTGAGTATGGTGGCGGAAACACCGGCGCAGTCATGGCCGCCGCAGCTCGTACGGGCAAATACATTGTTGATGCAGATGCAGCCGGCCGCGCAGTACCGGAGCTTCAGTTTTCCACTTATTATGTGACGGAAAATCCCATCACGCCTTTCTCCGTCGGTACTTCATTCGGCGACATGGCGATCGTCACAAACGTAGAAAATGATGCTCGCGCAGAAGCGCTCTCCCGCTATATGGCAATCGGATCCGGCGGCTTGGTTGGTATGACCGATCACCCGATCAAGGGCGACAAGCTGCGTCACGCAGTCATTCCCAATGCATTGACGTATGCAGCTACTGTTGGTCGTGCCCAAAGAGAAGCCGTTGAGCGCGGTTCCGATCCCATTCAGGCGATCCTGGACACTGGAAAGGGCAAGCTGCTTTTCCAGGGAACCGTCACCGGCGAGTCCGAATGGGGCATCAAGGATGGCTTTACCGTTGGCACGATTCACATTGCCGGCGAAGGCGCTTTTGCACACCAGACTTCAAAAATCTGGTACAAGAACGAGAACATGGTAATGTGGATCGACGACAAGGTAAATCTCACTTGTCCGGATCTCATTTGCGTGGTGGAAAAAGCTACCGGCTACCCCATCACCAATCCGAACTGCGTCGAGGGAATGGAGGTTGCCGTTCTCGGCTTCCACTGCCACGAGCTCTGGACGCGCGAACGCGCATTGGAGATTCTTAATCCCCGATTCTTTGGATTTGATATGGACTGCGTCTTCCTTCAGGACTGATCGCACAAACCTGCAACGAACTCTTATGATTTAGGGAATGAATTTGTACCGAAATGGACAAGCACTCTTTTTACGCCAACATCTTGCAAAGGGCGGCCTATTTCGGTACAATTCAAACCCAAGCAGTAGATTCGATCACAGTAGGGAAGAATCATCATATGAGACAGAAATAGCCAAATGACGTATTGCGGGAGGCAATAATATGAGTAATAACACTGCAACCAAGGCTCCGTTGGAAGAAAAGTACAACGACTACGAAAAAACTCCAGTCCCCGAAACCGCCAGACAAACATGGTATCAGCAGGGCATGGTATGGCTTGGCGCGGGATTTGGCCTGAGCGGATTAGCTACCGGCGGTGTGCTTGCCGACGGTCTCTCTTTCCGGGATATGCTTTTAGTCAGCATAATCGGATCTATTATCATCACCATCATTGGTACTCTCAATGCTCTTGTTAGCGAGCATACCCATCTTTCTACTTCTTTTACCTGTCGCCGCTCCTTTGGTATAAAGGGTGCCAAGATCATCGGCATTATTCTCTGCATCTCCAACTTTGGTTGGTACGCATTTCAGGCAGACCTGTTCGGTACAACGATTGCTTCTGTCATCAAGCACGTTAACGGAAGCTCTGTCAATCCTGTGATTTTTACAATTATCGGCGGTATCACCATGTCGCTGACCGCCATTTTCGGATTTAAGGCGATCAAGCTTCTCAGTGAAGTGGGCTTGCCGCTGCTTGCGGTTCTCTGCGTCATTGCCGTTTGGAAAACAAGCTCCATGATTTCTTTCGGCGACATCTGGAACGCCGGGCCGGTCAGCACGCCGATTACCATTCCCATGGGCGTCGCCGCCGTCGTCGGTTCCTTTGCCGTAGGTGTTACAATGGTAGGTGACTTCAGCCGCTTCTCTAAGTCCAAGCGGGACTGCATGATCGGCGTAAGCATCGGTCATTGCTGGGGATACATTCCCATCTTGATGTGCGGCGCATTCTTCAACTACGCTTTCCACAACTGGAATATCGTGGAAATTATGATTCTGTCCCTCGGCTTGGGCCTGTTCGGCGCTCTTGTGTTGATCATCGGTCAGTGGACCACGAACGACAACAATCTGTACACCAGCGTACTGGGTCTTATGAATACTCTGGACGGTATCAGCAAAGTCCCCCGCATGCGCCTGACCCTCATTGTCGGTTTGATCAGCACTGCAATTGCTGCAGTTGGCTTGTATAAATACTTTGTGACTTTCCTCTCCTTGTTAGGCGTGTTCATTACCCCGATTGGCGGTATCCTGATCGCTGACTTCTATATCTGCAACCGGAAAAACTATGACGGCGGCGACGTTCCTCAGGGCATCAAGTGGGACGCCATTGTGTCGTGGGCTGTGGCTTCGTTTGTCGGCGTTACCATGACGGCTCGCCCCGTGGGTCTTGGTTGGTTTGTCGCGGTGGGTGATGTGATCCCCGTTCCCCTGATCTGCATTGCAGTCGCTATGGTGCTGTACGTTGTAAGCCAGAAGCTCCAGAACCGGAAGCTCCAGAATAAGGCTGGTGCAGTTTAATGGACAGCATGCAGCGCGTTCTTTCTTACTTCCGTGAAATCTGCAGCATTCCCCGGCGCTCCGGCGATGAATCAAACGTAGCGCAGTATTTAATCGAAACAGGAAAGCGCCTCGGTCTGGAAGTTGATCAGGACAGCTGCGGAAACGTGGTTCTTCGTAAGACGATTTCCCAAGCAACGCCGCCTACAATTCTCCAGGCTCATATGGATATGGTATGGGAATCGACGGGAACTCCTTATCAAAAGGGCGTATCATTGCGCGAAACCAATGAATGTCTCCACGCAGCCGGTTCGACCTTAGGCGCAGATAACGGAATCGGAATGGCTCTGATCCTCGCACTGATGGAAGACGACACGGTACAGAATATCGAGGGTCTTTTTACAGTAGACGAAGAAACCGGTATGACCGGTGCCAAAGAATTGGACGCATCTCTTGTTTCCGGTACCCGGCTGATCAATTTGGACAGTGAAACAGAAGGGACATTCACCATCAGCGCCGCAGGCGGTCTCAACATCATTTTGAATGCCTCCGTTGAATGTCATAAGCAGTCGCGGTTTCATAACCCCAAGGTCCTCAAGCTCTCTGTATCCGGCCTAAAGGGCGGCCATTCCGGTCTTGATATTGGAACCCCGCACCTCAACGCCATTCAGATTTTGGTTCGCTGGCTTCGCAGCTGCCCCGCTTCAAACTGGGAATTGCTCGAACTGCACGGCGGTACACGTTCCAATGCGATTCCAGTTTGCGCAGAAGCCCTCATTCAGGTCGGCGATACATCTTCAGAAGAAGAATGGAAGCTTGCCGCCAGCGCAATCACCGCTCAGGCAGAATCTGTGGATCACGGGATTCTTCTTCAGACTTCATTTGAGGCACCGATCTGCAAGCAAGCATATACGGATTCCTTCTGCGATCAACTGCTCTCTACGCTTGCCGCCCTGCCTCACGGTGTATTGCAGCGTACCCCGGAAATAATCCAGCTTTCCAGCAATTTAGCCACTGTCCGTCAGCTTGGCGATAATGTTGAAATTGTGGAAAGCCTGCGTGCTTCTTCTCAGGCGTTTCTCAGCGAAGGAAGAGACCTCGTCGTTCACACCGCTGACCGCGCATCGTTTCAATCTTCTCAGCAGGATTACTATCCGCCTTGGGAATCTGCAAAAGATGTTCCGCTGCACGCACTGTTTGCACAAACTTACCAATCATTATTTCAGCAGCCCTGCATTATGGAAAATGTTCATGCCGGTGTTGAATGCAGCATTCTCCAGGAACGTTGCCCCTTCATTCAGGAAATGATTTCTATCGGCCCAACCATTCGCTATGCGCATACAGTTCAAGAAAACGTAAATCTTTCCTCGATCGACAGGGTATACCAGTTGTTAAAAGCAGTGCTGCGGCAGCTTTCTAACTAAAGTAAGGAGAGCAAGCCCATTTCGTGCTTGCTCTCCTTGTACTTTTTCTCATGCTGAAATGCAATTATCCCCTTACTCCTCTTCCCGCTCCGGCCGGTGCCGTTCCGCAGGGTGCAGCAAAAAGCTCCTCATGTAAAGCGCATCGCCCGTGCAGTGGAAATCGAAGGTCATGCCATCGCCGGAGTCGGTCGATACGCCGATCTCCGCCTGCTTGGCAATGTGGTAGTGCGAGCGGATACCGCTTTTGAAATAATCTCGGGTGTAGTTCTTCTCTCCGTTCAAGGGGTACATCTCCCGCAGCTTTTGCAGCGAGCGGCTGTCGGGGTCAAAGTAGAAATAAGTGCCGATCACGGAGGCAGAGAGCTTGAGATACTGCCGCATCCGATCGAGATAGAAATCGTCGGCGTAGATGCCGTATTCGTTCGTGCTGCAATAGTCGATCAGCAGGTCGACGCAGCCCTTTCGCAGCGGGAAGGTAGTGTTGTCCGCCGCCGCAATGTAAAGGATCTCCGGCTTTGCGGGCAGGCGGTCGATGTAGCCCTTATAAAGCTCAATGATTGCGGGGAACTTGTCCTGCACCACATAGATGTTGCTTGGGTCGATCTGCGTCAGCTTCTTGTAAAGGGCGAAAAACGAGTTCAGGTGCGTTTCCATCACAACGCTGCCGCTCGGCAGGGAAAGCTCCTTGATCCGCGTCCCCATCCAGTTGTAAGACTTCTGGATCAATGACACCAGCTCGCTCGGCGCGCTGCGGTACAGTTCGCGGTCAATGTCCGGTTCGTCAAAGGGGTACTTTTCCTCGCACTCGGCGTAGATGATCCCGTTGCGGATCTCCGCACGGTAGCCGCAGCTACAGTGGAGGTCGGCGGAAAAAATAGCGGACATATCCATATCTGCCTTGCTGATCTGGAACGCGCCGCCGCAGCGCGGGCAGCACAGCAGTGAGAGCGCGCAGCGGCACACCGGTCGGCGCAAGAGCGCTGCCATGCGGCGCCGCCGCCTGGCGGTTCAGCTCATCAATGAACTCGTTGATCTCTTCTTTGTAGTGCTGATACCGCACACGCTGATCCTCTAACTGTTTCTAATGTGTGCGCAGCAGCGCCACGCAGTCCTCCACCATGTCCTGCTCCACGCCGCTCGACACGCGCTCGAGCGAGAGCAGCCTGTGCGCCGTTTCGAGGGAAAGCCCCCACTTTTTGAATTGCACGATTCTCTCTAACGTATGGCAGTCCTGTTCATCGAAAAGGTACTGCGTTCCCTCGCCGTCTGGTACGATCAATCCTCTGCGGATATAATAGCGGATCGTGGAGACCGGAACGCCGGAACGTTTAGATGCCTCACCGATTCTCATTTTATTTTTCTCTCCTATCTCTGATAACAGCAGGCGTACAGTATCTTATTCGTATTTTATCATGCAAAAAAGAGAATTTCAAATTCATTTTTTATAAAGATAAAGTTCACTCCGCCTTTTGGCGAAATATCGGCAAAAGGTAAAGTGAGCTTATATGTAGCGCGTGAAACGAAAAAAACGGTCTCTTGACATGAACGCGGATTTTCGACTTACAATAGGCTTCACAGTCAAATAGCTTTTTAGAAATGATAAGGAGTGAATGCTATGCCGTCGATCAAACTTCCGCCGAGCGAGGCGATAGATGACCTGTACCGCGCCATTCTGAGCCTTCGCAGCGAAGATGAGTGCCATCTTTTTTTCGGTGACCTCTTCACCCGTCAGGAATTGTCCCTTTTTTCGCAGAGGCTGCAAGTTGCACGAATGCTGTCGGACGGCTGCACCTACGGCGCTGTGCGCTCGCAGCTGTCAACCAGCAGTTGTACCATCACGCGTGTCAACACAAACCTGCAATTCGGTACCGGCGGCTATCAGCTCATTCTTGAACGGCTGAACACCGCCGGCACACAGACAGACGAACAGGATCTAAGTCTTAGATGAACTGCGAAACAATGACCGCAGCGATCATCAGAGGAATGTTGAAGGCGATGAAGGTCGGCACGCAGGTATCCCAGATGTGGTCGTGCTGACCGTCGGCGTTCAGACCGGACGTGGGGCCGAGGGTGGTATCGGACGCGGGGGAACCGGCGTCACCGAGAGCCGCAGCAGCGCTCATCAGCAGGATGGTAGCAGCGGGAGAGAAGCCGATGTGCTCGCAGAGGGGCACGAAGAGGACAGCCAGAACGGGGACAGTACCGAAGGAGGTACCGATGCCCATGGTGACCAGAAGACCGATGAGGGTGATGACGATCGCAGCGATGAGCTTGCTGCCGCCCATGATGGAAACGCCAGCTTCGACCAGCTCATTAACACCGCCGGTCGCCTTGATGACGGTAGCATAACCGCCGGCGATGAGCACAACGAAAGCGATCAGGCCCATGAGCTTCACGCCGCCGGCGAGCTGCTCGTCGATCTCGTTCCAGGGAATAGCGCGGAAGACGATCATGACGGCAAGACCGGCGAGGGAGGACAGAGCGAGGTCTTCGGTGAGGACCTGAGCGACAACGACGACGACGATGGCAGCCATGGTCACATAGTGACGGTAGCCGAGCTCGCCGGTAACAGCGTCGGACGCGGAGGTATCCGCCTCGATCATCTGATAGTCGCGGGGCTTGCGATAGAGCACAAACACGGCGATCAGCAGACCGATAATCATGGCAACGGCGAGCACCCAGTTGACCTTGGCGACGTCGTTGACAGTGACGGCCATGCCGTTGGCGGTCAGGTTGTCGCTGATGATGGTCTGGAAGATCAGACCGAAGCCAAAGGGAATGGCAATGTAGGGAGCCTTATGACCGAAGGCAAGGCAGCAAGCCACAGCACGGCGGTCGAGGCGCATCTTGTTCATCAGCACAAGCATGGGAGGAATCAGGATGGGGATATAAGCGATGTGAATGGGGATGAGGTTCTGAGACAGGCAGGCGATCAGGGTGATCATGCCGAGAAGCACGAGCTTCTTGGTGCCAATGATCTTGCTCAGCTTCTTGGAGACAATGTCGGCAAGGCCGGTGGTAGCGATCGCCGTAGCGAAGGTACCGAGCAGGATGTAGGCAAGAGCAGTAGTCGCGTTGCCGGAGAAGCCGGACGTGAGCAGGCTCATAACGCTATCGCCGGACTCGGCGTAGATGGGGATACCACCGGCAAGACCGCCGGCGATACAGGCGACCAGCATGGCGAGCAGAACGTTCAGCTTCAGAAGGCTGAGTACGCACAGCACGATGACCGATACGGTCACGGGGTTGGTTAAAATACTCATAGATTTCCTCTCTCTCTGTTTTTGTCGATTTGTTTTTCTCCAGTTTTGCGTGGAGCAGGCAGGCGGTGTCTGTCAGGCCGCTTGCCACACTCGGTATTTTAGCATGCGTTTTATGCAAATACAACAAATTCCAGTAAATCTGCAGCCGCTTGTTTTGTGCATTGTAGCACCGGTGCACCGATGCACTAATGCAGGAAAGTAATGTGCTGCTTCTATACGATAATACGTGCAAAATGCGAAATGATACGTTATGATAGTCACACCCATAGCATAGCAATGTATATCTTTTGCCATTAGGTATACTTGCATCTCTCTTGAATGCACACAGGTGAGTGAAAAGCGGGCACTTTTCACTCATCTGTGTGTTTTTTCTTTTTTTCTAAAACAAACGATAGCATTTGCACTATACAAATTGTAAATTCTATTCACCAAATGCTTTATTTATGAATTTTTATATTGCAAGAGCTGCTTTCTTGTGGTAAAAATATAGCATACACTTTACTAAGGTGGTGAGCTTTCATGACAACTGTGCAGCAAATGATTGAGCTGAGCGATACTCTGACGAAAACGCAGACGCGTATCTTCGAATACATGCTCAACCACCCGGAGGCCGTTTGCTACGACACCCTGCGCAATACCGCCGAGCGCATCGGCGTAACGGAGGTTTCCGTGCTCAAGGTTTGCCGCAAGCTCGGATGTAGCGGCTATGCCGAGATGAAAGAGGTGTTCCGGCATTACGTCGGCGAACGGCTGAAGGACTCCTTTGACCGCAGCTACACATTGGAAACGGTGGACGACCGTTCCCGCAGCGACCGCGGCGCGCTGCTGCGCTCGATGTTCGAAGCTGAGCAGCAGGGGATCACCGCGCTGGCCGCCTCGATCGGTGAGGAACAGATCTTCGACTGCGCACAGACGTTAATGAACGCGCGCGAGGTGCTGCTCTTCGGTCACGATGTTTCCAAGGTGATGGCAGACTACTTCGCCCACCGCCTGAACTACCTTCGCATCAAGGCGTCAAGTCTCAAGCTCGGCGACAGCGACACGGTGAAAACCTCGCTCTCTATGGCAAACGAAAACGACGTGATCGTGCTCTTTTCGTTCCCGCCGTACTATGAGCCGGTATCCAACGTGGCCCGTTACGCCGCCTATCGCGGGGCAACGATCATCACGATCACCGACAGCAGCGCCTCCCCCGCCGTCACAGACGGGCCGTTCAATTTCATCTGCGGCACCAAGACCAAGTTCTTCTTCAACTCGCTTACCGCGCCGATCTCGCTGATCAATGTGCTCACCTCCTGCATCGCCTTGGAAATGGGCCCGGCGCTCGATCGTATCCTGGACGAGGAGCTGAGCGTATCCCGCTTTATGAGCGGAGAAATTCCAGAAGAAAGTGAGCATCTGAAATGATAACTCTGATCCAGAATGCAGACGTTTACGCCCCCCGCCACCTGGGTATGCGCGACGTACTGCTCGAGGGCGGAAAGATCGCCCTCATCGCTCCCTGCGGGGAGATTCCCTCTCGCTTTCCCACGCTGCAAACGGTCGACGCGGCAGGCAAACCGCTCGTCCCCGGATTCATTGATCTGCACGTTCACATCACGGGCGGCGGCGGTGAGGACGGCTTCTCCTCCCGCGCGCCGGAATCCCGCCTGACGGATTTTACCACCGCTGGCGTCACCACCGTCGTAGGGCTTCTCGGAACGGACGGCATCGCCCGCAGCCTGGAAACGCTTTATGCCAAGGCGCATGCCCTGACGGAAGAGGGCATGGACTGCTATATGCTCACCGGCGCCTACGGCTACCCCTCCCCCACCCTCTGCGGCAGTGTGGAGCGGGATCTCGTTCTCATCGACCGCGTTGTGGGCGCAAAGATCGCGCTTTCTGACCACCGCAGCTCCGAGATCACCTATGAAGAATTGCTGCGGCTGGCAAGCGCGGTTCGCCGCGGCGGACTACTGAGCCGCAAGGCAGGGCTGCTGACCATTCACATGGGCGACGGAAAAGAGGCTCTTTCCAAGCTCTTCCGTGCATTGAAAGAATCCGAGGTTCCTCTGAGCACCTTCCTTCCGACTCATGTCGCGCGCAACAGCGCGCTGCTCGAGGAAGCGATAGAGTGGATCAAGGCGGGCGGGCAGGCCGATTTCACCGCCGGCGAGACCTCCTCCGGCGGCACGGCGCGCCTGATGGCATACGCCATGGACAAGGGCGCCGACAGCAGCCGCATGACGCTCTCGAGCGATGCTTTCGGCAGTCAGCCGCGCTTTGACGAGCAGGGCCGATGCACGGGGCTGAGCTACAGCACGAGCCGCGTGCTGCACGATGAGCTTGTAAATCTTGTGCAGCGTGAAGGCTTCCCGCTGGAAACCGCCCTCACCTTTATCACCTGCAATCCCGCGCGCGTGCTGCGGATGGAAGCGCAAAAGGGCTGTATCGCCGAGGGCGCAGACGCGGATCTCGTCCTTCTCGGGCAGGCGCTCAGCATCGACGGCGTCTTTGCCCGCGGCAGACAAATGGTCAAAAACGGTCAGGCGATCGTCAAGGGTCGCTTCGAATAAACGATCGGAGGAATTATGATGAAAACAATCCTATCCCGTACAGTGTCCATCGCACTCGCGATGCTTTTGACGGTCTCCTGTCTGAGCGGCTGCGGTTCCAAGAGCGTGAATACCGCAGAGTATCTTGGCACTTATTCTACCGATGTCACCTCCCTCATTCCCTTCTACCTGCCCGACACCACAGGCAAGAAGGTCATCTCCAACGTCATCTCCACCAGCGTCAAAGAGCAGGCGCTCTACGGCGGCGTTGTGCCGGAGATCGCCAGCCGCCGCCATGCGGAGTATATCAGCGCCACCGTTGACAAGGCGCTGGCCGACGCCGGCATGACGATGGCCGACGTAGACGCCGTGGCCGTGACGTTTGCGCCGGGGCTCATCGGCGCGGTGCTGGTGGGCGTCAACTTTGCCAAGGGGCTGGCCTACGCGGCGGGCAAACCGCTTGTGCCGGTGCACCACCTGCGCGGGCACATTGCGGCCAACTATTTAACGCATCAGGATCTGAAGCCGCCGTTTCTGTGCCTTATCGCCAGCGGCGGGCACAGCCACATTGTACTGGTCGAGGACTGGTGCCGCTATAAAATCTTAGGCCGCACCGTGGACGACGCCGCGGGCGAGGCCTATGACAAGGTCGCCCGCACGCTGGGTCTGCCCTACCCCGGCGGCCCCAGCGTGGCCGCGGCGGCGCGGGACGGCAACCCCAAGGCGTACAAGCTGCCCGTGCCCCATGTGGACGGCAAGTACAACGTGAGCTTCAGCGGCCTGAAAACCGCCGTCATCAACGAGGTCCACAACGCCGAGCAGAAGGGCCAGGCCGTGAACGTGGCCGACATGGCCGCGAGCTTTCAGGAGCGCATCGACCAGATCCTGGCCAAAAAGCTGCTGGCCGCGGCGGCGGACACAAACGCCAAGCAGGTCGTGCTGGCCGGCGGCGTCGCCGCCAATGGCCGTCTGCGCCAGCTGGTCAACGACGGCGCGCAGAAGCTCGGCGCAAAGATCTTTTTGCCCGAGCTGAAATACTGCGGCGACAACGGCGCGATGATCGCCGCGCAGGGGTATTACGAGTTTCAGGACGGCAATTTAGCCGATTGGAGTCTGAACGGCCTGCCGACGCTGCCGATTGATTACCGGTAATTTTCAACAAAGCAACCGCCGCACGGTGTAAAACGTGCGGCGGTTGCTTTGTTACTCTCGCTTTCTTCTGGGCAGCCACGGCATGTGGCGCTGAATCTTGCGGGCAGCTTTTAACATAAATTCGTTGTATTTTTCCACTTTCGGGGAAAGTTGCGTTTTGGGCGGGTCACGCTTAAACGCATCTACGTCAAAATACTCCTCTTTGGGACGGATATAGATATAGCAAGGTTTCACCGTATCCCATCCCGGGAAAAAGCAAAAGCTCGCGTCCAACAGGCGGTAATGCGGATGGGTAAACGCATACCAGTTAATGTGAGACTCATCGTGCCACAGTGCAATGATGCCCCTGTCTTTGTCCTGCCGGATACGCTTTTGCAGTGTATGGCAAAATTTCAGATAGGCGTCCCGGTCACCACCGTTGATGCCGCCGCAGACGTAATCACGCCCCAGTCCCATCGGAATGTACGCCTTGCAGCGTGGATTGCGGTCATAGGTAAACTCATAGTTATACCGCCAGTAAAATGCCGGGTGCAGCACAAATACCATATGTTCATGCTTCTCCGGGCGCGGCAACAACATTTCCTCGGTGATTGGCTGTTTGAACTCACAGTTGGCGTTGAAAAAGTAAATGTAATCGAACGCTTTGAGCTGCTCCTCGGCTTTCAGGAAAATTTCAAACCGCAGCAATGTCGTGTACGGCCAAGGCATGGGTTCCTGAAAAATCCGGTGGATGCGCGGGTTGTCTTCCTCCTCCGCCAGATGGTCGACATCGGTAAATACGAAATACTCGACCTCACAGCTTTTCAGCAAATACTTTTCGGCGCTTTCGAGAAATCCCGGCCACAGGCGCACGTATTTTCCCGTTGCAATGTACAGTACAGCGACCTTTTTCATTCGGCATTCTCCTTGCACAGCACGGCCTCCGGCAGACGGATGCTGCCCCAGTCCTTCGCGTTCCACTCAAGATGTCCGCTTGTGAAGGTGTCCACCATACGGAACTGAATGCCCGGCACCCAGTCCTCGACCGTGTGCGCACCACCCTCGCCCGCTGTGAAGAGCGTGAAATAGTTGCTGTACTTGCCTGGCGAGAGCACGCTCAAATCGTACTGCGCTGTGAACTCACTATCACCCTCATGCAGATTCAAATCATACAGACAGGACGTTGCCAACGGATTTCCCACCTCGTCACGCACCTCAAGCCGCAGTCCAACATGTTCCACCGATTCCTGCGCCCTGATAACGCAGTGTATCCGCACAGGCTGGGTACGTTCAATGGCCTCGACGGACGGCACCAATACCCGCACGCTCTGCAGACGTAGATTGTCACGTTTAAACCAGTTATCGCGCTTGAAATCGGAATAATCAACAAAATCAGCAGCCTGCGACTTGGTGGAGAGGTACAGCGCGATGCCCTCGTCCACGTCGCCGTCGAAGATGACCTTGCCCTTGTCCAGCACGATGCAGCGGTCACACAGGTCGCGGATCGTCGCCATGTTGTGGCTGACGTAGAGGACGGTCTTGCCGTCGCGCCGGGCGGCCTGGCGCATCTTGGTCAGGCACTTTTTCTGGAACTTCATGTCACCGACGGCGAGGACCTCGTCCATGATCATAATTTCGCTGTCCAGATGGGCGGCAACGGAGAATGCCAATTTCACAAACATGCCGCTGGAATAGCGCTTGACCGGCGTGTCAATAAAGTCGCCGACCTCGGAGAACTCAATAATTTCCGCCATCTTGGCGTCAATTTCGGCGCGGGTCATACCTAAAATCGCGCCGTTCAGGTAGACGTTTTCCCGGCCCGTCATCTCGGGGTGGAAGCCGGTGCCGACCTCGAGCATCGAGGCGACGCGGCCATACAGGTCAATATCACCGGAGGTGGGGGCTGTGACGTGGGTCAGCAGCTTTAACAGCGTGGACTTGCCCGCGCCGTTCGAGCCGATGATGCCGACGGCCTCGCCCTTGTTGACCGTGAAGCTGACGCCGTTCAGCGCCATAAACGTCGTGCCGATCAGGCGCTGGTCGGTGCCAATGAGGGTGTTCGGGTCCTCCTTGCCGCGCTTGCGGGCCCACCAGCTTTGCAGGTCGCCGCGCAGCGTGCCGCCGCCGATCTGCCCCAAGCGGTACTGCTTTTTCACGTTCTCGACGCGAATCATCAACGAATTTTCACGCATACTCGCGCCCCCTTACACCGTATCGACGAAGGTCTTTTCGACCTTGCTGAAAAGCGACAGTCCCAGCGCCAGCAACGCAACGGTCCAAATCAGCGACGACGCCCACATGACGCCCGTGACCTGCCCGGTGCCGAAGAAGATATAGCGGAAGCTCTCCATCGGTGCGGTCATGGGGTTGATGACCATGACCGCGCGCAGGACGGGGTGGGTGATCATCGACAGCGGGTAGACGACGGGCGAGCCGTACATCCACAGCTGGACGCCGAAGGTCACAACGACCATCAGATCGCGGTAGCGGGTCGTCAGGCTGGACACGATGATGCCGCAGCCAAGACCCAGCAGGCCGACCTGCAGCACCAGCGGCACGCACAGCAGCAGCATACCCCAGTGCGGGCTGACCTCGCCTTTGGCAAGATAGACAAGCAGCAGGATAAAAAACAGTGCAAACTGCACAAGAAAGTTGATAAGGCCGGAGATCACCGTCGAAATTGGCATGGCCAGCCGCGGGAAATACACCTTGCTGAAAATGTTGGAGTTCGTCGTGAACGTGCCCGACACCTTGTTGATGCAGGACGAGAAGAAGCCCCACAGCGCCGTGCCGGCCAGATAGAACAGAATCTGCGGCACGCCGTCGGTGGACAGCTGGGCAATCGTGCCGAACATGACGCAGTACATGGCCGTGGACATGAGCGGGTTAATTAAGATCCACGCCGGGCCCAGCACCGTCTGCTTGTACATGACGTTGAAATCGCGCTTGACAAAGAGCCAGATCAGGTCCTTGTAGCGCCACAGCTCGCGCAGGTCGACACGGCTCCAGCCCTGGGCCGGGCCGTAGTGGACATGGTAGTTTTGCAGTTGCGTTTTTTCCATGCGTGGAACTCCTTAGGTTTTGTGTTTCAAAAAGGCTTGGTAGGCGGGCAGACCGATGCGCAGCAGCGCGGCGCGCAGACGCATCGAGCGCTGCCCCGTGGCCGCGGCCAGCGCGGTGTAGCTGTCGGCACAGGCGCGGCAGTCGGCGCGGTAGCGGGCCCGTTGGGCGGGTGTGGACAGGTCAAAGCACTGCTTTTCGGCAAGGTTCTGTATGGCGTCGTTCAGCAGTCCCTCGGCCCGCAGGGCATCGCCCTTTTGGGTAAAGTAGGCGCACCAGTCCAGCAGATACTCGGGCCGGTCCAGATAGGTGCGGCTCGACCCCTGCGCCATGATGCTGCCGCTGCGCTGCACGTAGCGGTAGCCGGGCGCGGCCAGGCAGGCAATGGTTTTGCACTGTGCCAGCAGGTGGGGCAGCAGGAACTGATCCTCATACCGTTTGCCCGGGGCATAGCGCAGGTGTTGGAACAGGCTGCGGCGGTAGAGCTTATTCCACGCCACAACGTAGTAAATCCTCGTTTCCGCCAGGGCAAAGCAGCGCTGCCAGACGCCGTCCTCGTCGAGGATCTCATCCGTAAAGCCGCTGAAATCCGGCTGCGGCAGCGGGCGGTTCGCTTCATCGACGTAGGTCAGGTTGAAGATGACCAGATCGGCGTCCTGCTGCCGTTGGGCGTCCACCGCGCGGCGGACGGCGTCGGGTTCTAATAAGTCGTCGCTGTCAACGAACAGCAGAAACTCGCCCATGGCGGCGTCGATGCCGGAGTTGCGCGCGGCGGACAGGCCGCCGTTCTCCCGGTGGATGACCTTGATGCGCGGGTCCTTTTCTGCCCAGGCATCGCAGAGCGCCGGGCAGCGGTCCGGGCTGCCGTCGTCGACGAGGAGTATCTCCAAGTCCGCATAGCTCTGCCGCACAACGCTCTCCACACAGGCGTCGAGATAGCGCTCGACCTTATAGACCGGGATAATAACGGTGACGGTGGGCATGAGAATGCTCCTTTTGTTGGCGGTTTTGTAGGGGAGGGGTTCGGGCGCAGCGAGGGCCGGAGGGGCTCTGCCCGTCACCCCCGCGCTCTCACATACATGGCAAACACGCCCAGCCCCGCCCTCAGTGCGGCGGCCCGCAGTTTCATCGACGCGCTCCCCTTTTGGGCGGCCAGCGCATCGTACACGCGGCAAAGCTCACGTTTTGTCTCGGCAAATTCCGCGCGGTGGCCGGGCTTGGTCAAATCGTAGGCGCGCTTGTTGTCGTGTAAAAACAGCGCGGCATCGGTCAGCGCACCCTCGGCGCGGTCATACCAGCCGTTGCGCAAAAAGTATTCGGCGCGGTGGATGTCGCCTTTCGTCATGGCCAGGCGCACTTCATGGCGCGCACCGTCGGTGATGCTGCCCGCGTGGCGCAGCACATAATAACCCGTAAAGGCCATGCAGTAAACAGCGCTGCAATGTGCAATTAAATCCGGCAGCACGTAGTAATCCTCGTGCAGCAGGCCCACGGGGTAGCGCACGCCGTCAAAAAGCCTTGCGGCATAGAGGCGGTGGGCCGTGCCGGTGAACTGGTTGATCCACGGCGTATGGAAGGCGTCCCAGAACGCATCTACGTCCAGCAGTGTGTCCTTCGTGAACTGCTCGTCGGCGGGCAGCGGGTGCTGTGCGCCATCCTCGGTCACGGGGCAGCCGTTGCAGATCACCAGCTCTGCGCCGGTGGTCTCCGCGCCCGCCAGCAGCTTTTCCACAAGGTCGGGCGCTATCGTGTCGTCGCTGTCCACCATCGTCAGCCAGGGGGCCGCGGCGGCCTGCACCCCGGCGTTGCGCGCGCCGGACGGGCCGGGCCCGGCCTTGGCCGGGTGCAAAACGCGGATGCGCGGGTCTTTTTTTGCCCAGGCATCGCACATTTCCGGGCAGCGGTCCGGGCTTTCGTCGTCGATGAGCAGCAGCTCAAAGTCCGGGAACGTCTGCGCAAGGATGCTCTCGACGCAGGCGTCGAGGGTCGCCTCGGCCTTGTAGACCGGGACGATGACGCTGACGGCGGGCGTCACGCGTTGCCCTCCGCCGGGGTGTCGTCGACGCCGGGCAGGTGAATCAGGCTGCCCATGTACTCGTTGGCGCTCTCGGGGTGCCAGCGGGAGATGCCACTCTCGGTGGTGAAGGTCATCTCGCCGAACTTGATGCTGCCGTCATTGAGCGAGTACAGGTCGACGCGCACGGCAGTGTAGCCTTGGCTCAGCGTGCGGGCAATGTCCAGCATTTTTTCAAGGTTCGCCGGGCGGGGCAGATCGGCGTCCAGTTCCAGCGGCACATTGATGTTGAAGGGCAGCTGGTTCCAGTCGGTATCCAGAAAGAACATCCGTTCCTCCTTGTCGGTATAGCGATCCTCAATATGCAAAATAATTTTCGGCTCGCCGTTGAAGCAGAAAATTTTGTAATCGTAGAGGTCGCCGCCGTCGTTTTCGATGAACTTTTCAGCGATGATGCGCGGCTTTATGTGGATGTACTGCACATCCAACCCGCCCATCAGGTAGCAGTAGTTCAGCTTAAGCCAGCCCTCGATCTTCCGCTTTGCGTCCGCCTTATCGAACTTGGATTTATCCTGCACGGCGATGTTCCAGCCCGCGCCGTGGTTGACCTTCAGCATGAACTTGTCCGGCAGCTTGTCGAAGTCGATGTCGTCAAAGCGATCCCAGACGCCCAGCAGCGGGATAAGGTATTCCTCGCCGATCTTCTCCTTGACCCACTCGCGCACGGCATACTTGTCAACGAGGGGATAGACATCCTCGAACCCGCCGTACAGCTTGAGCCACTGGGTCTTCTCGCTGAAGGATTTGGGGTGTTCGAGGTCGAGCGGTGTGTGAGTGTAGTTTGTCTCCAAGAACCATTTTTTCAGCGCCTCGGGGTAGTCCTTTTTCTGCAGGCAGGCCCAGTAGGCGTAGTCCTTATTCGCGATCTTATGATATTTTGCGTAGGTATAGATATATTTTGCACTGATAACGGGGCCGTTGTGCAAAAGATACTTCAGCCCGCGTTTCGCATTGCGGGGCAGCCAGGTCACGGCGCGGCCAATCTTGTACGACGACGAGCCGTAGACGGCCTCCAGCTCATGCTGTAAAATGCGGGCCCGTTCTTCGGCGGTCAGTTCGTTCATTTCTTCCATGATTCAGCACTCCCCTTTTTCGGTTTTGATACGTGCCTCTTCCAGCAGGGCCCGCACCTTGGGCTTCCAGATATAGTGGCGGAACACCTTCGTCATAAAGAACCAGAATTTATTTTCCAGCTCGCACCACAGGCGCACCGGGGCGCTTTCCTTATTATAGTTCACAAGGCGGCGCAGGCGGCCCGCGCCGTAGCGGTCAATGTTTTCGAGGTAGGTCTGCCCCTCCGCGGTCAGCTTCGGGTCGCGGCGGTTCTCATACAGCTGGGTGTACTCAAACAGGGTGCGTACCAGCCCCGCGCCGAATAAACCGCGCAGCACCGTCTTTTGCTGATAGAGCATCAAGGCGTTCAGGATATAATTCTGGTAGACGCTGCGGCGGTGGAAGGTGCTGTCCTCCGTCTGGCGGTAGTTGAACATGCAGTCCGGGATATAGTACACCCCGCCGTAGGGCAGAAACTGGTAGGTCAGCAGGTTATCAATGATTTGAATGCCGCTCGTGTACGGGTCAATGCCCTGCAGACCGATGTTGCGGAACATCATGGCGTTGGTATGGATGTAGAAAAAGCTCCAATACTCCTTCGCCGTCAGCGCACATTCCCGGATGGGCTTTTCAATCGGCTTCGTCTCGCCGGTGCTCTGCCAGTAGTAGCAGCCGTTGTGCCCACAGGCCACGTATTTGTGGGCTGTGTCGGCGTCCAAAATGTCCGCCTGCTTTTGCAGCTTGCGGTCATCGGTGTAAAAATCGTCGCCGTCCAGATAGCAGACATAGCTGCCTTT
>OLRV01001582.1_pt1 | contig 19217 bp, 18 predicted proteins | sample 1672421 | NCBI WGS metagenome assembly OLRV01 (sample SAMEA3136684, study PRJEB25190) | human gut metagenome | biome: human gut; feature: human-associated habitat; material: faeces | place: Austria | collected 2013
CGTATTACGATACGTCGATCATTTCGAGGTATTTGTAGCCGTTTTCGGCAATGTGGTCCTTGCGGCCCTGCAAATTGTCGCCGAGCAGCAGATCAAACGAGTGTGCCGTCGCCTCCGCGTCCTCGGGCATGACCTTGATGAGACGGCGTGTCTCGGGGTTCATGGTCGTGAGCCACATCATTTCGGGGTCGTTCTCGCCGAGACCTTTCGAGCGGTCGACCTTGTAGCGCTTGCCCTCAAGGGTCTTGACGATGTCGTTTTTCTCCTTGTCCGTGTAGGCGAACCACGTCTTTTCGCCGCAGGTGATCTCAAAAAGCGGGGTCTCGGCGATGTAGACATAGCCCTCGCGAATCAGCGTCGGGCAGAGGCGGTAGATCATCGTCAGGATGAGCGTCCGGATTTGGAAGCCGTCGACATCGGCATCGGTGCAGAGGATGACCTTGTTCCAGCGAAGATTGTTGATATCAAAGGCGTTCAGGTCCTTGACAAACTTGCCCGGCACCTCGACGCCGCAGCCGAGGACCTTCAAAAGGTCGGTGATGATCTCACTCTTGAAAATACGCGGATAGTCGGCCTTGAGACAGTTTAAGATCTTGCCGCGCACGGGCATGATGCCCTGAAACTCGCCGTCGCGCGAGAGCTTGACGCTGCCGAGGGCGCTGTCGCCCTCGACGATGTAGATCTCGCGGCGCGAGACGTCGCGCGTGCGGCAGTCGACAAACTTTTCGACGCGGTTTGAGATGTCGATGCTGCCGGAGAGCTTTTTCTTGATGTTCAGGCGCTGCTTTTCCGCGCTCTCGCGGCTTCTTTTGTTGATGAGCACCTGCTCGGCGATCTTGAGCGCGTCGACGCGGTTTTCGATGAAATAGGTTTCGAGGCGGGACTTCAGAAAGTCCGTCATCGCCTCTTGCACGAACTTGTTCGTGATGGCCTTTTTCGTCTGGTTCTCGTAGCTCGTCTGCGTGGAGAAGTTGTTCGAGACAAGAATGATGCAGTCTTCGATGTCTTGCCAGGTGATGCGCGCCTCGCCCTTCTGGTATTTGTTGTTGTCCTTCAAATACTTGTCGATGGCGTAGACAAAGGCGGTCTTCGACGCCTTTTCGGGGCTGCCGCCGTGCTCGAGCCACGAGGAGTTGTGATAGTGCTCGATGCGCTGCACCTTATTCGAGAAGCAGCACGCGCAGGAGAGCTTGACCTTGTATTCGGGCTTGTCCTCGCGGTCGCGGCCGCGGCGCTCCGTCTCCCAGAAGACGGGGGTGGTCAGGGCGTCTTCACCCGCGATCTCGGCGACATAGTCGATGATGCCGTTTTCGTAGACGAAGTCCTGCGTCTCAAAATGGCCGGGGAGGACTTCGTTTTTGAAGCGGAACGTGATGCCCGCGTTGACGACGGCCTGACGGCGCAGCGTTTCGACATAGTAGTCGGCGGGAATGTCGATATCGGTAAACACGTCGAGGTCGGGCAGCCAGCGCGTGCGCGTGCCGGTTTTGCGGCCGCGGTCGGTCGGCTCGATCCTGAGCTCATCGCCCTTTTTGCCCACGGGCTTGCCGCGCTCAAAGTGCAGGGAGTATTTGTTCCCGTCGCGCCAGACGGTCACGTCCATATAGCGCGAGGAATACTGCGTCGCGCACGCGCCGAGGCCGTTGAGGCCGAGGGAGTATTCGTAGTTGTCGCCGTCCAAGTTGTTGTACTTGCCGCCGGCGTAGAGCTCGCAGTACACGAGCTCCCAGTTGAAGCGCTTTTCCTTGGGGTTATAGTCCACAGGGCAGCCGCGGCCCATGTCCTCTACTTCGATGCTGTGGTCTAAGTAGCGGGTGACGGTGATGAGTTTGCCGTGCCCTTCGCGCGCTTCGTCGATGGAGTTGGAAAGGATCTCAAAGACGGCGTGCTCGCAGCCGTCCAGTCCGTCCGAGCCAAAGATGACGCCCGGGCGCTTGCGCACACGGTCCGCTCCCTTGAGCGACGAGATGCTCTCGTTGCCGTAATTCGTTTTTTTTGCTTCTGCCATTGCGCATTCTCCATTTCGCCGAAAATTAACATTCTGATCGTCAAACACAAAATTTAGTACATTATACGATTTTTTGACCACAATAGCAAGTGGACGGCGGAGATTTTTGTCGGCGGTGCGAAAATGCGGAAGTTGGGAGGATAGGGGTGCTGTTTATGCCGAAGTGTGTCGGGCATAATAAAACGTCAACCACGGAAAAAAGACTGGGGGAACAAAGTTATTCACAGTTTCCACAGAGTTTTCCACATCGTTATGTCAACAGAATAACCGCGGATAAACCATGTATGGACACGCTTCCGCCTCTTCAGCGCGGAAAGGGCATTTTCGTCAATTTAACACTTGACGGCATTTGTCGCTTGCACTTGTCGGGAGGACATGCTAAAATTTTGTTAAGAATTTATGAAGAAGCGGCGCGGTGGGGAGATAAAGACCGCTCCACCGCGCCCAAAAAGGCAGGGAACGCTATGGAAAAGAGACAAAAAACCTCCCTGACGATGTGTCTTGTGGCCATCGGCATCGTGTACGGCGATATCGGTACCTCACCGCTGTACGTGATGAAGTCCATTTTGGAGGGGAACGGCGGCATCACGCAGCTCAACGAGTCGTTCATTGTCGGCGCGCTGTCGCTCATCATCTGGACGATCACGCTGCTCACGACCATCAAGTACGTGCTCATCGCCATGAAGGCGGACAACCACGGCGAGGGCGGTATCTTCTCGCTCTATTCGCTCGTGCGCAGCTGCGGCAAGTGGCTCATCGTGCCGGCGATGCTTGGCGGCGCGGCGCTGCTTGCCGACGGCGTGCTGACGCCTGCGGTGACCGTGACCTCGGCGGTTGAGGGACTTCGCAGTATCGCGATGATGGACAGGCTCCTCGGAGGCCGCCAGACGGGCGTCATCATCATCACGCTCTGCATCATCGCGTCGCTTTTTGCCGTGCAGCACGCGGGCACGAGCCGCATCGGCAAGGCCTTTGGCCCGGTGATGCTCGTGTGGTTCCTCTTCCTCGGTGCGACGGGGGCGATGAACATTTTCTCCATGCCGCAGGTGCTCCGGGCGTTCAACCCCGCGCACGCGGTGGAGCTTCTCGTGAGCCCTTATAATAAACTCGGCTTTATGATCCTCGGCAGCGTGTTTCTGGCCGCGACGGGCGCGGAGGCGCTGTATTCCGACATGGGCCATGTAGGCCGCGAGAGCATTTACATCAGTTGGCCGCTCGTCAAGATCTGCCTGATCCTCAACTATCTGGGGCAGGGGGCGTGGCTGCTCAGCAGTCGGGGCGACGCGGCGCTTGCATCGCTTGAGAGCCTGAACCCGTTCTTTTTGATGCTGCCCGGCGCGCTGCGTCCGGTGGCGGTCATTTTGAGCGCACTCGCGGCGGTGATCGCCTCGCAGGCGCTCATCACAGGCTCCTATACGCTGGTATCGGAGGCCATCCGCCTCGACCTGATGCCGCACCTGAAGGTGCAGTATCCCGCCGAGACCAAGGGTCAAATCTACATCGACACGGTCAACAAGATCCTCTGGGTGGGCTGCACGTTCATCGTGCTGCTGTTCCGCTCGAGCGCGCGCATGGAGTCGGCCTATGGCCTTGCCATCACGGTGACGATGCTGATGACAACGCTGCTTCTGTTCGTGTATCTTTCCCGTGTGCGAGGGAAGAAAGCGCTCGCGTGGGGCGTGCTCATTGTCTTCGGCGCGATCGAGACGGTGTTTTTCCTCTCGAGCCTGTCGAAATTTGCGCACGGCGGCTATGTGGCGGTCATTATGGCGCTGCTGCTTTTGTCGATTATGATCATCTGGCACCGCGGCACACAACTCGAGCAGAAATACAGCGTGCGCCTCAAGCTTGGTGACTATACGGAGAATCTTGCCGCGCTGCGCGGCGACAGTGCATTGCCGGAGCTGACGCAGAACCTTGTCTACATCGGCAGCAGCGACGATATGGAGACGATCGATCGCAACACACTCTACTCCATCCTCGATAAGGACCCCAAGCGCGCCCGCGCCTACTGGTTTTTGAGTGTGCATGTGCTCGACGAGCCAAACGCGATGAACTATCAGGTCGAGACGTTTGGCACGGACTATATTTTCCGCGTAAAGCTCAACCTCGGCTTCAAGAATGACCAGCGCGTGAACATCTACCTGCGCCAGATCGTGCGCGACCTGCTCGAGAGCGGGGAGCTGCCACCGCAGGAGAGAAAGTATTCGATCTACGGCCCCTCGCAGGTGGGCAGCTTCAAGTTTCTGATGCTGCGCCGCGCGGTGCCGCTGATGTCGGAGCTGAGCCGCACGGACGAGATCATCCTGAACCTCAAATACGCCGTCCGCCGCGCGGCGGGCTCGGCCATTCAGTGGTACGGACTGGACACCTCGTCGGTCATTGTGGAGCAGGCGCCGCTGGTCATCCCCAGCGCGCACGAAAACGAAAAGCGCATCCAGCGGGCGAAATGAATCAAAAAAGGAGAGATGCCGCGGCATCTCTCCTTTTTTACAGCAGCATCAGGATAACGCCGTACACGACGCTTGTGAGCGTGCCGAACACGATGACCGGCCCCGCGACGACGAACATCTTTGACGCCATGCCGGTGATGAAGCCCTCTGGTTGTGTCAAGATAGACATACAGTTTTTTCGGAATTTTTTCAGCTGCCTTCAAAGTGGGGGGCGCTTATTGTTTTAGCTTGCCGTTACAAATGCAAACCCGCTCGAAGTACGCATATCTATCTCAATCTCTCCTGAAGGGTACACACGAACCCGCTCTACAAAATTTCTAATTATTTCCGGATCATAATCTTTAAGCAGGATGATCTGATCTGCTGTTCTTTTTCCCGCCGCAAGATTACCTCGAGACTCATAGTGCTCTACCAGAAGCCGCTTGATCTCTTCAGCTCTACTTGAGAGTCTTGCCAGCTTCTCTGAATCTGTCTTCTGGATATCAGCAAATTTCTCTCTGCTTATGCGACCCGCTCGGTATTGCTCATATAGTTCAGCCTTTCTACTTTGGAGCCGTCTTGTCATATTGGTGTTAGCATCAAGCTCCGTTTGAATACTTGAAAGCTTTTTGTCAATGCATGCCTGCATCAAACAATGCTGCTCAAGGAAGCTCCTACTTTGTTCCCGCAGCATCTGAAGAACAGCTTGCTCAATTTGGGTCTGATTGACAAAGAGACCCGCACACTCAGCACCCTTAATACTGTCATTTTTCGGGCAAACAAGGTGTGGTTCTTTTGCTGGATTCTTTCGGAGCTTCCTCCCGCAGCAGCCACAAACAAACAGATTGTTGGCTCGGTTTCCGGCAGTATTCTTGTTAACATTCCGAATACGCCCTTGGAGCGCATTCTGTGCCGTTCGGAACAACTCCTCCGAAATGATTGCTTCATGTGTACCTGGCACTATGACCCATTGATCTCGGGGCAATGATCGCATCTTAGGCTTTCCTACTTCTTCTGTCTCTCGAGTATTGGTAATCATCTTACCGGTATAGCGTTCATCAGTCAAAATCTTTCGAACAGCCCCCTTGAGCCAGATTCCAGTCTCTTCCTTGACCACCCCATTATAAAACCCGCCATTTCGCCGTTTATGCTCTAACGGGGATGGAATGCCCATATCATTCAGCATTTGAGCGATCTCGCTCGTGGTCATGCCTGCAACGCAGGACTCGAAAATCATGACAATGATGTCACGAACCTGCTCATCTACGATCAATCTCTTTTTGTTATGAGGATGGACTTGGTAGCCATAGAAGCCGTTTCCTCCCCAGTATTCACCACGCAGATTGCGGGTACGAAAAGCTGAGCGCACCTTGGTTGATAGATCTCGGCTATACATATTATTGATGAGATTGCGGAGGGCTAACTCAAGTCCGCCCGTGACACCTAAGTAGTCATCACTATCAAAGGCATCATTGATAGAGATAAAGCGGACCCCATAAAGAGGCAGGATCAGTTCGAGGTAGTTTCCCATCTCAAGAAAGTTTCTTCCGAAACGAGATAGGTCCTTCACCATAATGCAATGAATTTCCTGATTGCGAGCCATCTCAATTAGCTCATCGAACTTTGGCCTGTCAAAATGTGTTCCCGTGACACCGTCATCGCAGAACACGATCACTTTATAACCATGGAGCGATTCATGTGTATCATAGTAATCCTGGAGTAACCGCCTTTGGTTGAAAACACTGTTACTCTCATTCTTCAATGCGTTTGTTTTGAGATCTCGGTCTTCACTCGACAAACGAATATAAAACGCCAGCACCTTATCCGGCATATCTCTCCGCCTCCTTTCCTCGGGTCGCAGCGACATAGAGAACCTGTTCAATCTCATCACGATGGCGGAATGCCACTTCAACATGGCCATCGTTAAACAAGGTAAGCGTCTCAATGAAGGCTGCTGCCATTTCAGCGTCAAGGGACTCCTGATCCTTATACTTTTCAATCAACAGTGCCCACTGCATTTTGCTGCCAAATCCCACTGAGTACTTTTCCTTTTCCTTCTCCAATTCAGCAATAAAGATCCTCAAATCATCCGCCCTCCTAGAGTAGTCCTCGCTCAGATCTGTGTAATCTTGATGGCTCAGAAGCCCATCTGCAAAATCGCCATACAGGGCTGCCTTCAGTTGATTGAACTTTTCAATTTTTCTCTTTGCATCATCAATCTGGGTTTCATATATCTGATAGCGGGTCTGCGAAGAAGGCGTAGCATTCAAGTTGGCAATCAGTCTCTGGGCATCGGAGAATGCTCTTATCTGAGTTTGGATAAGCCGCAGGGCAAGGGACTCTACATCCTCCTGTTTGACCGCTTTCTTGGGACAAATGGTGGCATTGTAATTCTCATGGAGAGTGCAATAATAGTAATAACCGCGATTAGATTTACTGCGCAAGTACATACTGCGACCACATTCTCCGCAACGAAGAATTCCTTTGAACATACTTCTTCGTTTACTCTTGGAATCGTAGATAGTCGCAAGGCCCTGTTCACTTTGCCTAGCCGAGAGGATGTCCTGGACCTTATCAAAAAGCTCTTTGGAAACAATGGGTTCATGCATACCTTTATTGATAATCCATTCCTCTTCGGGCGTTTTAACTGTAGTCTTTGTCCCCCGCTCGCACAGCTGGCTTCTGTACTTTCCGGACACAATCCAACCAAGATAGACCGGATCGACAAGAATTTTCTTGATCGTTTGCAGATACCAGATGGCATTTTTGAACTTCTCCGTCTTCCGCAAACCAATATCGTACAGATAGCGTCCGGGACTGGGCACCCCTTGCTCATTCAGAGTTTTCGCTATGAAGTGGAGAGTATGATTCTCTGCCACCATACGGAAAATGGCAAGAACGATTGGCCCCGTTTGCGGATCAGGAAATAGGTGGTACTTGTCATCCGGATCTAACATATATCCATATGGCGGAGTGCCAGTGGTCCACTTACCAGCAAGCTGCTGCGTCCGTTTCACCGCCCGAATCTTCTTGGAAATGTCTCTCGCATATGCCTCGTTTGCAAAATTTTTCAGTTGGATTGAAATGTCGGCATCATCCCGCAATGAGTCAAAGCGATCGGTAACGGAGATAAAGCGCACACCCATTCTCGGAAAGATCTGCTCAATATATTCACCGCTCTCAATCATATTTCGCCCCAGACGAGACAAGTCTTTGACAATCACACAGGTCGCCTTGCCAGCTCGGATGTCATTCATCATTCGAGCGAATTCCGGGCGCACAAAGCTAACTCCCGAGATATCGTCATCACAATAGAGGTCAAAGACAACTAAATCCTGATGCTGGGAAACAAAGTCCTTCAGCAACGCAATCTGATTACCTATGGTGTCTGCTTCTCGCTTTTGTTCGTTCTCAACCGAGATTCTGGCATAGAGCGCTACCTTGTACTGGACGGGGCCTACAACAACTGCGGGTGTGGCTTGGACATTTTTTCTGCTCTTTCTTGCCATGCTTACATCGCCTCCCCTAGTATTCCACGCGCGGCATATTCCTGCAGGCTGCTCACCAAACGGGCATAGTCCTCGGAATGCTCAAAGATGATTTCCAACTTTTCGTCTTTGTGAATAACAACTTTTTCAATGCACTCCAGAACAACTGCCCGCGTGAGTGATTTCAATCCTCGATGTTCGGTAAATGTCTTCATCCAGTTGTTCGGGGACTGTTCGCCCGAGAGATAGATACTGAGTTCTCGGTCGATCTGCTCCTGAGCAATCAGCGCATCGGCAATTCTTGCATCATACTGACCTCTGATGTCACAGAAGTCAGTCTTCGAAATGAGTCCTTCTTTCATATCTTCATAGAGAGATGCCTTCAGATCGCGATAACGAGCGATTTCTGCCGCAAGTTTTTCTCTGCGCTGCTCACACTTGGCAACATTGATTTTCTGATATGGCACCTGCTGAATTTCAGATAGACACCGGTCGAGCTCAACCACCGCGCTGATATGCTCTTGCAATAGCTGAAGGACAGCTGCCTCAACCTGTGCCTCTGGTACCTGCTTGAGTTCACAGCGATCCTCTTTCGTGCGCACGCTGCAGCGGAAATAGCTGTATAACTTATATCCGTTGTTAATTGTGCTTCGAGTAACTGCGTTCCCGCATTCTCCGCATTCCAACAAGCCGGATAGCGGATAAACTGTCGTTGCTCGTGGTGCTGCTCGCGTATCTATCAGAAGAGCTTTTTGAGCAAGATAGAATGTCCTCTTCGTGACAACAGGCTCATGGGCGTCGTGGATCACAACCCACTCGTTTTCTTCTGTTGGTATTGATTTCTTGATTTTATAGTTTGGTCTACGGCGAAGACCTTGGCGGAGGGTTCCAATATAGATCGGGTTGGTGAGTATCCGGGCAACTGCCTGCGCTGTCCATTCGCACCGTTCCTTCATTTTGAAGCCGGAGAATAACGGCTCTCCCTTGTGGCGCTTATACTCCAGCGGCGCAAGAATTCCGCTCTCTGCAAGCCGAATTGCTATGCCATTGTTCGTCATGCCTTGAATTTTCCAGTTGAAAATATCCTGGACAACTGTGGCAGCATAGGGATCGGGCTCAATTCGATTGTGGTTTTCCTCGCACTTCTGGTACCCATACGGTGCAAACGGACAAATAAAGTCACCATGTTTCCGCTTCACCTGCAGCTGGCTTCTGACCTTTACTGAGATGTCACGGCTGTAGTTGTCATTCATCAAGTTCTTGAGCGTGATGCTAAACTCGCTACTCTCGTCACGGGTAATCGTGTCGATGTTGTCATTGATAGCGATCAAGCGCACCCCTAAAACAGGAAATAGACGGTGGATATACTTTCCGGAATTGATATACTCTCTTCCGAAACGGGACAGGTCTTTTACGACCACGCAATTGATCCGTCCAGCCTTAATATCGTTCAGCATGCGCTGAAAGGCTGGACGGTCAAAATTCGTCCCTGTATATCCATCGTCTATACGAATGGAGACAATATTAAATTCAGGCTTATCCTTCAGAAAGTCCAGAATAAGCTGCTTCTGGTTGGTAATGCTGTTGCTCTCACGGCCAGATTGCGCCGCAACGATGTCTTCCTTGGAAAGACGCGCATAGATGGCGGTATTAAACACAGCCATCTCATTCGCATTATTCTGCATAATCTCACTCCTTTGGCGTGGTCTGTCTGCCTAAGGAGTGAGTATGCTTGATTTAGTCCGAGGCTATTATACCACATCTATGGCCCTTTATCCAGATGAAAAACGGACCTGGCAAGAATTACATCATGCTCTGCTGCTGCAGCAGATGCTTGAACACTTCCTCAAAGGATGGCCCGTCCTCTTTGTATTTCACCTTGACAGCAAAGTTGCCCACTCGGACACAGTATGGATTCTTCACTTGCTTCAGATAACTGAGCACTCTTTCACGCACAGGCAAGGATTCATCAATGTGAACGGTGCTCAAGTCTACAAGCTGAGACTTGTCTACTGTCCGAATATCAACCGCCTTCATCGCTTCCCACTGCTCGGGTGTGATGTCTCTTGGATCATCAGGGATTTCAGATGCGATATATGGCACTGTACCAGAAGTAATCTTAGGTTCTTCCATAATACCGATAGCACCTCCTTGGGATATTATCCCTAGTATTATTTGGATTATTCCAGCAGTTCACTCCTCATAATGAATGTAGAAATGAGGGCGTGTTTGACCACCCCCCTCTACTAAAAAATCGTGAGCTGCCCAAAATCATTCCGGTCTCTCTACGCTGAAAAGAGGGATAATATCATAATTCCCATCTTCTGCAGTTTCGAGCCCCAGCTCTTCCAATACCTGTCTTTGAATGTCAGGTTTCAAGTCATCAATATAGATCTCAACGCTCATTTGTCTTCCTCCTGATAAGACTTTTTCAAATCAATCCACTTGCAGTCCGGATAGTTCCCTCGCTTACAGCCAAGGCAGTTGGTCGCAAGGCACTCCTCGAGCCAACAGGTGTAGCAGGTATCCATCCCAATATAGTCGCTTGAGGCATACCAAAAACCTGCAGGGTGGCGCTTAACAAGCCAACCGCCACAGATATTACAGTTTTTTTCTTCCCAAACGACCTTTGCAGATTTATCCCACTCAATCTCCTGGCCGCACATGGGGCAGAAGTTCCATCTCGGATGGTCATCATCGCCATCAAACAGAGCCTTCTCACAGTTCGAGCAGGTATAGACTGACTTGATGTTCGGTCGCTCTTGGCTTTCAATAGGAACCATATAGATCCTCCTCATACGCAGAGGGCTGCAGCTAAAATGCTGCAGCCCAAGTCATAATCATTTGTTCCGGAAAAGGTGCTTATAGAGATCATCTACGCCTTTCCGCTTTTGTGTCCAGGTAATCGGAGCCACCTCAAAGCCAGCAGCAACCCCCATTTCGATATAGCGATCACGCGCCTTTCGGACCTCTTCTTTGACCTGGTAGTCCGAGTCAACCATAATGTTGATTCGTACCACGCCGATAGAGTTAAGCTCTTCAAGCGCACGCTCGAACTGGGAATAGCTTGGCACTCCGGTAAGGCCGACAAAACCACTTTCATATGAGGTGCCAAGTGCAAAATTGTAGGCAATATCTGCCTTCATCACGCCTTCTGTGAGACAGACTACCTCGTCGCCTTCGTGAACCCCGACATAATGTGGACAGCACTTGGACTGTGTCCCATAGTACTGATCGATGCTCGTTAGGTTATAGAACTTCTGGTTATAAACCTTATCGAGTCGAACCTGAATGGCCTCAATTTGCCCATTAAGATTTCGATCCGGAAGCATGATTCCAGAACCTCTGATGTCGAGCGTCCACTGCCCGGTATCTTTCTGGCAGTAGAAACCAGGAACACCATCAAGGACACAACCGCGCTCCAGCAACTCAGTCACGATCCGTCTCAGGCGTGTCGTGGGGGTTGTTCGATAGCCAAGCCAGTCAATCTCATCTCGGGTCAGGCCTCGTTCCTTCAGCGATGCTTGATGTGTGGGGCACAGGGTCAAAAGTGAGAGCAGATTTGAATAGGTGTTATCTCGCACCTCAGCTGAGGCTATCGGCAGTTCCGCTGTCTCAATTATCTTCCGCCTTCTCTTATACTCGCGCGGTTTTTCATTTCTGTCGGGACCGAATATCTTACAAAGCTCCTCATAGGCCGTATGGAGGGTGACTTCGCAAAACTCTGCGTAAAGGTGGAGGATGCCCCCACCTTTGCCGCAGCGGTTGCACCGAAACACATTGTCTCGGATCTTCACATTCATATGAGCTTTTCGATCTGCACAGAATGGACACCTACAATGTAGTTGCGTGCCGGTATCTCTGATCACTTCAATTCCAAGCAAATCAACTACCTGTTCGATGTCACATGGCAGATCTGGTTTTCTGCCCATCATCAATCACCTCCCTCGGTGAGGGGCCCAATCAGCTGGCCATCTGACCAACAGCTTCCAGCAGCTTTGTGGCACCTGCCTTGAGTGCTAGGTTATGGCCAGAATAGTTCTTCACATACCATGCCAAATCTCCGGGGTTCTTCATAGCAATATCGCCCAGGGTCCAACCGTTAAAGCGGCCGAAATCAACCTTAACGGCCTTGGCCTGCTCGATGGTCATTACTCTCATATACTCATCAACCGTCTTGGGCGGTTCAGGCGCAGCTGCTTTCGGCTGCTGTGCGGGTGTCTGAGGCTGCATCTGCTGAGGTGGCTGAGACACCGGAGCACTCTGAGCCGGAACTGCAGGAGGCATCGGCTGCGCAGTAAAGCTGGCCGCTACATTTCCCGGATGTCCGGCGTCTTCATCAGGCGGCATTTTGATGGGAGCGTCAGCGATGATGCTCGCCAGGGTTTCTCCATTCATGCAGAACTGCGTACCATAGCCAGCATCGGCCAGCGCGCGCCCTTTTGCCACCGTTTCTGCAATCTCCAGGAAGCGATCTCCAAAACGCTCCTCAGTAGGAAAGCGCTGAGAGTAGGCTTTCCCAATGAACTGGTCAGCCGGGTCAGCCTTGTCTGCGTAGACCTTGCAGCAGACAACAGCGCTCTTCTCGTCTAGATGTACAAGCTCCGGATCAATCTTGCCATTCGGGCAATGCAGCCGGAACCAGAGGAGTCGGTACTTGACATCCAAATAGAGATCGCTTTCACCTTCTTCTCCAACGGTGTTACGCACAAAGTCAGCAGGGTTAAATCCTTCAACGGCATTGATGGCCGGGATCGCGTTCGTGTTCAATTCACTCATGTTGAGTCTTCCCTTCATAATAAATGTAGAAACGAGGTGGCTTCTGACCACCCCGCTTCCCAAAAATCAAGTCACTTGATTGCTGAGCTCGCGGTTGTAGTAGGCCACGATTCGATCAGCGAGGACGGTGTTCCGTTGACCCACATCACATTTGTGGATCGCAATAAATACGGCTTGTTTCTGCCCAATCAGAATGACCTTTGCCTTGGCTCTGGTCACCGCTGTATAGAGCAGGTTTCGCCGCAACATGATATAGTGCTCCTTCAGAAGAGGAACGATGATGACCGGATACTCTTGTCCTTGGCTCTTATGGATGGTCGTACAGTAGGAAAACTCAAGGTCCTCCAACATTTCCTGCGTATAGCTCAGCTCACGCCCATCCAGAAGCTTGACACGCGCAATCGTATCATCATCCTCTGTCTCCACGTCGGTTATGATACCGACATCGCCATTTGACACATTGATCCTGTTTACAGTCTGCATAATGCGATCGCCCACACGGAAGACCCGGCTGCCACACTTCACTTCCTTTTTCAGGTTGTTCGGAGGGTTGACGAGATCCCGTATTGTCTCGTTCAATGCATTGGACGCCACAGCGCCACGCTTCCGAAACGGCGATAGGATCTGAACATTCTCTATGCCATGAATTGCAACTTCGCGCAGATAGTTTTTAATGACCAGCCGCGCTGCCTCTTCCGAGTTTTGCACTTCGAGCATCTGGAAGTCATCCCCATACTGTAGATGTGTGTCATTATGATTGATTGCATGGGCATTGGTGATGATCCGACTATTGGATGCCTGCCGGAATACCGTTTCCAAAACTGCCGTTGGCACCTTCTCGCTACGGATCATCTCCCGTAACACATTGCCGGCACCGACAGATGGAAGCTGGTCAGCATCACCTACGATGATCAGTTGGGCTCCTGGCTTGATTCGCTCCATCAGCACATACGCAAGGCGCATATCCACCATGGAGAACTCATCCACCACGATAAGATCTGCAGAAAGCATTTCCGTATCGTTGAGTGGACTGTCCTCTTCGGTGACCAGACCAAGAGCAGAGTGAAGCGTGGAGGCATATTTGCCCGTTTGCTCCGACATTCGCCGACTGGCTCTACCGGTGGGTGCAGCCAAAAGGATCTCGTTTGACGGGAACGCTGCCTGGTAGATGTCCAAGATAAACCTTAGCGTCGTCGTCTTGCCGCTGCCCGGTCCACCAGTCATGATGGATATGGGATAGGACAAGCATAGCTTCACAGCATTGCGCTGAGAAGGGGCCAGTCTCTGATGCAAGTTTTTCTCCGCCCGATCGATCTTTTCATCCAGGTCACGGATCTCATCGAACCCTTCCTGGAGGAGCATGGACACAATCCGCTTGGCAGCTTTGACTTCGCACATACGCTCATAGCTCAGGTACACACGAGATCCCTCAACATAGACACGGGACTCAACACGCTCATTGGAGATGGCCTGTCGGATCTCCTCCTCGGAGACCACCTCTTCTTCACAATCCGAGTTGAGCAGGTCATAGCACTGACCCACGGTCTCATCAACGGTGAGAAAGAGATGCCCAGATACCCTGGCCTCATCCAGCACATAATTGATTGCGCCGGAGTATCGCATAGGATGCTTTAGGCTTACCTTGGTTTTGCGGGCAATCGAGTCCACGGTCATAAAGCCAAACCCTTTGATCTTACAAAGCTGGAAGGGATCCGACTTCACGATCTTCAGGCTGTTGTCGCCGAACTCTTCTTTGATCATCGCAGCCTTCTTCATTGAAACACCAAACGGCGCCAAGTAGATCATAAGGTCGCTCAGGGCCTTTGTCTCCTCATAGGAGGCGATGATGGCCTTGAGCTTCCTCTGGGCGATTCCCTTGATGCTCAGCAGCTTCTGTGGCTCCTTGTCCAGCACCTCCATGGTCTTATCCCCAAACCTTGCAACAATGGCTTTGGCAATCTCCGGGCCAACGCCCTTAATCACACCACTACTCAGGTATGCGAGGATACCAGCCTGATTTGTAGGAACAATCTCCTTACACATTGAGACCGATAGCTGAAGACCATGTTTCGAGTTCTCCCAGGTGCCATCAAGTTCTACTTCCACGGCATTTGAGGCTACAAGGTGATAGCCGATTGCCGTGAAGTGGATCTTGTCGTCGTGGTAGAACGATCGGTTATGCGCTTCCTTGGGAACTGACTGATCCTCGGTGCTGTAGGAGAAGATGCAGAAGCCCTTATCCGACTTGAAGATGGTGCGCTCATATCGACATAGCATTCGATCACTCCTTATGCGATGGCCGTCTTGACCACCTTGAAAATTCTCAATTCTGTCTGATCGACGAACTCGTCGTAGATTTCCGGATACTGGGCTCTCAGCGCTGACAGCCTGTCCTTGTTGATCCCTTCCCTGTATTGAGGATTGTAGGTTACTCTGAAGCACTCACTGCCGTGCTCACAGGACGCCTTACAGGCAGTCCCCATTTGCTCGACAATGGGGGCGTAGAGCGACTTGATGCGTGTCTCCAATGCTTTGGACTGCGCATCGATCACCTTCTTTTCCTCCTTCAGGTTCAGAATTTCTTTCAGGCTGCCAAGGAACTTGCAGTCCAAATCAACACTCGGCTCAGACTTATCGGCCGGCCCGAAATAACGACGAAGGGACTCCAGCACTGCATCCGGCTTTTCTACCAGAGGCGGTTCAACACGAGCCAGAACATGATTGCACCAGAACGCCTCCAGCTCCATAATCGTATTCTCCTCCTCATCGAGGTCGCGCTCAATCTTCTGCCATACGAAGTCGTTCTCATTGTTGGAAAACAGGCATGCGATAAAGGCGACATCGATGTTCATGACGGCCATGTAGTGTCGCACCTGCAGCTCATAATGGCGTGGCACAGAGCCATTCGCCCACTTGAACTGCATATCATAGTGCGCGGTTTTGCATTCGAGGATGGCCTTTCGACCATCCGGAAGCATAACGAACCGGTCTACATCGGCAATCAGGAACGGGAAAATAGGATGCTGGTACATCCAGTGGTCTTCAAAGACAGACAGGCCGGTCTTCTTGGCGAAGATCTGAGCCACCACATCCTCGAGCAGATGCCCAATTTGGAAAGTGATGCTCTTATCCGGGCCTTCATCTGCCATGACCACTCCGATCTTGTCATAGTAGAGCTCTCTGGCCGTGCGATACGGAGAGGAATTAAGGGCGACAGCTACATCGCTGCCGCCAATCCCTTTGCGCCGCCAGTCCAACCACTGATCCTCAGTGAGGGTGGTGATATCGACCAGCTTATTGGGTTTGTAATTCAAATTCAGCGCCATAATTCACTCCTCCTCACAACGGTCGAAACCACGTTCACCGCATTCCGAGCACTCAGCATCGTCCAGATCCTCAAAGGATCCGAAGAGGCTGATCTCGCCGCAGTTGCGACACTTGCAGCGGCTCAGGTCTCGTTCAGCATGGTTGAGATTGCCATCCTCGTCGCAGGTGACATGTTCCTCAAAGCACATTCCGGTCTCCGTAGAGCGGATTTCAACAGCTACATGATCCTCCATACAGGCCTCACTCAGCGTGATGCACTCGGCATCATTTCGCTGGGGGTAACCATCAATCATGCAGGACCAAACAGACCAGGCAAACATGATGAGGAAGGAATGCTCAGCAGTTTCGTTATCTGCTTTCCCTTCGAATTCTTCCATGGCATCCTTGACGCTCTGCTCTCGCTTCTGCTCGGAAAAGCTCCGGGCAAAAAACCGCTTTCCGGGGACAGTTGATTGATCATCGCTGCTGATGAAACGCTCCACAAAAGACTTGACACCCTCGCGAGTACCAGTCACCTTAACAGTTCCAAACGCCCAATTAGGCATAATCGATCCTCCTCATTCTTCAAAATCAGTGTTGTAGTGTTCAACAATCGCTGTTGGCTCGTCCGATGCGCAATCGCCATAGACGACTGTCTGGAGCAAATCTTTGTCCGGATCATACTCCACACAAGCCAGCACGACCGTGGCGCCATCCTCGCGTACAAAGTCGATAAAGACGCCGGGATAGTCTTCCGCACAATCGCTCTTATCGTGCTTGGCGTAGACCTCAAGCTTTCCAAGCGGAGTCTCAATGACGAAGCGTCGTGCCTTATTCATGATCAACCAACTCCTTTTTCTTTTGCTGTCTGTCGCTTGGCAAGCAGCAGATGCTTGGCCAGCTCAAGGCTGCAGGTATGCACTAAGCCAGTCTTCTCACTTCTGAACCGAACCATCGGCGACCGGAGCGTATGGTATCCTCCGGAGCCTGACGGGTACATTCCAGGCTGCAAAACTTCAGACACCACCAGCACCTCTTTACTGACGAGAGCATAGTATTGCTGCCCAACTTCAAAGTGCTCATTGATGGCTTTCATGGGTTGCCTCCTGGTTCAAAACCAGATCGTCCACCTGGATCGAGTCATCTACATACTCGCCTTCAGGAAGCGGGCAATCCGGCCCCAAGGCGTATTCGATAGCGTCGTCCAGGGTATCAGCCTCTACATCCACATGCCCGTACATCTGCCAAACCAAGGGAATTCGAAAACTGCTCATGATGACACCTCCGAACCCTCGTTTCCCGCCGGGACACCGAGATCCTTCAGAACTGCGTCCATGTGACAGAACACCTCCCTGATTCCAGCGAAAATGTGGTCGCTATCCAGCACCCACATCAAATCATGGAAAACTCCATCCGGTGTATAGACAGAGCATTCCCACCAGTTGTTATGCTCCATATCGATCCAATACCGATTGTGCTTCCTGCAGATTGCTGCTACCAAAGCATGGTCAGTCTTGAGATAAGGCTGGATATCCGATCCAAATCGGCCGGAGTTGTTCTTGTCCTTCACATAGAGCAGTTCGCGATCGCGGTCGCTCTTGTCATAGAGCCATGCGTAGACATCGCCTAATGCATGGACCTCAAAAACGCAACCGTGAACCCGAATGGCAGCGATCTGGCCGCCGTACCATAGCGATGAATACTGTTTCCGTCGAATGGGCTCCATGAACTCGATTTCCACCGGTTCAGGAATGCTGCCAATCTCTTCGGTAATGCATTTGATCAGCATTCTCCGATGAGCGGCACTCAGTCCCTTACATGTCAGGTTTTCCATGCGTTCTCTCCTTTGTCTGAGTAATTAGGTCCAGCTGTGCGAAAATTCTCCGCCAATGCCAGACATCCCTGAAATACATCGGGGTGAGCCAGACATTGGGGCTGTTCTTGGGGATAAGTCCGTCCTCATCGTAGCTCTGCGCCGGATGGAGGATGGAATCGTCAATGACCACATAGCCGGGACAGCCGAGTAGGCTCATCTGGATGTAGCACATGCAGCCCGCCAAGAAGTCAATGTCTTGCGCGACAAAGAAAACGGAAGTCTGATAGTTGATGTGGTTCCTTTTGCACTCGTTTGCGAAGGCAAGCAGTAATGCGCCGGCCCCACAGGCGGGATCACTCACAGATACCCAGCCTTTTTCCTCTATCTGACTTTTCAGATCCTCACCCAGATTCATGGCTGCCATCGCTCTGCAGATGTCATAGGGTGTAAAGAACTGCCCCTTCCACTCATTCGCAAGGCCCAATGCCATGAACAGCTCGCCAAGCATATCCTGATCTGGATTTTGCTCCATCTCATCGACAACTTCGGCGAGCATCTGCGCTAAGACTTCCAGCTCGGAGGTTGAGTATTTTTTGCTACGCTCCAGATACATCGCTTCGCGTTGCTCTCTGTATGGGCCACCGAAAGCATTGGCAATGCTGACGGCAGACAGGACAATGAAATCCTGCCAAATATCCCACCTGGAATAGCGCCCTTCCAGAGAGTTCAAAAGCTTGATGATGGTCTTTTGCCTCTCACCCTTCGGGTAGTAAACAGCTTTGGCCATCGCAATCACCACTTGAAGTCGCCAGGGTGATCATACTCGTGCCAGTTCACATTCAGCGCCCGAGATACGATCTCCTCAAGCTGTGCAATGCGCATACCGGATGCGCCGTCACACTGGGCAGAGAAGATAACATCGCTCATCTGCATGAACAGGTCATACGCCGTACAGGGCGCATCACCGTGAATGGCCATAAAGTAGTCCATCGCCTCATAGGAAGCCTTCTTGGGCGCCTTGATCCGCTTCAGCACCCGCATTAAGGTAGTAACGGGATAGCGGATCTCGATGTTCATGAGCTGAACCTGCTTATCGACTGCTTTCTCGAACTGCGCATAGACCAGACCAAGCTGCTCCTCGAAGTACTCCATGCCAGATCCGTTCTTGTGCTCGGTGCGGATGGGATATCCCAGTGGGATAATCCGGGACTCTGCGCCGGCCAGGAAGATCGGATAGAGGTTCGCTCCACTCATGCCGACATCGGAGGTGGAGAAACGCAGTGCGGGAACCAGTTTGTCGGCACGCAGGCCTTTGGCGGCAATCTCCCGGTGGTATGTATCAAGGAGTTTGTCTGCCTGGCCATCCAGGCACCAGATAGCGGTTGCGA
>OLRV01001583.1_pt1 | contig 19213 bp, 12 predicted proteins | sample 1672421 | NCBI WGS metagenome assembly OLRV01 (sample SAMEA3136684, study PRJEB25190) | human gut metagenome | biome: human gut; feature: human-associated habitat; material: faeces | place: Austria | collected 2013
TTCTAAGAGACTTCCCAACCGCTTGATTAAGAAGTCTTTTAGAGCATACAACACCCGCCGCCAATTTGAAAATATGGTACTGCTTAACGGCAAGGTGTTCAGGATCGCGCATAGCCAACCGCTCAAAGAGTTCATCAAGTACGGAAGCGTATTCTTCATCGTCCTCTCTTACTTCTGCGGCGTTTATCATTTCAATTACCATTGAGAAGTTCTGTTCTTCGGGCGGCGCTTCATTCACCAGATATAGGATAAGGGCTTCGAGCAGCGCTGTTTCAGCGCGTTCCCAGAAAGGGTCGCTGCTCTGCGCGCCTTTGGGCGTGGTGTTGCGTATAAGATTGCTGACCAGGCGCAGCACGTCCTTATCGTCACGCAAATACACAAAGGGATTAAAGCCGTGACTGCGCGAAGTGTTGATCAGGTCAAGCACCTTGATATCATATCCCTGCTGTTCGAGCAGGTAGCCCGTGTCGCGCAATATCTCGCCCTTCGGATCTAAAACCACATATGAGGTGTTCGCCTGCATAACATTCGGCTTCGCGTAAAAGCGGGTTTTGCCCGCGCCGCTGCCGCCGACTACCAGCACGTTAAGATTGCGCCGGTGCATCCTGCCATCCAGCCCAATACGGACATTTTGGGTAAGAATAAGGTTCTTGCGGCTGTCCTTTTCGGCATACTTTTTGCATGTTCGCCGTGCGTTACCCCATTTGGCGCTGCCGTGTTCTTCACCTCTGCGGTAGTTGCGGCGCGTGGAGAAATATACCCCAATGCCTGTGCCGTAAGCTGCAAGGAATACCAGAATGGCCTTTGGCGAGTCGGCGCACCACTGTATATTGATGGGGTTATTCATGCTGTGGGTAAGGTCTTTCACAATGCCCGCAAGCCCATCAGATAAAAAAGGAGCGACCGTTAAGGCCGCCAATATCACGGGTATTATGCCAAACCCTATAAGAATATACTCCGTGAGTTTATCTTCGTTAGGGCTTTTCATATGCGAAGTTCTCCATGTACAGTTCTGCTTCTCTCAAGCGGCTTCCGGTGTACGCTCTGCCGCTCTTGACGTATGTCCTTAAGCTGCTGCCTTACGGAAGGGCGAGCATGCTCCGAATCAGTATCCGCCGTTTCGGAACGCTCTTTGCTGTCTGATGAAAGTGCGGACGGATTCTGGTTGTCCGTCCGCGCAGTAGGGTTTTGAGCATCCGCCGCCCGTTCTTCGGTGGGAGTATTAACTGCTTTTTGTATTTCTATTGTAGATAGCGCAAACCGTTCTGCTATTCGGTTTACCCGTGCCGCGTCGTTTGCGCTTACAACCACGTCCACTATTCCGTCGGTGCTTTTCCGGTTCATTACCGCCGCATATAGGATGCCGTATTCCTTCGCCTCCTTTGAGAAGGTTTTCATGTCCTTTGCCATAATGGCAAATACCTTAGTTGGTCTGCCATTAAAGGACTGTATACGCGTTCGGCCCTTTGTTTTCTTCTGGTCTTTAAGTACTGCCAACAGAAATGTTGCCAGGGATAAAGTACCCTTGCCCACAATTTCTGCGGCGCACTCCGCTGTTTTTACCGCCGCATTGGTTGCCATGTTGACGACCTGCTCGGCTGCTTCGCCGTGTTGAGACATGTATAATCACTCCTTTACTATATAATGATTCCTTCAAAAAGATTATTATCAGTAAATCTTCAATGAAGTCTTGGACAGATTACGGTGGCGTCCTGCATCTTGTTCCTCCCGCTGAAGCTGCTTCACCTGCTCCTGCCGCTTCGAAAGTGCAATGGCACGTTCCGTGATTGCGTCACATAGTTTTAACTCGTTGCGAAGCAGCTTCGCTTGTTCGGAAATGGCGGCAATGCGTTCACGAATCTCCGCCAGACACTTATCAGGAATACCGGCGTGGCGCTGCTCATTCTTCAGCGCCTTGCGCTCGGTATATAGCTGCGTAAGCTGCTCGTCTGCACAAGCACGGTAAATGTCAATCTGGTCTGTGCTGTTGATTCCGTGCCTGAACAGGAAACGAGTTTGTGCATCTATCGCGTCTAAGTGCCTTAAATCCTCGCGCAGTGCATATGGAACATTGCACTGCTGAGCGCGCTGCGCTCTGCGAAGCTTTCGCAGATAGAAGAAGTACAATGCCCTAAGGCCCTTCCATGTGACTTTGGATAGATGAAAGTCACCATAAACTCGGATACGCAATGGTATCGACGGCGCTGGTTTGGCCGGACGTTCCGGTGCGCGCTGCTTTAATATACGCTGCCGTATAGCGTCCTCGGCATACCGTTCTCCAAGGGAACGCAGCCGCACGAAGCGTTCCTTACCCGGCGGGCGCACCGCCATGTGCTTTACGCCTGTTTTGACTTCGTATCCCATGCTTTTAAGGGAACGGAGAAACGCCTGAAAGCTCATGCTTGCCATGATTGCCTTGTCAACATCTTCTCGAATTGCGCTTCGCCATGTGGGTTGTCCTTTCCGCTCTGCATCCCATTCTGCGTAATGCTTGGGATAATACGCCGCATGCTCCGTGATTACGGACAGCCCATATTCTTTACACAGCCTATCGGAAGCAGCCCGCATTTTAAGATAGCTTTCTTTGCAGGCGTTGAACTTCTTGCCGTCGAGATAGGATACCGAATTGAGCACAAAATGGTTATGGAAGCAATGCGTATTCAGGTGCGTTGCCACGATTACCTGATACTCCGGCCACAACTCAGCCGCAAGCTTTATGCCTATCGCGTGCGCCGTGTCTGCATCCACTTCTCCCTCGGCAAAGCTTTGGTAGCCATGAAAGGCAAGAATACCGTCCGTTTTGCCGAACTGCCGCTTTGTAAGCTGCATCTGCTCTCTGGCGCAGCCGGCATCGCAATTAAGCGCGGTCACATAGTATTGCTGTTCGGTCTTAAAATCGTTCATGGCGTAGTCCATAACGTCGCGCATGGACTGGTATTCGGACTTGCTCCATTGGGGGTTGGCCGTTTTTGTGTCGTCAGCAGCGTATTCAATCACATGACCCAAGGTTGACTTAACGCTCCATATGGAAGTTGTAGCCATGCTTCATATACGCTCCGGCTGAGTCACGGCACGTTGTATCTCAAGAACGGTTTTACGAAACTCATGCACATATGAAGTATATTCATTGGCAAGAAGAAAGCCCGTGGCATTTGCACGGGCCGCTATCTGGTTCATACTGTTGCCTATGGCGTTAAGTTCGCGCATCATGGCGTGGTAGTCTATGGGCGGCAGCTCCTTGGGAACATAGCCTTCGATGAGCCTTCGGATGTATGTTTCCTGCGATAGGCCCGTTCGCTTTACATTCTTTTTTAGCTGCTGTTGTTCCTTGGCGTTTAGGCGGAATGTTATCTTTATATTTCGTTTCAGCATATTGCTCCTTTCGCTTTGGGGTTTAAGGGGATACCCTTACGGGCGGATAAGGCTGGCATTATCCAATGCTCGCTAATGCGATGCGCGCATCGCATCCACATTACCTGCCGATAAATAAAGCGCCTATCTTTCGCGGCGCTCCTTCGGCTTTCTTACCCTGATGTTCGGCGGTATGCCCTTGGTTAACATGAGAAGTTCGTTATAGTCTTTGCCCGATTGCGGAGGCAATAATTCCGCCGTGTATTTATCCGGCAGCGCAGCGCATATTGCCAATGCGGCGCTGCGCCCTGCTTCGTCGTTGTCCAGGCACAAAGCTATGTGGCGGATGCCTTCGTTTATGGAAAGGTATTCCTGCAAAGCCGCCGGCAATTCGGTGCGCTTGCCTTCGCCGGGTCGGTATACGCCGGAAAGGGAAAGATAGTTATCGGGCTTCAGTTCATCCGTTTTCATGCGCTGCAATTCAATAAAGGAAAGGCAGTCTATTGCGCTTTCAAACACATACAGCGTTTCGCCGCTGCCTGAAAGAGAGAAAGAGTATCGTTTGTCGCTGCCCGATACCTCGCCCAGAAATGTTGAATAAGGGGAACTGCTTCTGAGCATGGCATATCGAGGAAACTTTTTGCGGTCGAAACCCACGAATACGCAGTTGTGCCGCATATCCTCATATACTAATCCTGCATCGATGCACATGCGAAGCAAGTCCATCGAAAGCCCGCGGCCGGTAAGGTACGTGCGAACCCTGTCATTGTTCTCATATGGTGCGGGCAGGGTAAAGACGGGCTTTTGACGTTTGGCAGGAGTGGGCCCTGCGGGTTCCGCAAGCGGGCTATATCTCAATATCTTCGAAACGGCGCTGACGAAGTCCATGCCCTGCACTTTTATAAGGTAATCCAGTGCGCTTATGCCGCCTATTCCTGTTGACCACTGATACCATTTGCCGTTTGAGATTTTAAGGCTGTCGTGGCTGCGAAGGGTATACACATTGGACGAAAACCGCACCAGCTCTTCCGGCTCATGCTGCTGCAAATAAGAAAGGAGATCGAGCTGCCTGGCCTGCTCAATCTCCTGCGGGGTTACGTATGATTTTGTAAGACTCAAATAGCTTTTACACCTCATTTTCTTTCAAGTACTCAGATACAAAAAGACGTCGATTCATCATCGGCGTCTTGCATAAGGTACAGTTTATCTTTTTGTGAATTCATATAGCTCTGGAATTCTATCCTGTACGACATTCCAAACAGCAACCATGTCCAGCGTTTGGTATTTATGGGCTGCTAAATCTCTCATGCCTGCTATCCTCTTCCAAGGTATTTCGGGATGATCATTACGATACTCGATAGGGAGCGCCTTGACGAGTTCACCGATATTAATTAAGGACATCCCTACTGCATTGCGAACAAGCTTATTGCTCAGAAAATCTTCTAATTCCATATCTCGAACAAAATCAAAGATGTCTTCGCAGCATTCGCGGATGTGGTCCAATATCACATTAACTCTAACCATATATTACCCTCTCATCTGTATAGACTGAATCCGCAAATGCTCCGCTTTTCAATGATTCATATGTGATTACGTCAAACGGGACTTGCAATGCTTCCTCAAGATCCTGCTTAAGGCCGACTATATCCAACAGGTCATACTTTTTTCCAAAGGAGACTACAAGGTCAACATCGCTGTCTGGCGTGTTTTGACCACGGGCAACAGAACCGAACAGCGCAGCTTTCTTTATACCATACGACTTGAATAACGGTATCATCTCCCGTATCATTGCATCCGGCATGATTGATGCCTCCTTTCTAAAGGTATTCCTTTTATTATTATACCCGCGTTTTATCGGATACGCAACTTACAGCTTAACTTCAATCTGTAAAAGGAGCACCGAATTACTCGGTACTGACAATGGCTTCTGTAATTCATAAATGTGGTGTTTTCATCTTTCTTTACAGAAAGCCTTAACAGTCTCAATCTCGGTATGCTCAGGCTCTGCATCCAGCGCGGCGTTTTCCCGCTTATCCATATTAAGCAGCGCATTGAGTTCCGCAAGGCGGGCTGCCTTTTCGGAAAGCTCCTGTTCCTGCTCAAAAGGCTTTTCAACTTCCGCTTTTGCGTTCTCCATTTGCTCTTTCAGCGTAGCCAAGGCCTTTTCACAGGCGGAAAGGCGGGAGGGGAGCGATTCAAGCACATTTTCCATGCGTTGAATGTTGCCGTGAATATCGCTGCCGAGTTCCACGGTGTGGGATAGTTCTCCGCGCAACGTCATGCGGAACACCTTTGCAACAATGTCGTAGGACAGGAGCAGCGTAAACTCGCGATAGCCTCCGACTTCCTTTGGCTCAGGCGAAGTCATGGCCTTGCAGGCTTCAAGTATCGCCGTGCCGGCCTCCTTTTTCTCTGCGTAATGAGTACCGTACAGAAGCATGCCTGGGAAATTCTCGCTCTTGTGCCGCTCATACAGGGCAATATCCATCGCATATCCCTTGATTCGTTCCTGCGTCAGGCGAATTTCCTTGGGATAGTGCTTGAGTAAGCTGTCCTCAAGCATATACTTCTGCGAAAGGTAGTTGGCTTTCACAAGCTTCAGCCGCGATACTTCAATCTCCAAGTCCATCTTTTCCCTGATATACGGATTGCCCGTTGCCAATGCCTTGATTTCGGCATATGAAAGGGCGGTTTCGTCAACGTCCTCGCAGGAACGGACAGGGCTTTTGCTCGTCATGATCTGTGAGATGAACTTCTGCTTGTTCTCAATCGTCTGCCACATATAACTGTCAAAGGTGTTCTCGGTGACATACCGAAAGATATCTACGCGCTTATTCTCGTTGCCCTGACGAAGAATTCTGCCTTCGCGCTGCTCAATGTCCGATGGTCGCCATGGAATATCCAAATGATGTTCTGCAATCAGGCGTTTTTGCACATTTGTGCCTGCGCCCATCTTTGCGGTTGATCCAAGAAGGATTCTGACATTGCCCGCACGAACATTGGTAAAGAGCGCCGCCTTTTGCGCTTCGGTCTTGGCATCGTGAATAAAGGCAATTTCGGTTTCCGGAACGCCCATGCGGACAAGCTTTGCTTTCAGGTCATCGTACACATTGAACTTTCCGTCGCCATGCGGGGTAGACAGGTCGCAGAATACAAGCTGCGTTGACTTCTGCTCTTTGCTTGCTTCCCATATTCGGTGAATGTTATCTAAACACGTATTTACCTTGCTTTCGGGGTCATCCGGCAGCAGCTCATCCGTCAATCGCTGGTCAAGGGCAAGCTTTCTGCCGTCGTTTGTAATCTTCAAAAGGTTGTCAACCGTTGCGTCCACCATGCCGTTTCTGACCTTTTCGGCACGCTCCGCAAAGGAATCAACCATATCCTTTTGAAATCCGGAAGGCTTAATGACCTCGTTGTGGTACTCCGCTTCGGGAACGGGAAGCTTCAGCATGTCGGCGGTCTGCACGTCAGCAACCTGCCTGAACATGGTAATGAGTTCCGGAAGGTTATAAAAACGGGCGAACCGCGTCTTTGCGCGATAGCCCGTTCCTTCCGGCGCAAGCTCCATTGCCGTAATGGTTTCGCCGAACGTGGATGCCCATGCGTCAAAGTGCTGCAAGCCATGGGAGCACAGCGCATCATATTGAAGATACCGCTGCATGGTATACATTTCGGTCATGGAGTTTGATATCGGCGTACCCGTTGCAAACACAATGCCGCGGTTTCCCGTAAGCTCGTCCATATACCGGCATTTCATAAAGAGGTCGGAGGATTTCAGCGCCTCAGTCTGCGAAAGACCGGCTACATTACGCATCTTTGTATAAAGAAACAGGTTTTTGAAGCTGTGCGCTTCGTCTACAAACAGCCGGTCAACGCCCAACTCCTCAAACGTAACAACATCATCCTTGCGGGTTTGGTCGTTTAGCTTATCAAGCTTCAGCTTTATGGAGCGTCTGCTCTTTTCCATCTGCTTGATTGTGAAGCGTTCTGCGTTTTCCCGTTTTGCTTCCGAAATGCCGTCTATTATTTCATCAAGCTGCGTCTGCAATATCGCCCGCTGCCGCTCCAAGCTCATGGGAATCTTTTCAAACTGAGAGTGCCCTATGATGACGGCATCGTAATCGCCTGTGGCAATACGGGAACAGAACTTTTTGCGGTTTTTCGTTTCAAAATCCTTCTTGGTTGCAACAAGTATATTTGCGGATGGATACAGCTGCAAAAACTCCGCCGCCCATTGCTCGGTAAGGTGGTTCGGCACAACAAACAGGCTCTTTTGGCAAAGCCCCAGCCGCTTGCTTTCCATAGCGGAAGCAGCCATTGTGAAGGTTTTCCCTGCTCCCACAACGTGCGCAAGCAGCGTGTTTCCGCCATAGATAACGCGCGCGACGGCGTTTACCTGATGCTGTCTCAGTGTGATTTCGGGGTTCATGCCGATGAATCTGATATGACTTCCGTCATATTCGCGAGGACGTATGCTGTTGAACTTGGTGTTGTAGAGCGTGGTCAGTCTGTCACGACGGTCAGGATCTTTCCATATCCAGTCGCGGAACGCGTCCTTTATGAGCTGCTGCTTTTGCTGCGCAAGTACGGTTTCATTTCTGTTCAGTACGCGCTTTTCGCCGCCGCTTTCGTCATACACGGTGTCGAATATGCGGACGTCCTTCAGGTTCAGCGTTTCCTCAATTATCTTGTATGCATTGATGCGCTTTGTGCCGTAGGTGACGTTTGCTGTAACGTTGCCGTAGTCGCTGGTTTTGCCTGAAATGTTCCATTGAGCGGTAAGCCGGGAATAATGCACCTTTATTTTGCTGCTTGCGTAATAGGCGGGTTTGAGCAGCTCGATTACAAAGTGCTGAATATCCTCCGGCGGAATCCATGTTGCGCCGAGACGAACATCGATTTCGGAAGCGGTCAGATTATTTGGCTGTACTTTCTCCAAGGCTTCCATGTTAGCCGCATATTTAGGGTTGTCTATCTCCTTTAGCAATCGAAGCTTCCACCTGACATCGCCGGAAAGATATTCGTCCGCAGTTTCATATTGCTCGGAAGATGGGTTGAAGAATATTATGCCTGCCAAGTCCTCTGTAAGCTGTTCTTCGGTTTTGCCCGTAAGCTTTCCCATATACTGCAAATCGAGCTTTGCTTTTTCGGAAAGTGATACGGCGAGTGCGTCCGCTGCTGTATCGCAGGAGGTTACGGGTTCCTGCTGCCGTATGGTGCGCTTTGAGAACATATCAGCCTTGCGCACCAATGCGCCGTTTTCATCAAGAACCTCAAGGGAGCAGAGCAGGCAATAAGAACTGTCATCAGAGAACGCAGTATTGTTGGCGCGGCTGTTCAGCAGGCCGTATTGCGAGGTAAAATCATCGTAAAGCCGGTTTAAGGTCTGCTGTTCCTGCCTGATTAAATCATCCGAATAGCCTTCCAGCTGATATTCAATCAGCTTTCGGGTACAGTCGCGGATTTTGACCATGCCTTTAATGCGGTTCTCTGCGGTAACGGACAGCTCAACCTTATGCATTACGGAGTTTTCGCGGTAATGGATATCCCCGTCTACCACGGCGAAGCTGAAATTGCGTACATTCGGGTCGGCGGGGATACTTTCGCCTATGTTTTCTTCGGCTTCCTCAAATTGTTCGGGCTCGGTGATTTTGGCATGAATATTGGCTATCGCATCGGATAGCTGCTCCGGCAATTCCGCGCCCGCAATAGGCTTTACCGTAACGGCCTGTTTACCGTACTGCGTGTTTTCTTCGCTGAGTTCGCCCAGTATCATGCCGGGGTTATTCACAAAATATTGGTTTATGATAAATTTGCCGTCGGTTTTGCCAAGGTGCACCCAGTCGGGTTCAATCTCTATAGGGCGGTCGCGCTTTTGCAGGAACAGTATATCCGCAACAACGCCCGTGCCCGCATTGGCAAGGAAGGCATTATTCGGCAGGCGAACCGCGCCGAGAAGGTCTGCGCGCTGCGCAATATACTTGCGGACCGACGGGTTCTTTTTGTCCATTGTGCCGGAGGAGGTGACAAATGCAATTATGCCGCCGGGACGGACTTTATCCAAAGTCTTGGCGATGAAATAATCATGTATGAGGAAGTGGTTTTTATCGTATCGCTTATCCGCAACGCCGTAATCGCCGAAGGGTACGTTGCCTATGGCAACATCGAAGAAGCTATCGGGCAATGCGGTTTCTTCATATCCCTGTATGGCAATATTTGCGCTTTGATAAAGCTGCTTTGCAATATGCCCCGTAATGCCGTCCAACTCTACGCCGTATAGCTTGCTGCCGGCCATGCATTCGGGGAGCAGGCCGAAGAAGTTGCCTATGCCGCAGGAGGGTTCCAGAATATTGCCCATGCGGAAGCCCATCTTTTCAATCGCAGCGTACATCGCTTTGATGACTGTGGGACTTGTATAGTGTGCGTTCAGTACGGAAGCACGAGCGGCTTCGTATTCCTCTGGGGACAGGGTTTCGTAGAGTTCCCGGAACTCATCTGCCCACGCTGCGTTTTTTTCCTCAAATACCTGCGGCAGACTGCCCCAGCCCACGTACCTGGAAAGGACTTCCTGTTCTTCAGGAGTTGCAAGGCGCTGTTCAAACTCGATAGTCTGCAGTGTCCGTATCGCATCCATGTTCATGCGGAACTTCGCTTTCGGGCCGCCGTGGCCGAGGGCATCGTCCGTAATGCGGAAGTTGGTTTTCTCAGCGGGTTTTACGGGTTCATGCCCCTCAGCACGAATCGTTTGGATAACCACATCATATGGCAGGTGGTTTTCCTCTGCGGGAATGACTTCAACTGTTTCGGCTACCGGCCCGGGCTGTGGCTCTGCTTCCTGTGCTTCGGCAATCAGACGGTCATTTGCGGGGCTTTCCCTAAGCCTTTGCTCAAACACATCGCGGGGCATGTCCTCGGAGAGCAAGGGGTATTTTGGGTCAGATAAGCTGACGGTGGTTTCATCGTAGCCGAGGATGGTATATGTGGTTGCGCCGAGTTGGACGGTGTCTCCGAGCGAGAAGGAATACTGCGCATCCTTTCTGCGTTCGTCCATTGCAGCAGCTGCTGCACGGAGTGCTTCTCTTGCCGCTGCTTCCTTCGCTTCATATTCGGGCAGATACGCCTTTTCCTTTTCGGTCAGGTATCGGTCAAGGGCAATCAGCTCACGAAGCCTTCGCGCTACGGCTTTCCAAGTTATGGTGTGCTTTTCCTTGTAGTTATGATTGGAGAAGTGAATCCCCTTGCCGTCATGGTCTACAAAACCACTTTCCCCATTCAGGTAGGTGTGCGAGTGGCCGCCGATGCCATATTCCTTTTTGAGAAATGTAATAGCCGCATCTGAGGAAGGCATATCCTCAAAGAACTTATAGATGCGAAACTTTCCCTGAGCAAATCCGCTTCCATGTCTGCAAAGTTCGTTATCGAGATCTGCTTGTGAAACAGAAAAAGCGGAAAGCTTTTGTGCTTCCGCTTCTTCGATGCGCTGTAACTGTTCCTCTAAGGTTGGGAACAGACTATATTCGGTTATGCGTAAATCAGTTCGTTCAAAACCGTTTCCTCGGCTCTGTGGTATATGTTGTTCATCCTCTGCACCCAGAGCATCTGATTCTCCGCTTTCAGTTTCTCGGTCACGCCCTCGGCCTGCGCCATCTGCAAGCTGAGCAGCTGTATCTGTTCCTTCGCCTGCCTGTTGATTTCGATCAGGTGCTCCGTCAGGCCGTTCGTCAGAATCAGTGTGTTGTAAAACCCGCTCCGATTCTCTTTCAGAAACTTCTTCCGCATTCTGCCGTATTTGCCGATCATCCCCGTCGGCTGATCGTCCATTTTGATATCGGGAATCAGGTAGTCCCCGTTCTGCCTGTAGCCGAGTTCCATTTTCATCGCTCCTTTCGCTGTTTCTGCCTTCATTCTGCAATACCGGCTCTACGTTTGCAAGTGTGCCGCGCTCCTGCCGTTCCATGCTTCTGACGCTGCGCTCGATCTGGCGCAGGATCATCTCCGAAATGTCGCTGGTCGCCGTGCCAAGTTGGGCTATGGTATCCGGCGAATTGAACAGCCTTATGCTCTCGTATTCATCGCCGTGAAATATAGCGGCGGGGTCGATGCCCAGGCGCACCAGGACCGTATGGGAAACGCTGGTCATGAGCTGAAGCACAAAGGTCGAGCTTATCTCGTCATCGCTCATATCCGCAAGTGCGCTGTTGTCCGCCGCTTTGAGAAGCTCCTCGTAGTAATCGCGGTAGTTGTCCGACACGGCGTTGATGGATATGCCCAGTACGGTGGCAGCCATATTGGCGTTCTCCGCGCCAGTGTCCCCGAAGTGGTTTTGCAGTTCCTCCACGATCTGCGCCTCATATTCGGGCTTCGTCTGCCAAAGCCGGAACGGGATATTGTAACGGGTATTGGTATCGGATATATCGAATACATACCTAAGCGCGGGCTTCTGCCCGCTGTCGTCGATGATTGCTATGCCCTTTGCGCCCCTGTTTACCCATCGCTTGAACGCATTGTTCCATAGCTCGATGGGTGCGCAGGCCGTAGCGTCCGGGCGCTGTGCATGGATAAGCACCTGTTCATGGAACGTGTACTTATAAAGCCATGCGGCGGAATCGAGAAAGCGTTTCCAGTTGTCAACGGATTGCGTAAGCCGCTCCGTTGTCTGACGCGCAAGCTCGGATATGTTTTGCAGTTTTGTTGCCACAGTTGCACCTCCTTATCTCCCCGGCTCGTCGCGTTTCTTTGTGCGCTGCGGCTGTATGCGTTTCGAAACGTGTTCTATCTCGCCGTTTATCCTGCTCCGATAATCCGCATATGCCGCTTCCTTTGAATTCATATAATGCCCCCAGAAGAAATGATCGGGGGCAGCTGCACGATACTGCCATGTGACATAAGGGGCTGGCGCTGTTTCACTATGTCCAAGCGCAAAGCCCTGTTCGCCCACGGTAAACCTCTCAATGATGGTGTAGCCGGCATTTTTCAGTTTCTCAGTCATATTCGCTTTCTCCTTCTCGGTGTTTTGTATAGCAAAAGAGCGCATGATCTCTCACGCGCTTCTGTGATCTCATAGTTATGGTGTCTGTCCTTATTCTGTTTTGCTAATGATTTCAGTTTTTTCTGCGCTGCCTGCAATGGCGAGATGCAACTGTTATATGGCAAACAGGTTAAGCCGATATTCATGGACAGGAGGGCGTTTTCCGCCCTCCTGCGTGTTTTTGCTAGTTCTTATTTATTCTTTCTCCGCACATACAAAACTACTGCGCCGCCGAGCAGCAGCACCGCGCCAGCGATCATGGCAGGGATTTCCCACCAGTCGTTATCGAGCCCCAACTTGACGCTTTTGCTGTTTGGCACTTTGATTACCATGGGCGACAGCGCCGAGGTTTCTTTCGTGATTTCCGCTTTTCGGGCGGTGACAGGGAAGTAGCCTGCCGGAACAATGGATTCTTCTATCCATACGGCCCCAAGCGGCATGCCAAGGATTATAACCTCGCCGTTGTTATCGACCATAAGGACAGTGTCCTTGCCGCCCTTGTCGAAGATGTACTTGCCGTCAGCCTGCTTTGTGAATGTCAGCGTTGAAAAGCCAAGGCCGTCTTTGACCTTAATGCTGAATCCTGCGCCGGTAAGCGGCTTATTCGTATCCGCATCAAGCTTTATGAGCTTTATGCCGGTGGGGCAGTTGTTTATGGTTAGATTAAGGGGCTTACTTATGCCGTGCGCAGAAGTCAATTCAAAGGGAATGCTGTCCTCTGCAATATAGCCTGCGGGTACGCTTTCCATAAGCGAGTATTTGCCCGCTTTCAGATAGCGGAATTCGGCACAGCCGTTATTATCTACGCTAAAGGTTTCCTCGCCGTCCTCCGCTGCAATGCGATAGCCCTTATCGGTCAGTTTTGTCTTTACAATGTTGCCTTCGCTGTCCTTCAGGGTGAATGAAATACCCGCCATAGGCTTGCCGGTGTAGGCATCAACCTTTTTGATGGTCAGCACGATGGGCTCATCGGTAAAGGAGGTGGTTCCAGTCACCTTGCCGTATGCATCGATTTCAAAGGAAAATGTATTGACATTCAGGGCGTATCCGTCCGGTGATATGGTTTCCTTGAACGTGTGTGTTCCGGCGGGAAGCTCCCTGATTGTTATTTTGCCGTCCTTATCGGTAACGCCTTTGTAAAACAGCTTTCCGTCTTTACCGTAAATTTCAACCGTCGCGCCTGGTACGGGCTTTTCGGTTGTTAAGTCAGCCTTTGTAAGCGTTACTTCGTTGGGCTTGTTTGTAAGCTCAAATACGGCGGTTTCTTTATCCTCTGAAGTAATGGTAACGGTTTTGATTTCATCCGAAAGTATGAATCCCGGGGGAGGAGTGAGCTCCTTTATTTTGTATTCTCCCGTTGGCAAGTCGTTGGTTTCGGCATATCCTTTGGTATCGGTGGTAATGGTGTCAACCAGCTTGCCGGAAGCCTCGCGCACTTCAAATACCGCGCCCGCAAGACCTCTTTCGTTATCTTCGGCGTCCAGCTTATATACGCCGATTTTTCCCTTGAACATTTCGTTGAGAATTGGCTCGCTTACATATTGGGTATTAAGTTCGCTGTCAATAATCAGAGGCAGCTTGTCCGTAAGCATCTTTATATCGCTGTCCGGCGTTGCCAATTCCTTCAGGTAATATTTGCCATAGGGAAGCTTTACCGTGCTTTGGGCTACGCCCTGCTCATCCGTAGTCAGTACCTCAAACAGAACATCTGCCGGTATATCTTCGGTATCTTCGGCAGTGTATAGGCCGAACACATAGTCGTTGCCTAATACTTTTTCAAAGCTGATTTTATCGGCATTGAACTTTTCTGTATACTTCAGCAGCTTTACGCCGCCCGTGCGCAGCTTATTTTCGGCTTTTATTGTCCCTATGACGATGGCTGTATTCTGGTCCTTGAAGGCCAGCGTTACTTCGTGAACGGTATCGTCTATCACATATCCGTCAGGAGCGCTCTTTTCCTGCGCTGTATAGCTGCCAAGGGGCAGCGTCTCGGTTTCCGCAATGCCGTTCTTGTCTGTGGTTATGGTCGCAACTATATTGCCGGCGCTGTCCTTTACCTCGTATACAACGCCCGCAATGCCCTTGTTTTTGTATATGGGCATTGAAACATTGCCGTATTCCGTTTCAACGGCTTCTCCGGCGGTCAGCACGTCGCCCATTTTCTCAATGCGGATTTTGCCCATGGCTTCGGAATTGCTGAACGATACTTTCGTAGTTCCACCATCGGTTATCTCAAGGCTTTTTATCTCCGCGCTCAGAACATAGGGCTTTATTGTGGAAAGCTCTTTTATGTACACGGTACCTACCGGAAGATCTCCTGATATGGCTATTCCGTCGCTGTCGGTAGTAAGCTCTGCAAGCTTGTTCTTGCAGTCGGCATCGCTGTATATGCCGAACACCACACCCGCAAGCGGCATATTGTCCTTGCCGGTTTTCACAAGCTGTATTTTGCCGTACTTCTGTGCTTCGGGTGCGCCAACGGAAAGCTGCGCCGTTGCGACGACCTGTGCGGTGGTGGCGCAGAGGAATACCTTTTGCAGGCTGCCGTTTGCGGGAACGTAAGCCGTAATGTTATCTATGCTGCGGGTGTCCATACCCTTGGCAGATATGCTGAAGCTCTGTCCTGCCGCCGATGTGGGGAGCGTAATTGTGAGCGTTTCGCTTCTGCCGCCGGTATAGCCTGAAACTCTGCTGCCTGACGGCAAACGGGAAGTATCAAGTGTGTAGCCGCTGTTTATGTTTGTAAGAAGCACCGAAGTTTGCCCAACGTAACCGTTTCCGCTTGCGGTAAGCTGCACAGTGGAGGGGGAGAAGTCTACGCCGTGGGGCAAGTCCTGCCTTGCGCGGGCCTTTGCAAGCAGCTCATCCGCGTATTCCAGGACGTGTTCATATCCGCTCTTGGCGCGGATGGCGTCAGGATTGGTTCTGCGGTTGGTGAAACTGTAGGATTCGGCTTCGCCTTGCTCCGAGAGCCAGAAGCGGATGGCATTGGCGGTGGCCTGCCTTGCCTCGTCGTCGGTGAAGCCGGAGGGACGGTTGTTGGGGTAGCCGTACATGAGGATGGAGTTCAGCCCCGAGAGGGTACTGGCCGAAAAGACGGAGGAGGGGGATGCCGCCGTATAGGTGTCGCCATGGGGGTTGCCTGCCGCATGTTCCACGCAGTAGACAACCTCGCCGGTCTGCTCGATCCAATGCCTCGGCGTGTTCAGGTCTTTCCATGCGCCGTCTTTGTAATACTCCAGATAGTCAAAGGCGCTGTTGGTCTGGCTTTCGATGGTGACGGTACTTTGTGCCGCAAAGGCTGCGCCGGGTATTAGCCCGATGACGGTCAGCAGGCACATAAGCAGCGCCATGATGCGTTTGGTTTTCATGTTGATTGCCTCCAAATAGGATTTTGTGTATATAAAAAGCGCCTTATTGCGCTTGAATATTGGCTTAAACTTGGATAAGCCTTCTGCATTTCTTTTTTCGGTCAGTAAGTTTCTCGGAGAGTATCAAGGGTTGGGGGTATGGGGGAAGGGGCGAACCGCAAACGCTGCTTGGGCCATACCGGCAAAAGGGCAGACCTCCCCCTTGGCGTAAGATTCATGTTTTGAACATAACAAAAGCGCCCATGCTCGTCAGCACGGACGCTCAGCGTTCCGATTCTCTGTTGCGCTCTCGCCTGCGGTAAAGCTCCAGCGCCTTGCAAATGATTTCTTCTACCTTTTCGGATGGCGTACCTTTGGGAAAGTATTTATCTATGCGCTCCTTGGGCAGTCTGTATACTTCCCTTTGATTTGGCTTTTCTTCGGAGAGTATGGAGAGTATAACGTCGTCGCTCAGTCTGCCCTCCTGGCTGAACTTCTTGATTTTTATGGCCTGCGCAAGCGATGGTGTGCAATCCTCGCTCTCCATTGCCTCATATAGGGATATCTGCTCCTCTTTGGTCAGATAGGACAGTTCTACCGCAGGCCGAAATGCGATTTTGCCATCATCTACCATTTGAAGCAGGTTTGGTATGAGTTCGGTTAGGCGGATGTAGCGCTGAATTTGATTGCGGCTCTCACCTGCTCTTTGTGCTAATTCTGTATCTGAACGCAACTTTGTCCCCAATGGGGACGAAGTTAAATCTGTACGTTGTCCTTGCCGTTTCATCGCGTCCAGCTTCATCTTATACGAAAACGCCTTTTCACTCGGCAATAGGCGTTCCCGCTGGAGGTTGGAATCCACCATAAAGATGATAGCTTCATCTCTATCCATATTGCGGACAATGACGGGCATTTTCTCCATGCCCGCAAGCTCGCATGCCTTCTTGCGCCGGTGCCCGCTTATGAGCTCATATCGCCCGTCCTCCTTCTGCCGCGCTACGGCGGGCGATAATACACCGAACCGCTTTACGCTTTCCACCATCTCGCTCATAGCGTCGTCCATATCCACATGAAAGGGGTGGTCGGGGAAACCGTCTATCTCCGCTATGTGAATATCCTGTACGCGCTCCTTTTCCGCTTCGGTTCGGCTTTCCTCCGTGGAGAACAGATCATCGAGCGAGGTCAGCTTTATGCTTCTCTTGCTTTCTGCCATCGCTTAAAACCTCCTTTGTCAATGCTTCGTATGCCGCTGCCGCTTTGCCGTGCGCATCATGGGAATAGATGCTTTTGCCCTCGGCGCTCGTTTCAGCGGCTTTGATAGCAAGCGGTATCTCCGTTTTGAACACGCGGAGCTTATCCCCGTAATTCTCACGAAGCAAGGACGAAATCTCCTTTGCGAAGTTTGTGCGGTTATCTACCATTGTGATGAGCGCGCCGTCAATTTTAAGGTTGGGATTGATGTTCTTCTTCACGCGGCCTATGGTCTGTAAAAGCTGGCTCATTCCCTTTGCCGGAAGATAGTGCGCCTGTACGGGGATAATTACGCTGTCTGCGGCGGCAAGGGCGTTTACGGTAATCATGCCGAGGGATGGCATACAGTCGATGAGAACATAATCGTACTTGTCCTTAACCTCTTTCAGATAGCCCCGCAGCACAATCTCGCGGCTCATGGTGTTGACAAGCGATACCTCCATAGCGGAAAGCTCGATATTCGCCGGCATAAGATCTACACCCTCCGCATGATGCAAAATCCCTTCATCCGGTTCGATCCGCTCCTCCATGATAACCTTGCTCATGATGGTGGCGAGGGAAACGGGGAGCTTGTCCGGCTCGTTCCAGCCAAGCGAATCCGTCAAATTACCCTGTGCGTCCGCGTCAACGAGCAATACCTTCTTACCTTGCCGCGCAAGCCCGATACCGAGATTGACGGCTGTTGTCGTTTTTCCCACGCCACCTTTTTGGTTGGCGAGGGCGATTACTTTGGTCATTTTTTCATCCTCCTTATTTGTTATTGTTATGCCATTTTTCAAACTCTACAAAATCATTTATATGCTTTTGCGATTTTTGTCCGATGCGCCAATAATACTTGCTGGCTAAAAAATCAATTAGGTACTTTTGCGGTATATGATAATGATTTCTGATGAATAGTGATTGTAACAATCCTTTTGTCAGCCAATTTATTACGGTTGACCGCCCATAGCCTGTTTGAGCGCAAACATCGGCAACAGATAGTAAACCGTCATTTGCAGCCAGCACATCGGTATAGAAAGTTCTCAATGCACAGAAAAAATCATCAGATTCAAATTGTATGCGGGAATAAGTACTCTTTCTCTTTGTTCGGAGCGAGGGCGGCATATCAAATCTCATAGGATTTGTTTTGCGCGCGTCAATAAAAGTCGCAACATCTTTAAGCGCAATAGTATATTTGCGCGTCATCTTGCCGCTATCTTGGCAAGGTATAAGCCCGTTTTCCAAAAGATAGCTTGCTTTCCTTTTGCTGATATGACAGATTTTATATAGCTGCTCTTTGGATATTTTTTCTGGGTATTCCATGCACAGCTTTTGATATGTTGCAGACCGTTTCATGTTTTTATCCGCTTTCACTTTTAGTAGTCAACGGCAGTGAATCGAAACGGATAAATAGTGTGTTTGCTTTCGCTACGAAGTAGTTGTTTGCGATGGCACTCTTGATAGAATCACCGCAGTTCTCTCGTAGTTCTCTTCTTTTTTCCAAACTGAATGCTGAATTGCGATTTTAAGGAGTTGTGCCGCCCGCCTGCAAAAAATAAAACGAGCAGCTAAAAACCCTTATTTTTAGGGATTTTTTGCTGCCATTAACTTCCTCTGATTTCTGCTATCTGCTGGCATCGGAATGAGTAATCAGATTACTCGAAATCAGTTGAACCGCGAGGTTCCGTGGGTTCGAATCCCACCCGCTCCGCCACACAGGCCTTGCCTTACGGTGAGGCCTGTTTTTAATTTCCCTGTTGTACTGCCGCAGGTTCTTTCCTTCAATACCCTTTTTTCAGGGTATAGTTCACCCCGATAAGGAGGCAAAAGCTCTTTCGCTGCAACTGGCTTCACCCTGTAGAAATTGCAGCGCCAGTGAAAACCGCTTTGCGGTTCCAGACTCGTAACAACCGAGAATTCCGGTCCCGCAACAAGCGAAAACCTCCTTGACAAAGAATAAAGCAATCTTATAATCAAAATAGACGGTAAATAGACCTGCCGGCGCAACCGGAGCCGTGCCCTCCGGATCTGTACAGGGAGCGCTTCGCTGTGCCGGAAAAAGGGCGAGGGTACGCTTTGACAGTAGCGGTTAAATGGCGGCAGCTTGGCGAAAGAAATCCTGCGCTGCAGGACAGAAGAGAATGCAAAAGCAATGAACACCGAAAAAACTTCCACGGGCAAAATGAGGGTCTATTTCAGGGCGCAGAACATCGAGTTTTCCGCAAAGCGCATCTTTATAGACGGGCTGGGCGGC
>OLRV01001584.1_pt1 | contig 19211 bp, 19 predicted proteins | sample 1672421 | NCBI WGS metagenome assembly OLRV01 (sample SAMEA3136684, study PRJEB25190) | human gut metagenome | biome: human gut; feature: human-associated habitat; material: faeces | place: Austria | collected 2013
CGCCGTTTCCCGCGTATTTCAAGGGTTTTCCCGCCGTCTCCCCCCTCATCCCGCCTTATCCCGCATTTCTCAAATATCCTGTCTCCCCACATCATCTATTGCCAATTCGGAGGGATCAAAGTCAGGACGGCAACTATGAAAGAGGCTGCATTTTGTATTAAGACATCTGCAAACGACCTGATCATGGCTCTGCTGGTCTCTGATTGTTCCCCAAGGGTAGTCTTTTTTTGCAGCGTATGCGCAGTGTAGCGATGCATGATCGTATTCTTTTTTCTGTAAGCTCGTTAATGCAAACTGTTTTTTGAGAAGTTCCAGTGAAAACGGGTCATGTATTTTGGAGCGAAAATTAGAGTCCTCATTAAAATTCTTTTCCACTGGATACAGATTACTCCGGAATGTTACTGTACTGATATTACTCTCCATGCTGCACCCGCTTTCCAGGCAGCTTATAATAGCACTTTAACTGTGTATATTCCCACAGTCGTCGGAATTCGGCAGGCTGCATATTACTACCGGCAACAACAGTGAACACCATATTCTGATCAACAGAAGCATTGAGTATAATCTGCTCCTGAAGGAAGCGGTATGCAGGAACTGGCAGCGTCTTATATTTTTCCGGAGAGGCCTCGATATCAGGACTGCCACCAAAAACAAAATGGGCTTCCTTGCTGGAGTCCACAATTCCGAAATGGCATGTATGCTCCCATCCACGAACGGGAGTATCCGGCTTCAGAATTTCGTAATATGCATTGTCACTCAGAACGATACCAATAGACTGATTGGCATAATAACCACCGGGAGTCATTGCCAGCATAGCAGCACCCTGGCCGACATTCCACATGGTTTCTTCCGGGAAAAACAGCTTGTCTCCATACTTGTCATCCATCTTCTCCAACAGAGGACGCAAATTGCTGCTACCGCCCACCATAACGATCCGATCAATATTGGCAAGACCAACTCCCGACTGATGGATAGCTTCCTCCAGACAGTCCATCGCCATCGTGACTTCTGGATCTACAATGTCAGCAAACCAGTCATATTCCAATGTTTCACGGCAGGCACCATACACGCCATAATTATTGATAGAAATCGTGGCGGTATCATCATCGCCCAGCATGCGTTTTGCACGCTCGGCACGAACCCGCATCATATCCTGGGCGCTGGACGGCATATCTGCGAATGCCATCTCAACACCTTTTTTACGGGCAATTTTTGCATGAATTCGCTTGGCAATTTTATCATCGATATAGTCACCGGCAATGCTTCTTCCGACTGTTGCCAATTCGGACACTTTTCCATTGACATGCTGAAGAATGGATACGTCCAGAGTACCACCGCCCCAGTCAAAAATCGCAGCAACAGAAGAACTTTTCAGTTCATCATAGTTTGCAAAAAAGGCCGCAGTGGGTTCACTGATAAAAGAACTAATATGAATACCGGCTTTCTGTGCTGCTTCACGCAGTTTGGACCGCTTTGATGCGCTGAAGCCAACGGGAATCGCAACAGTTGCCTCTTCCATGTCAATTCCGGTACGATTATGAACATTGGCTTTCAGATGCTTAAAAACCTCGCTGGCCACATCGACGGCAGTCCATTCACGGCCTGCGATTGTTTTTATCTGCTCAGAATCCAGAATGGTCTTAACCGATGAAATATACTCACAGGATTCGCTCAGCTCTATCTTCTTATCCCATGCATCCCGGCCAGTGAATACAGCGCCTGTGGTTTTATCAATCGCAACAACGGACGGAATCGGACGTCCTTCTTCATCGCCGTATTTAACGGCTTCTGGCTTTTGATCCATCACCACATATCCAACAGTTGCACTGTTGGTTGTGCCGAAGTCAATGCCAAAATAATATTTCAATCCTGTTGCCACATTTTTTCACCTCACTCAATTTTCATGCCGCCTTTTTCCAATATATCGAAGATACTCTGAAGCTGGAGTCTCAGGTTCTCTCCCAAATCGCAGTTCATAGGCACATCCAATGCATCTACAAAATCCCGATATTCGACCCGGATCTTGGATGCAAGTCTCTGGAGCAACTCATCAGCCTGTTTACTTCTATCCCGGCAGAGAACCTCTGCCATCTTAACTCTTTCTGCTATTTCCGCGTCTTTTTCGGCGATGACTGCATTTCTTTGCTCCACCGTCTGTTTCAACACAATGATATCGCCTTCAGCGGCAGACAGTTTTTTTCTTAACTCAGTAATAGTATCCTGTAGGTCTGCTATCTGCTGATTGGTTCCATGAAGTTTATTCTGCTCAGTTTTCAAAGCCTGGGTCAATGCATCAATTTTAACTCTCTGTTGCGTACACTCGGCCTTCACAACAGCTGTAGCTTTAGAAGCTTTCCCCAGCAACGCAGCAAGATATGCTATCATATCGGCAGGAGTATCTTCCTCAGGCTGTGCAACGGTCACTTTCGGTGCTGGAACTCTATCTTCTGGGGGATTGTCTGTAACGGATACAATCTTCGCTTTTTCCGCTGCATCTGTTGTTGATGCAGGGGTTACTGAATCAGTCTTCGTGTCTGCGATGACACTTTGGGAAAAATCATAATCAGCAAGCCACTTGCGAATCTTTGCAGTATTTTTTACAACAACACCTTTTGCGGAACCGACATTTTCAATGCCATCCATTATGGAAGAAACAAGCGCTACAAACTCGTTAATGAATACCGGTTTGGTTCCAATATCTGCAAGAGGACATAGTTCCGCATCCGGTCGAAGTTCCGCTAGAAAATACTTCTCCAATGTTTTCTCAGCCGTGCCGAGTCGTTTTTTATCTTTATTAACACATGCACCCGGCAACCGCTTAATTATGGGTGCCAGTATATTCCTAGGAGCATTGTTATTAAGCATCAATGCTAACAAATGCGCCATCAACCGGAAAGATACATTGCTGTCAATGCCGTAGTATTTCCCGCCGAACAGTGTTGCCAGAGTTGCATTTGGATCTTCCGTTTGAATCAAATAGGCATAGAAAGGCTCTGCACCGCAGAAAGCAAATCCTTCGTACAAATACTGTTCTGCGCGGCCAGTCAAACCTGTATCCGCAACAAGGCCAAGCCATGCGCTGCGAAAAGCTTCTTTTTCCTTAATTGTAGGCTCTTTCTTTTTCTTTTCTTTTTTTGCTTTCATCAACGCATCAAGCGTTTCAACGTATTTATCCATGATGATTCCTCCATCAATTATCATTTTATTGCATTTTCTGTCCAATAAACCATCTATATTCAGACTTCCGAATTCTTTATATACTCCACAATATCCCCAAAATCCGTATCCAGCGTGCCGCAGATCTTTTCCAGCACGCCCATCGCCACGGGTTCATCTCTGCGGAGTTTGGTCATGGTATTGGGGGCCAACCCGGCGGCTTTTCGCAGGTCGGCTTTGCTCATCTTTTTATCAACCAACAACTTCCACAGTCTGTTATAGGAAATGGCCATATAGGAAACCTCCTGATGATATCACAAATATACAAAAGAATCATATCATCTTGTGTCAGATTTTTCAAGATGTTGTCGCAAGATTGCGCGATTGCACAACAAAATAGTTGAACTTATGCTTGCGGTAAGGTACAGAAATCGCAGCATTTCGCCTTTCAACTCTGTGCCAATCATGCACATATCCAAGTGTGATTTCACTACCTTTTGGCATATCCACTCCGGTAATTTGCTTGTACAGTCAGCCGTTTCCCGTTTTGGAGGTATCCCCCCTTGCTAATTCTGCGAAAATTTGCGCGAAGCCCCATGCCGGTCTTCATACAAATAGAGCGTAGGGATTTTAATCCCCCCTTGGGGCCACCGCATAACAGCAATTATTTTGTATCGCTTTTTGCCCTTTCCCGGTAGTAATACTCCTTTGATTTGAGTTTATTCCTCACACTCTGACATTCCAGAGTGCCGCAATACTTCTGCCGGTTCCCTCGTTTGATGAACGCCTTACCGCAAGCCTGGCAGAACGCAATATTGGTTTTACCGCCGTAGTCATCCAGGGCGTTGGCATTTAACGCCATAAATCTGGCAAGGCCGAAATAGGCTGCGTCCACCACGGATTTGACGGAGGGTTGCAGCTGGATTTGCCCGGTGGCGAGGTCATATTCCAAGCCCATATTCAGCTTCGCTATTTTCTCGACAAACCGCTGCAGCACAAGGGGAAGGTGGACGCTGTCCGTCCGATACCACTCGCGGAGCAGGTTCTGCTGTTCCGGTACACAGACACCATCGTAGATTCTCTGAGCATCGGCTGCTTTTCCCTCCATCAGACTGCGGATGGCGAAGGCTGTCATGGTGTCGGTATAGAGCTGCTCCAAATCCTGCACCATATCTTCCACAAAAACGCGATAGGATTCCAACATATTCACCATGCAGTCCCAAAAGCCATTCGGATCATCGTTGTTCATTTCCAGGTACGCCACATCATCTCCGTAAAAATAGTAGGGATGAATATTCTCCAGACTCCACCGAATCAGAATCCGTGCACATTTTTCCAGAGGCTTGTCCCGAAGTTTCAGGTTCAGATTGCACAGCTCAATCAGCAGCTCCTGCCCGGAAGGATAACCCTTATAGACCTTGGGAAATTGCCCGGGGTATATTCCGCAAATATTGTTAACTTACCATCCATGGTTCCAATTCTGTATGAATGGAACCGGAGGGTGTGTTTTTTTATGTCTCCGATGCCGCCAATCTCATAATCCGTCAGTTCTCTTTTCAGATCCATAGTGTCACCCTCCTTTATTACCGAGAATCTTACCGTTAGAACTTTGTATTTCGTTTTGCTTCTTACGATAGAGCGGGGATTTATGCTCCTATTATATGCGATAATATAGCCAAACACAAGAGAAGTGAAATATATGAAAACGAGTTCTAACAAGTCCGTATTCAATCTCAAGGAAGCGGCGGCTTACCTAGGAATCAGCGTACCCACCTTGGTGCGGTTACTGGGGAGCGGAGCCATTCCATATCGCCGAGTGGGACAGCGGTGGCTCATTGCACGCTCTGCGCTGGATGATTGGCTGAACAAGAAAAACTGAGGAAGGAGTGATCAACATGGGCGAAAACACACCAATAACCGTATACACGGCAGAGTGCATCGGTAACGCAGCCAACTGCCTGTATCCCAATGAAGTCAAAATCACGGATGAATTCTCCGCGAAGCTGGCCTTTGCCAAAGACATGGTCTGCGCCCGGTACAAAAACAACTATCGGAACACCGCAAACTTTGAGGTTGCCAACGCCCTGCCCGGGGACTGTGACAACGACCACTCCGAGATAGCAGCAGACTGGATTACCCCGGAGGACATTGCAGACCTCTTTGCCGATGTTCCCTATGTGCTGCACTACAGCCGCCACCACATGAAGTCCAAGGGCGAAAAAAGCGCCCGCCCCCGGTTTCATATCGTGCTCCTCATTGACCCGGAGCGGGATGCAGACCGCTATACGGCTCTGAAGCAGCGTCTGCTGGCGGCATTTTCCTTTTCCGATGCCAACGCCATGGATGTCGCCCGGTTCCTGTTCGGCACGGAGGATCCGCTGGTCATCTATCACCCCGGCACAACTCCTCTGAATGAATTTTTAGATGACCTAGAGAATGAACAGGCTTTCGCCAACATGGGACACGCCAGCCCCGAGGGCAGCCGCAACAGTACCATGTCCCGGATTGGGGCAAGGATCATCAAACGGCACGGGGATACCTTGAAAGCAAAGGAACTGTTTTTGCAAGCCGCCGAGCAATGCATTCCGCCTCTGGAGGATCGGGAGCTGGAGAGCATCTGGGCAGGAAAACAGCGGCTCTATGCAAAAATGCGCAAGCAGCCCGGGTACATCCCACCGGATGCCTATAACGGCATCGGCTCCGTTGTCTGGGAAACGCCCCTTCCGTTTGATGAATATGACCTTCCCACATTTCCCGTGGATGCATTGCCGGAAACCGTTCGCCGTTATGTGCTGGCGGTTGCGGAGTCCACGCAGACTTCCGTGGATATGGCGGCGGTGGAAGCGCTCGGCGTGTGTCCCTGTGCAGCCAAGGAAAATACTTCATCCGGGGCAATGCGGACTGAGCAGAGCCGCTCAACACCGACACAGTCGTCATTCTATCTCCGGCAGAGCAAAAATCTCGGTACTATCCATGATGATTCGTCCGGCGGAACTGTTTGAAAGTGTGGAAAACACACGGCGCGGCCCGGAAATCGTAAAAAGTCAAATGGAATTGAGCCGACTGGAAAAAGAGAACCGCAGTTTGGTAGAGCGGGCATCCAAGGGCAAAGCTACCGAGGAAGAAGTCCGCGCCAAGGCTGCGGAAATTGCCAAATATGAGCCGATCAAGCCTCTGCGGTTATTCGTGGACGATGTGACCTCCGAAAAGTTGACCTCCGTTCTGGCCGAGAACAAGGGGTGTGCGGCGGTGGTTTCCGCAGAGGGCGGTATCTTCGATATCATCAGCGGCCTGTACAGCCGCAATGTGAATATCGACGTATTCCTCAAAGGCCACAGCGACGATACCATCCGGGTCGACAGAATCGGCAGAGCCAGCGAGAGCATCATCCACCCGGCATTGACCATGGTGCTGGCGGTACAGCCGGAAGTGCTGAATGGGCTGATGAGCAACAACACATTCCGTGGTCGCGGTCTTACCGCCCGATTTCTGTACTCCATGCCGAAGTCTACCGTTGGCAGCCGCTCCTTCTCCACGAAGCCGATCCCGGAAGGAGTTAGAGCCAGGTATCAGGCTCTGATTGAAACCATCCTGTCCAGTGACAATGAGCAGGAGCCGATCAGTCTGGACGACGGTACCCGGGAAGTGCTGGAAGACTTGTTCAACGAGATAGAAGGTCGGTTGAAAGGAGACTTGGCGGAGATCTCCGACTGGGCAGGTAAGTTCGTGGGTGCGGTTCTGCGTATCAGCGGGATTCTGCACGTCATGAAATACCCCAAGGATTCCATGTTCGATGCCGTTGACCGGGAGACCATGGAGCATGCCGTAACCATCGGCAGGTACTTTCTAGCGCACGCCAAAGCCGCCTATTCCCTTATGGGAGCCGACACCGTAAACAAAGACGCCCAGCACCTGTTGTCCTTTATCAAGTGGGAACGGCTTGCGGAGTTCTCCCGCCGGGATGCCATGCGGCTTTGCCGCAGTTTCAAAACCGCAGATTCTCTGCAGCCCGTGCTGAACCGGCTATGCGAGTATGGCTACATTGCCGTCAAGCCCCAGGAACCGGTTTCTGGCATTGGCCGCCGTCCGTCGGAGGTCTATGTAACAAATCCTGCCGTACTGAATACGTGACCCGTCCGTTTTGCCCGTTGCACCCAAGGGGGAAGGGGCGGTCGCAATCTCTGTGCCTTTTCTCTCCGGGCAACGGCCCGGGGTCTTACGCACAAAAACGGCGAAATCAAAAGGGGAATTACCCCGGAATCAAACAAGGGAGATTTTAAAATGACCAAACATGAAATTGAGATTCTGAACATCATGCGCAGCCGGGGCAAAACAGCCACGGATATTGCGCTTGCCCTTCAAGTCTCCGTCAATACCGTTCGCTCTTACATCCGCCGCCACCCGCCGGAAGATGCGGTTCGGATCGGATGCCGCCGGTGCGGGAAACCAATTCTCCAAGTGAAGGGCAGAAAGGCCAAATACTTTTGTTCCGACCGATGCCGAAATGCATGGTGGAACGCCCATCCGGAACAGGTGCGGCGGAAAGCCTATTACCGTCTGACCTGTGAATACTGCAGAAAGGAGTTTGTCAGCTATGGAAACCGGAACCGCAAATACTGCTCCCGCCTCTGTTACGCCGACGCAAGAAGAACTCATTCGGTATCGGATCCTCTGCGCAATGCTGGATCACCTCGGCCGAGCGGGGGAACTGGACGCCCAAACCCGTGAACGGGCAAATGCCGTTCTCGCCATGAAAACCGGCCTGAAACGGGACAGCATTTTCCTTTAAATTCGTCATGATATGGACTTGCTATATCCTCCGAAACGAGCAATATATGTAGCTGACGATACTTGATACAAAGGGGAAGACCATGCCGAGGACCGTAGAACAAATCCAATTTACTCCCCACATGCCGAAAGCCCTTCGGGTGGCGGCGTATGCCAGAGTATCCTGTGGCAAAGATGCCATGCTTCACTTTTTGGCGGTACAGGTGGATCATTACAGCACCTACATCCGTCACCACCCGGGTTGGGAGTATGTGGGCGTTTATGCAGACGAAGCCAAGACTGGCACCAGAGACAGCCGGGAGAACTTTCAGTGGATTGTCGTATGGGGAAGATCAATCACATCATTACCAAGTCCATATCCCGCTTTTCCCGGAACACCGTGACGCTTCTGGAAACGGTGCGGGAACTGAAGGGTCTGGGCATCAGCGTTTATTTTGAAGAGCAGTCCATCGACACCGCCACCGCTGACGGAGAGTTGATGCTTTCCATTCTGGCAAGCTATGCCCAAGAGGAAAGTCTCTCCGCCAGCGAAAATCAGAAGTGGCGTGTGAAACGAAATTTTGAAGAAGGCATTCCCTGGAGATTCTTCATGCTGGGATACCGTCGTGAAAACGGCAGACTGGCCGTCATCCCGGAAGAAGCGGAAATCGTCAGAAGTATTTTCGATGACTATCTGTCTGGAAAGGGCGTTACCGCCATTACCAAACGGCTAAACGAAAGCGGTTCTACCACCCAGAGCGGCGGCGTGTTTCACAAGAGTGCCGTGGAGCGGATCCTCCGCAATTATGCCTACACCGGAAATCTTCTGCTGCAGACCAAGTTCCGGGAAAACCATCTGACAAAGGTCACCCGGAAGAATCAGGGTGAGCTGCCCCGGTATCATGCGGCGAACACCCACGAAGCCATCATTTCACAGGAAACATTCGATGCGGTCCAAGCGGAGATCCTGCGCAGAAAGCGGAAGTATGCGCCGACCAAGCCGCAGCAACCATCCACCTTCACGGGACTCATCACCTGTGCCATCTGCGGCAAGCACTACCGCCGCAAGACCACCGCCACAGGGCCGGTCTGGATCTGCGCTACCTACAATTCTTATGGGAAGTCCTACTGCCCCTCCAAAGCCATCCCGGAGGAAACACTGATGCAGGCCGCCGCTCAGGTCGGGCACACGGGCAAAATAACGGCGATTACGGCTCACAACGACAATCTCCTGGAGTTCACCCTCGAGGACGGAACCGGTGTCGCAAAACGGTGGCAGGACCGCTCCCGTGCCGAGAGCTGGACGGCGAAAATGCGCAAAACTGCCGGAGAAAAAACACGGGAAAGGAATCAACGCCATGCCGAAAGCTAAAAATGTCACCGTCATCCCCGCCACGCTGAATATCCATACCAAAACACCAACCACGGAACGGGCGCGCCGCCGGGTAGCGGCTTATGCCCGTGTCTCCACGGACAGCGAAGAACAGCTCACTTCCTATGAAGCCCAAGTGGACTATTACACCAAATTCATCCGGGAAAATCCGGATTGGGACTTCGTGGAGGTCTATACCGACGAGGGTATCAGTGCCGTCAACACCAAACACCGCGACGGCTTTAACCGGATGATCCGGGATGCCCTTGCCGGAAAGATCGACCTGATCGTGACCAAATCCGTCAGCCGTTTCGCCAGAAACACCGTGGACAGTCTGACCACCATCCGCAAGCTGAAGGAGGCCGGCTGTGAGTGCTTCTTCCAGAAAGAGAATATCATGACCTTTGACTCTAAAGGGGAACTGCTCATCACCATCATGTCGAGTCTTGCCTAGGAGGAAAGCCGCAGCATCTCCGAAAATGTTACCTGGGGGCAGCGAAAGCGCTTCGCCGATGGGAAAGTCAGCATCCCTTACGGCCAATTTCTGGGCTATCGCAAAGGTGCGGATGGTCTGCCGGAGATCGTTTCGGAGGAGGCGGAGATCGTCAGGCGTATCTACCGTGAATTTCTTCAGGGAAAATCCACCAACGCCATTGCCGCCGTGCTGACGGAGGAGGGAATCCCCACTCCCGGCAAGAAAACCGTGTGGCAACGGGCCACCGTGGAGAGCATCCTCCGGAACGAGAAGTACAAAGGCTCTGCGCTGCTGCAAAAATCCTTCACGGTGGATTTTCTCACCAAGAAAACAAAGATCAACGAGGGAGAAGTACACCAATATTATGTAGAGGACAGTCACCCAGCCATTATCGAGCCGTGGGAGTGGGAGCAAGTGCAAGCGGAGTTGGAGCGGCGTAAAAACAGCCGCAATCGACACCGTCAGACCAGCCCCTTCTCCGGGAAGATCCTCTGTACCGACTGCGGCGAAATTTTCGGGTCAAAAACCTGGCACTCCACAGACCGCTATCGGCGAATCGTCTGGCAGTGCAACGGGAAATTCAAAAGGGAGCACAAATGCGAAATGCCCCATCTGACCGAGGAACGCCTGAAGGAACTGTTTCTTGCCGCCCTTGGAGAGTACTTATCCGACCGGAACGCCGCCATCGACCAACTCCGCTGCGCTCAGCGGACGCTCACGGACACGGATTTCATTGACGCAGACATTCAGGCATTGGAGGAGGAGCTGACCGGGGTCACCGGGATGCTGCGGCTGTGCATCGAGGAAAACGCCGCCAACACCACGACGGAAGAAACCTACCGCACCGCTCACGCCGATCTGTGCCGCCGCTTTGAGGAAACCGAAGCCAAGCTGGCAGCACTGCAACGGCAGCGAGAGAAGATGAAAGCGGATGCCATAGCCATCGGCGGCATGATGTCCGAGTTGGGAGAACTGACCGCCCTGCCGCTGACCTTCGACGAAAAGCTCTGGAACGGCACCGTTGACCATGTCACCGTCCACGCCAATGAGCGGGTGGTGTTTCGGTTCAAGGATGGGAAGGAAATCACAACAAGGCTATGAAAATATACGAAAAAGGACTCGGGCTGGCAGATGGAACTCTGCTGGCTTGGGGCCTATCTTATATGCTGTCAAAAAATATTAATCCAAGACGCTATCACTTTTCAGGAAATATGCTATAATAAGCAAAATACAACTTCTTAGGAGGGCTTATGATTTCTGACGAATTGAAGTCCCTTGTCGCACAGATTAAGCAACAGGGAAAAATGAGTTTTGTGGCCGGCGCAAAGGAAGAGCAAATTGAAGAATTCGAAAAAAAATACGATCTGAAGCTTCCTGTCAAATATAGAGAATGGCTTTTGTTTAGTGATGGTGGCGAGTTTTTCCTGCCTGCAGGTGTACAGATGTATGGAGTGGCTCATAAACCTATCATTGATGTATCTGAAAATGATCGTCCCAACGATAACTATGTTGCAATCGGCGCGTTGGCCTCCGGCGATCCAATCCTGTGTGAAAAGGGTGGTGAACAGATTTCCATCTATAACCATGAAGCAGGTATCATCGAGAATGACGAAATCTATGAAGATTTTTTCACTTTTCTGACCGATCTCCACGAGATGCTGGGGATTGGGAACTAAATCTATGTCAAGCAGGACAGTTGAAGCCCATAAAGCCATTGTTGCTGCGTGGGAAAAAGAACAGGAGTTAGTGCGCCAAGGCAAAGGTACTCGGGACTGGACGCCAGAACAGCAAAAAGATATTCTTGATCCAGAACGCGGCAAGGCATATGATGACGACGGACGAGCCTTTGACGGGCAGCATATGAAGAGCGTAGCGAAATACCAAGAACATCAAGGACCCCCGGATAATATTCAGTTTCTAACGAGGCAAGAACATCTGGAGGCTCATAAAGGGAGTTGGCAAAATCCAACCAACTGGTACTATGATCCGGCGGGAAAGCAGTTTTTTGAGTTTGATGAAAACGAACTTATTCCTTGTAAGATCATTGAATTGAGTAATCCCATTATCCCCATCGGCAACGGCAATACGGATACGACTGTAGATCTGGCCGACCTTGCGGAGAACGAATCCCTCTCTGGCACAGATCCACCAGCCATAGATTCCCAGAAGCCTGTTGCAATAGACACGCCCGTTCCAAACGCTACAACAAGGCCACAGCCGAAGCAAGGCCCAAAAGAGAGCATCATTGAAGGCATTAAGACTATTGCCAACACAATCAAGGAATTCCCAGACAAACATCCAGTGCTGACATCTGTTGTGGAAGTAGGGGCTGGATTAACCCTCATAGCTATCACAGGTAAAGCGATTGGCACAAAAGTGAAAACAAATCATTCTGGACATACTGGTCAGGGATTGGCAGTCACCCAAACCTTGGGAACAGTGGTAGACACAATGGTTGAAGCTGCCAGCAACTTTGATTTTAAGAAAACGGAGTCTTTTCTTAAAGGGCTGGGATATACTGTAGCAAAAAACATCGGTTTATCAGATGTGGATCGTCAGACAATTCTTCAAAAAATCATATCCAGCGGAGCAATGTCTAAGGAAGCGGTATGCACTTGCTTAGAAAACTACATTAGTCTTCACAAAAACCAGAGTAAATTTGCAGATGCTGTGAGCAAATGGATCACAGACTTAGCATATGTAAAAACATCATTGTAAGTAGCTGCTCAATCATAAATTCTCGTGCTGCGTCAGGCAGAAATGGCCATACGGTCACTTCTGCCTGACGTTAACATTTGTTAATCCCTGTTCCAGCTGAATTCCAACTTTCACCCCCCTCCGCGAAACCTGCCTTCTCGTATTTCCGACAGAGGGCATAGATTGCATCCACAATCCGATCTATTTCTCGGAGAGGCATACCGAGCGTTCGCTGGTACGGATCCTAAAAGGCAGCCTTTACGGTATTGGCGTCCGTATTTTATACTCATGGTGATAGGTGAAAAGCATCTCCAGGACGGGAGCAGACCTCGCTGCTGTAGTTGGGAGGCTTCTCTTTCGCTTGTCATTTCGTTATCTGGGCATACTCATGCATTCCCAGCACGCCCCTCATCACCTCTATCACCATTCTGCTATTTCTTTTCGTTCCGAGTACAAACGGCCATTGCCCGCTGCCTGAAGTGCAGTGGATAATGCGTCGCCAATGCACCCCTGTTTCTTGCCAGCCCGGTTCTGTCCTTTTTGTCCTTTCTGTCCCACGGTTGTTAAAGAAAATCCGCTAAAGGTTCAGAACGGTATCACAGCCTTCAGCGGGTTTCTATATGGATAATAATAATTTATCGTTTCTACTCTTATAACGATTCCCGTTTTGCTAAGCCCAAGGTTTTCTCATCATGGCCGCAGCAAATTCGGGCGTACATTGCGCCGATGGACGGAAATGTTCGGGAAAAGCCCCGCTTTTCGCAAAAAATCCTCCCTCGGGCGGCAGGAAATAAAAAAATTACCGTTGTTGATATGGTATCAACAACGGTAACAGATATGGTTGCGGAGGGAGGACTTGAACCTCCGACCTCCGGGTTATGAGCCCGACGAGCTACCAACTGCTCTACTCCGCGATATTGTGTTGTACCGGTGGTGCCGGTGACCGGACTCGAACCGGTACGGCATTGCTGCCGGGAGATTTTAAGTCTCCTGTGTCTACCATTCCACCACACCGGCGGATTCGGCATTGATTAGAATACCACACTGAACCGCCCGTGTCAACACTTTTTACAAAAATCATCTGAAAAACATTTCGACAAAGTGTGCCCGCTCTGTTGCGTGGGATGCCCGGACGCTGTATAATCTTACCGAGGGGAGAAACTTTTTCCGCTTGCTTTGCGTCTATATATGTGAACGAATCTGAAGGGAGGCGCGCCTATGAAAAAACGTGCGGCGGCGCTGCTGCTGGCGCTGCTGATGATCCTGCCCATGGCGGGCTGCGGCGTCCGGGCGCAGGAGCTGACAAAGGATATCGAGCCGCAGGCGCTGGACACCACCACCGACCTGACTGCCGGCGGCGAGGCGGTGACGGCCTTCGCTCTGTCCCTGCTGCGCAGCGAGAGGGCGGCGACGGAGGGCGTGCTGATCTCGCCGGTGTCCGTGCTGAACGCGCTGGGCATGGTGGCCAACGGCGCCGGCGGCGACACGCTGAAGCAGCTGGAAACGGCGGCCGGCATGAGCCTGAACCAACTGAACGACTTCCTGTACACCTACCGCATGAGCCTGCCCGCCGCCTGTAAGAGCTGCACCGTTTCTCTGGCCAACTCCGCGTGGGTGCGGGAGGATTTCCGTGTGGAGGACGATTTCCTGCGCAGCTGCGTCAACTACTACGGCGCCGAAATGTACCGCTCCGCCTTTGACGGCAGCCTTGTCACCGATCTGAACCGCTGGGTGTCCCAAAAGACCGACGGTATGATCGACCGGCTGCTGGAGCAGGCGCCGGACGCGCTGACCATGCTGTATCTGATCAACGCCGCCTGCTTCGATGCCCGCTGGGACACACCCTACACCAAAGCCGATCTCCGCACCGGCCTGCCCTTTACCGCCGCCAACGGAACGCAGCAGACGGCGGACTACCTGACAGGCACGGAGAGCATCTACCTGTCCGGCAACAACGTCACCGGCTTCGTGAAGCCCTACGACGGCGGGAAGTATGCATTCGTAGCGCTTCTGCCGGACGAGGGCGTGACGCTGGAGGACTATCTGGAGAATCTTACCGGCGAGCACCTGTACAAGCTCATCACCAACCACCGCAGAGCCGATGTGCAGGTTTCCATTCCCAAGTTCGACGCCCAGTCGGAGCTGGAGCTGGAGGAGCCGCTGAAGGACATGGGCATCACCGCGCTGTTCAACGTTTCCACCGCTGATCTGCGGGGCATCGGCAGCGCGCCCAGCGGCAACAATCTGTACGTCTCCTCCGTGCTGCACAAGACGTATCTGTCGCTGGACGAGAGCGGCACCCGCGCGGCTGCGGCCACGGTGGTGGAGGTGGTGGGAGACGCCCTACCCTCGGAGGACGTCAAGACGGTGACGCTGGATCGACCCTTCCTGTACATGATCGTGGACACCCACGCCTGTGTGCCGCTGTTCATGGGCACCGTCACGTCAATGGAATAAGCGAAAAGAACCGCCCAAAGGCGGTTCTTTTCGCTATGCCAGCAGGCACAGTATCACGCCGTATACCACGCTGGCGGCGGTGCCGAATACGATCACCGGCCCGGCCACGGTGAACATCTTCACCGCCGTGCCGGTGATAATTCCCTCCGCCCGGAAGTCGATGGCCGGGGACGCCACCGCGTTGGCGAAGCCGGTGATGGGCACCAGCGTGCCGGCGCCGGCGTACCGCGCCAGCCGGTGATACAGCCCCAGTGATGTGGCCAGCACCGACAGGAACACCAGCGTGACGGACGTGGCGGCGGACGCATCCGCCTGCGTCAGACCCAGCGACTGCCATCCGGCGGAGATCAGCTGCCCCACGGTGCAGATAGCGCCGCCGATCACGAACGCCAGCGCCGTGTCCTTGCCTATGGGGGAGCGGGGCGACAGCTGCCGCACCAGCGCATCATATTCCTTCGGCGTCATGTCATCACATCCTTTCCCGCGTAATATGCGCCGCTTTTGCGCCTGCTATACTTGTCAATCGGGGTGAAAGCGGATATAATAGCCTGTGAAACGAGAGAGGAAAGGAAGGTGTCAGCCATGTACGACCCCGCGCATCCCTTCGGGCGCAAGGCCATCCAGCTGGCGGTGATCGACCCGGTCAGCTGCACCGGCTGCGGCTGGTGCGCCATGTTCTGCCCCATGAAGTGCATCGACCAGCGGCCGGACGGCATCTATGAGGTGCGGCCGGATGACTGCATCGGCTGCCGCAGCTGCAAGGTCAACTGCTTCTACGGCGCCGTGACCATGCTGCCGCCGCAGGTACGCTGACATGAAAAAGGAAAAAGCCCCGCTGGGGCTGTATATCCATATCCCCTTCTGCCGCCAGAAGTGCGCCTACTGCGATTTCTACTCCCTGCCCAGCCGGGAGGACAAAATGGACGCGTACACCGATGCGCTGATCCGCCATATCCGGGAGGTAGCGCCCCGCACGGAGTCCCATCGGGTGGACACGGTGTATTTCGGCGGCGGCACCCCCAGCTATCTGGGCGCGGAGCGGCTGCGCGGCATCCTGCGCGCGGTGATGAAGGGCTGTCCCGTCACCCGTGACGCGGAGATCACGCTGGAGGCCAACCCGGACTCCGCCTGCGACATCAAAGCCCTGCGTACCCTGCGCCGGGCGGGGTTCAACCGGCTGTCGCTGGGCGTGCAGTCGGCGGATGACGGGCTGCTGCGCGCCATCGGGCGCATCCACACCTTTGCGCAGGTGCAGCAGTCTGTGACGGCGGCGCGGAAGGCGGGCTTCAGGAACATCAGCATGGATCTTATCTACGGGCTGCCGGGGCAGACCATGCAGCAGTGGGAGGACACCCTCTCCGCCGTGATCGCCCTTGCCCCGGAGCACATCTCCTGCTACGGCCTGAAGCTGGAGCCGGGCACGCCGCTGTATGAGCGGCGGCTGGAGGAGACGTTCCCCGACGACGATGCGCAGGCGGACATGTACCTCTACGCCGTCACCGCGCTGGAGCAGAACGGCTACGGCCAGTACGAAATATCCAACTTCGCCAAGCCGGGCTATGAGTCCCGCCACAACCTGAAGTACTGGCGGATGCAGGAGTACGCCGGCTTCCACCTGGCTTTGTTTTTTACGGGCATTCAACACTTCCCGGCAACTTTTATCATCGGGATCGTCATTAAAATCCCCCATAATTACAATTTTCGCATTCGGATCGATCCGGTAAAGGGAATCTACAATATGCCGGGTAATAGTAGCTGCGTATTCCCGCAAAGGAGAAGACTTATCTCCCCAACGGGACGGCCAGTGATTTACAATGACATGAAAAGCCTCTCCGGCTAAAATTCCACTTACCAGTAACTGATCCCGGGTTTTAAAAGTAGAATCCGTAGGCAAGCGATAAGGATAAACCCGGGAAGAAGTCAGACGAAATAATTTGGGATTATACAATAAAGCGACATCTATTCCCCGACGATCGGGTGAATCGTAATGTACAATTTCGTAACCGATTTTTGCTATTTCTCCGGTCTTCACCAAATCTTCGAGTACTCCCCGATTTTCTACTTCCCCTACGCCCAATACTGCCGGTCCGCCCGGACAATATTCCCGGGCTAAACGGGAAATCACCAAAGAAAGTTTAGCCAGTTTTTGCCGGTATTTCTCCGGCGTCCAGTTGTAAGCTCCCGTAGGAGTAAAATCCTCATCCGCTATTCCCTCATCGTCCTTGGTATCAAACAAATTTTCCAGATTATAAAACCCCACAGCATAGACACCTAACTTATGTTGGGCAAATAATGGAAGGGTGATAAACAACAATCCGATACAATACAGGTACTTTTTCATAAAATTTGTATTTCGGCTTAAAAGTCCCAAAGTTACAGACCGGTTACTTCCGTTTTTCTATCACTTCAGGACTTATCTACTTATTTTTTCAAAGGATCCGGAACAATCGGGCCATCTCCGCCACCTCCCTCCTGCGGATCCGCAGTAAGCTTGATATTATCTAAACGCAAACCCAAAGTATTCTGACCGGCAGATGCAAAAAATTCAATCGTAACGTTTTCTGCAATTGGAAGATTATCAATCTCTATGCTGTAAAATTTACCATTGTCTCCATTGGCATTCGATACCGGAATACTGGGCACGTCCAAAGCTGTTCCATTACATTTTACCGTCATCGCATTCAGATCCATAGCTTCCCCGGCGCTGTACAAATTAGCTGCCACTTCATAACTCAACACAATCCTCTGATGTCCCGTCGTATTAATTCCGCTTATCGTCAGATAAGCATCTTTATTGGCCGGGAACCAAACATGTGCTCCATTCCCTCCCGACATACTCCGGATATCGGCATTTCCGGAAGCATCACTATAAGTTATAGGACTCTTCATATCAAAATCCGTAAAATCAGCAATTTTAGGTCTGTTTCCCGACGGATAATATCCCTCTCCAAAGGTCTCCATAAAAATCACGGTTTCTTCTCCTACCGGAGGCTGTTGTCCTTCTCCTTCAAAAGAACCGATATCGTCTCTTGTGCGCACCGTCAACTGCCAGGAATCATTAAAGCGACCTAAAATTCCGGTTATCGTACCGGTTCCTTCCGGAAGTTTATCGGAAGCAAAATCTGCATAATTACTGGTACGTACGTCTATCGCATTTCCCTGAGCATCTTTTAAGACTTGGGTTCCGTATCCCGTAGTAGGAGCAAAGGTGCCTTTTCCTCCGTTTGTGAAAGAAACCCCATTTAATTGGACTAAAGTGTAAGTCAACCGCTCGACATGCTCGTTCAGTTTACTGATATCATTGGCTTGCACCGGCACTAATTTCGTCTCATCGGGCCAACCATTTAAAAATACATGAGCAACAAAATCCTCCCAGGGAGTCCGATAAAGATAAGCCCCCGGATAGCCCAATTGCAACTGTCCTCCATAAGCAGATACACACATTCCCTTTAAATCCACAAACACTTCCTGCCCTACCCGGTAAGTCGTATATACACTATTCTGGTCTACACTGATGGGAATTCCCCCCGTACTATCCTGAACAAAAATTTGCTTAAAAATATTTCCGGACTCATCGTTAGCGCTAACGATGGCTTTCACGACCAACTCCTCTTCAATCGTAATCGGATTATCCTGAGTGGCAGCCGCATAGTCTTTCTTTAAAGCGGCAATGGTTATATTGGCATCTGCTCCTTCGTATTTAGGTTCATTTAACGGAGGCATATCATAATCCCTCTCACAGGCCACTATAGCCAGCGTCAGCAGAAACAAATAAAGAATTCTCTGTAAAGTTTTCATATGAATATTTTTTAATAAATTACTGAATAATAAAACGGCCTGATTTTAAAATTTATAACTCACATTCAGGAAGCAATTGATACCCTGCATATAATAATATTTGGACCCGAAGCGGTTCGGGTAGGTAATATCCATGCGTCCCTGTTCATATCCTCCGGTCCGTATATTTTCTTTATTCAAAAGATTATTGACCGACAAGTTGAAATTAATAGAACTTCTACCCGGCAAATAAAATATTTTGCCAATAGATAAATCGATCGTATAACTGTCGTCAAAACGTTCCTGATCCACCAAAGAGCGATATGCTTCCATTGTTTCCGGGACCGTCGGATCCACATTATCGTAATTGGAAGCCAACCGGCGCAAAGGAGCCACCTCTATATAATTCCGGGCAAAACCGTTTATATTAGCTCCCAAGAACCAATATTTGATAAAATAACGTAAGCCGAAAGTACCGGCAAATTGGGGTGTTCCCCCTACATAGAAGTT
>OLRV01001596.1_pt1 | contig 19112 bp, 16 predicted proteins | sample 1672421 | NCBI WGS metagenome assembly OLRV01 (sample SAMEA3136684, study PRJEB25190) | human gut metagenome | biome: human gut; feature: human-associated habitat; material: faeces | place: Austria | collected 2013
CAGAATTCTGTAAAATAGCTCAAAGCCTCATAATCCGAACGCCCACCGCCACCGGAACAAAGCATCATCGGCAGATCAGGATATTTTGCTTTCACACGTTCCAATACATTATACAAGCCACGCACATAATCAATATATAAATGTGACTGCTTGTCTTTCAAATAAACAGAATAAATATTTGTAATAGGGCTATTGCAATCCCATTTGAAGAAAGCGATATCAGGATATTTAGTCATCAAATTGTCCACAACTCCGAATACATAATCCTGTACTTTCGGATTACTCAAATCCAGAACCAACTGATTACGGAAATAATACTCGTCACGGTTCGGAAGATGAATCACCCAGTCTTTATGCTTTTCATACAACTCACTCTTAGGATTCACCATTTCCGGTTCAATCCAGATACCGAACTTTATACCTTTTTTCTTAGCGGCTTCCGTCAGATAACCAATGCCATGAGGAAGCTTGTCAGCCGTTTCATCCCAGTCACCTAACCCTTGATGATCACCACTGCGCGGATACTTGTTGGCAAACCAACCATCATCCAACAAAAACATATCCACACCCAGTTCTACTGCATCATCCATCAACTTTACCAATTTCGCTTCATCAAAATCAAAATAGGTGGCTTCCCAATTATTCAACAAAGTCATACGAGTCTGGTTCCCATCCTTTACCTGATACTTACGGGCCCAATCATGGAAATTACGGCTAGCCTGTCCTTTACCTTTAAAACTGTAAGTAAAATAAAAATCGGGAGTACGGAAGATTTCATTCGGTTTCAGACTATATTCCGAAGCATACGGATTAATACCCGAAATAACACGCAGTTCGTTCTTATTATCTACTTCGAATACAAAACTGAAATTACCTGTCCATCCTAATGTTCCGACCAACACTTCACCTTGGTTCTCTTCTGATTTTCCATCCAATGCAAGTTGGAAGAAAGGAGAGCAGAACATATTGGCACGTGCTCCCAATTTAGTATCAATCGTTTTCTTGCCAAATTCCAAAGGCTGTTCCTTCACATGCGCCTCACTAGCCCAGTCTCCCGAGAATTCAGTCAGGAAATAGTTGTCACGATTCAAGTGCAACATGGAAGACGCGTACTTATGAAGCTGCACAGGTTTCTTTTCCCGATGACTGATTTCAGTGAAAGTCTTTATTAGATTTTCTTTCTGGTAAGCCACATAATGAAGTTTTACAGTTACAGGATATTTATCATCCTGCATAGTAATCACTACTTCATCTACCCCCGGCGACACTTGATTCCGAGTATGAGATATATATTTCAACAAAGTAGAAGGATTGCCGTCATTATGCACTATATGAATAGCCGGTTCAAAATAATCTTCCATGCCATGAGTAAGATATGCTTCGCTGCCCTGCGGCAAGTGGGCAATATCTGTAGCATGATTCAACCTCTTTCCCAAATAACTTTGATATAGACGTCCGTTATTACCAACCCGGTAAATAAGGTCTACATTTTCTGTACTAATTTTAATTACTGTCTTATCTGCCGCTTTTAACATAAATGATATGCATAAAAAACATATCAAGAAGAGCAATCTTTCTTTCATGGTATTATTCATCGATTAAAATTATAGTGCAAAAATAGAGAGAGAAGCTCAAAAATCCCTACTCAAATGCGCCATAAAATAAGAATTTTGACGCTTATACCCTCAAAATCATCGAAATCAAGCCTGTATTGTAGGTAAAATCAAGGAAATATGCTATCTTTGTTATCCAATTCTAATACATGGATATATGCCACGAATTAAAGATGGATTTAAAGGAGAACGCGCTATCGTACTTCCTGCTTTTCTGATTGAAGAATTAAAGCAAGATCCGTTAGGCAGTGAACTTTACATCACAGATATAGGATATTATCCTCATGCCTATTTTCATTACCGGAAACGCGACACCGAGGAAGTAACCGAGTTTATCCTCATTTATTGTATGGAAGGAGAAGGGTGGTTCGAGTTAGACAAACATCAATATGCAGTTACCGCCAACCAATTTTTCATTCTACCCGAACACCAAGCACACGCTTATGGCAGTAATGAGGAAAATCCCTGGACTATTTACTGGATCCATTTCAATGGAACAAAAGCTGCATTTTTCAGTGCCGGTTTTGACCGTCCGAAAAGCATCACTCCACAAGAGGATTCACGAATCAAAGAAAGATTAGTACTCTTCGAAGAAATCTACTCGTCCATCAGTTTCGGATATAGCAAAAATTATATGCTTTATGCCACTACTAGTCTCTTCCATTTTTTAGGTTCCATGAAATTTATTGGCGAATATCGGGATTGTGGCTCTATGCGCAATAGTTACAGAAACAAAGATGTAGTGCAAATAGCGATTCATTTCATGCAAGAAAATTTGAGCAAGACCATTCGTCTGGCAGATATCGCTGCGGAAGTAAACCTCTCGGTTTCCTATTTCTCTAATCTGTTTGAAGAAAAGACAGGCTCCTCTCCTCTTCGATATCTTACCTATCTCAGAATACAGGAAGCCTGTCATTACCTGGATTTTACCAACCTGAAAATTAACCAAATAAGTCCCTTGGTAGGCTATGAGGATTCTCTTTATTTCTCCCGGTTATTCACTAAGACGATGGGAGTGCCTCCATCAGCTTACAAAGAGAAGAAAAAAGGTTAAGACTTACGCCATCTACCAACAGTCGGTCCGGAAAGGAGCAACCGGGAGGCCGTTCTCTCCGTACAAATTACAATCCGGATTATCCGCCCAGCCATAACGTGCAGCAAGAGGGATAGAAACTTCAGGAGAAAAAACTATAATTTTCCCATTCTGGACCATCGCCTCTGCCGGATAAAACACACGGTCCGGCCCTGCAATGGTAAAGCCTTTTAAAGTTGTACCTTTAATCTGAAATCCATCTTGCTTTTGTCCGAAATCCAATTCCATTTTATCCCCTTTGATTCTATAATTCCGGAATACAGGAGCCGAACCGGAAACATTTTTTCCATAACTACCGGCCAGGGCAACCAAGGCCAAACGGCGTCCCACCTCTTGCTTATTCTTAGGATGAATGTCATCAGCCAAACCAATATCAATGGTCACAGCCATACCAACTTGGTCAAGTTTTAATGCTTTAGTTTGCGCTTCACGCAAAGCCGCCCATTCGGAATCCGGCTGTATTTCCTTGGATTCCATAAAATTAGCCAATTGTACAAAATAAAAGGGGAAATCACTCCGCCATTGCCGGCGCCAATCCGTAATGAGAGCAGGAAACAAATCCCCATATTGTTCCGGACGGCCTACATTGGCTTCACCTTGATACCATATTACTCCTTTAATGGGAAAAGCAGTCCATGGTTTGACCATCGCATTGAACAGTACCGTAGGATAACTGGAACTTTGAACGGGAGAAACCGGTGCGGGTGGAAACCCTTTTAAAGAAAGTCCGATACGATATTTCCAATCTCCTGCCAAACTGATCCGCTTTCCATCAGCTTCTACATAAAGTTCCTCCGCCTTGCCATGAATACCGCCCTCTCCACCAAAATCAGAAACACGAACAGCAAGAACCGCCTTACCAGCCTTCACTAATTTTGCAGGAATGGTATAAGTACGCGGTGTCATATAACCTGCCCCCCGGGCAATCTCCACCCCATTAAAATAAGTGATGTCTTCATCATCAATCATCCCCAAATTTAACTTTAACGGTTTACCAATCCATTCTACCGGGATTTCAAAGCTACGACGGAACCATACAACTCCATCAAAATCTTTCAAACCATTCCTTTCCCAGTAACCGGGAAGACACATATCCTGCCATTGTTCTTCTGACAAGTCCAGTGCAATCCAGCAAGGCTTATCTTCCTCCATTCCCTTGTCTTCCTTAGAAAAAAGAGATTGCCACTCGGAGCGCTCTTGATTATAGGCCTTTTCCATACGAACAGGGTCAAAATCCAATTGTTCCATCTTAGCCAACTCCTCATGAAAGCCCAGTACCTGTTTCAATGTTTCATAGCTGGTCCACGCTTCAGCAGGTGTTCCTCCCCATGTACAGTCAATCACTCCTACAGGAACATTTAACTCCTTCCATAATGAACGGGCATAAAAATAAGCGAGCGAAGAGAATTCAGGAATTGTGGCGGAAGAACATTCCTGCCAACCTCCCATAGTAGACTCCATATCACTCAACGGAATTACTGAAGTATTCTTCTTCACTTGAAACAAACGGATAGAAGGATAATTCGCCTCCGCTATCTCCTGCTCATAATTCATGACTTTCCCCCAACCCGCAACAGGCATCTCCATATTAGACTGGCCGGAACAAAACCATACCTCTCCCACCATTACATTTTTTAATTGCAATTTCTTACCATCCGTAAATGTCAACGTATAAGGCCCTCCTGCAGCAGGAGTAGGCACAGACAAAGTCCAATAACCATCCTTATTCACCGGAGTCACATACACTTCATTATTCCAGCCTGTAGTTACTTTTAAGGTTTTGCCCAATGCCGCCTTACCATGAAAAGTAACCTTCGTATTTTGCTGAAGAACCATATTGTCCGTAAAATAAGCGGGCAAGACCACCTTGGCGTAAGAAATACACGTCAGGCTGAAAAAAGAAAGAAAAAACAAGATGCTTCTCATATAAAATAGTTGTAAATTAACAAGAAAATATATACATACCAGTACTAACAATACGATCACATGGCTTGCCTTCTTGTTATCAGAAAAGAAATAACAAGAAGACAAGCACATTTATTTTCAGTTTATAGTAATTGTTTTCTTAAAGCGTATATCATCTGAGGCGGCTCCTATCTGAATTTCAAAGTCCCCAGGTTCTACCACTTCCTCCATTTTTGCATTATACAGAGCTAATTCTGCGATTGGCAAAGAAAGCTCCACACATTGACTTTCGCCCGGCTTATTTGAATTTTTCGAGCTGTACAGTGTGTTTTTGCCGCTGTACGGAGCGCACAGAGAATATTTTTACGAGTGGTGCGAGATCGCGTCTGTTTACGGCGCGCCGGCGGACTGCCTTTGGGGCGGCGGACGCCTCGGCGACGGCGAGCACGACCCGCGCGCGGTACTCTCGCTCATGCGGGAATATAACATCTCCGCGCGGCTGACGTTCAGCAATTCTTTGTTGGGGGAAAAGCATTTATCCGACCCGAAGTGCAACACGCTGTGTAAGCTGTTTGCGGAAAGCGAAAGCCCGCAAAACGGCGTGATCGTGCATTCCGATTTACTGTTAGACTATTTAAAAAAGACGTACCCGGGGCTGTATTTTGTTTCGTCTACGACGAAGGTGCTGACGGACTTTGAAGACTTTAAACAGGAGCTCGAACGTGAAGATTTTCGGTTTGTCGTGCCGGATTTTCGGCTGAATAAACAAGTTGAAAAGCTGAACGCGCTGCCGCAGGCGCTGAAGGACAAGGCGGAGTTTCTCTGCAACGAGTGCTGCTCTTTCGGCTGCAAAGACCGCAAAGCGTGCTATGAGGCCGTGAGCCGCAAAAACCTCGGCATAGACGGCCCGGAGCACATCTGCACCGCGCCGAACGCAAAGGAGGGCTACCGCTTTTCAAAGGCGATGGAGAACCCGGGTTTTATCGGTGTTGAAGATATACAGAACGTATATCTGCCGATGGGATTCACGAATTTTAAAATTGAAGGCAGGGGACTTGGCAGTGCGCTCATTTTGGAATTTCTGCTTTACTACATGACAAAGCCGGAATACCGGCTGCGTGTGCGGGAAGAAATATATTTAGACAACATGCTCGATCTGTTTTGAAGAAAGCACGGTTTGCGGCAAATTTCGCTGCGGGCCGTTTCTTTTTCTCAGCTTCTGTGCTATAATGACGGAAACGAGAAATATGAGGGAAAGGGTGTTCATTTATGGATCTGGAACGAATCGAAAAAGCGGTGCGGGAAATTCTGCTGGCTGTCGGAGAAGACCCGGAGCGCGAGGGCCTGCAGGAAACGCCGAACCGTGTGGCACGCATGTATGCGGAGATTTTCTCGGGGTTAAAATCCGACCCGAAGCAGCATCTCAAAATTTTCCACGAAGAGGGCGAGCACGACGAGCTCGTTTTTGTGCGGGACATTCCGCTTTACTCCGTATGTGAGCACCATTTGCTGCCGTTCATCGGCAAGTGCCATATTGCGTATATCCCGCGCGACGGCAAGATCATCGGGCTTTCCAAATTTGCCCGTATTGTCGATTGCTTTGCGCGGCGTCCGCAGGTGCAGGAGCGTCTGACGGCGCAGATTGCGGACTTTATCGAAGAAAATCTGAATCCGCGCGGCGTGGCGGTGTTCATTGAAGCGGAGCACTTGTGCATGACGATGCGCGGCGCGCGTGCGGCGGGCGCTTTGACGCAGACCTCTGCCTTGCGCGGCTGCATGCGCACGGAAGCGAAGACCCGCAACGAGGTCATGCTGCTGCTTGCAAAGTAAGGAGACCGATATGACGGAATTTTACGCGGCGGGAAAACGCTTTCCGCTGAACAGAACCTATGTGATGGGCATTTTGAACGTGACGCCGGATTCGTTTTCCGACGGTGGCAAGTATTTTGACCCCGAAAAAGCGGTGCGCCACGCGGTAGAGATGGAAGCGCAGGGCGTGGACATTGTGGACATCGGCGGGCAGTCCACCCGCCCGGGCAGCGTGCGCATCTCGCCCGAAGAAGAATGGGCGCGCATTGAAAACGTGGTGAAGGCAGTTGCGGAAAAGACGAATCTTGCTGTTTCCATCGACACGTTTTACCCCGAGGTGGCGGAAAAAGCCCTCAAAGCCGGCGCACATATCATCAACGACGTGACGGGTTTTGCACCGGAAATGTGGCGCGCGGTGGAAAACACCGACTGCGGCTGCATCGTGATGCACCCCGGCGATCCGGATGACCTGAACGGCGCGGGCGGCGACATTTTGGAACGCGTTCGGGCATTTTTTGAGAAGAAAACGACGGAAGCGGAACAGCGTGGCGTCAATAAAAATCGCCTTTGCTTCGACCCGGGTATCGGCTTTGGCAAGACAAATGAGGAAAATTTCGCGCTTATCGCAAACCCGGAGAAAATCCGCGTGCCGGGTACGGCACTTTTGATGGCGGCGTCGAGAAAACGCGTTATCGGTGCTGTTTGCGGCAACCCGCCGTTTGAAGACCGCATGGCGGGCACGGTGGCGGCACATACGGCATCGGTGCTGTTCGGCGCAGACATGGTGCGCGCGCACGATACGTTTGAAGCGGTGCAGGCGGCGCGCGTAGCGGATGCGATAAAGCAATTCAGAAAGTGAGTATAAAATGGAAACAATACGCATTAAGGGCCTTGAGATATTTGCCTACCACGGCGTGAACCCGGAGGAAAAGGAAAACGGCCAGAAGTTTATTTTAGACATTGCGATGCAGGCGGATATTTCCCGCGCGGCGCAGACAGATGACCTCAACGAGACTGTGAACTACGCCGCCGTGCGCAAAACGGTGAACGCGGTGTTCACGGCGCAGAAATATGACCTCATTGAGCGCGCGGCGCAGGTGGTATGCGATGCGATTTTGGAGAACTACCCGAAGGTGCAGAGCGTGACGGTGGAGCTGAAAAAGCCGGAAGCGCCCATCAACGCGGTTTTCGATTACGTCTCGGTCGAAATGACAAGGAGCCGTGCATGAAGCGCGTCGTCTTGGGGCTCGGCACAAATTTAGGCGACCGCCGGGAAAATCTGCGCGCAGCGCTCGCGGCGCTTTCGCATTTGCCGAAAACGGAGGTCGAAAATGTTTCCTCCGTGTGGCAGACCGCGCCATTTGACGTGCCGGACGAGCAACAGGACTATTGGAACATCTGCGTTTTGCTGAAAACGGAGCTTTCGCCAAGCGCGGTGCTCGGCGCGTGCCTCGGCATAGAGGCAGCGATGGGGCGCGTGCGGGAAATTTACCACGGTGCACGGTGCATGGACTTAGATGTTTTGCTGTACGAGGGCTTCACACAGCGCGAAAAGGAGCTCAATGTGCCGCACCCCGGCATTTTGGAGCGCGCGTTCGTGCTGTTCCCGCTTTTGGAGCTGTTTCCGAAAAAGAATGCGTTCGGCTTCGATTTTGCGGACGCACCGGGCTTTAAAGACGGGGACGACGTACAGCGCGTCGGCGCGGCGAAAGAAATCTTGGATTGATATTTCTAATGCAGAAAATTGAGAAAGCTAAGTGCTTCCCTTTTTTCTTTTGAAATGTAAACTTTCCGTGTCTGATTACAGAAAGATTTCAAAAAAGCTTGAAAAAGTTACCGAATTGTAATATATTATAAGGGTGGAGTTTTTCAGGACTCTTGATTTTTGTGAAAACACGGAGTTAATCGATATGAAGATGAAGAAAAAAGGCTTGCGTTTTGTGGCCGGTGTGCTGGCGGTGACGATGCTCATTTCCTCCAACTCGGTCTTTGCGACCACGACGGCAGAATACGACGAGCAGATTGAATCCATTAAATCGCAGCAGGCGGAAAATGAAGCCGAGGCCGAGCGCCTTAACGAAAAGCTTGATTCGCTGCGCGACCAGACGAGTGAAGCCGAAGCGTATCAGGCAACGCTCGAAGAGCAGATCACGACGTACCAGACGAGCATCGACCTTGCGGTGCAGAACATTACGCAGCTCAATACGAACATCACGAACCTCGAAGCCGAGATTAAAAAGGCGGACGAGGAATATGCCGATACATTTGCGGAATTGAAAGTCCGTTTGCGCTCGCTGTATGCTTCCGGCGGCAACCTGACGACGCTGCAGATCTTATTTGATTCCACGAGCCTTTACGATTTTTCCATGCGCTCCGAGGCGATGAAGACCATCACGAAGCACGACCGCGAGCTGATGGAGAAAATCCGCCTTTACCGCATTCAGACGCAGGATCAGCGCGATGAGCTCAACAAAGAAAAAGAAGAGCTTGCCGACCAGAAGAAAGACCTTGAAAAAAAGCAGGAAGAATTGCAGGCGCTCGAGGAAGAAAACCAGAAGCTCATCGACGAGCTGAATACCCAGAGCAGCGAGACGGAAAGCGATTTGGCGGCGGCCGAGGCAGCGAAGGAAGATTACGTTTCGCAGCTTGACCAGCTTATCGCAGACCGAAACGCGCAGGCCGAAAAGGAAGAGGAAGCACGCCGTCAGGCAGAAGCGAACCAGAATGCCGCGAACAACAACTCCGGCAGCGGCAACACGTCTTCCGGATCGGGTAACACGAGCGATGTTTTGAACACCGGCGACCTTTCATTCAGTTGGCCGCTTGCGGGCTACGGCTACGGCAGCATCACACAGTATTTCGGCGGCATGTTCAGTGGCTCGCCGCACGGCGGTGTGGACATCGGCGTTCCGTACGGTACCCCCATTTACGCGGCGGAATCCGGTCAGGTCATCTCTGCGGAGTACCACTGGTCCTGGGGCAATAACGTGCTCATCTGGCACAACGGTACATATTCCACGCGCTACGCGCATTGCAGCTCGCTTGCGGTTTCCGCAGGCGAATATGTGGAAAAGGGCCAGATCGTCGGCTATGTCGGCTCCACAGGTCAGTCCACGGGCAACCACCTCCACTTTGAGGTCTACCAGAACGGCACGCGCGTTGACCCGCTGAATTTCGTGTAAGATAGCTTATAAAATGATAAACACTCCAAAAAGTTCGGTTTTAACCGCTTTTTGGAGTGTTTTTTATGTGGCGCAGAGTTTTAGAGAGTTACAAAGAAGTGCCTGCTTGTGCGGGTAAAACGGTCGGTTATAATAAACCCAAAGAAAGGCGGAAAGCCGAAACGGAAGGAGTTTTCCCACATGAACGAAGTCATAGGCTCATAATTTTACCGCTCAAGTTTTTATAGAAGAGGAAATGTCTCGGGCGCAAACGGCGTTTCATGGAAGACGATGCGCCACGTGATCTTCTTCGGAGGCGCAAAATGCAGCGCCGAGCAAGTGGTCAGCACGGCTTTGTCTTCGCTTTTTGCCGTGACAAACAGCGCCGTGGGTCCGTCTGCGCCACCGATGATGATAACGGCAGAGTTTTGCGCTTCGGGCATGAACGGGTAGTCCTTGGGCGCTTCGCGCTCAACAGGCGGATCGTTCTGCGTGCAGTCCTCAACGGAGATGAGGTTTTTCGGCGGGGCAGGCGAGACCGTATAGGTCATTGCGGTAAATCGATTCGGAAAATCGAAACGCGCGTCGGAAAAAGCGTTTTTCGGCAGCGTCTGCGGCTCCAAATTCTGAGCTGTCAGCGTGTACGGTATGCCGTTATGGGAAAACGCAAATATGTCGCCGGGTTTTTGAACTTCAAACTCCGCGCCGGGCACGCGCACGGGCTGCGGGGTCAGCGTCAACGCGAGCGACGAAATGCTTTTCGGGCGGCGCTTCGTCTTCCACGGGAACGAATAGCGGTGAATCGCCCAGCCGTCTTCAGGGTTTAGCCCGTAGTGGTCGATGATCGCGCGCTCGGTGGGCGTGTCAAAATCGCTTTCGCCGTCTTCGTCGAGCACGGTCTCGCAAGCCGCAGCGTTTTGAAACAGCGGGTGGTACGAAAGCCCGTGACCCTGCGAAAACGGAAGCGTCTGTCCGTTCAGCTCAATTTGCGGCGAAAACTCAAAAGCCAGCGGATTTTCGCGCTCCGCCTGTTCGAATACATCGTTCGGCACGTCTTCATCTTCAAGGTGCTCCCATTTTTTACAGAAATCTTCGAGCACCGCTTTATCAGCGCGCATGAGAATGTCGAGCACAAGTCCTTTTGCGGTAAGGTACGCCGCGGGCACGTACCAATCGCGTCCCGCAAAGCGGAACTTTTGATTTAGCTTGAGCACCTGCCCGGGGTGGCTGCCGTCCAGGCTTTTGCCGCCGAAGCTGCCGTTAAAGTAGACTTTCCACACGTCTTTCATGGTTATTCCTCCATTTCCTTTTTCGCCCAGTCGGCGTCCTTGAAAATCGCGCGGCCTACGCCGATGAGGTCGGCGGCGCCTTCCTCAAGCAGTACTTCGGCTTCGTTCGCCTTTGTCACGCCGCCCGTCAGAATAACCGGCACATGCACGGCTTCGCGAATCGCGGAGGAGGCGTCCGAAAAGAAACCGGGGCCCTTTCGGTTTTTCACCGTAAAGCCGTTGAAGCCGCCGGAAATATCGAGCAGGTCAACACCGGCTTTCTCAAACTTTTTGCAGGCATACACCGCGTCATCAATGGTCGCGCCGCTCTCGGTGTAGTCGCTCGCGCCGAGACGCAGGGCAACGAGGTAATCCGCGCCCACGGCTTCGCGCACCGCGCGGATGACGTCCAAAAGAAGGTGAATGCGCCCGTCGAGGTCGCCGCCGTAAGCATCCGTGCGCTTGTTGCCGAGCGGGGAGTAGAACTGGTCAAGGAGATACCCGTGTGCCGCATGAATTTCTACGCCGTCAAACCCGGCTTCTTTTACGCGCAGCGCGGCTTCGGCAAACTTTTTTGCAATGGTGTGCATGTCGTCCGCAGTCATTTCGCGCACGGGCTTTTCGCTTTTGCGTGCATACTCCGACTGTGCCGTGACGCTCGCACTGATTGCCGGATAGCCGGTGATTTCCTCCATTGCCGCGCCGCCCGCGTGGTTGATCTGCGCGATGACGCGGGTGTTGTTTTTATGGATGGTCTCCACAAGCTTTGTAAGGCCCGGAATATCGGTGTCGCGTGAAACGGAGAGCTGGCCCTCGTGCGCCTTGCCCTCGGGGCTGATGTAAGCGTGTTCGGTGACGATGAGTCCGATGCAGCCGCCCTTGGAGCGCGCGTCGTAGTATGCGAGCAGGTCGTCCTGCACGGTATCGTCCGGCGTTTTGCCGGTTGCCATCGGCGGCATGACAAGGCGGTTTGCGAGTTCCACATTATGGACGGTGAGCGGGGTGTGCAGCAGTTTGTTCATGGTGAAAATTCCTTTCCGTTTGGTTTTTAAAGCGATGCTGTTTTATTTGATATCATGCAGAAATTACTTTTTGGTGCAGTGTACTGAGGATGAGCACAGTATATCACAGTGGTTTTCAACTTTCCAGATATAAAGCATGAAAAAACGGCTTTTGGACATACTGAAAGCGTATTGCAAAACAGAAAGGATGAAAACGATGAAAATACAAAAGGTTCTGGCGACGGAAATTCTCGATTCCCGCGGCACGCCGACCGTCGGCGCAACGGTCATCTTGAGCGACGGCTCCGTCGGCACGGCGAACGCGCCCTCCGGCGCATCGACGGGTAAATTTGAAGCGCACGAAAAGCGCGATAATGACCGCAAGCGCTATCTCGGGCGCGGCGTAAAAAAAGCCGTGGAGGGCATTGAGGAAACCGTTGCCCCGGTGCTCGAAAATATGCAGCGCGTGACGGTGCAAAACGTCGACAGAATGCTCATCGAGCTTGACAACACCAAAAACAAAGAAAAGCTCGGCGCAAACGCCACATTGGCGGTGTCGCTCGCTGCTGCAAAGGCGCTTGCCGCGCACTATAAACAACCGTTTTTCCGCTACCTCGGCGGCACGAACGCACAGAAGCTTCCCGTGCCGATGATGAACATTTTAAACGGCGGCGCGCACGCGGCGAATAACGTGGATATTCAGGAGTTCATGATTGTGCCCGTGGGCGCAAAATCGTTTTCGGAGGCCGTGCGCATGGGCAGCGAGATCTACCACACGCTCGGCGGCATTTTGAAGCAGCGCGGTCTTGCGGTCTCCGTGGGCGATGAGGGCGGCTTCGCGCCGAACCTCGCAAGCGACGAAGAAGCGATAGAGGTCATTTTGGAGGCTGTTTCGAGCGCGGGCTACACGACGGACGAGGTGAAGATTGCGCTTGACGCGGCTGCAAGCGAATGGACGGCGAACGACGGCTATCTTTTACCGAAGCGCGGCACAAAATACACCTCCGCGCAGCTCATCGCGTATTGGGAAAAGCTGTGCGAAAAGTACCCCATCTGCTCTATTGAAGACCCGCTCGGCGAAGAGGATTGGCCCGCGTGGACAACCGTTACCGAAAAGCTCGGCAAAAAAATCATGCTTGTCGGTGATGACCTGTTCGTTACGAATTCGACACGAATTCGCGAGGGCATCGGGCGCAAGGCCGCAAACGCACTGCTTGTAAAGCCGAACCAGATCGGCACACTGACGGAAACGCTCGCCGCCGTGGAGCTTGCAAAGGAGAACGGCATGAAGATCGTCATGTCGCACCGCTCGGGCGAAACGGAGGACACAAGCATCGCGGATATTGCCGTTGCCGTAAACGCAGGGTTCATCAAATCCGGCGCGCCGTGCCGCAGCGACCGCACCGCAAAATACAACCGCCTGCTGCGCATTGCAAAGGAAAATGAAATGGACGAAATGTACGGTACAGACAAATAAAAAAGGGTATCTCGGTTTTCGCCGAGATACCCTTTTAAGTTCAGAAAAGGTTTACCAATCCAGACCGGAGAACTTGTGGAAGCTGTCCATGCTGATGCGGACGCTTTCCATCTGGGTCAGCTGCGTGTGATCCTGCTCAAGCACAATGTACTCTGCGCCAAGCTCGTTGCCCTTGTTGATGATGGACTGGATGTCCATGATGCCGGTGCCGATTTCGCAGAAATCCTTGTGGTCGGAACCCTTGCCGAAGCTGTCCCACGTGACGAGCACGTTCGGGTCGTTGACGGTCCACAGGTTGATCGGGGAATCGGAGGTCTTGGAGAAATCCTTCTGGTGAATGAGCTTCAGGCGGTCGCCGAGGCGGTCCATAACAGCGAGCGGATCCATGCCGCCGCGCATTGCCCAGAACGTATCAAGCTCAAAGCTGACGTAGTTCGGGTCGGTATTGTCCATGATGTGGAACAGAATTTCTTTGCCGTTCAGCTTCTGGAACTCGTGGTAGTGGTTGTGGATGAGAAACTTGATGCCGTGCTCGGAGAGCTTTTTGCCCGCCCAGTTGTAATATTCGCAGCGCTCCATCAGCTGGTCGTAGCCGGTGTAGAAGTCTGCGGACTGGCCGAGGTACTTCGTGCCCACCTGCGTGTGGTACGCAATCATCGGGTCGATGGTCTCCTCATTGATGGGGCGGATGTGGCCGCTGATGAGGTTTGCGCCGGTCTCTTTTAAAAGCTTCTGCATGTCCTCAACGCTGACGCCGAAGCCTACGCCTGGGTCTGTATCTGCGTTGGAGCTTGCAAACTCAAGGTTCTTATAACCAATCTCTGCGACCTGGCGGATCGCGTTGATCGGGTCTTTTTTCATTTCGTCGCGCACGGAGTAAAGCTGAATGCCGACTTTAAGTGCCATAATAGGTTCAATCCTTTCTTGTCCGTTTGCCTGCTGTGCAGGTCATCTCGCTATAATTGTACTGCGTTTTTACTCTGCCGTCAAGCGTCCGAAACGGGAGATGTGCGTGCAAAATGTGAATTTGGAAAGTTACAAGACGGTATCCTGCGTATTTTCGGGTCAGAGGGGGAAGAAGCAAATAGGAATGAAGTTTTTCGCCTTTTTGAAGACAATTTTAAAAAATTACAAAATTGTAATTTGGTACGCCGTTACGGTGTACAACTCGAAAATTATTTGATTAAAAGATAAACATGATTTAACAATAAAAGCAAAAGTACGTTTATATTATTTCAACTTGCACAGGAAAATGAAATTGCCCTAAATCTATCGAAATGACTGAACACAAAATATTCCTGCAAAATTTCCGAAATTTTTGAAAAAACCGGTGAAATACAGTTGAATAACTGCAAGAGTTGTGAAAGCGGTTTCATAAATTCTGCGAATTTAGCAATTTGTTGTCTTTTGAAAACGCATGAAAAATATGGAACCGCTTACACAAACTTGTATGGAGTGGAAATCGAGATCAAAAAAAATTAGGCAAGATGCACAAACCGAAAACCAATGACAAATTTGGGTAAAAAACCGAGTATAGGCTATTTTTGTTGTTGACATTCACAAAAGAGGGTGATAAAATCACAAATGCAAACAAAATGATATACCGCGTTTTTGTAAGATGCACCAAATACAAAGCAAATCGTTTAACTTGCTTTGTTCGTGTCTCTTTTTCTATGGCAGCGGTTCCACAGAAAAGAGGACAAGTTTCGGTATGTTTCAGCGTCACGGGGGAAACCTGTTATTCGGGTGTTGCCTCGGCAAAAACAGTCTTGTGTTTTCTTATTGAAAGCGCGGTCATCACAATATTTTTAGGAGGTTATACCGTATGGCAGCAGCAGCTAAACCGGCAAAGCCGGCGTATGAGCTGAGCGGCTGGGAGCGCTTTAAAAAAGATGTTGTCCGCGACAAGTGGCTGTATCTTCTGATTCTTCCCGGCATGCTTTTCATGCTCATCTTCCGCTATATCCCGATCTTCGGCAATGTGATTGCTTTTATGGACTTCAACCCCTACAACATGTGGAACAGCACATGGGTAGGCTTTGACCAGTTCATCAAGCTTTTCAATAAGCCGGCGTTCATGCAGACTTTCTACAACACCCTCTACATCTCCATTTTGAAGATGGTATGTGGTTTCCCGATTCCGATCATCCTCGCTTTGATGATGAACGAGATGCGCAACATGCAGTTTAAGAAAGTGGCGCAGACACTCCTTTATCTGCCGCACTTCATTTCTTGGGTTGTTATGGCCGGCCTTATCATGAACTTCCTCGATCCGTCCACGGGCCTCGTCACCGCGCTCCTCAAGAGCATCACGGGCAAGGACCTGCAGGTGCTTACCGACAAGGCGCTCTTCGTCCCGATGCTGATTATCACCGACATCTATAAGACGATGGGCTGGGGCACGATTATTTACTTCGCGGCGCTGTCCGGTGTTGACCCGCAGCTTTACGAAGCAGCCGAGATTGACGGTGCACGCAAGTGGAAGCAGATGCTCTACATCACGCTGCCGGCGATTACCCCGACGATTGTTATCATGCTGATCCTCAACTGCAACAACATCGTAAACGCAGGCTTCGACCAGATCTTCATGCTGTATTCCGCACTGGTTTATGACGTAGCCGATATCATCGATACGTATGTGTACCGTATCGGTATCCAGAAGGCAGACTACTCCTTCTCTACCGCAGCGGGCATGTTCAAATCCATCATCGCTCTCGTCATGATCCTCATCGTCAACTTTGTTGCCAAGAAGACCGGCAACGAGGGTATTTGGTAAGGAGGTTATGAACATGGAAAAGAACAAAATCAAAACCTCCACAGGCGAAAAGATCTTTACCGTATTCAACTACGCGTTCTTTACGCTGCTCTGCCTCGTCATGCTGTATCCGTTCTGGCATGAGATTATGCTTTCCTTCAGCTCCCTTGAAGCATCCACGAAGGGCGGCATCTTCCTCTGGCCGAAGGGCTTTAACCTGGATACTTATAAATCCGTATTTATAAACCCGAACATCTACACGGGCTTCCGTACCACGATCATCGTCACGATTGTCGGTACGGCACTGGGCACGCTGCTCACCGCCATGACCGCTTATCCGCTGTCTAAGTCCAGACTGCGCGGCGGCAAAGTGTTGATGACGCTTGTCCTCTTCACCATGATTTTCTCCGCCGGTATGATTCCGAGCTTCCTGCTCATTCAGACAATCGGCCTTATGGATAACATCCTCGCGCTGATCCTGCCGGGTCTCGTAAGCGCATACAACTGCATCATCATGAAGAGCTTCTTCCTTTCCATTCCGGAAAGCCTTGAAGAATCTGCCCGCATCGACGGTGCAACCGACCTGCGCATCTTCTTCTCCATCATCCTGCCGCTTTCCAAGGCGACCATCGCCACCATCGCGCTGTTCACGGCGGTTGGCTACTGGAACGACTACTTCTCCACGGTCCTTTATATCCGCTCCGTTGATAAGTGGGCTCTGCAGGCGGTTCTGCGCAACATGCTGACGAATACACAGCAGGCAATGCAGCAGGCAGGCGTCAACGTCATGGCGCAGACGAATACCAACGCACAGACGATCAAGGCCGGTACCATCGTGATTTCCACGGTGCCGATCCTCATCGTGTACCCGTTCGTGCAGAAGTACTTCGTTAAGGGCGTTATGATCGGCGGCGTTAAGGGCTAAGCCCGCACTCTTTTGGGTTGTCCCGAAGCATGGCTTCGGAAAACTATATTATCATTATTTCCAAAGAAAGGATTTTAGTCATGAACATGAAGAAAATCGCATCCGTTGTTCTGGCACTTGCACTGAGCGTAAGCGTATTTGCAGCGTGCGGCAGCAACGGCAATTCTTCCGCAAGCTCTACGGCTTCCACCGAGAGCAGCACTGCTTCTACCGACAGCAGCACTGCTTCTACCGACAGCAGCGCAGCTGCGACCGGCGACAAGATCGACGTTCTGAACCAGAGCGAAACGATGGACGTTTCCGTTGCAGTTATGAACGGCTTCACCGCAGCTGGTAGCCGCGTTCAGAAGGAACTTGAGGAAAAGTACAACGTTAAGTTCAATCTCGTTGTTCTCCCGGGTTGGACTGACGGCCAGTCCCAGATCTCTCTGCTGATGGCATCCAACGACATGCCGAACATCATGTGGTGGTGGAGCATGGATACCGAGTACAACAAGTGGGTGAAGGCAGGTCTGTTGGACGATGTCTCCGCTTACATGGATAAGTACACCGTTATTCGCGACTACTACAACAAGATGGACCCGAAGACCCTCTTCTATGCATCTGAGGCCGACGGCTCCATTTACAGAATCCCGGGCGACGTTTCTGAACCGTCCTGCGAGAACCTCTGGATCCGCCAGGATTGGCTCGATAACCTGAATCTTAAGACTCCGACCACGATCGAAGAGCTCGACGAAGTGCTCCGCGCTTTCACGGAGGACGATCCGGACGGCAACGGTCAGAACGACACCTACGGCCTCGGCGGCGACGGTTACGACTTCCGTTCCTTCTGGCCGTGGATCCAGTCCTATGACCAGACCCATTACAGCCGTTTCTGCGTAGATGACAACGGCGTTGTCACCTACGGCCCGGCTAACGAGGGCACCAAGAACTGGGTTAGCGACGTTGCTGATCTGTATGCAAAGGGCTACATCACCCCGAACATCACGCAGGATACCGACCGTGACGAGCAGATGGCAAACGGCGGCTTCGGCGTAACGTACAGCTGGTGCGCATGGAACAACCCGGACTCTGCTCCGATGATGTCCTTCTATGCTTCCAACCCGGATGCTAAGTGGGTACCGATCGACATGGTTAAGGGCTCCAACGGCAACCCGCAGGAAGACCCGGGTACAAGCGCTGCTTGGGCATATTTCGCAATCACCAACACAGCTTCCGATCCGGAAAGACTGTATGCAACTTGGGACGACATGTGCGATTCCGATAACTACATCGCACGCCGCTTCGGTATCGAAGGCACCGATTACGAGTACGACGAGAACGGCCAGTATGTCGCTATCGTTGGCCCGGACTCCGAGGAGAACACCTCTAAGAATATCGGCCTCAAGCTGTTCGATGCCCTCATGAACCGTAAGGACGAGTGCAACATCTCCAATACTCCGGAGACTACCGCTCTGTTCAAAAAGTCCGGCGAAAACAGCCGCTATGCTGCTGCTCACCTCGTTGAGTGGAAGGATCCGGCTTCCTTCGAGTCCTGGACCGAGTGCAGCGCTGACATCGAGGCTGAGAAGGATCAGTACCTCTGGGGTGTCATTGCCGGTCAGGAATCCATCGACGATTGGGACAACTATGTTGCAACGCTGAACAGCCTCGGCCTCGAGGACGTTCTTGCTGAAGCAAACGAGGACTATGCAACGCTCAGCGCTCAGATGGAAGAGTACCTCGCTGCTCACGGCGAAGCGTAATCGATTGATCTGATCTCGATTAAAATGTATACAGATGGGGGAAGCTTTCGAGCTTCTCCCATTTTGTTTCTTATGCAAAAATAAGCCGCGAAAAAACTGTGCATGTTTGCAAGAAAATGTGCGTTTTTTTCTCTATATGAAATTTGCAAAAAGCTATTGAATTCTCACTTTGCATCGGCTACAATGCAAAGAAAGGCAAATATACGCCTGTGCAAATACCCCGAAGGAGTTGTAAAAAATGAGCAAACTGTCTCTTGCCGGCGCGTGGAAGCTGCGCGGCGAATTTATGGACGTTACGGCAGAGCGCTACAACGAAGTGCTGCGTAAAATGGACGCAGCCCCCGTGCGCGCAACGCTGCC